>ERZ779924.263-NODE-263-length-30348-cov-10.0325_pt1 | contig 30348 bp, 20 predicted proteins | sample MGYA00511955_ERZ779924 | MGnify/ENA primary metagenome ERZ779924 (study PRJEB29588, sample SAMEA1969417) | human gut metagenome | biome: human gut; feature: human-associated habitat; material: faeces | place: Denmark | collected 2008/2010 ... | reverse complement strand
ACATCGACAACCATGAATGCATGACTTTAGGTTCCATTCAGACGCCGGATTGTAAAACCTTGGATAATATGGACAAGAACCTCGTTGACTGGTACAGCTGCTATCTTATCAGTAGAAAAGACAAGCTACAGAGCATATCCAGAACGGTGGTTGCAGACGCATTCTTTTCCAAGGAAACTTTCGTAACGCCTATGTGTGAGAACGGTTTCCATGTTATCAGCCGCTTTAGGAATGATGTTGTCCTGTACTATCCGACATTGGAAAAGAAAACAGGAAAACGTGGTCATCCCAAGTGGTTTGACGGTAGGATTGACTTTGCCAATCTGGCTCTGACCCGGTGCAAGGAATACAAGGTGAACAAGGGAAAGCTATACGGATTGAGGGTATCGCGAAGTTCGCCACGGAAGTGCTACTTGCTTACTTTGAACAGCGCAGATTTACACTAATTCTTTTTGTTGACTATGAAACGAACTACCATGTTTACGGGTATGCTGGCCGGCATCGTGCTGCTGGTCATGTCGGTTTTGAGTGCCTCAACGGCCTATGCCCAATCTGCCGGAACGGCGAAAAATGTTGCCAAACAAACTTCGGTTTCCACGGCCAAACCGGCTAACGGCTGGCTCATGACGAAGGAGGGCATCGGCCCGGTAAAAATAGGTATGCGGTTGGCCGATTTGCCCAAATGTGTCAATGGGCTTTACAGCCAGATTGTGCCGATTACCGACGACCTTGTCAACCTAAAACAAGGCAACGAATCGCTGCAACTGAAAGTCAACGGGGGCATTATCCGGGGCATCATCATTTACTCAAAACTGGTTAAAGTAAAGGTGGACAGCAAGTTTTTCAGCTTGAATGGCAACTTCGACAACTTATGTCAACAGCCGGGTGTAACCCTTTCGCCCAGCCACAAACGGGCTGAATACAAAGGGATAACGGCCGAAGACTACGAGGGCTGCATCAGTGCATTCTACATTGGCGAGGTGTACGACTTGATTCATACGCAGCTTAAAACTTTAAAAAGGCGACAGGAGCAACCTCTCCGAACAGGGAGTGATTGTTTCTGTCGCCTTTTTTGGGGGCTGCATCACTTGTGCGCATATCTCAAAGTTGCGCGTATGGATGTTATTTTTCAGCAGGATTTGTTTTTGCGTTTGCAGTACCGTTCGCACTGTGCACAGATGTCATACCCCAGCATCGCTCCCAAAATAAAGTCTTCTTCGGGCGAAAGCAGGTTGAGCGGACGGTCTGCCAGGAAACGGATGGCCCGTATGCACTCAGGGCGTCCAAAGTAGAGGTTAACACTCGTGTCTGAAGCAGGCTGTATTAAAAAATCAATATGCTGGCTCCTCAGGCGCGATGTGGCAAAGGCTTCGTACTTTCGGTTCACCGTATAGAGCACCATGCGGCGCACACCTTTCTTATACTCGTACACGTGATTCAAAAAAACCTTCAGGTCTGCCGGGAGAATGTTGGAGCATGAAATCTGAGTCATAAAGCTAAAGCGTAAAACAAGGAAACATCAACAGTTTTTCTTCAGTTCTGCGGCCCAGACACTGAGGCGGGCGGCAGTTTTGTCGCTTTCGTTCACTTCGTCGAGTGCAAGGCCCACAAAGCAACCATCGACTACAGCGGCTGAACTTTCGAACGTGTAGTCGTCGGTGCTGACGCTGTTGCCAATGAAGGTGCATCCTGTATCCTTCAGACTTTCATAAAGAAAACCGATTCCGTCGCAAAAGGTTTCGCAAAACGACTCGGAGTCGCCGCAGCCAAACAGGGCCACGCATTTGCCGTGTAAATCCATTCCTTTCAGCACATCCATGGCATCATACCAATCGTCCTGCACGTCTCCGCTGCCCCAGATCGAGGTGCCCAGAACCAGCACATCGTAGGTGTTGACCAGTTCTTCAGTCAGTTTATTGGCGCTATGCACGTCATTGTCTGCTACTCCTAATTCGCCGGCCAGTTGTGCAGCCAGTCCTTCGCAGGTTCCGGTGCTGGAACCATAAAAAATTCCGATTTTATGCATCATGTAAATATTTTGAATGGTTTGCATTGGCAAAAGTAGACACTCTTGGGCTTCTCGGAAATACCTAAATTTTGGGATTTTGCGCATTTCGTTCGATGGCGTGCCTGCTGTTCATGATTTTTTCGGTAAAATCAAGTAAACTTCTTGGCAGCATTGTGTGGAAGTTGGATTAACAAATACCTTAATAAAGGTAAAACAAATGCCTTCACTGCTACATGCCATTGAGTGCGAATGCTGCGTACGGCGAACCGGATTTGTTGTTTTTACGAAAGTGCTGATTATCAATAATTCCAAGGTTGTTATAACTGGCTCGGAACTAATTCAAATAAGCTCGGAACTAATTTCAACAAGCTCGGAACTAATTTCAACAAACTCGGAACTAATTTCAACAATCGCTGAATAAATTTGAAGGATGAGCTGGTTCGCTGTTTTAACAGGGGAAAACGGAGGGAATAGAGGAGGACATATTTTAAGAAGTTTTACACGCAGAGCGGTTAACATTTGGCGCAGACTGACTGGTGAAACTGCACAGTAAAAGGCGGCAGGAACAATCTCTCCGAACGAGGAGGGATGATTCCTGCCGCCATGTGAAATACGCGACTAATTTGTTGTACGCTTATTTTTCGAGCTGAATGCCGATGTACATGCCTTCGTAGTTGCTCAGCAATGCGCTCATGGCTTTCAACGTCGTGCTGTTGCCGATGGCTGCCACTTTTTTCACGATGCCCAGCAGTTTGTCGCTTTCAAACAGCAAACTGAGTTTACCGTTCTTCACCACCACCTTAGGCGTCATGCTGCCCAATCCGGCCAGGTAAGTCATCTTCAAGGTTTTATTTTTCACGTCGAGCGTATAATTACCCGTAATGGTGCGTCCGCCGATAATGGCTGTATAGGTTTTATCTTCGTTGAAGGTAAACGAGCAAGCGCCTTGCTTCACACCGATTTTTGCCAAATGCGTATTGAGCTGTTCTTCGAGCTTTTTCGAAGCCACTGCACCACCGGCTTGTGCCAACAGGTTTTCGCTTTCGAACACACAGTCGGAACTTGTGTAGTTCCAGGTGCCCAACAAACTTTTTTCAGTCAGCGTGGTACCCGAACCCAGCAGATTGCCCAGCAAATTGCCTAACAGCGACTCCGTGTCGAAACCCTGCTGCTGATTATTTTCAACCACGGTGTTACCGTTTTGGTTCATACCGCCGGCCAAAGCTTGACCTACATTTTGCAACACATTGCTGCTCGTTCCGCAACTCGTCAGCAAAAAACCGCAAGCTGCGATTGCCGAAAGAAATGAATACTTCGTCATGATTACAACTATTATATATAGATATGTGTAATGAATAGGCATGGATGAAAATAGAACCCAATGCGGCGCAAATTTGGCAATTCCAGCCGATTCAACCAATACAAATGGCTAAATTCGACTAAAAAATCAACCAAAAGGCTGTTTTTGTTGTCCAAACTTCCTTTTTTACGGCATTATTGCTTTAATTTGCAGTAAGCAGGGTGTATGGCTCACCGGGGCTTCGGTTTACCCACGCGCTTGCATGCATCCATCCAAAAACTGTTTTTACGTTATGAAGATAATCCAGAAATTTCGCGTTTGGTACCGTTGGGCCTTCCGTTTTGTAACTCACGACATGTGGGAAAGCGGAACCCACGCCGGGCGGAGTGCATTAGCCGGCATCGTTAAACGTCTGTATCTGACAACCCGCATATTTTTTCGCGAGGAATTGAGTTTCCGTGCCTCAGCACTGACCTATTCCTCGCTGCTTTCAGTGGTGCCCATTCTCGCCATAGTTTTTGCCATAGCCAAAGGTTTCGGCCTCGTTGAATTTACCGAACAATGGATTCGAAGCAACATCGTGGCCAAACCCGAATTTATCGACACCTTGGTGGGCTTTGTTCAATCGTATCTGAACCACACCCAAGGCGGAATTTTCTTAGGCTTCGGCTTCATCATGCTGCTTTGGACACTCATCAGCCTCACCGACTCCATCGAAACGGCCTTCAACGTCATTTGGCAAGTAGACCGCCCGCGTTCAATATTCAGAATGCTCACCGACTACACGGCCATATTTTTTCTGTTGCCCATATTTATTGTTGTGAGCAGCGGTCTGACCATTTTCATCTATTCTGCTGCCAGCCAGTATGTGCCCGATGTGCTCCTGCTGCGTCCTGTGGCTCTTTTCCTGGTGCAGCTGCTGCCCTACCTCATTGTGTGTCTGTTTTTTTCAGGACTGTTTGCCTTTATGCCCAACACCCACGTCAAACTGTCGAGCGCACTCAAGGCTGGCATCCCCACCGGCATACTCTTTCAGTTACTGCAAATAGGTTATGTACATTCGCAAATGTGGCTCACCTCGTACAATGCCATTTATGGTTCGTTTGCCGCACTTCCCCTGTTCATGCTGCTCTGCCAAATAGCCTGGATGCTGGTTCTGTTTGGCGGCACGCTGTGCTACGTGGACCAAAACATACACAGCTTTTACTACGGGCACGACGATGTGCGCCTTTCGCGCCTCGACCACGACTGCCTCAGCATACGTCTGGTCACCACCATTTGCCGACGCTTTGCACGCGCCGAAACCCCACTGACTGCTGCCGAACTGGCCGATATCGAAAAACTGCATCTGCGCATCGTCACCGAATTGCTTAGCGAACTCACACGCGCCGGTGTCATCATGGCCATCTCAGACGATGGAAAAAACACGGGCATCAAATACGTTCCGGCCTCCGACATTCACCGCATCACGGTGGTGTCACTGCTCGAAACGCTCGACCGCATAGGCGAAAACATACACCCCAACACGCCGGACGAATGGATCGATTTCTGCAAAAAACGACGGGCCATTTTCGGTGAATCGTTCAGCCAAACGCCGCTGCACCTGCTGCCCGAATCTGCAGTCAAAAAGCCCTAAACGGCTACAGGCCCGAACCTGCTTTTGCAACCGGGTTGCGCAATGAAGTTCGTAACTTTGCTCGTAAATTTAAAACTACACATACAGACATAGCCATTTAAAAGTTATGAACCACTCATCTCACCCAGCGCACACGCATCATCACAACAACGACCATGCACATAATCATGGACACGACCATGACCACGAACACAGCCATGCACACCATCACGCACACGACCACGCAGCAGATGGTGGCTGCGGTTGTTGCTGCCATCACGCACACAGCCATGCCGAAGGGCCGCTATGGCGTGCCTGCCTGCCCATGATTGTTTCGGCCCTGTTGCTCGTTGCAGGTCTGATTGTCCGAACGGACAACCGGCTGTCCTTGCTACTTTTCGTTTTAGCCTATTTGCCGGTAAGCCTGCCCGTCATGCGGTCCGCCTGGAGCGAAATGCGCCACGGGGCCTGGGCCAACGAATTTACGCTGATGCTGCTGGCTTCAATCGGGGCCTTTGCCATTGGCGAATACCCCGAAGCCGTGGGTGTTATGTTGTTCTATGCCGTCGGCGAGTTTTTTCAGGAACGCGCCGTTAAGCGCGCACGCGCCGACATTCGCGCCCTCGTCAGTATGCGCCCCGAAGCGGCCACACTGATTCAGCCCGACGGAACCCGGCAACGAACTAACCCTGAACTCATCGCCACCCAATCAGTCATCGAGGTGCTGCCCGGCGAAAGAGTACCCCTCGACGGTGAACTGATGAACGATACAGCTGAATTCGACACGGCTGCACTCACGGGCGAACCCCTGCCGCGCTCATTTACCAAAGGGCAGGAAATTTCGGCCGGCATGATTGCCGTGGGACGCGCCGTGCAACTCCGCACCCTGCGCCCATTTGCCGACAACGCCCTTCAGCGCATACTCCGCATGGTCGACGAAGCAGCAGCCCGCAAGTCGCCGGCCGAAACCTTTATCCGCCGCTTTGCACGCATCTACACTCCCGCCGTCACCCTGCTGGCATTACTCATGGCTGTGCTACCGCCCCTGTTAGCGGGTCAGGCATGGAGCGTATGGACTTACCGCGCCCTGGTATTCCTGGTTGTATCGTGTCCGTGCGCCCTGGTAGTCAGCGTTCCCCTCAGCTACTATCGTGGCATTGGCGTAGCATCGCGCTTCGGCCTGCTGTTCAAGGGCGGTAACTACCTCGATGCCGTAAGCCGCTTGCAAGCAGTGGCCTTCGACAAAACGGGCACACTCACCACGGGCCAGTTTGCACTCACAGCCATCGAACGGAATGCCAACGCACCACACACGCTTTCCGACTCCGAATTGCTGCGCATGGTGGCTGCCGTCGAACGATTCAGCACGCACCCGCTGGCCAAAGCCCTGGTCAGTGCTGCCGGAAAGGATGCGCTGCCGCAGGCCGACAACGTGAGCGAAACACCCGGCGGCGGACTCTGTGGCGAGGTAAACGGCCATCGCATCTGTGTGGGCAAAGCCGAATGGTTACAGCAGCAAGGCATTGCACTGACAGCCTCAACCGTATCAACCGTGGGTACCACAGCTGTGCTGTGTGCCATCGACGGCACCTACACTGCCACCCTGCGCCTTGCCGACCAACCGCGCCCCACTGCAGCCAAAACCATCCGTTTGCTCAAGCAAATGGGCATTCGCATCACCACCCTGCTCTCGGGCGACAGCAGCGAAACCACTGCTGCCATGGCACGCCAGCTCCACATGGACGAATCGGTCGGCAATCTGCTCCCTGCCGATAAAGCCGAAGAGCTGTGCAAACTGAAACAACGCTTTCCGCAAGGCGGTGTGGCCTTTGTGGGCGACGGTATCAACGATGCGCCCGTACTGGCCACGGGCGACGTGGCATTTGCCATGGGTGGCGGCACGGATGCGGCCATTGAAACGGCCGACGTCGTCGTACAGAATGCCGACCCCATGGGCGTGGTTCACGCCATTGCCATTAGCCGCACCACCCGCCGCATTGTTAAGTTAAACATCACCTTAGCCTTAGGTGTCAAATTAGCAGTCATTCTTACAGGTGCCCTTGGCCTCACCGGACTTTGGGCGGCGGTACTGGCAGATACGGGCGTGGCACTGTGGTGTGTGGCCAACACCTATTTCATTCGGAAACGCAGTTGATTCATTCCGCGCATTTCATTTTTTATTGGAATGTTGCGTATACCTACTGCGTATGCTCATTCAGCAAACTCGCCCGTACTTACTTCTGTATAAAAAGTTCACCCACATGGATAACACAATATTAGAACAACGCAACATCAAACCGACAGCCGTACGCCTGTTAGTGTTGGATGCCTTGCAAAAGGCAGAGTGTGCCCTTTCACTCACCGACTTGGAAGCACGACTCGGTACGGTCGACAAATCCAGCATATTCCGCACCCTTACGCTTTTTCTCTCTCACCATCTGATTCATGGCATTGAGGACGGCAGCGGACAATTAAAGTATGCACTCTGTCCGCCCCAATGCCACTGTGGCGAGGAAGAGCACTGCGGTCTTGACGACTTACACACGCACTTCCGCTGTCAACGCTGCGGCAAAACCTTTTGTTTGCGTGGACTCCCCGTCCCCAGCGTCCCCCTTCCTAAAGGTTTCGAACTCACCTCTGCCAACTATGTGCTGGTGGGCTATTGTCCGGAATGTGCCGGCAAGCATCATTAAGGCCACTGCCCCAAATAGCCAAAAAAACAGCGACGAACCATATTCATACGTTATGGTTCGTCGCTGATTTTTTGTTTATTGCTGTTTTTGTATAATTCAAATTCAAGACCTGCTGATAACGGTTCATCAACCAAAGTGCAACGTATACCCGAATCATATTCATACGTTACGATTCGTCGCTGTTTTTTGTTTATTGCTGTTTTTGTATAATTCAAATTCAAGACCTGCTGATAACGGTTCATCAACCAAAGTGCAACGTATGCCGATAGGTATCTCGCAGCTAATGAGCAGTCTCTTTATTTTTCATCAGTTTTTTATACTCCCTTCGTGTCATAATCCCCTTGATAGCCTCTTCCGGGCTATCTGCTTCTTTGCAAAACACCCAATGCAGAATTGTTTTCGATTCATGCACCGAGCTATACGTTTGCGTCAGTTTCCAGCCTTTATCAGCCAGGAAGTTAGTAGCATCCACCATGCTGTTAAACCCAATCCATTTACCATTATCATCCACCAGCACATAAATGCTTGTCAGTTTTTTCCAAGCCTGATAAACGGGTTTATTACCAAAGTCGAGCACCACATTCTGCGCATCATTCAGTCCATTATCCACCGCCTTTACCTCGCAATAATATTGTTTTTTAGTTTGTGCGCTTGCAGCCACGGCAAATACAGCCGCCAACATCATCAACATGATTTTTTTCATAACAAATCTACTTTAATTGTTTCTTTCGCCAAAGAAAGGTCGAACATCTGTCTTTCCTTTTTGAGGTTACAAGGCCATAGTTGTTTCAACAACCTTACTTGGCGAGGGCAAAGGTATGGAAAAGCAAACAAAGAAGCAAAAAAATGAATGAAGAGGCTGTTTAAATTTAACTGAAATAAATTTCACAGAGACATAAAAAGAATTCATCTTCTTCAGTCCTGCCGCAAGCACAAGACTAAAGAAGATGGAGCTTTTTAACTTATGTAGTTTCGAACGTATGGGTTATTCGTAAATCCAAGAAGGATAAACGGTAACAATTTTGTCGGCATTGTCCACGGTTATATCGGGGATTGAAAAATTGGAAAATAGAAAGTTCGAGAAGTTTACTCCATATTCTGATCCACTATTAAACACTCTATCTTTTGCCATTTCAAAGAATGTCTTTTTCTGATCTGCCCCCTTATATTGACTTAGTTTTACCCAGTCAGGGATATTCTTCAAGGCATCCATGAAATTGAGGGTAGGATTTTTTTTAGGAGTCTTATCACTGACATCAATATATACCGAATTAACAGGATTACACTTCACCTTGTGTCGCGTATTCAATCCACCTTTTAACCACAACGTATCGTTGCTTATTTCAAAGGTAGAATTAGGATCAGAACCTTGGAATAAGAGATTGGTAATTCCGTTCTGACTATTGGCTTCACTTCCCGAAAATCCAATGATGGTAAATTTTCCATCTGTTAATTCCAAAACTTCTGATTGGTTCATTTGCTCATCTTTATAAGCTTTTCGATCAAAGCTCAACACATTGGCACGGCTTCCCTTCAAGTAATGAGCTGTAACCAAACCTGTTTTAGGCCATAGTCCAATTCTTCTGGATAAACCACTCGACAGAATGCTTTCTGTATATTGCTTCACGAACAATTCTTTAAAAGCCTTATGCAAAGTATCTTTGGTAGACGGTGATTTTAAAAGGGCAATGAGTTCATTTGCTTGTAGCTCGTAGTATCCGTTCATTCTGTCATCCATTCTTCCACAGAATTTATCGACATGTTCGTCTATCTTATCATTGATACCAAGCATCTTGGCCATCTTCTCATAGCCTTTGTTAGCAACAACCTTATACAATTCCTTTTTCAAGTCTATTTCCTCTCGCCTCACGTCCGTACGAGTCACCAATCGCTGCAGCTTCACATCGTTTCGTTTAACGGTAGTTTTCGATGTTACCTGCAGGGTATCCTCCCACATATAATACATGTTGTTGTCGCTGAAGGGGACCTTAGGAAGGAGAATTTTGGCACTGGTGTATTTTTCGACATTACGAACCAATGCGGGGTGCTGGGTGCCATCAGGCAGGGTGAATAAGGTAGAGTCTATGTTGGCAATAAAGAGGATGAGGTATTTGGGACCCGCCATCAGCGTGTCCTGCAAATCCTGACGTAGTTCCCAGGGCATTTTATGGCCATTCACTTCTTCGCGACTGCTGATGGGCCAACGCGTATTTTGGTTGATACCACGAATTTTGCGCATCTTAATCAAGTTTTTCGATGTTTCGTCGTACACAAAGTAGTGAAGTGACGAAATGCGCTTGTTGGCCGGCAGGGTATCGGTCGAGAGGGCGCGGGAAACCGCCTCCGAGGTGCCGTAGCTCACTACAAACTGACCGTCGGCCACTTGGGGCAGACCGTCGTCCGGCTCGGGAAGCAGGGGGTTGAAGGGCGACACTGCGTCGTCGGTGCAGGCCGTGCACAGCGCAGCGGCCCACAGCAAACACAGGCTGATTAACTGATAATATTTGGCTTTCATGTTTACTTTCATTGGGTAACTTGATTAGGGATTAGGCGTAGGTTGAGGGGCAGGCTCTGGCTCGGGGGCCGGTTCCGGTTTGGGGGTAGGATCCGGCGTCGGCTCCTCGGGCTTGGTTTCGGGTTTCTCGCCTGTGCCGGGCTTTTGGGGCTTGTCTTCCCAGCCGTCCCAATCGTCGTTATCCACATTGATTGACGTATCGTCGAAACCCGCATATTTCACGTCGAAATAGTTGGACGAAATACCATTGAATTTCAGTATGGTGCGCGTGTTGGGTTTGATGTAGTAAGCTCGGCCCGTATTGTTGGTCAGTGGATACGTAAACTTTTGCGACTGCTGGGTATAGACCGTCAGATTACCTTCAAGTTTACAGGGCAAGAGATTGGCTAACAAGTGGTGATGCTCGCGTTCCTTTTCGCTGATACCCAACTGAATATAAGGTTTAGTTACCAAACGCACGATTTGCGGCTCCGTGGTTTTTATTTCATCCTTGTCGTTGTCGGTAATATAAATACGTGTGGGTAGGTTCGTAAGTGTCAGTTCTACACTGTCAACAATGTGTTCAAACTGGTCGACCAGAATACCCATATCCAAATCGAGTTGTCCGTTCAGTCGGGTAAGCACCACGTCCTTCGTAACCATTGTGTCCTTTTTCAGCCAAAAGCTCAATACCTTTCGGTATATATCGCCGGGAGGGAGTGGTACATCATTCTTTTGATAATCTTCCTTTCCGGCTCCCTGTGCAAGGATGGGCATATAGTCGAGCAGAATGCGGTTCATGTCGCAGGTTGCCTCGCCGGGATTCTCCTCGGTAAAGAGGTTCAGGGGCTGATTGTTTCCGTTTCGCGGCACGCACAGAAAGGCGAACTTATACCATTGGGGCTTCAGTTTAGTAAAGGTGAGGTGGCCTTGCTTCACGTCCTCCATTACGCCGAGCAGGTGCAGTTCCTCCACGCCGTGTTCGGGTTTGCGTTCGCCCACAAACAGACGCAGCAGTTGATTGGCGGCCACAGGCTTCCCGCCTCCTTCCGTGTCTACCTTCAGGGTGAACTTTACAGCAGCTGGTTCCGTAGGGCCGAAGTCATCGGCCACGGAATCGTTGCTGCAAGCTGCAAGTCCCAACAGGGCGGACAGGGCGGGGATAGCGAAATATTTATTCCAGGTTGTCTTCATGACTTTTGCTTCGTTTGCTTAGTATTTCGGTAAAATGTCCTCTTCTTCGGGCTTCCAGTTCGGGTCGACCACGATGTCGCCACCAATGCCCGAGTTCGGGTCACCCGTCCAGGCATTCTTGCGACGACAGCAAAGCACGTTGTACTGGCGGTCGCGCATGGCAAAGGCTTTTTTGCCTTGTCCCATCTTGACGTAGAAGGCACGTCCCGGTACTTCGGCCGTGTAGCCGGCAAGGTAGGGAGTGGACGAGTGGAAACGCTCATCGCTATTTAGAAACTTTATGGTTCCGGCTTCTAACCTTTCCCTCAAAAAGGCCAGTTCATCGAGGGCCGGAACGTACCACACAATTTCGTCGTAGTCGATGTAGCCGTTGCCGTTGCGGTCGCGGTTCTTGCCGAGCACATACTTAATCATGTGGTTATCGGGAATACGGTTGATGATTTTGAGGGTATCGTTTTTGAGATACGGGAACTCATTAGCCACCGTATAGTAACCATTGTAGGCCCCGCGGTAAATGCCGGCATCGAAGCTTGTGTCGTTGATGTCGCCCGTTTTGATGGCCTCCTGATACAGGCGACGCGTGTTGGCCAGACCATCCCAGCGGTCGTTGATCATACTGGTCATCACGGGGTTGGCACCATATTTCAGAAAACCCCAAGTGAGATTTTTGCGTTCCAGTTCGTACTCAATGAAGTACTCATTGTAGAACTTCACTTTGCCGAAGGCATCCTTTACCGGCATGCGTACTACCTGAGCCGGACGCTGCATCACTTTGATGCGCGCTATGCTACCATTCTTTTTGTCGCGCAGCACGATGGTGCCCGTACGCCACGATGTTGAGTCCTCCGTATTGTTCAAACCTTCGTTGGCTGCCGGATTTTCGGGAATGTACTCATCGGTATGTACATAGAAATAGGTACTCAGACTTCCCGTTCCTTCGAAGCGTGTACCGGCATACATCATTTCCTTACCTGCTTCGATGGGCTTACCGGCAATGCGAGGACGGTATTGCGAAGAGAAGGAAATTTCGAGCCAGGGGTGCTTGTCGGGTTCTTCAACATAGAGTTCCCAACCGCCTTCGTTGCGCGTAAAGCCGAAGCAGGGCGCGGAATTGAAGTGGGCATCGAGCGGATTGTTGAACGAGGCTGTGATGGTAGAACCTCCCAACACTAATACGTCGACGCGTGTATCTATTTTGTTGCAGGTTTTGATTACGCCCGTTACTTTATACAGGTGGTTGCGACGCACGTTGAAGTCCTTGTAATTATTGGCTCCAAGATAAATACGATAGGAGGCTTTCGAGGTGGTATTACCCGATTTATAGAAGCCTTCAATCAGCAGGTAACTGGCAGTTTTGTATTGTTCCTTACCCAATTTACCCTTCAGAGTTTGCCACATGTCTTTGTTTTCACCGAAAACATCAGAAAAATAATTATCTTTCTCTTTACAGCCTCGGCGATTCTCAAAGAGGTAGGTGGTCAATCTGGCTATATTTGTCTCAACCTTTTCATCCTTTTCGTACGCCAGGTCCATCGAAGGGAAGTAGTTCTTGAACGATTCCTCGGGCTGGGTCGGAGCGTCGGGTTGGACCGGCACATCCGGATTTGGCTGAATTTCGGGCTTAGTAACTTCTACAGGGGCGGAAACAGCATCTTCTGTCGTCATCGGAGCAATGGTATCATTGTTTGCCCGCGTTCTCTGCACCAACCAACTGCGCTTTGGCACGTTACACAAGCGTATATTTGTTAGATAGAACTTGTCGGTTGGGATTTCGGGAATGAACTGCAAGTCAAGGTCGACGCGGGCGGCCAAACGGGTAACGGGAATTTTATTTGTCTGACTTTTGTTGTCCACCGCTTTCTTATCGAGCATGGTGCTGCCGTGCATCACCATGGCCCCGTTGAATGCGCCATCGGGTTCTTCGATGGTGAGCATCACGTCCTTCAAGTCATCGAGTTTGTCGATTTTTGTATCCCACAACTGATGGTAGTTGCATACTGCATGAATCTGTAACTGTTCATTTTCCGCCAAACCCGGCAACATCACGCGCACCTTTAGGTCGGGATGTTCCAAATCCTGCTGATAGTGCATCAGCAATTTCGTACCGTCTTGATTGAATACATACACAATCACGTGCTCCACGCGGCTGTCGGCCTCCACCGTGTTGCCACTTCGCATTTCGACCACCGGCATACCTTCTGGTTCCAGTTCCAAGCAAATTTCCTTTTCCAGACCATACGCTGGTACCTCAACCTGCCACTCGTCCTGACAGGCTACGACCAACAGCAGCATCAGCCAAAATCCTATGTATTTGAATCCAGTTTTCATACCTTATAAACTTTATTGTTTTATTCAAAATGCACCATGTACATGGCGCGATGTTGAAGGTCCTTGTCGTGATACCAATCTTTTTCTGGAATACCGAATTGGGTTATATAGGCTTGCGAAAGCCAAACGTTATCACCACTTGAAGTCCAGTATATATCATCCGAATAACCTAATGCTCGGTATTGGTCGCCAAAGGTTTCCACCACGCCCCACATTTCGTAGTAAGCCGGTAAGTACCAATTCTTTTCCTTTGTATGATCATCATCATTGGCACTATTCTTATCAATCACTTTGGCTATGCCATTTTCTTCCACCGTTTGCAGGTTGCAAAATCTGCGAGTTAGCAGTTGGATTGATGAACCCTTGTAGGCATCCCAACCCCAAGCACCCTTTTTCCAACGATTGTAACAATGGTCTGAGGTAACTTCTCCGTCAGCATAATCCATCGGGTTATCGCCCGATACCCATAAATTAGCGGTTTTAAAGTATCCCCAACCAATCTGCGCTGAATCACCAACAATAATTTCGCCAGTCTGTTTGTCGTATTCACAATCAAAATCCAATCGAGCTATGCCGCGATATACATTTCTCGGTCCTTTCTTTTTTTCTTTGCTACAGATAGTCAGCGTATTGTATTGCGATACTTGAAAGGTATAAGGTTTGGGATTTCCCTCGGTATAAACCTCCAGATTAGCCCGACGTATGTCGTTCTTAACCCGATTAACGAAATCTGCGTTATAAACATTGTCCGTCGGCAGTTCGCGCTTCACGGCATAGTCATTGATAACCACTTTTACTTCCTTATCACCCTTACCCTTAACTTCATTGGTATAAGCCACAAATTTACCATCAGCATCATAGGTTTCAAAGTGAATCCAGTCAGTGGGTTTCTCATTAAACTCTGTATTACCGGGTTCATAGTTTACCTTGAGTTGCCAGGGAATAGCAGTATTGTCTTTATTAACAGCCGGCTTAATAGTAATAATCAAACTGTCGTACATGGCATTGAATACATACTTTTCGTCATTGTAGTCAGCCTCGATGCGTGCAGGGCCGGTAACGACCGGGAAAACATTGTCCAGTTTGATGGTGTCCCAGGGCAGCACTTCGAGTTCAAGCAGGTTACCGCTCAGGTCGGCCGGTTTATCGCCGTTCGTCGTAGAGTTGCTCAGTTTTTTACCAATGGCATAAAGGGTATTATCCTTGATGGGGAAGTCATTGGTGCGGTTGTTGGTTTTCGGGTTCTTGTAATACACTTCGTAGGTTTTCAGCACTTGTTCCTGCGTAACTTGTCCTTCACCGCTATGGTGTTCACCTATCAGATTAACCGATAAGGTGGCTTTGCCGTCCAAAGAATCCAACGGCAGCAGATAGGCTCCTGCCAAATACGAGTCGGCCAACACGCTGTCGTTGCCTGCCTTGACAAAGTAATCGAGTTGCGTAGTATCATTGCCTTCCTTTTTTGTAGAAGAAAAGTCATTTTCCGAAAATTCAACATCGAACAGCACCTCGCTGTCTGCCAAGTCTCCCGTACCATAAACATCTTTATTGGCATCTGCCTTCCACAAAGCTACTTGTGAGGATTGAGCTTTATGCAAACAAACTTGCAATTTCTTGACATCCCATGCATTTTCCTTATATGTTACTCGCGTCGGGATGTTGCGAAGATATACCAAGATGCCCGCTACTTTGCGACGCAGGGTCAGCGCCACTTCTTCCACCTGATTGCTGATTTGTCTGGATTGCATAGCCACAAAGAACTGCTCGTGGGCTACATCGTCTTTTGTCTTACCATCCTGCACCTTAGCGATGCAAGTGCCTAAGGTGGTAACATCTTTTACAATATTGGGGAAACCATAAGTGGAGGGAGTCTTATCCACATTGCGATCGCAGCCAACGGCCATAAACGTATAGGGCTGACCTTTATTCAAGTCGATACTCACCCAATGTTTCTGCGTGATGTTGCCTTTCCAATTTAACTTTTCTGCATGAATGCAAGTGGCATCGGTATTATTTCCGTTGAAAACATACAGATACACATCCTTCACATCCTTATAGTTCACCTCACTACTCTGCAAGGTGCTGCGCGTTTGCTTGCTGCCGTTACTCAGGCCGTCGATGTTGAACGAGAGCCAAATGCCACGGTCGGTGGGTTGTTGTTTATCGTAGTCGAGTTCGAGGTCGGAGCAAGCGGCGAGTGCCGACAGACAGAGCAGGCAGGCCCAAACCATCCATGAAAATTTTTGCTTCATAATTTCCAACATCTACTTATGTCGTTTTACTTCAAAATCAATTTTTCTCGCCGAGCTCAAGGTCAGCTTCTTCATTCCACGTGGGGTCGACGGTAATGGTGAGGTCCGCACCGCTGCCCTTCAGGTCGATGGGTTTATGGGGCGAGCCCAAGCCGTAGTAATGGTTGGCCACGATGGGAAAGCGGTAGGCACTTTCAGTATCGATGATACCCGTACCGCCACCGGTGCTGCCGTGGTCAAGTTCGTCGTTCTTCGGCAGTTTGGCACGGCGCACATCGAGTACTTGGCCCTGTTCATTTACCAATTCAATGCGCAGCGTATATTTCTCCTTATCAGCCGGAGCTGGAATAGGCAATACAAACGAACCACCGGTAAAAGTTTGTTCAGTACCTTTCGATGTGTTATCGGGCGTAATAGGAATTTCGACCAAGGTCGTTGCATCGTCCTCACTAGACGCACTGGCTATGAAATCCTCAAAATCGGGTTTCTGCTGACGCTTAATCAAGGGTAGTACCGTGTTTTGTGCCGTGTAGAGCGCAATGCGCAACTTGGACAGTCTTCTGTCAGTGACTCCCTGCGTAAGGGGTGCTGCCACTTCGGCAGGCACATTTTTGAACCATCCGGCCACGCCCGCCACACGACGACGGAGCGTGATTCTCGTAGCAATGTGATTTTCGGGATGATAGGCTTTCAAACCTACAAATATTTCAGAACGGCGTATTTTTTGAACAGTTGCAGTTTCCTTCAGTTTTCCCAGGGCTTCAGTCAGGGTGGTACCTTTTTGGCCCTCGGCGCTGGGATTTAAAGGAACATTGAAAGTTTCATGGCCTTCATCATTAGTGCCCACGGCCAGAAATTGATAGGGCGTGTTGCGCTCCAACTGCGTTTTCAGCCGGTGGTTCATTTGAACCGAATGGATGGGCAACATGCCGCCATTGGCGGTGAAATGCTCTTTCCACTTCACTTCTTCGAATTGGCCGCAGTACTCAGCCGTTTCGTCTGAACCTTTAAAGATGTAAAGCATCACGTGGGTTACATGCTGCGTGCCCATGAGCGTAGTTGTGTCGGGATAATCCACAAGGTGGTCGTTGGCATTCAGGGTACTGGTGCTCACCTCCACTTGAATCACGGGAGCGGTGGACGCCATTCCCCCACTCGCTTCTTCGATATTGTTGCTGCAGGCCGTGGTGAGCAAACCGGTGCAGAGAAAAAGGGAGCACAAGTGTAACCACTTTCTGCGTATTGTATGTTTGTAATGCGCTGTCATGTTTTTTTCGTTTATTTTTTTACCAAACGCCATCCGCCGACGCGGGTAGTTTGTTTGCCTAACTTCACCACCGTTTCGGGGTTGCTCAGCGAAATGCGCTGTCCCGTCTGCCGGTTTTCAATCATCCAGTTGCTCCATTCGCTTCCGGGCTCGTGGCTCAGTTGGAGGGTTACGTCGCCGCTGTGCTGCATGCGCCAACCAAGGTCGATGCTGCGCTTTTGCGAGGCGGGCACTTGCTGAATGTCGGTGGCTACGCCGTCGGCCACGGTGAACACGGCTACGGTTGGCGGATTTTCGCGGTCGTAGAGCATGCGCGAGTCTTCGCCCTTGCGGAAGCTCTGGTGGCTGTCGGGCTTGAGGCGCACGAGGCACTGGGTGCTGCGGTTACCGTTCACGGCCATGATGCGCAGGGTTCCGGGCTGAATAGTGGTGGGCATCAGGATTTGATTACCCTGTACCTGCATGTCGGCCTTGAAGGTGAGTTCCAAATTCTTCGTGGCGTTCTTGGCCGTGACATAGAAGCCCTGCATGGGGGCTAAGTGGGTGAGGCCGGGCGAGGTGGCGGTGATTTCGCCGTTGCGGTAGAGCACGGTTTGCGTGGTATTGTTATTGATTATTTTTACCTCGCTAATCTTGTCGGCATTGCCCTTTAGGAACTTGGCGATGTCGAGGTGTGCGGCGAAGGGGTTGCCGGCCACGAAGGTAGTTCCTTCCTTGTAGTTGCTCACAGTAACTTTGAGCGTACCATCGCCTTGGGGCACTACAAAGCGGCCCATCGTATTTTTATCGCGATACACGCCTTCGGCTGAGCCCAAGTGGCCGCCCGTAGCATCGAAGTATCTGTACTCGCCATGCGTTTTAGGGAAACGGAAGGTGAGGTCCTTGGTGGGCAGTCCTTCATCCTCGGCGCGTACCATCCAGCCCATACCGGGAGTGATGGGTTCGGCCACGGCATTGAAGGGGGCGGTCCACGAGGTTTCGTTCGTAATTACCGTAGTACCGAGCACGCCATCGGTAATAACCTTGCCGGGTACTTCGCGACTCCAGCAGCGCTGGTACAAGCGCGGGGCAAAGCGGTTTTCAGGACTGTTGGTCGAGGTAAGTTTCACGAACTTGTTTTCCAACGCATGGTTGCCTTGCCATTTGGCGGGAATGAAGTAGTCGCCCGTAACAGTATTGGTCAGCGGCGAACTGAGAATGTAATTTTGTCCGCTCTTGAGCGTCATTTCCATCCACACATACTGATACTGATTGAACAGGTGGGTGTTCAGGAGTTCAGCGCGCGACTCAATGTGCAAGTACTTGCAGTAGTTCATGAGTGAGTCGAGATCGTTGGCTGCAGGCAGTTGCTTGAGTTCGGGATAGCGTACGCAGCCATTGGGAAGTGTAACGTTGGTACAGGTCCAGGGTGCACCTTCGGTCCAGTTGTCCCAGTTGTTCCAATCTGTATCCCTGGTACCTTTCCAAGTAGTTTCTCGGGGATGTACCCATGCCTTTAAGGCACTGCCGTATGCGGGTTTACCTTGCTGGTCATATATATTGATATAGTATTGCCCCACGGCAAGATTGGGCAATTCGATAACACCTCCATCCGTCTTCGAAATGCTCCCCGTAAAAGAGGTTTTTTCGTTGTCTTTGCTGCGGTTGGTACAAACCACTGTGTAAGTCGTTGTCTCATTCTCAGCCTTCGGAGTGGCACTCGGTGCCGGACTAATCTTCACGTGCAGAGGATTGCCTAAACACACGTGTTTCGTAACCATTTCTGCCGTGATGGGGATGACGGGCGTGGGTGGATTTTCTTCGTCCTCGGAGCCATCGGGGATGCCGTTGGCATCCATATCGCGGCGGGTGAAGCAGCTGTATATTTTAGTAAAGTTTAGAGCATCTGCAGCACCTCCAAAAGTTAAAACCAATCCATCAAATTCAGAAGTTGATATTTCATTCGTTCGAACTTCTATAAGGGTACGCTGGTCATGTCCCAAAACGCCTGCATGGAGAAATTTAGCACTAATATTTTGTCCTACAGGAGTTCCATTAGAATAGACTTGTAATTCCACATGCTTTAAAACTTCCAGACCAACAGCTTCAGTCTTTTCCAAAATAAAGCCTACAGAACTACCTCTTGGTAAAGGAGGAAATTTGACAGCAATACTTTTTTTATCAAGTACGCCAGTTCCTTTAATGAATGCATAATTATCGGGATCTTCATCCAAGAGATTACCCAAATCATTTATGCCAGTACCTACTTTGAGCAAAGCGTCTAATTTAGTTCTAGCATAATCAATTTCAAGTCCAGTCGTGTTAGTAAGTTTGTCCAGACAAGCCTCTTCAAGGTCACCCAATTTATTTTGAGCATCTTCCCAGAATGCGTTGTAAACGCGCTTCTTTTCAATGCCAAGCATCAACCCTCCAGCTCGCCACAATTCAATTCTATTGAAAGACTTGTTGGTTTTGATAGACATGCGGATTTTGTTTCCCCGGCTACCAATCAGACCGACGTCACCTATTTTGCTGTCATTTACAATGCCATGTCCTGCATCTTCCTTCCCATTAAACAGACGAATGGTATAGAACTTTAAGACGTCAGCATTTAAAAAGTCAAACGCTGTTTGGATGGTAAAGCCTGCACGTATTTCCTTTTCTTTAGGGTTTGCGGGATTGTCAAGGTCGATGGCTGCAACGCACACATTCTGAGCAATACCCAAACCTTCGGTCAATTCCACATAATTTTCCCGGTCGGCATCTACCAAATTCTTTGCATCTTTACACGAACTTATTGAAATCAGCGCTCCACCTCCATCTATGTCACCCAATTTAGCACCGGCAGCTTCGTCCAAGACGTGAAAACCTTCAACTGGGGCTTCGTATGCCTTGCGGTAAAGCACAAATTCAAAAGGAATCTTTTCCTTGTTTCCTTCAATGGTTCCATCAGGAATGTACATGCCGCTCAAACGATATTCACCATTTTGGGTCATGCCAATAACTTTGATGGATTTGTATCCGTTTTTATTAACCAATTCTTTGATTTCGGGCAAAGCACCGGGAGGCGCACTTACCACTTCCCAAGTAATCTTACCGCCGGGAACCGTAGGAAGGGTGTAGGTATTGGTTCTGACGGTGTCCTGACTAAAGGCCAAACGGCTGGTAATGTCCACGGTCACCGGGTCGGAGGCGTAGGCGTAGTACACCTTGGTTCCACCTAATTTCACTTCAAGGCCGGCAAAGTTTATATACACCTGCGTGCACGGCTTGGTGGTTTTCATACTTACGCGCGAGTGGTTGCCAACCTTCACTACCGAAAGACCGGCGAGTTTGGTAATGGTTGCACGGTCCATCTCTTCGTTATTCTCATCGTAGGTAGCCAAGATGATGGAACCTAACACATTGAGGTCAAGTATATCGATGTTCGAGATTACAAAACCCACTTCGGAGCCGGCGGGTACTTCGCGACCAAAATCGACAGTGGCATGCGGATCGCCAAGCAGCCCACTCAAGGTGCCGTAGTAAGCATAGTTGGTTAGGTCGTTGTCGACGATATGCTCAGAGTTGAGGATATTGGTCCATGAAAAACCCTTGTGCAAATGGGCTTCGGGAAACCAAGTACTTTCGGCCGTAGCCGTTTTCATTTCATTTTCGCCCACAAAGGCGTAATAAAAACTCAAATTTTTTCCTATGACACTTACATCAACTCCAGCCATATTCAACTGCACCTTATCGAAAGGCTTAGTTGCCATAAACGAGATTTCTTTTATTTCGTCGTTATTGGCGACGCTGATTAAATCCAGTTGGAGTACTTCTGTTCCTTCCTTATTACCAAAGGATTCTTGCTTTTCTCCATTTAAATAGGTTGTAATCCATAAAGAATTCAACACATCAACACCAATTGCTTTAAAGTCCGTGAGTTTAAACACAAAACCCACCTTTTGATTCGGAGCATAATCATAATGCAGGTCGCGCACTGAAACAATCTCATTGCCTACTAAATTGGCACCCACCAATCCGACTGTAGATATGCTATTCGTCAAGTCCTCGTCTACAAGATGTCCTACATTAACTTCCTTACCAAACAAGGCAACTAAGTTATCAGTCAAATCATCTACAACACGTCCTTTACCAACAAGCGGAACACGCTTAGTAGCCCGCCAATAGTCTCCTTCTTTTACCAAGGAGGAGGTTAGCACGGATGCATACGTTGAAACCTGTGGCTGCCCATTGGTATCGGGGGCATCCATCAAGAAATCGTCATCATCGTGGCACCCGACGAACAGGGCTGCCAGTAATAACATACATACTGTCAGAAAATGATTTTTATTCATCGAATCTTGTGGTTTTTGTTTCTTGGTAAATCGTTGTGTTCTTCCGAACATTCCTGTGGTCGGTACTCGTCGTTATATTATGAACATAAAAAAACGTAGACGAGCCGTTTTCCTCGTTGTTTCATTATGCCAACAACGAGGAAAGCGGCTTTGAAAAAGATGCTATGTAAAAAGATTCTTAATATACAGACATTCCATTCGAACCTGAAAATATCGAAGAAGAATATCCGGAAAGCAACCGGAACCCATTTGCTCCGGCTGCCCTACGGATGATTAGATATAGAAACGGTTGTGAAGTTTCCTATAGCATTAGTCAATTTCCATGTCGTGGATTACTTCCCAGTTGCTGTTGACATAGATGATTAGATCCTGACCCTTAGACAAGTCGGCAGGCTTTTCTCCATCAGGAAGCACCTCAGGTTTTTCCGGAATTACAGGATCGGGTTTGGGTTTTTCAGGATCAGGAGTAGGTTCTCCGGGCACTGTATTTTCCGCCTTCATACCCACGCTGTACATGTGGTTTCTGTAAAGGTTGAAGATGCTCTTCGAAAAGTCGAACTTCTGTTCTGCTGCAGCTTGAGTAGCAGGCTGCTTATGAAGTTGATCCTCCTTCACATTGATGTTCCAGTACTTCAATACATTACCGGCCTCATCAGTTACTTGCAACTGCAAGGTATTCTGACCATCAACGTATGCAATAGGAATCACAAATTCAGCACCAAAGACAGTGCCTCTGTACACAGACTGACCATATTTTGCATTCGGGTTTACCCATACTTTTGCATAATCATTAGGAGAGGCAGGTTCCTTATTACCCAAATATTCCTTCACGTCGTCAGTTCCCAAGAAACCATCACCATTGACGTCATTACCCATATAAGGTTCTCCTTCATTCTTATTCGTAAACCATTCCTGCAAGTCAATCTTGTACACTACAAAAGCTGAGTTACCATTTGCAAACTTGGCGTTTGCGTTTTTATTCGGAATAGTTTCCGTTCCATTTACAATGTACTTGAAGCCAGCCGTATTAGCGTCTTCAGGTTTATTTAATTTACCAGGATTTGAAGTAAATCCACCATTGAAGTTGCCAAACAGCACGGTTTTATTCTTAGCCGAAGCAACCAAACGAACATAACGCGAGGGCTTGCCATCAACCGATACGGGGATATTGTTGAAGTAACCCGTAGCACCGGCTACCTGACGATGGAGTACGATGTGGTTCTTCTTACCATCTTTTTGCAGGTCAAATGCTCCCTTATCGTTAACGGTTACAGTAGTCATGCCGGCAAACACTTCTTCGGCATAGTTTTTCTCATTTTGCAGAACTGCTTTGAATTCACTCCAAGTTTCTGCTCCTACAACATTGCCATTATCGTTAAACATCGCACCCGGAGTAAAGGTGAAATTAGTGTCATCAGCTTTCTTTCCTGAGTAACCTACAGCGTATACATCGTAAGTTCCTGCAGGCAACTTCTGATTATTTTCTTTTTTGAGCGCAATTTCCAACTGCTTACCATTGACATAGTCAGCAGCAGTTGTCCAGTTCACCCACTTTTTCAAAACAAGTTTGCCTTTATTAACGCCCTCACTTGTTTGCACAAAGTAAAGAGCCACCTGGTCAATCTTTTGATCAGCAGCAGAGCTCAACAACGGACGACCGGCACGCGTAGTCATGCCATCACCGGCACTTGCCACTTGCAGTGTCAGCACCTGAGCTGAAGCAATACTTTGATCGAAATCGGAATTAACAATCACGTCGTCATTACTACACGAAGTGAAAGCTGCAGCCGCACCCATCATCAGACATGATGCAACCAATAAACTTTGTTTTTTCATAATGTAATATTGTAGTGATAAATTAAAAGAATTATTAACTATTTTGTGTGATACCTACTTAATCTATATCCAAACCGTGAACAACCTCCCAATTATCATTTACCAACATATAAATGGTAAAGTCGCCTCCATCATCGTAGGCATAACGCAGCAAAGTGAGTTCGTTGCGTCTCATTGTAATGGATACTTCTTTAGGAGTCAACATAATGTCTTTGCCATCTTTATGTGCATCAAAGTTGAGACTAAGCAGCGAAGTATCTTTTTTAACTGAGGGAGCCAAAATTGTTTTCGTTAGAATTTCAGCAGGAGAGTCCCAAATGTTTGACGTACTTACCGACACCGTATCGGCATAACCAAACGAACTGTTCACCTTACCAAACAGCCCATCGACGCTTTTACGTGAGGCTGTAATACCCTTGGGCAGGTTCGTAGCCTGAATGACGAGTTTGCCCTTGGTGCGCTCCATATCGACGGAATAAAGGTGGTTCCACGCATCATAGACCAAAGTATCGTTCGTCACGAACACATCGGCACCGGGTGCTTGCTCCGCATGAAGGTTGAACGACAAACGGTCGGCCGAAAGTTGGTCAGCGTTGTCCAAACCGCCCCACACTGTCAGCACATACTTGCCGTGCGGCAGACTTTCGGGAAACATGAGAGGCACTTGCTGCGCATCGCCCTCAACCGCAAACACCGCCTGTTCGTGCATCACCTTGCCCGTTGCCGCATCACGCAGCACATAGCAGAGTGTGGGTACGTAGGCACGGAAAGCTAAATCGTCGGGCAACTTTTCGTTCAGGTTTGCCATATTCAGCGTAGCCTTGTCAACATTCAAGTAGTTTTTATCCTTCACTGTGACGTTTACCTGTAAAGGCGGACAGGCTTCAATGTCATCGCGAACACACGAAGAAAAAGGTGTCACGGCCAGCAGCGTAGCAAGCATCTGAATGGTCATTATTCTTTTCATTGTGCGTCCTCCTTTATTTCGTTAAGTATCGAGCGGAAAGCAGCCTCTTCGCGGTAAGGATAAAAATCGGGTTCGGTGGCTGCACGCTTGCGCAGCGAGACTTCGGTGCAGGCCTTGCTGATGTGGCGATAGAAGTTGTCGTTCTCCTTCAAGCGGGCAAAGGTGAGCGAACGGGCGTATTCGGCAACGGGCGTATAATCATTGAGCGCACCAAGTATCTGTCGGGCCTCGTTGTTGCGGTTCACGCTGAGCGCAGTAATGGCACTGTTCAAGTCGCCAAAGGGTTTCAGCAGTTCGTAAGCCTCGTGCAGTTTGCGCTGCTGGGCCTTGAGGAGGCCCAGGTTGTAACGCGCCTCGGGCAAATCAACCTTTTGCAGAAGTTCGATAGCCCGCTCGTAATCGGCTGTGTACACATAGCTAGCCGCCAGCGTATTCAATGCCTCGGGCGAGAACTGAGCCAAGCGGTTCAGCACCTCGCGCGCCTTGTCGGTATTTCCCTCGCGCAAGTAGAGCACTGCTAAATTATTGGCGGCCACCTGCGACTGCGGGAAGTAGGTCATAATGGTTTCGTACACCTGCTTTTTCTTGTCGTGTGTATCAGCCAGCGTAGCTACTCGCAACAACTCTTCCTCGTTGAACGCATCGGGACGTTTGCCGTACATGTCAAGCAGTTCGCTATCGGTTGTAAAACTCTTGAGTGTATAGGTGTAAACGTATTCCACCTTGCGGTCTTTCTGCAAATAGCGGTTTTTGATATCTTTCCAGCACGGCAAACGGCGAATATGTCGTTCCTGCACATCGTCGTTCGAACCGGCATATTTTTCAAGTATATTTTTCACTGCCGCCGAGTCGGCATTGCCATCGGCCACCATGGCCTAAAGCACCGGACCCCATCCTTCGGGACGCGAACCTGTGCGCATGATTTTGCTCACCCGGCTGTCGGCCTTTAGCTGCGCAATGAGCCACTTGCGGGCCGACTGGGCACGACGTTCGGCCAGGGCAGTGTTGAAGGGTAGCGAACCGTCGGCCGAAGCCATACCGCTGATGGTCAACGAATTAAGTGTAGCCAGCGAATCGCTCAACACCGGAGCTATGGTTTCGACCATTCGTTCCAATTCGACTCGATTGTTGCCCATCGTCAGGTTTATGTCGTGTTTATTGATAGCAAACTGCAATTTAGCCACTCCTTTACCCTGCATCACCTTGGGGCGGATTACAAATTCGGGTTCAATCCAGTTCAGTTCCAATTGGTCTTTGACTTCGGGCATCAACGTGATGGGGTTGCTGATAGCAGCCACTTCCAGCGTGTCGATACCCGTACACTGTCCGCACCCATCGGTTGAAACTACGGCAACGATGTGTGCATTGTCCACCCCTTCGGGCAGCTGTAGCGTTTCATGATAGGGCAAATTCAGCGCACGCGAGGTTTTATCGGTTTGTTGCGCACGTTGGGCATAAGGGTCGGCATAACCATTGAGTTTTTCCATGCGCTTTTTCTTCTTTCCATAAATGGGCGCATCCACAACCAAGGGCAGGTATTCATCCCTTACCGTATCGCCAACCACCAACTGCGGTGTAATAACCAGTCGACTACGTTTCGAAAAGTATTTTTCGGGCACATAAAACTGCAAATTCATTTGCACCTGATTTGCACTATCGGGAGCCAATACGCATGGAGTGGGTGTCACGGTTATGTTTTTTCCCTCCTGCTGTCTGGATGCACATCCGGCCAACAGGCCGAGTGATGCAGAAAGCAGGGTCACACATTGTATGTTTTTTTTCATGAGGCACTTTTTAGAAGATGTAAATCAGTGAAATGGCAGCTTTCGTAGGGCCGAAATAATTTTTGTGCTTATTTTCATAGCACTTCACACACGGTATGCGTGGACTCTCTTTATACCATAACCGAGCATAACCTACGCCAATGGCCGCTTCAAGATTCCAATGCGGTGAAAGAATCCAATCATAACCGTAAGTGAAACCTCCTCCGGCCAAATAACCATCGTAACGTTTGTCGCTGAATCCGCCAAAATATTGAGCTCCATGAAGGTGAACACCTATAAAATGCCCCTCAAACTTTTCGCAAAACCAGTATTTCACCTCTGGTTGTGCAAGCCAAAAGCGCATTTTTTTATCATCCTTAAACGTCCACGGGTTATAAGCAGCCGACAAATCCATGGTTACTTTCCGACTCAGCGCAAACTCCATACCAACATTCGGAGTGGTGGTCAACCAATACAATCCGTTTGTTTTCAAAGCAAAATCCTGTGCTTGAAGGCTGCAAGAGAATGAAGCCAATAACAGGAACAGAATGAGAGATAGCCGTTTCATTCTTGTCATTCGTTCTAACTTATTTTATTATATATCACGCTTACTTGATTGATTTTATTCATCGTATGAATTAAATATTCAGCATTCATCCAATAAATTCTTACCAATCAGTCCCTACTTTAAAGCATTAATTATGGTCTATAAACTATATGATTCAATCCTTTTCAACATAGAATAAAGCATTAATTTTCAATACTTTCATTACACCAAATAATAATACAAATTCCTATCTGTCGTGAAATAACGATGCAGCATGCGATACACATCTTCTAACAAATAGGAGGACACTAGGTGTTAAATACCATATATACTATTACTCAACACCATTTTAACAACCCTAAAAATGATGCTATTTATTTGGAACTATTACATTCAAAGCATATCAAACTATGAAAAATCGTAAGCATTTACTTAATGAATTGGAATATGCCAATGAGCATTTAGCCTGCACATACTATACAACAGGCGAACAAGCTATTATAGAAACAGCTGAAATAAAAGCTGGCAAATACATTATGAAAGAAGATGTAGAACATAATGCACTTGTATTTGTTCTATCGGGTGAAATTGATATATCTACAGCAGGAGCTGTGTGTAAAAGGGTGCAAGGTAGGCAATTCTTTCTAGTCTGTGCAGGAGATAGTTTTCATGGAAAAGCAATCTCTGACACAATCATATTAGGTTGTACTTTCGACAGAGATATGTCATTGTGCAACCGCTTTTCCATTGAGCAACTACAGGATTTTAAGCCTACCGTCAAACAAGACAAAGGCATTACGTTACTTCCTGTTCATGACTTGCTGTTCAAAGAACTAGAATTAACACGTAAAATTCTGTGTTCAGGTATGCTTTGTATTCACTTTCAATCTCTTAAAAAGGAGTTGTTCTTTCTTGAATTACGTGGGCTTTACCGTAAGGAAGATTTAGCCAGACTTTTTGCACCTATATTAGGGCGTGATATTGATTTCAAGGATTTAGTATTGAAAACTTATCCACAAGTAGAAACTTCTCAGGAGTTGATTGATAAGTTAAACATGTCTTCAACGGCATTCAAAAAAAAATTCAAGGAAACATTTGGTGTATCTGCCCGTCAATGGTTGATTCATAAAAAGGAACAAAAAATAATTCGTGACATTCTGATGACGAATATGTCTATCACAGAATTAGCCGATAAATACCGATTTACCGTGAACTATATGACTACTTTTTGTAAAAAAAGATTTGGAAAATCGCCCACTGATTTACGAACTGAATTCAAAAAACGTAAACAGTCGAAATTTACAAAAAACGCATGATTTCATTATGCACAGAATACTCGTATTCTTACTTTATGTTCAGAATGCGAGCATTTTTTATATATAAATAACTAGTATCACAGACTATTGAAGAAAAAAACACAGGATAATCTTAGCACATTGTGTTATATGATGTAGGTTGCAGACTTAAGATAAATTCTAAAATTAAGTTGCCTATTTATGCTATATTCTTCATTATCAGACAATCGAAACTTACAAAAAAAAGTTTTTTTTATGTACTTTAGATAAAAACCACTTTTGTAGTTTATAGGCCCACTTTTGTTGATATTGTTATTTTGATTCTTTATAACTTTGCACCCACAATTAAACACTATAACACCCAGTGTCCTCCTATTTGTTATAGGAGGAACTGTTGAGAAACGCAAATATACAGTTTTTTACTGATATTTCAAAACTCAGCAAATGCTATACCATGTTTTTCCGTAAGTTAGTAATCATATTATATTTTCACATTTTTAATTCTTACTTACGTGAACTATCGCTAAACTAAAGATTTAGGGTTTTCAAATGCGAGTATCTATAACACTCACTTTCCTGTGAGGAAAGCAATTACCTTTTTATTGGCTTTGGCCACAATGCCTGTATCCAGCGAGGCCAGATAGATGCTCGTAATACCGACATGGCTGTGACCCATGGCTTCGCAAATCACAGTGTCGCTCATACCACATTCGCGAGCTAACGAAGCCCAGGTATGACGCGCTACATACGAACTCAAGGGCTCGTCTAAACCAAGCTGAGTGGACAAAAGGCTAAGATGACGGTTGTAAACGCGAAGCGCACTCATGTATTCGCGAATTTTCTGATTCGAATGATCGTAAACAATGGGAAATACATACGGACTTAATGAGGTGTCGGAGTGGTAACGATCGATTATTGCCTGCGCCTCGGGCTGAATCTTTACCCGCAACTGACGATTCGTTTTGCGACGCTGATAGAGTACCCAACCATTCTTCACTTGCTCCTTTCGGAGATGGGCCATGTCGACAAACGGCATGCCCTGCATGTAAATGCTGAAAAGAAATAAATCGCGCGAAAAGGATAACCACGAATTGCTTGACAGCCGAAGCTTCGTTAAACGCTTGATGATGTCGCTTTCAACGGCTCGCTTACGCGTTTTTTCACGACCGGTAAACGACTTGCGAAAGGGACGTTTGTCCATACTGATGATTTCGGCATCGAGGGCATAATGATAGGCTGCCCGAAGTACCCTGTTGTAAAGCGACACGGTGTTCATTTTCAAACCTTTACTTATAAGATACTGCTGAAAATCCTTCATCTCGCTCACCGACACATCGGCCAATGCCACGTCTTCTCCGTTTTTGAAAAGTTGAAAATGCCTTAGCGCACACGCATAGTTGTCTGCCGTTTTTTGACGGCCCTGTTTGCTGAAATGCGCTATGCGGGCCGACATAAGTTCACAAAGTCCGAGGGGCAAAGACGCCATGCCATTTTCCGGGGTTTTCTTTACTTGTTCCATTTCGTTGTAAATAAATTATTAGTTAAGTAGGTGTTCATAATTATTTTTACATTTGAACCAGCATTGTTGTGCCGTTCGCTCAGCAAAAGCAATGCAAGAACACTGATGCAAAGTAAAAGTACTTCAGTAGAATTCTACAAATAACTCTGTAACGTTATGTATGGCTAATTTTCACAACCTCACAGTTTCCTTCGCCATATATGTTAAACAGAAAGCTGCGCACTAGGTGAATTTATATTAAAATAATCAGTTATATTTTCCATCTGCTTGCCGTTGTTTGAACTACGCGATGAGCTGTTGTCAAAAAAAGCTCCGCGATTGTCCGAATTAGTTCCGAGCTAGTTAAAATTAGTTCCGAGCTAGTTTGAATTAGTTCCGAGCTTGTTGAAATTAGTTCCGAGACAGTTTCAAGAATCTCGGAATTACTGATAATCAGCGCTTTCAAAAAAACACTCAAATAGGTTCCCCACACGCTCGCTCCGGCTTGAAATGAAGATAAAGGCGAACTATGGATTTTTGCTCGTATTAAGTTAGTTGTTAAAACTGCAAGGCGCACAATAAGCAGCGAAATGTGTACGAATCCAACAAGTGAAAGCGTATATCAAAAATAGCAGTTCGTATTTATAAAAGCCATTACCCACACGGTTCGTTACAGAGCCAAAATAATTTTTGAACACCTACTTAATAATCAAAGGCTTGCTGCATAGCAAGCAATTTACAACTTTTTTTAAGCCGACTTCAACTGCCGTTTCTCCAGCGTAAGTGTGGCACCGTAGTGTGCATTGAGCGGTTTGGAGGTGTAGAAGTCGTCTAAACTTTTCTGACGAAGATTTGATTGGGAGATTTATCTCTTCTAAATTCAATCTTCACCTTTCTTTTTGGCCGTGTTTTGACCTTTCATCAGTCGTGTAGCTCGCTACACTCCTTCTTCAAGGCCCAAAAACGCCTCAAAAA
>ERZ779924.262-NODE-262-length-30390-cov-7.0182_pt1 | contig 30390 bp, 18 predicted proteins | sample MGYA00511955_ERZ779924 | MGnify/ENA primary metagenome ERZ779924 (study PRJEB29588, sample SAMEA1969417) | human gut metagenome | biome: human gut; feature: human-associated habitat; material: faeces | place: Denmark | collected 2008/2010 ... | reverse complement strand
GGTTTTTCGGAGAATAACAAGGATTATAGAGGTTGTTTTAAATGAAAGAGCCGTGGTCGGGAACCAGGTTGCCATCCTCATCGTATGGACTATCCCAAGGGAACATTGTATATTTGGCTGTATAGTCATACTGAGAATCATCCGTGTTTTTCATTGAACCGGATATGTTCGGTTTGATAGTCAGCCAGGAGAACGGCTTGTAATTAGAGCGGTAACGGAAGCTGTAGCGGTCATATTTATAACCTTTTACGGTTCCTTCTTCACTGTAATACCCCAATGAGAAATAAGAACTCATTTTCTCACTTCCTCCGGATAACGAAATATTATAGTCCTGAGTAAATCCGGCTTGTGAGGCCAGTTCTCCCCAATCAAAATTGGCGTTTCTTAATTCTGGATTCCAGCGTGAGAATTTGATGCTTTCCTGATTAGGGAACGAAGCATAATAATCGTATAGTTCGGCTCCATTCATGACTTCCATCTTTCCATTTGTCATCGTGCTGACACCCATCTTGATGGAGGCATTGATTTTCATTTTCTCGCTTTTACCCATCTTGGTAGTTACGATGATGACACCATTGGCACCTTGTGAACCATAGATGGCAGTAGAGGCAGCATCTTTCAGGATAGTCATATTTTCAATATCCGATGGGTTTAATACACCAGGGTCTTCACCCACGATTACTCCATCTATTACCCACAACGGAGAGGTACTTCCACTCAGAGTAGCACGTCCACGGATTTGTACGGCTCCATTGGAACCCGGTTGTCCTGAACCTGGTGCTACATATACTCCGGATACTTTACCGTTCAACATATTCTCCACTGTTGGGGTAGTAACATCTTTCAGTCTGTTTTCCTTCAGTGTAGACATGGCACCGGTTAAACTTTCTTTTTTCTGTACACCATAACCTACTACAACTACTTCTTCCAAAGTTTCAGTATCTTCCTGTAACTTGATAGTTTGTTCACTGGCGGTAGCGGTTATTTCTACTGTTTTGTAGCCGATAAAAGAAATCTGGAGTACGGCACCAGCCGGGGCATTTAACTCATATTTTCCGTCAATGTCTGTAATGGTTCCGTTAGTAGTTCCCTTTACAAGTACATTTACTCCGATTACGGGGTCTCCTGTTTGGGCATCAATGACTTGTCCTTTTAGCTTCTGATCTTGTTGCTGAATGGCCAGATTTGTTCCGGCTGTAGAAGAAGCTGCAAGAGCTGGCAAAGAGGTGCAGAAAAAAGCACTCGCCAATACGATGCAACTACTTTTTGCAAAACATGTTTTTGAACTCATAGTGGATTAGTGTTGATAATGGTTTTTATATTATATTTTAGCTTTGTCGCAAATGTAATATTTTTTTATAAAACACAAATGTTTTGGAATAAATTTATTTTATTATTCGCTGTTTCTAAAAAAATAGTTCTTTAACTATTTTGACTAAAAATATTTTATCGTTTTGGCTTTCCTTAATCAAAAGAAACAGAAAAGGCCATCTCATTGTGAGACAGCCTTTTCTGTTTCTTTTGATAGGGGTATGTAGGGTTAAAATCCCAGTCCAGCTACATGATTAAGCAGTTCATACACTCCACTGCAGATTCCTAATACAATGACTCCGATAAGGCAGATAAACAGACCTGTACGGACTAGAGCCGGTGTGCGGAAGGTGGCTACCGGGGCATCGTTAGGAGTGATGTACATGGCTTTCACAATCAGCAGGTAATAGTAGAGTGAAATAATCGTATTTACCAATGCCAGGAACACTACCAGCCAGTGACCGCTGTGGAAGGCAGAGGCAAATACAAAGAATTTAGAGAAGAATCCGGCAAACGGAGGGATACCGGCCAGTGAGAACAGCGCCAGTGTCATAACGAAGCTCAGGTGAGGGTTGGTCTTGTACAATCCGTTATAGGTGCTTCTGTCCACCTTTCCTCCAGTGTGCTGCTCTATGGTGCTGATGACACCGAACACAGCCAGGTTGGCTACGATATAGACCACGATGTAGTACACCAGTGAAGCCATCCCCTGTTCATTTCCTCCTAGTACAGCCAGCATGATATAACCGGCCTGTGAGATACTACTGTAAGCCATGAAGCGTTTCAGGTCTTCCTGAAGGATGGCAAAGATATTGGCAATGGTGATGGTGACCACAATGACGATGCTCAGCAAGAGACTCCAGTCGGCTACCATTTGTCCGAATACTTTTACCAGGATGCTCATCAGCGCAAAGGCGGCTGCACCTTTGGAGATGACTGACAGGTAAGCCGATACATTGGTCGGAGCTCCCTGATAGGTATCGGGTGTCCACATGTGGAAAGGTACAAGACTCAGCTTGAAGCCCAGTCCGGCAAAGAAGAACACCATCGCCATTACCTGGAGCGGGGTTCCGGTCAGGGCTGTGGTGATGTCGGCAAAGTAGGTGGTACCAGTTGTACCGTATACCATGGAGATACCATAAAGCATCAGGGCAGAAGAGAACATGGAGTTCAGGATGAACTTGGCTCCTGCTTCCGCGCTGTGATGGCGGTATTTGTCGAAAGCCACCAGACAGGCCATCGGGATACTGGCCAGTTCCAGGCCTACGTAGAACAGAATGAAACTGCCTGCGCTGACCATGAAATACATACCCAGCAGCGTGCTGAGTGTCAGCATATAGAATTCTCCGGCTTTGTGACGGGTATCTTCGCGTGAGAGCCATTCCCCTGACTGCAGGAATACGAGCAGCGTGCCGGCAGTCAGTATGGTTTTTACAACAGATGCCATTTGGCTGGCATGATACATTCCTCCAAAGGCTTCTCCGCTGGTAGGTACAATGTTTAAGACCAGTTGTACGACCATCAGTGTGCAGGCAAGAGTCTGAAGTGGCTTGTGATTAGGCATTTTCAGTATCAAGTCTGCCAACAGCATGAAGAGGATAATGGCGACCAGGCTTATTTCAGCCTGCATGGTTAATAATTCGCTCATATAATTTCTTTTAGTTTATTCAGGTTATCGGATAAGTTGGCTGATAATAGGTTCTACGCTTCCGCTGATGACATTGCTGACCCAGTAAGGAGCGAGTCCCAGTCCGGCTACAGCTATAATCAGGCAGATTACGGCAAAACGTTCGTCCCAGGTAGCGTCGGTCAGTTTCAGGTGTTCCGGGTTCTGGCAGGTGCCATACAGGATTTTTCCTACTACACGCAGGATGTACACAGCCGTGATGACAATACTCATCGTAGCGATGATGGTACAAGTGCGGTGGAACAGGTCCGGATTCTGGAATGAACCTACGAATACGGTCATTTCAGCCACGAAACCGCTCAGACCAGGCAGACCTAAGTTGGCCAAACCGGCAATGACATAACCCACGGCCAGGAAAGGCATGATTTTCATCAGTCCACTCAGCTGGCGGATGTCACGGGTGTGTGTACGACCGTAAATCATACCGATAAGGGCAAAGAACAAGGCGGTCATCAAGCCGTGGCTTAACATCTGCAGGATGGCACCGGTAGCACTTACACGCGTCATCATCAGCAGAGCGAACAATACCAGTCCGCAGTGGCTTACAGAAGAGTAGGCGTTGATGTATTTCAAGTCGGTCTGTACTACGGCACTGAACGCTCCGTACACTACAGAAATGGTGGTCAGTACCAGGAAGAAATCACCCCAGATAGCGGCACCGGTCGGCATCAGGTACATGGCGATGCGGAAACATCCGTAACCTCCTAATTTCATCAATACACCGGCGTGCAGCATACTTACGGCCGTGGGGGCAGAAGCATGACCGTCGGGGCTCCATGTGTGGAAGGGGAACAAGGCACCCAGCACACCGAATCCTAGGAAGACCATCGGGAAGAAGATACGTTGCATTTCGGTCGGTATCTTGTGCTGCACGATTTCCAGGATATTCATCGTCTCGGCTCCGGCTCCGTAGTAGATGCCCAGGATACCAATCAGCAGGAAGGCAGAACCACCCATCAGCATCAAGGTCAGCTTCATGGCAGCGTATTCCTTGCGGCCGCTTCCCCACACACCAATCAGCAGGTACATCGGAATCAAAGCCACTTCATAGAACATGAACATGGTGAACAGGTCGGTCGAGATGAAGAACCCGAATACTCCGGTGCTCAGCAGGGTGAACCACAGGAAATATTCTTTGGTGAGCGGTTTCAGCTTCCAGGAAGCGAATGTACCGGTAAATACGATGATGGCACTCAGCAGCAGCATCACTACGGAGATACCGTCTACTCCTACAGAGTAACAGATGTGAAGCGGGGCATACCATACGATGCTGTCTGTGAAAAGCATTTCAGCTGTAGCTCCCGCATGGCGCTGTCCGATGTAAGACACCGTGAGGTAAGCCGCAAGTGCCAGCAATAAAGTGGAACCGGCCACCATCACTCCTCTGACTTGATTGACGTTGCGGGCAATCCATAGTCCTAACAACATCAGCAGAGGTATCAATACGAAAAGACTTAATATATTCATAAGCGTATAAGTTCTTCTTTTTTAGTTCAACAGCAAGATAATTGTCAGGACAATGATACCTGCCAGGAAATAGTGCGTGTAGGTTTGTACCTTTCCACTTTGTATGGGCTGTACGGTTTCTCCGGCTGCGTTGGTACCCCAGGCCATGAAGTTCATGAACTGGTCGATGACGTGGCGGTCAAACCATGCCAGCGGAGTAGAGATGCAGCGGAAGATGATTTTCTTGGTCACGAACAACCAGATTTCGTCCATGTAGAAACGCTTGTAAGCTGCACGGTGCAGGGTGCTGAAGCGTGTGGCGAGCATGTCGGCCACAGGTTGCTGTTCGCGGGCGTACATCCAGGTGGCCAAGGCAATGGCGATGACGGCAATGGCAATACTCGTACCGGCTACTGTCCAGTCGAGGTGGATGTCGTAGGATTCACCGTTGGCTGAAACGAAATGTCCGAAAGGAATAAAACCGGCTACGATGGTGACCAGCGCCAGGAACATCAGCGGGAAGGTCATGGTCAGCGGACTTTCATGCGGCACGTGGTGTGCATGCAGTTCCTTGTTTTCCTTTCCCCAGAAGATGCAGTAGTACAAACGGAACATATAGAAAGCGGTCATTCCGGCAATGAGGGCCATAATCCATCCCATCACGGGGCTGTACTGGAAGCAGGCAGTCAGGATTTCGTCTTTTGAGAAGAATCCGGAGAACGGAGGGATACCTGCAATGGCCAGACAGGCAATCAGGAAGGTGATGTGGGTAATCGGCATGTATTTGCGCAGACCGCCCATGGTTTCCATCTCGTTGCTGTGTACGGCGTGGATGATGCATCCGGCTCCCAAGAAGAGCAGGGCCTTGAACATGGCGTGTGTGAACAGGTGGAACATACTGGCCATGTAACCCAGTCCGCCTTCGTGCGGGTTGGCAGCCGTGCATACACCTAATGCCACCATCATGAAACCAATCTGTGAGATGGTAGAGAAGGCCAGTACACGCTTGATGTCACTCTGTGCACAGGCTACGCTGGCGGCATAGAATGCCGTGAATGCACCTACCCAGGCTACCAAGTGGAGTGTGTGTGGCGCAAAGCCGATGAACAAGGGGAACATACGGGCTACCAGATACACTCCGGCTACTACCATGGTAGCGGCATGAATCAGGGCAGATACCGGTGTCGGACCTTCCATGGCATCCGGCAACCAGATGTGCAGCGGGAACATGGCACTCTTTCCGGCACCACCGATAAACATCAGTCCCAATGCCCAGGGAAGTACCATCCCGGCTTGCATCAGGCGTTCGGTTCCAGGGTTGAAGGTGAAAGTCTGCATGTAGTATCCGTAGATAAGGATACCAATCAGGAAGCCCAAGTCAGCAAAACGGGTAACGATAAAGGCTTTCTTGCTGGCAGCAATTGCTTCCGGTTTGGTATAGTAGAAACCAATAAGCAGATAAGAAGACACACCTACCAGCTCCCAGAACACATACATCTGGAAAATGTTGGTAGCTACTACCAGGCCTAACATAGAGAAGGTAAACAACGACAGAAAGGCGTAGTACCGCTGGAAGCCGACTTCACCTTTCATGTAGCCGAAAGAATAGATATGTACCATCAGTGACACCGTGGAAATAACCACCAGCATCATGACGGAAATCGGATCGAGCAAAATGCCCATGTCGATGTGAAGGGAGGAAGTGAACGGCAGCCATTCAATGTTCCACGGAGTCAGCGTAGGGTAGAGGCCTTCGGCAGTGCGTGGGGCAGAGAAATAATTGAATGCCGTCAGATAGCTCAGCACGGCTACCGCTCCTAACGATAGGGTACCGATTGTGCCTGCTACGCGATGAGGCATTTTCATGCCGGCCAATGCCAGAACCAGGAAGCTCAGCACCGGGAGGGCAAGTATCAGAATTGTATAATCCATAAGCAATTGAATAAAATGTGAGAAAGTTATCCTTTCAAGTCAGTAATATCATCGGTAAGCACCTGTTTCAGGTTGCGATACACATTAATAATGATGGCAATGGCTACAGCCGTTTCAGCTGCGGCAATGGCTATGCCGAACAGGCTGAAGAAATGGCCTTCCAGTTGTCCGGGGAAAAGATAACGGTTGAATACCGCGAAATTGATGTTGGTTGCATTAAGCATCAATTCTACCGAAATCAGCAAAGCCAGCAAGTTTTTGCGGGTAAAGAATCCGTAGATGCCGCAAAACAACATGACGGTACTGATGACGAGGTAGTGAACTACATGAATTTCTATTTCCATAATCTTACTGTGTTATTTTTGTTTACGTGCAATCAGTATCGCACCAATCATACAAGCTAAGAGCAATACACTGACTACCTCAAATGGTAATACAAACTGGTATTTCCCTGTACCAATCAAGGCATGTCCGATGTTTTCTACCGGAAGTTCTACTCCTTGCGGAATCAGGTTCAGGGCAAATCCGTTGGTCATAACTAAGAAAAGCACGAGAGCTGCACCGATAACAATGGTCAGCAATACACTGATGAGCTTGGCGCGGTTTATCTTGTACTTCATATTCTTGTCCGACTGGGTCAGCAGGATGGAGAATACATACAGCACCACGATACCTCCGGCGTAAACCATCAGCTGTACGGCGCTCAGGAAGGTATAGCCCAGGATTCCGTAGATGGCTCCCGTACCCAAAAGAACGAACAGCAGATAAGTAGCGGCACGCAGGATTTTTCCTGTAGTGACAGCTAAAATGGAACAAGCAATGATACAGGCTCCTACGATATAAAATACGATTTCTTGAAGTGATATATTCATATCCGTTTCGTTTTATTTATTTCTTGTTCAGTGTCATGACGAGTTTCTCTTTCTGGAATACTGCATTCTCAAAGTCATTCGTAAACTGAATGGCATTGTGAGGACAGGCATTGACGCACAGCATGCAGAACATGCAAGAGCCCAAGTTGTACTCGTATTTCACCAGGAATTTTTTCTTTTTACCGTCTTCCGTTTCACGCATTTCCGTGGTCAGCCGGATGGTGCCGTTCGGGCAGCTCATCTGACAAAGTCCGCAGGCAATGCAATGGTGATTTCCTTCTTCATCCACCGGCATCACCAGCATGGCCCGGTGACGTTCTGGAATGTGAAGTGTAGTATGGCGGTTTTCAGGATACTGTTCGGTAATTTTCTTCTGGCAGAACACTTTCATGGAAGTGCGCATACCTACCAGCAGACTCTTGACTCCACCGACATATCCTTTTAAATATTCTTTAAATCCATTCATAATCAAAAATTTTTAATCAAAATGTCAGACCAAATACTTTGCATACGGTCATTAATAACAATACGACCAGCGAGAGCGGCATCAGGTATTTCCATTCCAGTGTCAGTACCTGATCGATACGCAAACGGGGGAAGGTCCAGCGAATCCACATGAGCAGGAAGACGATGAAGAAGGTCTTTCCAATGAACCATACAAATCCGGGGATGTAGTCCATCACCATGTTCAGTCCGTCGAGTCCGGCAATGTGCAAGGGCATCCAGCCTCCCAAGAACAACGTGGTGGCGATACCGGCAGTAATGAACAGGTTCAAGTATTCGGCCAGATAGAAGAATCCGAAATGCATACCCGAATATTCCGTGTGGTATCCGGCAGTCAACTCTTGTTCTGCTTCTGCCAAGTCGAACGGACCACGGTTGGCTTCCGCGTTTCCGGCAATCAGGTAGATGATGAAAGCCATGATGGCAGGAATGTGTCCTTTGAAAATGTTCCATCCGTTAGCCTGACCTTCTACGATGGTCTGAATATCCATGGCACCACTCATTACGACCATGGCCAGTACGCTGAGGCCGATAGAAAGCTCGTAGCTGATGATCATGGCTCCACTTCGTACGGCACCAATCAATGTATATTTACTGTTACTACTCCATCCGGCCAGCAAAATACCCAATACACCGATGGAAGAAGCTGCCAGCACAAAAAAGATACCGATGTTCATGTGAAGGATTTCTCCACCTTTATTCCATGGAAGACAAGAGAATGTCAGAATGGAGGCAAGAATTACCAGGAACGGCGCCAAAGCATAAAGAAAATGGTCGGAATGCTTCAGGCTGATGATTTCCTTGGTAAGGATTTTCAATACGTCGGCAGGTACTTGCAGCAAACCACCTTTTCCTCCTACACGGTTCGGGCCGATACGGCACTGGAAAGCCGCACAGACTTTACGTTCCATGTAGATAAGAATGATGGCCAGTACCGCGTACATGACGAGGATAAATACTCCCACAACGAGTCCTTCCAATGTAAGTGCCAGCCATTCAGGCATTACACTGCAAAGGAATGCATGAATCTGCATGAGCAGCGGGCTGAGATTATAATAATCTAAAAACATAATTCTTTTATTTTTTCAGTTTTCTGTAATGATTGTTCCTCTGTTTGTGTGGAGATTAACGGTCAATGTCAGGGATGACAAAGTCGAGTGTACCTCCAATGGCAATTAAGTCGGCAATTTTAGCTCCACGGCAAACGGTGTCCATGGCGTGAACCAATGGAAGTCCGGTAGAACGATAGTGCAGACGGTAAGGAACTTTATCACCATGGCTCTCCAATATCACATCAAACTCACCACGACTGGTTTCTACTGATGAAGTGAATACACCTTCCGGCAACTTGATGATGGGTTTGGTCTTGGCACGGAATTCTCCTTCCGGAATATTGTCAATAAGTTGCTCGATGATATGGCAAGACTCCATGATTTCGTCCATACGTACCATGTAGCGGGCAAAGGAATCACCTTCCGTGTACACAATCTCCTTAAAGTCTACCTTGTCGTAGAGTGCGTACGGATGATGCTTACGCACGTCGTTGGCCCATCCGGAAGCACGTCCGGTACCTCCTGTACATCCCAGTGAGATGGCGTCTTCTTTTGACAAGACTCCTACACCTTTCAGACGGGTATCAGCGATGACGTTTGAAGTAAAGATGTCATGATAATCCTGAATTACACTGCGCAGATGCTTGATAAAGTCTTTCACCTTCTGCTGGAAGGTAGGATGAATGTCAGCTTGTACACCTCCAATCATGTTGTAGTTCTGAATCAGACGGCCTCCGGTAGTTTCTTCAAAAATATCCAGAATCATCTCACGTTCACGGAAACCATAGAAGAAAGGAGTCAGTCCACCCATATCCATGACCAGACAGGAGTAGAACAGCAAGTGTGAATCGATACGCTGTAATTCGTCCATAATGGTACGGATGTACTGGGCACGTTCCGGTACTTCTATTCCGGCAGCTTTTTCAATACACATACACAACGCATGGCGATTCTGGTGAGCACTCAGGTAGTCCAGACGGTCGGTCAAAGCTAATGTCTGCGGGTAGGTGAGGCTTTCGTTCATTTTTTCGATGCCACGGTGGATATATCCCAGTATAGGGTCAATCTTACGAATGTTTTCTCCTTCAAGAGAGGTACGCATACGCAATACACCGTGCGTAGAAGGGTGCTGCGGACCGATGTTTACCACAAAATCATCTTCTCCAAACACCACGTTCTTACGACCCTCAAGAGTGCCGTCGGGGCGGAGGAAGTATTCATCTGTCATATCGGCATTTTCCTCGTTGTCCATCCGAAGTGGATTGGAGTTCATGTCATAATCCTTTCGCATAGGATAGCCAATCCAGTCTTCACGCAAGAAGATACGGCGCATATCCGGATGATTCAAGAAGCAGATGCCGAAGAAGTCGTACACTTCACGTTCTTTAATCAGGGCCGTTTTCCACAAGTCGCTTACTGTGGGAAGTAATGCCTTTTCACGGTCTGTTGTTACCGCTTTGAGTGTGATTCTTGCACCTGTGCGGGTAGATTCCAGTAAGTAAAGCGCACCTAAGCCTTCTTCACCCCAGTCCATTCCCACGATGTCACGCAAGAAATCCATCGGGTTTTCTTTGTCATTCAGTAATGTCTCAGCTATCTGGTGTAATTTTTCTGCCGGGACTTTTACGACAGTCTCTCCTGTCTGACTGATTTCGGCTTCAGGAATAATGCTTGTTATTTTTTCAATTTCCATTTGCATTTTCTTTTTCGTATGGTTTATTCCTCTTTTTCTTTACGGTTTACTTCTCCTAAGAAGCGCTCCACTTTGATTTTACGTTGAAGCTGCATCATGCCATAGAAGAAAGCTTCCGGTCGGGGAGGACATCCCGGAATGTACACGTCTACCGGAATAATCTTGTCAATACCGTTTACTACGTGGTAAGATTTGATGAAAGGACCTCCGGAGATGGTACATCCACCTACTGCTACTACGTATTTAGGTTCGGCCATCTGATCATACAGACGTTTCAATACCGGAGCCATTTTGTGTGTGATGGTTCCCAACACCATGATCATGTCGGCCTGACGAGGAGAGTTTCGGGTTACCTCAAACCCAAAGCGGGCCATATCATAACGGGCTGCGCCAAGCGCCATAAATTCGATGGCACAACAGCTGGTTCCGAAAGTCAGACTCCAGAGCGAATTGCTTCGTCCCCAGTTAATCAGTTCGTCCACTGTTCCCAGTACGATTCCGGCTCCGTCCATGTTCAGACGACGTACCATTTCTTCCAGATAATCATTGTTCTTGAAGTCCTCATACTCCATAGAACGAATAGAGGTAGCTTTTTTTACTTCCATTCAAGAGCTCCTTTCCGCCAGGCGTATGCCAGGCCCAAAATTAAAACTACCAGGAAGAAACCTACACTGACCAGTGCATATACTCCTACCTGGTCTGCCACTACAGCCCAGGGAAAGAGAAATACCGTTTCAATGTCGAACATCAGGAACAGGATAGCAAACAGGTAGTAACCTGCCTTGAATTGCACCCATGATTGTCCACGCGTAGGAATACCACATTCGTACGGTTCTCCCTTCTGCGGATTGAATGACCGTGGAGCAAGTAATTTTGCAATGGTCATTGCTGCCACAACAAGGACGATAGCAGTCAGAATAACGACAATAATAAATGTAAAAAACATATATCTAAGAATTTTTGATGATACATATAGATGACAAATTACTTCCGTTACACCGCAAGCCTCTGTCTGCAATGTATCGGAACAATCTATTTTAAACTGTTCTTAGATAGTATTAAATAAGGATTTTTTTGAGGGTATATAGATAATAGAATTTATCTAATTGTGTATAAGGATGTGTGGAATATACAGAACAAACCAGCCCTAAATGTGTGGGTGGTCTGGAAATAAAGTCTTGTCCAAACGAGAATACCGGCAAGAAAAACTTACCGTCCAGGTTTTTCTGGGTTTGTATGAATAAAATTTTCTGCGGAATATCTGCTTGTCTGTTGGCTATCAGAAAGTCAAGCGTTTTCGAAGGAATATTGTCCGGATGCTGGTAGATGAAGTCAGCCGATTCGGTTTCCTCCGCTACATTGTTCTCATTGAGCACGGTGGAATAAAGCGCAAAGAAGTTTGCTCCTACGAGTACGCTCATAAGAGTAATTAGGGATATACAAGCAAAAATCTTCCACTTATTCATGCTAATACCTTCAAAAACGCTGCAAAGGTAGCCATTTATTTTGATTCATGAATCTGTATTTTCATTAATTTTTCTTGTCAGGCGGTTTGCTCTGTTTTTAGAAAGGATAACCAATGGCAAAATGAACACCCATTCCGTCCTTGAATTTAGGGATATTATAGTATCCACTCTTTTCGGTGTCGTATGGCACATGGAGGGCAAAACCGAAGTCCAGTCTCAGAATCAGGAAGGAAAGGTCATAACGAATTCCGACTCCAGTTCCCAATGCTATGCTGTCAAAGAAATGTCGGAGACTGAATTCTGCACCGGGGCGAGCTTTATCCTTGCGCATAAGCCATACATTTCCAGCATCTAAAAAGGTAGCTCCGTTTAAGTTTCCGCCCAAAAAGTTGGATAAGATGCGGAAACGGTATTCCAGGTTGGCTTCCAGTTTAATGTCTCCTGTTTCATCCGCGTAGGAATAACCGGAGTTGTTGGCCGGATGGAATCTTCCCGGACCGATGGAGCGTACGGTAAAGGCACGAATACTGTTGGCACCTCCCACATAGAACTGTTCGCTATAAGGTGCGATTGTCTTGTTACCGTATGCCCATATCATTCCTCCCACCAGTCGGGTAGCTAACTGCTGCTTTTCACTGATGTGGTAGGTATATCTTACTTCTGAAGAATATTTCAGGAACTGTGCAAACGGATTTCCCAATAGTTCCTTCTCCTTTTTGCTGAATTTCTGTCCAAAAGCCGCATAAATGACGGATGTCACATTTCCGGCAGAGGTGAGAGAGTTTTCCCACCACACACGGTTCTTTGTCTTCCGGTAGCTGTTGTCGTAAGTAACCGTGTAGGTCAGTGACGGAATGAACTGGTCGTCCAAACTATGGAACAGCATCGGGTTGGCATTGGCAATGGAGTCAAAGCGTGCAGTACGGTGCTGCAAGGTGTTGAACGCCAGGTGAATTGGAATTACGGTATGCTTGATGCTGCGTTTCGGTTGAAAACTATAGGATACAGTACCTCCAAATGACAACATCTTGAAGTAGCGGGCACGATTCACCTGTTCTGCGTAAATCTTAAAGTTGGTTTCAGACGGGAAACGAAAAGGGTCTACTCGATTTCTAATCCATGGTAAAACCAGTCGTGGAAAATTCAGAGAGAGGGCAGCTCCCAGCTCGTAAGAATTCATCACAGAACTTTCCCCGTCTACAGTAGAACTGGTCTGCCATTCGTATGAACCTTTCAACTCTAAGTTCAAGGAAGCACCCATTCTTTTGAAATTCTTCTTCGAAAGATTGAATTTGGCTCCCGGCCCTGTTTGCTTGGTACTCTTGGTGGTGACATTAAGTTCCAGTTCGCTATCGTAAGGCAGGTCGAACATGGCGTTGACCGTAATGTCCAGGGTATCTCTTCCCGGACGAGGAGTATAATTGAAATCATTATATTTGAATACGCCTAATCTGGACAGTGCCTGCTGAGTATAGTTCTGGCGTTGCTGGGAATACATTTCTCCGCTTTTATAGAGAAAACGTCGGCGGAGTACCCCATATCGTATACCCGGCTTTTTCCCTGCATAATTGATGGTGAAGTTATGAAAATTCAATGAATCATTGGGTTGCTCTCCATTATGTCCTACCAGATTGATGCTTGTCTTTCCTATGTAGTAGGTGCGCAATCCATCTTCCGGAATATTATGTTTCTGTACAACTCTTAAATTGACATAACCGGGACGAATCAATGTGTCGGCCATGAACGTAATGAAGTCAGGGCGATAGAAATAATATCCGTTGTTACGGAATAGTTCTACCAGGCGATTCCTTTCTTCGTCCAATTTATTGACCGTGAACGCATCTTCTTTTATTAGCAGGCGTTTACTATATGTCGCATGAATCAGACTGTCTTCCTTGGGCGAAAACCCTACGTAGGTAACGGAGTCTAATTTGTAACGTTGTCCGGTGTATATGGTATAATTTAATTTGGCTTTCTTGGGATTCTTGGCAGTATCCACCTGCACTGTCACGTTGCCCTGGAAAAAGCCATTCTCACGTAAAACATTACTTGCTACCTTTGTACGGGTATCAGGGTTGACGGTAGATACATAAATCGGGTCGGCAGCCAGTTTCTTGAAAATCCATTTGCCAATGCCTTTTTCGTATCGTTCAAATCGGTTATACACCCACAATCCCAACGGGAAGGGAATACGATACTTAGGGCTACCGAAAAATGAATTGTTCGGTGCCACGTTCAATGCGCCTTGTACTTCTTCGAGCGTAGCTTCTCCATTATCGGCTTCATTGTATCCCACAATTTTAGGAGTCGGTGTACCGATATAGAGTAACTCATCTTCCGGAAGATGCTTGGTTGTGGAACATCCGGTTATGATAAACAACAGAAGTCCTGCCAGTAACAGTTTATTTATTCTTCTCTTCCTCATTTTCATCTTCTTCTTTTTTTTCGACTTCAGGCTGCGGTTTTTTCTTCTTTCTGAAAATAAACAGTTCGCCCACTTTACTAACTTTCTTGCGCAGTACAATACCGGCTCCGGTTTCTATGACTTCTCCATCCAGCACACTTTCGTAATTTTTGTCATGGAAAAGCTTGACGTAGCGAGTACCACTGTTGTCCAGACGATATTCTAATGAGATATTATCAATAAATGACTCGTCCTGCTGTACGTTGTTACCGGTAGATACTTTTCCACCAATTACCACTCGGATACGGTTGTTCCAGAATCTCTTGGCAAACTGGAAGTTGTAATCCGTAGATGTCTGTCCGGTTTCTTCCCCATTATTGGTTTCTATACCGAAATTCACATCAATGGTCTTGAGGGCACTTCCTGCCACTTTGGAAATCTGGTCTTGCAGGAAAGAGTTCATGACGCTGCTTCCACCGCCACCTCCCAAGGTGCTTCCTTCTGTCAGATACATACCTGTTACCAGCATGGTTACAGCCACCTTATTCTTTTCTTCAGCCGACATGGATGCCAACTCGTTTTGCATGGTACCGTCATCCGGGGCATCAATGATAAAGGTAAATCCTAAATTCTCCAATGTATTGGTGATATTGACACCCACATCGAAGTTGACCATGCGCGATGCCTGCCCTTCTTGTGCTACTGAAGAACGTATTCTTTCCGTCGCTTTTATACTCATGAGAGGATTCATCGCATTTCCATTCCATTGTATGTAACTTCCGCTTTGAATATGGAAGGTCTTTAGCTGGATAATCGGGAGCTGGTATTTCATTTCACCGCTTAGCAGAGAATACCTTCCGTTCAGAATGATGTTTCCTTCCGGGGTATATTGGAAAGACAAGTCACCACCTCCTTCAAAGTACATGTAGTTACTTCCCTTTTCATCCATATTGACACGGCATTGTACTCCTTCGTCTATGTGTAAGGTCATCAGCATGTCAATACCTCCCAAGGAAAGAGCTGGAAGAACCCTTCTTTGTGCAGAAGTCGTATCGCTGAAGTTGGTGAAGGTTACCGTTTCTCCCAGACGGTCTTCTACGGTCAGCGGAGAATCTTGCAGGATATAGGTAAAATTACTGTTACCCAAGATATTCATGTTACCGCGTATATTCATGTTATCGGGTGTACCTTTAAGGGTGGAGTAGAAATCCACATACAACTTTCCATATACAAGCGATTGTTTGGTCTGCTTGGCATTTAGTAATTCAAAATTGTTGGCATCCATCTTCAGATTCATTTTCATCTGACTGAAATCTGCCATGTCCACATCTCCGTCAATGGTGAACGGAGTTTTCCCTTTGGTGAATATCTTGAAACGGTTGAATGTAAGCTTGCTGTCTTTGATTTCCACCGGCTTGTCGTCGAATCGGAGGTTCAAAGAGGCTTGCGGTACATATACATTTACGCTATCCAGGTTGATTTTTCCGTTCAAGAGCGGTTGGGAAGCATTGCCGGACATTTGCATGGTACCGTCAATATCTCCACTCAACATGGCCATCTTGCCCGGAATAAAAGAGTTTGCTATTTCCAGCGGGAAATGATGTAATGCCATACGTGCATCTATCCGGTCTTCTTTTTGCTCTTTCTCTTCAGCGGGGAAATATGAGCCTTCTATACTGATCACTTCGTTGTCATTCTGCATGATGAGGCCGTTGATATGCTGTTCACCGGTTTGTTTGGGAAGGTAGACCGCACTCAAAGCCCAGTCGCCCAAAGCTATCCCGTTATATCTGAGCTGGTTGATACTGTTCTCAAGAGAAATCTGGTCCATACCGTCTTCTGTCTGCACATAATGTGCTTCAGAGTTAATTACACCCTCGATGTCTGGCATATACGGAATCACCCGTTTGAATTCTCCAATGTTAATCTGAGTAAGTGATAAAGTTAAATCCTGCCGTGCCGTAGAATCTGGAGTAGAATAGAAATTCAGTCCGGTACGCAATTCATCGTAAATGGACAAATTGGCCATAATCCGTCCATCATCTCTTAGATAGATATAATTATCCGGATTAACCGTAAACTTGCGGTACACTAAGATAGGGTCAAATGGGGTAATGTGAAGGCTGATTCCACCTTTTTGCAGACCAGCCACCATACCTATATTTACCCCACATTCCTTTTTACCGTTCAGGTATTCAATGGTTGCATTTGCTTTATCAGCTCCTATATCTCCATTCAGTGTAATATCGAAAGCCTCCTGGAACGGTTTGTCATTGGCTATCACTCCGCTACTGAACAAAATCTTCTCAGGCTGTTGAGTGGCATTGAAATAGATGGTATCAAGAGCTAAACTATCTGTCTTTAATCCGTAAAGGTTCATCGACGCATTCAATCCTTCTGCAGGAGAGGTGCGTATATTTACATTCATGCGGTTAAAGTTTATCTTTTTGATGGCCAGTGTATTGGAAATGGGGTTGTCCTTTCCTGCAAAGATTCTGAACTGGGTTTCTGGCCACAGTTCACGGAGAGCTGCCTGATCAATAGATTTCTGCTTCCATTGTGTGCTCAGTGCATCCGTCAGTTTGGTTATCTGATTGCCTAACTCATCAATCCCTCCTCGGCTTCTGAATAAAAAAGTGAGGTCTCCCGCATTCGCATAACTTCTGATAGAATCGCGTGCAGTGCTGAAGCCGAAATGTATGTCTTTCGTCTTAAACGTCTTTTTTTCAGTGATTAAATTTATGTCTTTTACTGATAAGCGGATACCGTGACTCTTTTTCATGTCCGTTTTCAGGTGAATGTCGATATTTTCGGCAGTCTTTAACGGAGAACTGAGCAATCCCATTCCATATAAATCAAGATTCTTTACTTGAACCAACATATCCGCAGCAATCGCAGAAGGGTGTAGGGATGCATCTAACTGCGATGAAATATTCATCAGGTTATCATTCACATCCAAATTGAGATTTGCTTTTGACTCTTTCAGGGCTGCATTAAGCTGTACGCCAGAGAAGATACGTGTTCCCCATTGAAGGTGATTGAGTGCGGCATTGGCTGTTAATGTAGTTCGTTTAGAGAAAATGTCTGTTCCAGCTCCTTCAAGTTGCATACCAGCAGAGAGATAAAACAACGAATCAGCTGGCAGGAAATCATGCAGGTTTAGCTCACTGATTTGCATATCTGCTTTATAAGCCTCTTTAAGGAGGTTGTATTCCGCATTTAGCTGTACTTTTCCCTCATTCTGGCTTAATGTAGTTTCGGTAAACAAATCGTTACCTTTTATACCGGCCTTCCCATGTATATTCATTCCTGACGGAATAACTACTCCGCCGGTCAGACTACTCAGGAAATCCATTTTGTAGAAATCTGAATTCAGGTTGATGACTCCCTCTCTGGAAAGACTGTCGAGCACATTTTTTACCGTTCCGTCTATTTCCATACGGAAACAGTCGGGAATCTTGACCTGGCAAGTAGTCAGTTTCAAATCACTCAGGTTTCCATCTACCCCGATACGAACTTGCAATGGAGCCGCAGGAAAGGATTGAATAAATTCTTGTGGCATGTCTGGAATCAGTTTGAACAAATCAGCTTTACCGATTTCAGCCATGAACTGCCCGTTCAATACACCGTCCTGATTCTGTTCGGTGACCGACCAGTCTACCGTAGCTTTGAGAGCCAGAAAAGAATTTGCAGTTTTGATTTGTAAAGAAGGCACACGTATGGCTTTCTCGTCTGCCTGTAATTGCCCTTCGGTCGATTTGATTTCCAGCCCTGAACGCTCTTTCAGTTCGAACTGATGCAGTAATGCCCGGATGTTATTCCCTTGATAGTATAGAGAATCCATCTGCAAATTGATGTCGGTCACTGTAATATGTGACGGGTCCAATCCCTTCTCTATAGGAGGTGTATTCCCAGAGTTATAGTATAATCCACTTTGTAAAAGCTTAAATTCTTTAGCAGAATAAGCAGCTTTATGCAAGTCAACCAGTCCGTCTCTTAAAGAAGCATTCCCGACTTTAAGTCCAAAATTCATGGAATCAAGCGGCATATCCATTTGAAAGTCCACATTGGCCAAATCAATCTTTTCTAATTTAACCTTCCAGAATGTAGGTGCACTTTGAGTAGTATCTTGTGCGGTTGTATCTGCCAGACATAGTTTCAGCTTGGCATCTTTCAGTGTGAGCTCGTTGAGTACAGCTGTTTCCGGCGTCAAGTCAACTCCATGCGATTTCAAGAAAAGTTCTCCCAGGTTTCCCTGCAAGGACATTCCCTCAATTAGGTCGGTCGTATTGACCGAAGCGTTTTTCAGTTCCACTCCGTCAATCTCTATCTGCTTCTTTACCAGAGGAAGCAATTGAATTTTTACGGTTAGTTTTTCCACATTCAGGAGCGTATCCTGAGGGTTGGTAACCATGGTTTCATGGACAACTAAATTTAGTGGAAAAGAAAGCGAAACTCGTTGTATATGAATGCTCATCCCTGTAGCTTGCGAAGCGTATGATGTCGCTTTATCCACAATAAAATTCTGGATAGCAGGTATGTAGATTAATATACACAAGACTATAAAAAGGATAAATGGACTTGCTAATGCAATTCCTCCCCATTTTATATATTTTTTCATATACAGTTTAATCATTAGTTATGCGAATATATAAAAAAAGAACCAAAAGGTGATACATTTTGTTTATGACAATGAGTTGAAATCACATTATTTGTTTACCTTTGCGTAGTTACTAATTTTAATACAATTTTATGAAACCAACTTTATTTGTACTGGCTGCCGGTATGGGGAGTCGTTACGGTGGCTTAAAACAGCTTGATGGACTGGGTCCTAACGGTGAAACAATCATGGATTATTCAATTTTTGATGCTATCCGTGGTGGTTTCGGGAAATTGGTTTTCGTAATCCGTCGTGATTTTGAAAAAGATTTCCGTGAAAAGATTGTAAGCAAATATGAAAATCATATTCCTGTAGAAGTTGTGTTCCAGGATTTGAACGATCTGCCTGCTGGCTTTACTTGTCCGGAAGGTCGTGTTAAACCTTGGGGAACAAACCATGCAGTGTTGATGGGTAAGAATGTAATTAAAGAACCATTTGCCGTAATCAACGCTGACGACTTCTATGGACGTGACAGTTTTGCCGTATTGGGTAAATACTTGTCAGAATTGCCGGAAGGTGCAAAGAATGACTACAGCATGGTAGGTTTCCGTGTAGGAAACACTTTGTCTGAAAGTGGAACTGTTGCTCGTGGTGTATGTGCAACTGATGAAAATGCTCATCTGACAACAGTCGTTGAACGTACAGAAATTATGCGTGTAGACGGTGTGGTTTCTTATAAGGATGAAAATGGCGAATGGGTTGGTATTGAAGATAATACTCCTGTTTCAATGAACATGTGGGGATTCACTCCTGATTATTTCCAATATTCAGAAGAATATTTCGCTGAATTCCTGAAAGAAAATATCAGCAACTTGAAATGTGAATATTTCATTCCGTTGATGGTGAACAAGTTGATCAATGAAGGAACTGCTACTGTAAAAGTACTGGATACTACTTCTAAGTGGTTTGGTGTGACATACGCTGCTGACCGTCAGAGTGTAGTTGACAAGATTCAGGCTTTGGTGGATGCTGGTGAATATCCTGCTAAATTGTTCTGATTAGAAAACGGATTATAATTTATATAAGGAAGACCGGAATTGCAGAAATGTGATTCCGGTTTTTTGTACGATAAGTGTGATCTTATCTTTAAATTATTATGAATAGGTTTTCTATGCTTTATTATTGAGAATATTACTTCTTAAAAAAACAATAAAACAACTTACCCAAGAATACGCTTTTATACGTAAACTTGGGTAAGAATTAATTTAATCTAATTATTTAGATTTATCTTATTAGATACTAGGTTGAGGAGCTGCTGGGTTATTATCGCTTTCTTTGATGCCGTTGTTTGTTTCCATTTCGCACTGTGGAATTCGATAAATCATGATTTGTGATTCTGGCTCCAAATTAAACTGAACTTTAGCTTCGTAGTTTGTATCTTTACGAATAATAGGTTTCTTTAATCGTAATATATCAAAGAGAGCAAAGCCTTCTCCCCAAAGTTCCATACGGCGCTGCAACCATATCTCATCTTGCATCTCTTGTGCAGAAGACGCAGTACAAGTGTAATCTGGGTTACGATATGTCTTAACAAAATTCTCTAATGTTTGTTTTGCATTAGGATTATTAGACATCGCTTCGCCTTCTGCTTTTATGAGATACATCTCTTCTACACGCATTAATGGCCAGTCTTGTGAGTTGGTAGTATTACCCATGATGTCTTGGTAAGCTCCAAATTTTACATTTGCGTATGGAGTTAAACCAAAGTAATCAATAACAGGAATACCATCAACCGTAGTATTATCTACTAATTTAGAAGTTCCTTCTGGAGATATAAACCATTGTTTACGGATATCTGAGTCGGGAATAAGATCATACAAAGCAGAACTTACATACCGGAAAGAACCTGTTAATGTCGTATAGCCATTACCTGTCAGCGAACATAGATGAGAGGGCCAGTTGATAATACCGGTTTGTACAACATCGTTATCTGGAGTGATTAAAACTCCCCATAGCCATGAGTCTGCAGTTGCTGAGTTAAACGTTGGTTTAGAAACATCTGCTAATGATTGAGGTGTACCTCCTGCAATTGCTTTTTCAGCGTCTTTAGCAGCCTCTGCCCAATTATGCATTAATAAATTAGCACGTGCTCGTAAACCGTATGCAACTGCTTCATCTATTTTATCTTTATTTGTGCCGTTATCATAGCCTTCTAATAAATCTATGGCTTGATTAAGGTCCTTTATAATCTGTTCATATACCTTTTCTACTGTTGCACGTGGATTATTTTGCTTTTCTTCCAATGTCATATTTTCTGTAACAATTGGAACACAAAGCTCATTCTCATGACCTGCATATGTAAATTGATATGCTTGTGCCAGATTAAGGAAATCATATGCTCTAGCTGCAAATGCTTGGCCTCTGTAAATTAACATTTCCGGGTCTTCAGTGCCTTCTGTTAAAACAAGAACCTTATTGGCGGCATCTAGGTGATTGTAAAAAGTTTTCCAAATCAATTCATCTAAAGAACTGGTGTAAATACGGTCTGCATATGTTTGGCTATTATTGAACCAGTTATATCCAGAAGTCGTACAAGGCATGTCTTGTCCACCTTGCTCTAGAGCTTGATAAACCGCTGCGACCCCATAATCATTATGGTCTGGTTCTTCTGCTGTAGAAACTGTGGCAAATGCATTCAGTTTTGCAGACATACCATTAACAGCAGCAACTGTCATGTTGGGTCTTTGAGCAATAATGTTTTCATTTTGTTCACCTCCTATATATTGTCCTTCCATTTCTTTATCTAATTCACAAGAAGCCAATAGTAGTGTGACACCAACAAACATCAAATATTTATTTGTTATTTTCATATACACTAATTTTATTGGTTAGAAATTTAATGAGATACCTCCAGAGATTGTACGTATTGGCGAATAAACGTTGTCAGAAGCTACATATCCCTGACGAGGGTCTAAACCTTTACGAGCAGTTAAAAGGGCTACGTTGTCAGCAACAAAGTATAAACGAACACCTTCAACTTGTAATTTCCGTGTCCAATTTTTAGGTAAAGTATAGCCAAACGTAATATTTTGCAAACTTAAATAATTGGAACTTGTTAACCAGCGGTCAGATGAATAAGAAACATATATGTCGTTTACATTCATACGTGGAACATTGGTATTCTTATTTTCTGGAGTCCATGCATTTAACATGTCTACGTGCCATGCTGAACCTTGTGCATCAGTACTCATTAAACTCTGATAGGTATAATCTAATATACGTCCTCCTAACTGATAAGCAAATGCAATAGAGAAATCAAAACCTTTAAATGTGAGACTTGTACCAAATCCACCATATACTTTTGGAAGAATATCGCCTGTCATGAAACGATGTGATGATGCTTCAGAGTAAGAGGTTGTAGTTGTTTCTCCTTTTTCATTAGGTTCAGTTAATGCCCATAAGCTTTCTCCTGTTTCAGGATCTACACCAGCATATTTAGGTAAATATAATTGGTACATAGATTCACCTTCCCGATAGATACGGCTACCATCAATTAATTGTCCATTCAATTCTGGTGCTAGTTCTAATACTTTGTTCTTGAAATGAGTTAAGTTGAAGTTGATATCCCAAGTTAGATCTTTAGTATCAAAGATATTAGAATTCAAATCCAATTCGACTCCGCGGTTTATCATTGATCCCACATTTTCAGGGAAACGAGAATATCCCATAGATGATGCTACTGGTTTAAAGTAAAGCATGTCTGTGGTCTTACGAGAGAAGTATTCTATTGATCCACTTAATTTTCCTTTCCAAAAAGCAAAGTCAAAACCTGTGTTGAAACTGTGTGAAGTTTCCCAAGTAATGTCTTGATTTCCTTTATAATATAATGTCGTAGCAAAATCACTATTATTATTAGTTAATGTGTATTGGTCCATATAAGGCTGGTAATTTCGGTAACCATTCATATATAACAGGTTATCGTTTCCTTGTAGACCATAACTAATTTTAAATTTCAACATGTCAATCCAGTTCTGGTTTTCTAAGAATGATTCTTTATTCATTAGCCAGCCAGCTCCAACAGACCAGAAATTACCCCAGCGATTATCTGGATGGAAAGCAGATGATCCATCACGACGATAGGATGCAGAACCAAAATATTTGCCATCATAATCATATTGTACTCGGAATAACCATCCTTCTGTTGCATATGATTGACTATAGCTGGCATTGCTTTGATTCATGATACCATTGTTCAGTTCCGGAAGATTTGGGTTATAAATCTTCTCGCGAGATCCGTATAAATATTGGCATTTGTAGTTATAATTTTCATGACCAGCCAATACATCTAAATTATGTATATGGTTAAAGGTCTTGTTATAAGTTAATAAATATTGTTGATTAGTACTGAAGGTACGTTGTGTTGATACAGAGACAATACCACCAACTCCACTTGTTTCTGAGAATTGTCCATAGAATGGATTTACTAAATCTGTAGAACGTACATTGTTTGCATCAATACCAATATTAATTTTTGCTTTGATACCACCCCAAATATCAATATCTGCAGACCATTTTCCACTAACAACATCTCCTGAATATTTCATCAGGTCTAGCATATAACTAGCTAATGGGTTTGCATTAGGAATTACATTTTTACGTTGGAAGTTGGTATCTGAACCATAATCATAGCGTTGGAATCCACGATTGTCAATCATAATGTTGCCTTCAGCATCACGAATGTACATCGGATAGATAGCTCCCATAATATTGGCTGCATAGAATGCATTTGCATTAGATGTTCCAGATTCAGTATCTTGTTCACGGCTATCATAATGGGTAAATGAAATATTACCACTCATCTTCAGCCATGGTTTAACTTGGTAGTCAGCTTTCAAACGTGCTGAATAACGTTGAAATCCAGAATTTGGTACAATTCCTTGATCATCCAAGTATCCGGCTGACATATAATAATTCATTTTGTCATTTGCTCCACTTACACTTAGATTGTATTCTTGGCGTAAATTATTTTCAAATAACTCATCACTCCAGTTATCTGGTTTGTAATAATATGTTCCGTCTGAATAGCCTAAAGTAGCATTAGGATTCAATTTCCCATCCATTCCAATCAGTTGTTCTCCATTAGGAACTGTGAAAACCTGATATCCTAAGTAAGAAGATGATAACATTGTTTTATTTGCATAGGCATTGGCAGAAGTTAAATCACCGGCTGCTGCATATCCTTTTAAATCGGCATTATATATAGCAGAGTAGGCCATTTCATAGAATTTGCCTGGGTCTGAGACTGTTTCATATGAAGGAATACCCCGTTTGTTAACTCCCCATTTGGCATCAAAAGTAACACGTGCATCTCCTGTTTTACCACGTTTTGTTGTAATTAGTATGACACCATTTGCACCACGTGCACCATACAATGCATTTGAAGCTGCGTCTTTCAGTACGGTCATAGATTCTATATCCGATGTGCTAATAGCAGATATTTCGCCATCGTATGGAACTCCATCCACTACATATAAAGGTGTATTACTAGCAGATATAGAACCAATACCACGGATGCGTACTGTAGCATCTTTTCCCGGCTGTCCTGTACTACTTGTCGTTTGTACTCCAGCAACTTGACCAGCTAAAGCATTTGTAACGTTGGAAGTCTGTCGTGATGTGATTTTCTCATTCTTAATAGTTGCCGCAGAACCCGTAAAAGCAGATTTTTTAGCTGTTCCGTATGCTACTACCATTACTTCTTCAAGTTGTTCAGAATCAGATGTTAATACAACCTTTACATTCGGCTTAATCTTCACTTCCTGCGACTGCATTCCGATGAAAGAAATGACCAAAGTTCCGGCGGAACTTGGCACGTTAGTCAACGTAAAATTACCATCAATGTCGGTAACAGTACCTACAGTAGTACCTTTTACCAATACTGATGCGCCCACTACAGGTAAACCATCCTCTTCAGAAGTAACATTACCAGTTACCTTTGAGATTTGAGCGTTTACCAGACCGATACCTATCATCAGGCAGGTCATTAACAGCATCAATTTTCTTTTCATAAAAATCTCTCTTAAAGTTTAACTTTACATTAATAAAAATTCATTCACTCTAACAAGACGCAAAAGTAGTAATATCTTTTTAAATATTTATACCATTTTCAATAAAAATCCCCCAAAAGGTTGCTTTTTAACACTTATAGTCGCCACTTTCATGCAAAAGTATGTTTTTATAAAGTAAATGATATGCATTTCTTGTATATGAACTCTATCATGGAATCAAAATATGAATCCTTTTTTGCAGACACTTGTTACTTTTAATTTGGTTAAAATAGATACTATATAAGTAATAAACTTCTTCTTATTGCATATTATCTGCATATTTTCTTAAAAACAATATAGTATGAACAAGATTTATTTCAGATTGGTCTATAATCGTAAAAAGAAGTTAAACAAGTCAGGTAAAGCTCTTATTCAAGTGGAAGCTTACAGAAATCGTAAAAAGGTTTACATTTCGACAGGAATATATGTCAATCCACAAGAATGGGACAGCCGTCATAGTAGAATTATCCAGCATCCGCATTCGGAAGAATTAAACCGAATGTTAGAAGAATTTATTTTGCAATTGCAATGGGAGGAATTGAAATCATGGAAACGCGGTATCTATATCAACTTGTCTGCTTTTAAAACTATCAACCACCAAAATGATACTGAAGAAATGACATTCTTACTCTTTGGTAGAAATTGGGTAGAACACTCATTGCGTAAAGATACTACCAAAAAAAATCTTTTAACAACTTTGGATTTACTCAATCACTTTCGTCCCTCTATTGAATTTGAAGATATAACCTATACATTTCTTCTTGATTTTGAAGATTTCATGAGGCAAAGAATGTATGAAACAAACACAATCGCCAAGCACATGAGACAATTAAGAACTTTTGTTAACGAAGCTATCAAAAGAGGATATATTCAGCCAGATGATTATCCGTTTAGAAAATACCAAATAAAAACGACTCAAAGTAAACATAGTTTTTTACTACCTGAAGAAATAAGGAAGCTAGAAAAGCTGGAGCTTTCATCGTGCCCAAAATCATTAATACATAGTTTGAAAGCATTTTTATTTTGTTGTTACGCGGGGATTCGATATTCAGACTTTGTACTTCTTAATGAAAGTAATATTGTTACGATAAAAGGAGAGAAATGGCTTATATTTAAAACTGTCAAGACAGATACAAAAGTCAGCATACCATTATATCTTCTCTTTCAGGGGAAAGCCCTCCGATTATTGCAAGAATATCATCAGAATTTAAGTGATTTTTCATATAAAATCGAATTCTTCCGTAAATAAAGATTTAAAAAAAATCGGTGTGTTAGCCAAGATAGAAAAACACTTTTCATTTCATACAGCCCGGCATACTAATGCTACCCTTTTGATTTATAATGGTGCACAAATAACTACAGTCCAGAAATTATTAGGTCATCAAAGTGTGAAGACTACTCAAGGATACAGTGATATTTTTTCAGGAACGATTGTGAAAGACTTGAAGAAATGTAAGTTTTAATTTCTGTCTGGCTTGTCGACTTTTTATAAAGTAATCATAGCGGCAGTAATTTTTCTTTACACCTTTATATAAAAAGGTGAATGTCTCAAAGAATTCTCTGTTTCACACTGTGGGATACAAAAACCACAGTGTGGGATATATATTTCACAGTGTGGGATACAAATCCTGCACTGTGAAACAGAGAATATATCAAGGCGTTCCAGAAAATACGCCAGAAGATATAAAAGAATATACAGTTGTTTCCTGAAAGATGTCACCTGGATAGCCAAAGAATCAATAGAATGTTCATTCTATATTTCCTTCAATAAATGCCAGGCTGGAAACTTGGTATTTGCCGGGTAGAAAATTTCTTTAATAATACACCTATAAGTCGTTTAATGTAACATGTTTTCCACAAAATATTTTTATATATAATATAAACAAATGATTATCAAGATGTTATAACAACATGTAGTTCCGCCGGAACTTTGGTCATCTCCTTCATCGGAATGCAGTCGCAGGAAGTGAAGATCAAGCCGAACGTGAAAGTGGTGATGAAGTCGGATGCGGAGCAGCTGGATGAAGTGATGGTTGTGGCGTATGGTACTGCTAAGAAATCATCATTTACCGGTTCTGCCACATCAATCAAGGCAGACCAAATCACTTCAGGGTCTAAAGAATCTTTGGATAAGGCTTTTTCCGGGAAAATGGCCGGAGTACGAGTTGCATCTGCTACAGGTGACCCGGGTTCTGTTGGAAAGGTTAATATTCGTGGTGTCGGTTCTATCAATGGTTCGACAGCTCCATTATATGTGATTGATGGTGTTGTCATGAAATCAGATGAGGATATGAGTTATTACGGCAAATCACAAAGTATTCTTAGTACATTGAATCCAGAAGACATTGAGTCTATGACGGTATTGAAGGATGCGGCAGCCGCATCATTATACGGATCCCGTGCGGCCAACGGAGTGGTAATTATTACTACAAAAAGTGGAAAAGAAGGTAAGACTCGTGTTTCCTATAATGGAGAAGTAGGATGGAATAAAATGGCTGTTGACCAATATAATATGATGAGTGGAACAGATTACATTGGTTATGCACGAGAATCTATCGCGAATTATTATATGGAGTATGAAGGAGTAACTTCCAAAGAAGATGCTTATGCGTTAATTGAACAGAATAATGATTTGAGTGGTTTTGTGAAAGATCCTTCAGGAAAAACGAGCACTAACTGGAAAGATGAAATCTACCGCACGGCTATTACCCAAAATCATCAGATTTCACTTAATGGCGGTAATCAAAATACACGTTTTTATGCGGGACTTGGTTATAACAAAAGTGAAGGTATTGTATTAGGTAGTGATTTCCAGCGTATTTCAGCTCGTGTAAATATTGACCAGAAAATAACAGACTGGGCAGACTTCTCTGTGAAGCAAATGATTGCATCAACAACCCAGAACGGTTTCCGTGATCAGAATGACCAGGCACAAGGATTGGGTACAAGTTCTCCTTTGGGAGTTTTATTTGCGCTAGACCCAACAGCACCGATATATAATTCGGATGGAACATATAATGAAGATGTAAGTTTCGGACAAATAACAAACCCTCATTTAATGCTGGGTAGTAAAGATGATGCAAATTCTCTGGAGTGGATTCAAAGTAAAATGTTCCGCAGCCTGACAAATGCAGAATTGGGTCTTCATTTCTTGGATAAAATATTCTTTAAGTCTGTATTTGGTTATGACTATATAGACAATAAACATTTCGAATATTGGGACAAGAACAGCGTAAATGGACTAGCTGTTGGAGGTATGGGTTCACGTTATACTTTTCAAAATTCAACATTGACAAGTTCAAACACATTGACTTATACCGATACTTTCAATGACAAACATAACCTGTCTGCTATGATTGGTTTTGAGCTTGAGAATCAGAATCTTCTTCAAATAGTAACGGTTGCAAAAAATTATTCAAACCATTTGCCGGAATTGGTAAATGGACAGCCTGATGCAGCTTCAAGTTCAACTTACGGAGCAGGTATGCTTTCTTATCTCGGAAATGTAAATTATAACTTTGATGACAAATATTATCTTTCTGCCAGTTTTCGCCGTGATGGTTCTTCACGTTTAAGCAAAGATAACCGTTGGGCAAATTTCTGGTCTGTTTCAGGAGCATGGAGACTTAGCAAGGAAGGATTTATGGAAGATATGCCATTATTCACTGATTTTAAAATTAAGGCTTCCTATGGTACGAATGGTAATTTGCCAACAGACTATTATGGCTATAAAGATTTATATGCAGGATCTGGCTATGGAGGCAATCCTTCTATCTACTGGTATCAGTTACCAAATGACCAACTGACATGGGAACGTTCTAAAAATCTGAATGTAGGAATTGAATGGAATATGTTTGACCGTGTTACATTAGGAGTAGAATATTACCTAAAAAAGACAACTGATTTGCTGTTCCAGGTACCGAATTCCTATGTCACAGGTTTCTCTAGTCGTTGGGAAAATTTAGGAGAGCTGAAAAATAATGGTGTGGAAATAGAAATTAATTCACAAAATATTCGCACAAAAGATTTCACATGGACTACTAACTTCAACTTAACTTATCAACAAGCTATTGTAGAAAAGTTACCTGATGGTGCAGATATTCAATACGGTGACGGACAAATGTATATACATCGTGAAGGTGAATCAATGTATACATTCTATCTTCCAGAATGGAAGGGAGTTAATCCAGATACAGGATTAGGCGAATTCTGGCTTGACCCTAATGATCATTCAAAAGGAGTCACAACAGATTACAGTAAAGCTCAATGGGGCATAGTCGGTAAAGCCTTGCCTGATGTCATAGGAGGTCTGACCAATAGCTTTACTTATAAAGACTTTGATCTTTCATTCTTGATTACCTATCAGTTTGGAGGTGACATGTTCGATTATCCAGGATACTTTTTGCATAGTGACGGATACCGGTTAGGAAGTACAACTCCATCAGCTGATGTGGCAGGAAATTATTGGACAAAACCTGGTGACGTGGTGGATAATCCTAAACCAATTTATGGTAATCCATATCGCGCAGACCGTTTTTCCAGTCGCCACATCAAATCTACTGATAATATCCGATTGCGTGAGTTTACTGTAGGATATAATATTCCAATTTCTAAAAAATACATGCAGCGCCTGAGAGTTTATTTCAGAGCTAACAATCCATGGTTAATTTGGGCTAAGACAAAAGATGTAGATCCAGATGTCGCTATTAATGGGTATCGACAAGTAGATACTCCACAATTGAAGAGTTGTGTATTTGGAATTAATATTGAATTATAAGCTAAAAATGATAACTATGAAATTTAAATATTTAACGATATTGGCATTCGCCACCGCCATGGTGTCCTGTGATGTTTTGGATAAAGAGCCAGCAGATTCATGGGAATCGTCATCAGCCATAACATCATACGAAGACTTGGTATATGCTGTTAATGGAGTATATGAAAGCCAGACTTGGACATCTGCCACGTCATCACGTGGTATTTATTCCGGGGATTTTACATTATACGCCGATATGAAAGGAGAAGACTTTCAGTGCATAGGAAAAAACGGTCAAGCTACCGATGTCTCATGGTATTTAGCAACTCCAACCAGTTTAAGTCCGGAAACATTTTACTTTTCATACGTAAATATTAAGCGTCCTACACACAAAGTAGGACAGGTTTATACTAAAATTGATATAAAGCCGAGTGGTTTGACAAAAGAAAGATTAGCATTCATGAAAACACAAATGCGGCTATTATACGATGACAAATAGCAACAGCTAAGAATTTAAAAGTTTCATACACGTGTACATAAGTCACAATCTTTGGCGCTTA
>ERZ779924.216-NODE-216-length-34388-cov-6.50846_pt1 | contig 34388 bp, 27 predicted proteins | sample MGYA00511955_ERZ779924 | MGnify/ENA primary metagenome ERZ779924 (study PRJEB29588, sample SAMEA1969417) | human gut metagenome | biome: human gut; feature: human-associated habitat; material: faeces | place: Denmark | collected 2008/2010 ... | reverse complement strand
GTTTTTCGGAGAATAACAAGGATTATAGAGGTTGTTTTAAATGAAAGAGCCGTGGGTATCCCCATAATTTTTCTAAAAATAAAAAGAAGGTATTCATAAATATTGTATTTTTGCGCCAAATGCAAAAATTGAAACCATGAACAATAAAAAATTTATCATCACCATCATTATATTGGCTGTGATTGTAGCAGCAGTATCTTTCTTTGCCGTAAATGAAGCCCGTAAGAACAAAGAAATGAGTCAGCTCTTTGCGGTGGAAAAACAAGAGATGGAAAATGAATACAGCACGTTTGCTACCCAATATGACGAATTGCAGATTCAGATAAATAATGACTCCTTGCGCGAAAAGCTGGAAAGCGAAAAGCTGAAAACCCAGCGCTTGCTGGAGGAACTGCGTCAGGTGAAAACCAGCGATGCAGCTGAAATCATGCGACTGAAAAAAGAATTGAAAACCGTACGTGCCGTATTGAGAAGCTACGTAATGCAGATAGACTCCCTGAACAAAATCAATGCTGCCTTGATGCAGGAAAATCAGGAAGTAAAAAGCAAATACAGTGCTGCTACCGCGCAGATTTCCAACCTGTCACAAGAGACTAAGAGTCTGAATGAAAAAGTATCACTGGCTGCCCAACTGGATGCCACCAACATTCGGGTACAGACACTGAACAAAAGAGGACGCGATACGGAACGTGTAAAGAATATCAAGAAGATTGCGATTTCATTCACCATCGTGAAGAACATTACGGCACAGACGGGTAACAAAACCCTTTATGTACGTATTGCGAAACCGGACAACGAAGTACTGACCAAGAGTCCGAGCAATCAGTTCAAGTTTGAAGACCGCAACATCAGCTATTCTATCAAGAAATACATTGAATACACGGGTGAAGAACAGACCGTTACGGTATACTGGGACGTAGAAGAGTTCTTGGCGGCCGGTACATACCACGTGTATATATTCGCCGACGGCAGCATGATTGGTCAGGGTTCATTCCGCATGAAATAATTTTCAGAAAACATGAAAAAGCACATCAGTCACCTGATATACGGTTGGCTTGCACTAATGGGCCTGCTATCTTCCTGCGGAGAAGACCGCTCGGGGGAATACTATGCCCTGATTGCCACCAAGACATGGATTTACGAGGTGATGCAGGAAAACTATCTTTTTTATGAAGATATTCCGGCAGAAGAGAAACTGGACTTTTTCAAGAAACCAGCTGAGTTTCTTACTTCAGCCGCATCCTCCAAAGACCAGAAAAACGGGTATGTGTTTTCTCATGTAGACTCCGTTCTTACAACTTCACGTGCCACCAGCACTTATCCAAGCTTCGGTTTTGAAGCGGCTTTGGTACGTACTGAAGGAGGAACAAATGCGCTGAGAGTATTATACACACAGCCTAATTCGCCAGCAGAAGAAGCCGGACTGAAACGAGGTGACTGGATTATTGCCGTAGACAACCAGAAAGTATCCACAAGTGATTATTCCACTTATATCACCCGACCGACAAAAGCGTACAGTTTTACACTAGGTAAATACAATCCTTATCCGGAAGAGGTGGACGACCCGGAATTCAACTACGTGGAATTTGATACGCTTAGAGTAGTCCAGATGCCGGAACCTCGCTACGTGGAAGAACAAGATGTACTTAAATACAGCATCATCTCCTCGGGTTCACGAAAAGCTTTCTACCTGCTGTACAACGAATTTGGAGAAAGTGCCGATGCACTCAAAGAAGCGTTTTCACAACTGAACGGACAGCAGTTTGACGATATAATCCTGGACTTACGCTATAACCCGGGAGGATACGTAAATACATCGCAGCAGCTTTGCTCGGCTTTGGCTCCCGCTACGGCAATGGGACAGCCTTTCCTGCACATGACTTACAATGACAAAATCAATAAAACGGAAACACTGAACTTCGAATCCAGTCCGCTGACCGGAGGAGCAAGTCTGTCTTATCAAAACCTGTATGTCCTCACTTCGGGCAATACTGCCTCCGCTTCTGAAATTGTCATCAACTGCCTGAAGCCCTATATGGAAGGCCGTTTGTATCAGGTAGGAACAGCCACTTTTGGAAAGAATGTAGCTCAGCAACTGTTTACCAATGCAGAAGCTCCAGGCATTGAATTATGGCTCACTACTACTTACCTGAGCAACTCACAAGGATATTATGACTATTTCAAGAACGGATTATTGCCGGATTTCGAAATAGAAGAAAACTATGGAGCTGAATTAGGAGATTTTGGTTCGGCTGAAGACCAGCTTATGCAACCGGTTCTATATAGAATGGAAAACGGAAGTTTCCCGGTGGTTACCAATCCGGACGAATCAGAAGATGCTACGACTTTAAGCCGCAGCCGGACTTCCAAGCATGTACAATTGCTGGTTGACCCCATTGCACAGAAGCCTCATTACAACCGGATAAAAAGATAAAAGTAACCAGTAAGACACACGCTCAGCAAAAATTAAATTTATTACTGATTCTTTTCAACAAAACGCTTTGACTATTTGTTATAATGTCATACATTTGCAATGTTGCATAAGCAACCAAATAAAAAGTCAGCATCAGTAATGAAAAGAATTACAAGTTTACTCTTACTGCTTGGCGCAACTCTCAGCAGTTATGCCCAACAAGTACTTACTCTGGACAGTTGCCGGGCACTCGCTCTGGCCAACAACAAAGAGCTGCGAATCTCACAGGAAAAAGTCAATGCCGCCCACTATGAGAAGAAGGCTGCATTCACTAATTATCTGCCTAAAATTGATCTTACAGGGGGATATATGCGTACGCAGAAAGAAATATCCCTGCTCAGTGATGCACAGAAGCAAAGCATCGGTAACATGGGTACCAACTTAGGGAACCAGTTGCAACAAGGTATGCAGTCGGCTGAATTTCAGGCTGCCATGCAACAACTTGCTGCGGCAAATCCCGGACTGGCTGCCGGATTGCAAGGATTGCTGCCAGGTGCTGTAGCCGGACTTACGGATGGACTGAACGCCGTAGGACAAGGTCTGGTGGATGCCTTCCGTACAGATACCCGAAACATGACGGTGGGAGCTGCGACCCTCACCCAGCCTCTCTTTATGGGTGGAAAAATCATTGCCTACAACAAGATTACCAAATATGCAGAACGTCTGGCTGAATCACAGCATGCCACAGGTATGCAAGATCTTATCCTGCAGACGGACCAGATTTACTGGCAAATCATTTCACTCGTCAATAAGAAAAAACTGGCAGAGAATTTTTTAGAGCTGGTACAGAAACTGGATTCGGACGTAGACAAGATGATAAAAGAAGGGGTGGCTACCAAAGCCGACGGATTAAGTGTCAAAGTGAAGGTGAATGAAGCCGAAATGATGCTTACTCAGGTAGATAATGGCTTGAACCTCTCAAAAATGCTTTTGTGCCAACTCTGTGGTCTTCCGTTGGAAACCGATTTCCAACTGGCCGATGAAAGCATGAAAGACTTACCCCTTCCCAACACCTATACGGAGGCAAACGTAAGCACGGCCCTCAGCAACCGTGAAGAGCTGAAGAGTCTGGAATTGGCATCGGAAATCTATCGCCAGAAAGTAAACGTAGTCCGCGCGGATTTTCTTCCTTCTGTAGCTTTGACCGCCAATTATCTGGTGACCAACCCGTCGCTCGTCAACGGATTTGAAAATAAATTCCGCGGCATGTGGGCTGCCGGAATCGTCGTAAAAATCCCTGTATTCCACTGGGGAGAAGGTATCTATAAGGTAAAGGCCGCAAAGGCAGAAGCGAACATCGCCCGCTACAAACTGGAAGACATCAAAGAAAAAGTGGAACTCCAGGTGACGCAGAACTCCTATAAGGTAAACGAATCGACCAAGAAATTAGCTTTAGCCGAAAAGAACATGGAGAAAGCAGAAGAAAACCTGCGCTATGCCAATTTGGGATTTAAGGAAGGAGTCATTCCGACCAGCAACGTACTGGAAGCACAAACTGCCTGGTTCTCGGCACAATCCGGAAAAATAGACGCACAGATAGACGTCAAAATGAGTGAACTTTATTTGAACAAATCAATGGGAATTTTAAAATAATACAGATATATGGAAAAGACTCAACGCAACAATATCATGCTGGCTTTCTTTACATTGTTAGCCGTAATCGTTATCGTCAGCATCATCGGATTCTTCACCTTAGGAAAAGGTCCTGAAATCATACAAGGCCAGGCTGAAGCCACAGAATACAGGGTATCGAGCAAGGTACCGGGACGTATCCTGAAATTCTTTGTCAGCGAAGGAGATAAAGTGAAAGCAGGTGATACACTGGCTATTCTGGAAGCTCCGGATGTAATGGCTAAATTGTCGCAGGCACAAGCTGCCGAACAGACTGCACAGGCACTGAACGAGAAGGCCCTGCGAGGTACAAGAAGCGAGCAACTGCAGGCCGCATACGAAATGTGGCAGAAAGCCAAAGCAGGACTGGAGATTGCCGAAAAATCATACAACCGTGTGAACCGCCTGTACGAAGAAGGAGTGATGACCGCACAGAAAAGAGATGAAGCAAAAGCACAATACGATGCCATGAAGGCGACCGAACGTGCTGCCAATGCACAGTACACAATGGCCAAGAATGGTGCACAGCGTGAAGACAAGGCCATGGCTGCCGCACAGGTAGAACGCGCCAAAGGAGCTGTAGCCGAGGTTTCTTCTTACGTATCGGAAACTTACTTAGTAGCTGCAGCCGATGGAGAAGTGGCCGAAATCTTCCCGAAAGTAGGTGAACTGGTTGGTACAGGCGCTCCCATCATGAACGTAGCCCAACTGGATGACATGTGGGTGACATTCAACGTACGTGAGGATTTTCTGAAAGATTTCACCGTAGGAAGCAAGATTAAAGCCTACGTTCCTGCCCTGGAAAAAGAAGCTGAATTCCAGGTGACAGTCATGAAGGACTTAGGTACGTATGCCGCATGGAAAGCCACCAAGACCACCGGTCAGTTTGACCTGAAGACTTTTGAAGTAAAGGCAAAACCCGTACAGCCTGTAGAAAATTTACGTCCGGGTATGTCTGCTATCATTGAAAAATAAATCCACATGTCGACAACCACCTATCAATGTTACCTGAAAGTGATGCGAAGAGAAATTCTCCGCATTGCCACCAAGCCGATGTACCTGTTCTGCATGGTCATCGCTCCATTGTTCTGTTTCCTGTTTTTCACCACCCTGATGGAAAACGGGCTGCCGACCAATCTGCCTGCAGGAGTGGTGGACCTCGACAACACCGCCACGACACGCAACATTATCCGCAACCTGGACGCGTTTCAGCAGACCCAGATTGTAGCGCATTACCCAAGTGTCACAGAAGCAAGACAGGCCGTACAGCGCGGAGAGATTTATTCATTCTATTACATTCCGAAAGGAACGACCGAAGAAGCCCTTGCCAGCAGACAGCCTAAGGTATCTTTCTATGTCAACTATTCTTACCTGATAGCAGGTTCCTTGCTCTACAAGGACCAGAGAACCATGTCGGAGTTAGCCTCTGCAGCCGTGGGACAAGCAACTCTATTAGCCAAAGGAGCCACCGAAGACCAGGCACTTGCCTTCCTGCAACCGGTAGTCATTTCTACCCATGCACTGAACAACCCCTGGCTGAACTACTCGGTGTACCTGTGTAATACCCTGTTTCCGGGTATCCTGATGCTGCTTATTTTCCTGACTACCGTATATACCATCGGAACAGAATTAAAGGAAAAGACTTCAAAGGAACTGATGCAACTGGCCGATAACTCCATTGTGACAGCACTGGTGGGAAAATTGATTCCTCAAACCGTGACATTCTTCATCATGGCTACGTTCTATAACGTGTACTTATATGGATTCCTTCACTATCCGTGTCACAGCGGAATTTTCCCGATGCTGTTAGCCGGACTGCTGCTGGTGCTTGCCTCACAAGCATTCGGCGTATTCCTTTTCGGCTTGTTCGGTTCACTCCGTCTGGCATTGAGTGCGGCTTCCCTGTGGGGAGTCATTTCATTCTCCATCTCGGGATTCACTTTCCCGGTCATGGCGATGCACCCTACACTGCAGGCTTTGTCCGTATTGTTCCCCTTGCGGCATTACTTCCTGCTCTACGTGAATCTGGCCTTAAACGGTTATCCGGTCATTTATGCCTGGCATGCCGTTACCGCCCTGCTGCTGTTCATGCTCCTGCCTTTCTTCTTCCTGAAAAGAATACGCACGGCCATGCTGCATTATGTCTATATCCCTTAACCCTTTGCGTTCATGAAAAAAGAATCGTTAAAACAAACCATACAACAAGGCTTTGCAGGTCTCTTCCATATATGCAAGCAGGAACTGAAAGCCGTTTTCAAAGACCAGGGCGTACTTATTTTCTTCTTGCTTGTCCCGCTGGCCTACCCGCTGGTATATGCCTTTATTTATACCAATGAGGTGGTACGCGAAGTGCCTGTAGCGGTTATTGACAACAGCAACACAGCACTCAGCCGCCAGTTTATCCGTACGGTTGATGCAAGCGCCGACGTGCATATCCAGTCGCATTGTGCAGATATGGAAGAAGGGAAAAACCTGTTGAAAGAAACAAGGGTATATGGCATTCTCTACATTCCGGAAAGTTTCAGCAAAGACATCGCTTCCGGCAAACAGACTACAGTCAGTATTTACTGTGACATGAGTGGTATGCTATACTACAAAGCACTGGTATTGGCAAGTACCAACGCTTCACTTACCTTAAATAAAAAAATTCAGATACAGCGGATGGGAAATACAACGGAACGGCAGGATGAGGTCAGTACGGCTCCAATTGAATACGAAGATGTATCGCTATTCAACCCGCAAGACGGATTTGCCAGCTTCCTGATTCCGGCTGTGCTCATCCTGATTATACAGCAGACGCTATTGTTAGGCATCGGACTTTCAGCGGGAACCGCCCGTGAGAATAACCGCTTCAAAGACTTGGTCCCCATCAGCCGACAGTATCAGGGTACGCTCCGCATTGTAGGCGGAAAGTCATTGGCTTATTTCCTGATTTATGCATTAGTAGCTGCGTATGTGCTCTGCCTTGTACCGCAATTGTTTGATTTGGTACAAATTGCACAGCCTATGACCTTGCTGGCTTTTGTGGTGCCTTACATCTTGGCATGTATTTTCTTTGCGATGACCTGCTCCATCTTTATACATCACAGAGAGTCGTGTCTGATGATTTATGTCTTCACCTCCGTGCCGCTCCTGTTTATCTCCGGAATCTCCTGGCCGGGAGCTGCCGTACCTACGTTCTGGAAAGTATTCTCCTGGATATTCCCATCTACGTTTGGTATCAACGGGTTTGTAAGAATCAATAACATGGGTGCAACTCTTCCGGAAGTGTTAGTCGAATATCAGGCACTTTGGATACAAGCTATCGTATATTTCTTCACAACCTGCATCGTCTACCGGCGACAAATCATATTGAGCCGCCGACATGCCATGGAGCGCCTGCGTATGTTCAGGCTACGAAAACTAGTTGCCAAGACATCCAAATAACCAAACTTTAGTTCAATTATCCGGCTTCGTAAACTTTACCAGGCCGGATAATTTATCTTTATTAACACCTGAACAAGAGTGAATACCCCAGAATACTCGTAGCTTTGCGAATATTTATAAACGAGCTTATGAAACATCTTATTTATATATTTGCCGGGCTGATATGTTGCCTGATTACATTACCTCAGGTGGGGGCTTCTCCATTGGAAAACAAGAAACAGCGTTTCCGAATTACCGTACTGAATACCGGGGGAGAGCCGCAACAAGGTATCATTCTGAAAGTGGCAGGCTACAGCAGCGAGTATATCAGTGACGAACAAGGTCTTATTGATTTCGAACAATCCATTGACAACAATTACGTTCGTACTGCCAATTTTTACTTCCCGACAGATAAGAACAGAACAGTCAAATCCTTGCGACTGGACGAAGCAGCACAAGATACGATTATCCGTATAGACCGTCCGGAAGATTTGGCACGCTTCAAACAAAGCGGTAAGACATTACTGGTAAACGGCGTGCTGAAAGAAGGAGGCAAACCTGTTCCTCATGCAGAAATCAGCATCCAGGGAACCGGGAAACGCACATTCTCTAATGCACAGGGCGAATTCAGCATTGAAGCGGATTACAGCCACCTGATTATGATACGGGCAGAACGCATGGAAAACAAGTATCTCGACATCGAATATTTCCTGCAGAACCCTAACCAGCCGTTAGAAATACGAATGACAAAGAAAGGAGCCGACCGGGTGTATCACGTAGTAGAGAAAATGCCGGAGTATCCTGGAGGGATGAAAGCTTTCTTCAACTATATCAGAAGAAAGGCGCATACCACGGAACTGGCTGAAAAAACTCAGAAAGAGGGTGCAGTCATGATTCAATTCATTGTAGAAAAAGACGGCAGTATCACTTCTCCCAGCATTGTAAGAGGGCTGGACGCACGTCTGGATACGGCCGCTTTAGATGCCATCATAGTGATGCCCGACTGGATTCCAGCACAGGAACACGGAGTTAACGTACGCTGTAAATATTCTGTTCCGGTTCCTTTCAAGAAGCCGAAACCTGCTCCTCCTGTTGCTCCGAAACCCACCCCTGAAATAAAGAAAAACAGCATCGCGATACCTTCAGTCCCGGCTGACTCTCTTGCGCAGGATACGGTTCTTCAGGTTATCCCTATGCCATCTGCAGACTCACTGACCACAGATACACTGGCCACGGATACAACTTTAGTAGCCTCTGCTGACAGCATAGCCATACAAAAAGAAACAGCTGCATCATTGTCTACTTCTGAAGCCACAGAAGTCAAACCGAAAAAACGGAACTTCATCGTTCGTTTCTTCCGCTGGCTGTTTGGCATAAAAGACAAGGAAAATACGCCCGCAGAGCCCAAGGAAGGAAAAACACCCGAGGTTATACCGGAAGAAGGAATTCAAAAAGAAGAATAAATGTAAAACTTAAATAACACAGTCATGAAAAAACTTTTTGTACTTTTTTATGCGCTAATGTGCCTGGTTACTCTGCAGGCACAAAAGGTAACGCTACAGGATGTAGCCAACGGCACCTATCGCGCACAAAGTATACAGGGATTAAAACCGATGCTGGACGGTGAACATTACACCCAAATCAGCAAGGACCACAAACGAATCGTCAAATACTCTTTTAAGACCGGTAAAGAGGTTGCTACCATCTTTGACGTAGCCACTGCCCGCAACCACAAGCTGAAAAATTTCGATGACTATATTATGTCACCGGACGAAAGTTTGATATTGATTCAAACGGAAACCAAGCCGATTTACCGCCGTTCATTCACAGCTGTATATTATATATACAATGTGAGAAACCGTACACTTGAACCTTTGTCAAACAACGGTCCGCAACAGGTTCCTTTGTTCTCACCCGACAGTCACCAGATTGCGTTTGTGCGCAACAACAACATCTACCTTATCAAACTGCTTTTCGGTAACAGTGAATCGCAGGTAACGAAAGACGGAGAGTACAACAAGGTACTCAACGGTATTCCTGACTGGGTATATGAGGAAGAATTCAGCTATAACCGCGCCTTCGATTTCAGTGCAGACAGTAAAATGATTGCATACGTCCGCTTCGATGAAAGCCAGGTTCCCATGTACTCTTTCCCATGGTATAAGGGTATGGCTCCGGAAAAAACAGAGTACACTACCTATCCGGGAAGCTATGACTACAAATATCCCAAAGCAGGAGTTGTAAACTCCAAGGTTAGCGTACATTCTTTTGACATAAAAAGTCGTGTAACCCGTAAAATGGAACTTCCTGTAGATTCTGACGGTTATGTACCTCGCATCAAATTCACCGATGATCCGGAAAAGCTGGCTATCATGACATTGAATCGCCACCAGAACCGCTTCGACCTTTATATGGCCAATCCACGCAGTGCCATCTGCAAAGTAGCCATCCGCGACGAGGCTGAACAATACATCAAAGAACAAGCTTACTCAGACATCACTTTCTATCCTGAACACATTGTGATGATGAGTGAACGGGATGGATACAACCACCTTTACCTGTACACCATTGGAGGAAACCTGGTGAAACAAATCACAAAAGGAGAATTTGAGGTAAAGGATTTCCTGGGATGGGACCAGAAAGCAAATGTTTTCTACTACACCAGCAACGAAGGAAGCCCCTTGCGCACTGCGGTGTACAAGATTGACGGAAAAGGTAAAAAGACCAAACTTTCTACACGTACCGGAACAAACAGTGCGTTGTTCAGCAAAAACCTGAATTATTACATCAATACGTATTCCAGTGCGCAGACTCCTACCCTTATTACGCTGAACAACAACAAGGGTCAGGAAATGGTTACACTGCTTGACAACAAAGAACTGAAAAGCAAAACAGCGCAGCTAAACATGCCAACAAAAGAGTTTTTCTCTTTCAAAACCAGCGAAGGAGTAGAACTGAACGGTTGGATGATGAAACCAGCCAACTTCAATCCTTCCAAGAAATATCCGGTAATCATGCACCAATATAGCGGTCCTGGTTCTCAGCAGGTACTCGACAAGTGGGGTATCGGCAGCTTCGGTGACGGAGGTATGTTTGAAGCCGTAATGTGCGACAAAGGCTATATCATGGTCTGCGTGGACGGACGTGGTACTGGAGGTAGAGGAGCAGCATTCGAAAAATGCACTTACCTTTCTATCGGCGTGAAAGAAGCTACCGACCAGGCTGAAGCAGCTAAATACCTCTCTACTCTGCCTTACGTAGATGGAAGCCGTATTGGTATCTGGGGCTGGAGCTATGGAGGATACAACACGCTGATGTCAATGAGCGAAGGTTCCGGCGCATTCAAGGCCGGAGTTGCCATTGCCGCTCCGACAGACTGGAGATTCTATGACTCAGTCTATACCGAACGCTTCATGCGCACACCGAAAGAAAATGGTGACGGTTACCAGGCTTCTTCTGCCATCAGCCGTGCATCCAAGCTGAAAGGAAAGCTGTTGCTCATCCATGGAAGTGCAGACGACAACGTACACTTGCAGAATTTCATGGAGTACAGTGAAGCACTGGTACAGGCAAACATCCAGTTTGATACACAGATTTACACCAACCGTAATCACAGTATCTTCGGAGGAAATACCCGCAACCACCTGATGAACAGAGTGGCTAATTTCTTCCTGCAGAATCTATAATATTTCATTTAGCAGATGACACCAGTCACAAGAAGCTGGTGTCATCTGTTTTTCTTTGTTCTTTTATCTTATCACTATGACACACATCAGAAAGCCTGATTGGCTAAAAATACAGATTGGCACTAATGCCCGATATACTGAAACCAAACGCATTGTAGATACTCATAAGCTTCATACCATCTGCAGCAGCGGACGCTGTCCCAACTTAGGTGAGTGCTGGGGAAAAGGCACCGCCACCTTCATGATTGGAGGAGCCATCTGTACCCGTTCCTGCAAGTTCTGCAATACACAAACCGGAAGACCTCTCCCATTGGACCCGGAGGAACCGCTCAGAGTGGCCCAGTCCATCCAGCTCATGAAGCTTGACCACGCAGTCATCACTTCTGTCGACCGGGATGATTTAAAAGATTTAGGTGCCTCACACTGGGCTGCCACCCTGATGGCCATCCGAAAATTGTGTCCTGACACCACCATAGAGGCACTTATTCCCGATTTTCAAGGCCACAGCGAATTATTGCAGCAGGTCATTGAAACACGTCCCGATATTCTTTCACACAACCTGGAAACCGTCCGCCGTCTAAGCCCACAGGTCAGAAGTGTAGCAGATTATGATACCAGCCTGAAAGTTATCCGTCAGATTGCAGACAATGGACTAAAAGCCAAATCCGGTATCATGGTGGGGTTGGGAGAAACCACAGAAGAAGTAGAAGAAACGATGGATGACCTGCTACAGAACGGTTGTCAGATACTGACCATCGGACAATATCTGCAACCAACTGCCAAGCATTATCCGGTAGCAGAATACATCCATCCAGACCAGTTCAAGAGATTTAAAGAGATAGGTGAAGCCAAAGGATTTGACATTGTAGAAAGCGGTCCACTGGTTCGTTCTTCTTACCATGCTGAAAAACATCTCCGCAAACAATGAACAATTTTCTTTTTCCAATTGTTGCAATTTTATCAACTGATGCTCTTCGACTATGAATCTATTGCTCAAATACAAAGATAAAATTGTATCATTTGGATTGCTTCCTATCATTATCACACTGATAGGCATTCATCTGTTCCCAACGACCGCCATGTTGGGAACAGGACTTGCTATCAGCATTGCGGGATTACTTTATGATGTGTTGCGCCTGAAAGGACTTAATTTCTTCCTTTTGCAGGGAACTATCGGAATTGGTGTCTGCTTCCTTCTAAGATTGTTCACCGGATATGAATACATCCCTAAGAACAGTCTGACTCCTTCATTGGAATTCATGCTGTTAGTATGTGCTTTCATCCATGTAACAGCCCCGGAAATTTATCGGAATTTTTTGAAGAAGTTTCATCTTAATTTCACTTCTTCTTACCTATTGGAAGCAAAAATAATCGTGATTTTTTCCAGCATCCACTTGATTATTTTGTTTTTCCTGTACAACAAGCTGATTCCCTTTTCTCCTGAAAATAACTTTGGAATCATCTATTTAATTCCTACACTTATTTACGTAATATGTCTGGTCATTAACATCGTAGGAATACAAATTGCCGCTACACAATCACCACGAGAGCAGCATATCATACGGATTATTCCTATCTGCAACGGAAAAATATATCTTACCCCACATGCAGAAAACACAACGATTTGGGATGCTCCTATCAAGACTTTATTTGACGGACCGTTAAGAAAAAGCCAGCGTCACGCAAAGAACCTGATAAAAAAACATCAGTCAGCTTCTCACACCACACATAAGAAAAAGTTCATACCAAGACTCATACTTAGCTACCGTACACAAGGCAGTACGCCAGCTTTCGTGCAGTTATATATACTTCCCGTCAGCCATGAAGATGAATTCAAACTCTCAGAAGGATACTTCTTTACGTGTGAAGACATCAGACAAAATCCGGAAAAGTTCAGTAACGAACTAAGAATTGAATGTGACCGCCTTCACATGGTGGCTCAGATATGGAAAGAGTTCAAATAAGATACTACTTATAAATCAGGAAGATACAAGGAATCTTATTCAGTTCCGGCAATTTTCCCTTCCATTCCTTGATGGTTTTGGTCTGGATAAATTCTCCTTCACAAGTTATATTGGCTGCAATACACAATTTCGTTTGCGGACGACAAGTTTTCAAAATGTCTTCCAACATCTTATGATTGCGATAAGGAGTTTCGATAAACAATTGAGTCTGGTTCTCGGAATAAACACGTGCCTCCAACTCTTTTAAACGGCGCATGCGGTCGGCCGGTTCTATCGGCAGATACCCGTGAAAAGCGAAACTCTGTCCATTAAATCCAGAGCCCATTACTGACAAGATAATAGAAGAAGGCCCTACCAGAGGAACCACCTTAAAATTCCGCTTCTGGGCAATAGCTACCACATCGGCTCCCGGATCGGCCACAGCCGGACAGCCAGCTTCAGAAATAACTCCCATGGAGTGTCCCTCTGCAAGCGGAGCAAGATAACCCGATATAGCTTCCGGAGAAGTATGCTTGTTCAACGGATAAAAAGTAAGCTCATCAATACAAATATCCGCATCCACCTTTTTCAGGAAACGGCGTGCCGAACGCACATCTTCCACTATAAAATGCTTTATATTGACAATTATCTCCCGATTATAAGAGGGTAAAACCTTTTCGATAGCCGTATCACCTAAAGTAACAGGCAACAAATACAATGCAACTTCCATAAGGAATCTTTAAGTCAATCAGTTTAATTCTTTTATCATTCCAGAATAATCCGTACATTCCAACAAACTCTTTAGGGTCATTTCCAGATGCTTCTTCATATATCGCTCTACAGCCTTCATCCCCAGCCATATTCCCAAGAAAGGAGGAGTTTTTTCACCATTAAACAGAAGCCGTGTGTTAGAAGATACATACGAGCGAATAATCATTGGGTCGGTAGTCTCCATATAATGATTCTGGCGGATTTCCTCCCAAAGTTCTTTTTCGTGCTGTTCGCACCATTTTATTTCTTCCTTGGAGTAGCCCAAAGCCGTCTTTCCACTTCTATTCCCTTCAAGAATAGTCTCTACAGTCCAGGCTATTTTCCCCCGATACAACAGAATATCCATCAAAGAACGATGACCTTCCTGCCACAAGAAAGGATACTGTCCCAGCAAATAAAAGGTAAAGCAATCAGGCACGATGTATTCCGGCGACATCGAGCGTCGCTGGTTTGCGTAATAATATTTTTTATAGAGAGGATAGTCACTCCCCATATACTTGTCCAGACTGATTCCCAAAATACTGTCTCCAACAACGACAGACTGATTCAGGGCAGAAATCTGCGTATAAATCTGCGGAACCGGCAACTCATGAATTTCTTTTTTCAGGTTACTGAATCCCTGTGTCAGATGCTGTTCAAGATTGCTTACATCCTTAAACTTCTCTTCCACATCTTCCATTAAATGTACCAATATGGAATCTGAGAAATAAGCACACAAACGGTCGTTCATGTCTACCATATCCACAGAACCCAAATCAAGTACTTCCTCTATCAGCAGACGCGTCTCCTGGGAAAATTCAGTATTCATCCGTTGCAGGGAAAAGAAACTGTTCTGCACAGTTGCTTCATACTGCAAGCGGTCATATCGGGCTATCTTTATTCCTGAAAACGAAAAATCGTCTTTCTGCTTGTCAGAACGACAGGCAGAAAAGACGATTATACTCAGTAATATAAAAATAAGCCGATACATTCAATATTATCCGTAAATTATATTGCCATTGGCATCTTTATATTCATCCAGCCCCTTTTCATAAGTTGCCATAGCTCTCAAGCTCATACCTACGCTAGAGAAACCACCATCGTGGAACAAGTTCTGCATAGTCACCTTACGAGTCAGATCAGAGAACATTACGATACAGTAATCAGCACATTCATCAGCCGATGCATTGCCCAGAGGAGACATACGGTTAGCAAAGTCGAACAACTTGTCCATACCTTTCACACCCGATCCGGCAGTAGTCATAGTCGGTGACTGAGAAATGGTATTGATACGTACATGGTGTTCACGTCCGTAAATATAACCGAAACTACGAGCGATTGATTCCAGCAAAGCCTTTGCGTCTGCCATGTCATTATAACCATAGAATGTACGCTGTGCAGCTACATAACTCAAAGCTACGATAGAACCGTATTCATTGATGGCATCCAACTTCTTGGCAGATTGAATCATTTTATGGAATGAAACGGCTGAAATATCCAATGTTTTACTCAACATGTCATAGTCCAAATCGTCGTAAGTACGTTTTTTACGAACATTTGGAGACATACCGATAGAATGAAGTACAAAGTCAATCTTTCCGCCCAATACCTCCATTGAACGCTTAAAGACATTTTCCAAATCTTCTACAGAGGTAGCGTCAGCCGGAATCACTTCACAGTTTAATTTTTCCGCCAAAGCAGAGACCTCACCCATACGTACTGCTACAGGGGTATTAGAGAGTGTGATAACGGCACCTTCTTCTACAGCCTTTTCTGCCACTTTCCAAGCGATAGACTGTTCGTTCAGTGCACCAAAAATAATACCTCTTTTTCCTTTCAGCAAATTATAACTCATATTATTTTCAATTATAAATTTGGGGGCAAAGATACAAACTTTATTTACATTATTTACATTTATAAGGCCAAAATATTCAATCACGTAAAATTATGCTCAGTTTTTTCACTGATAAAATCAAAAATTGCAAGCGTATATCAAACAGAAAGCTTATTTTTGCATCCTGAATAAAAAAGGTTTTTCATAATATTATTTAGGTTAGAATTAGATTTATTATCCTCCTGCATGTCCCCTGTGAAGGCAGCATGTTCAGGAGGATAATAGCTTAAAGAAACATACGTGAATCACATTAATCTTATATATAAACACATTATTACAATGAAAAAGTTTCCCACTCTTTGCCTCGCTTTCATTTACAGCGGGAGTATGCTTTGTGCCCAAACGGCAGAAAAGACCATTAAAGTGATTGTTGAAAACCCTTGGAATACAGCTAAAACCGACGAACCTGTAGTAATTGATATTCATTCCTTAAATGCAGGGTTTACCGTTAAATCGGCCGTTGTGAAAGAAGGGAACAATGAAATACCTTCACAGTTGGACGATTTAAACTTCGATTTAAGAGCTGATGAACTGGCTTTCGTAACTAATTTGCCGGCGCAATCCAAGAAAGTATTCACCCTGACTCTTTCCTCTGCCAAGACAAACAAGACCTATCCAGCCCGTGTGTTTGCGGAAATGTTGTTCCGCACAGCCAAATCAAAGGAATACGCACATGGCACAGCTGTATATGCTCCGGGCGACAGTTACACTTACACTATTCTGCAACATCACGGCATTGCGTTCGAAAGCGAGCTGGTGGCCTACCGAATCTATTTTAACGAGAAACAGACAACCGATTTATACGGAAAGTTCAACAAAGGCCTGGAAATAAAAGAAAGCATGTTCTATCCTACAGACGAACAATTACAAAAAGGATTCGGAGATGACGTGATTCTAGTAAGAGGCAGTTGCGGAGCCGGAACATTAAGAGGATGGGACGGTTCACAAGCTACCGACATTCAGCCTGTGGCCTTCCGCGGACAACGCCTCATCGCCAACGGTCCGGTACGTACCATTGCCGACGCTGAAGTAAAAGGTTGGGAATACCAGGGAAAGGAACTGAATATGATTAACCGCTACACACTGTATGCCGGACATCGCGACGCACAAGTAGATGTATTATTTGACCAGCCTTTAGATAAAGAGACCTTCTGCACAGGAGTGCAAAATATCGGTTACAGTGCTACCATGTATTCAGACCACGAGGGACTGGTTGCCAGCTGGGGAACCGACTGGCCCGTAGGCGACACCATCAAATACAAAAAAGAAACAGTCGGTCTGGCGACTTATATCCCAAAGAAATACATCAGAAAGGAAGCTAAAGACAAGGAAAACTTCCTGTACACCGTCAGCGCCCCCCAAGAAAAGAGTTTCCGGTACTATACCATGTTTACTTCACGTAAGGAAACATTCGGATTCCCTGATTCAAACACATGGTTCTCTTACGCACAAGAATGGAAAAAATCCCTTGAACAACCCTGCAAAATAACCATCGAAAAATAAGAATAAAAAATCAGCCCCGACAAATTGCCGGGGCTGATTTTTTTATTCTTATAAATACATTAGTTTTCTTTTACTTCCCATCCCAATGCACTTGCACCTAATACAGCTGCATCTGCATCTTTCAACTGAGAAAGCAACAATTTTGTTTTTCCAGCATAAATCTTCAGGATGTTTTCATCGATAGCTTTCTGAATCGGCTTCATGATGTAATCACCAGACTTAGCCAAACCACCGAACAATACAATCGCTTCAGGACTTGAGAAAGCAATGAAATCAGCCAAAGCCTGTCCCAAAATACGACCTGTAAATTCAAAAATGTCCTGAGCCAGCTTGTCACCCTTCACTGCTGCATCGTATACGTCTTTTGACTGAATTTCATCTGCCGGAACATTTCTCAGCAAACTGGGTTCTGTGCGCTGTACCAGGAATTCGCGTGCAGTGCGAGCTACTCCGGTAGCAGAGCAGTAAGTTTCCAAACATCCCTTACGACCGCATCCGCATGCACGACCATTACGATCTACAATTACATGACCTAATTCACCAGCAAATCCGTCATGACCATAAACCAGCTGTCCGTTGATTACGATACCACTACCTACACCGGTACCTAAGGTAATCATGATAAAATCTTTCATACCACGTGCAGCACCGTAAGTCATTTCTCCGATAGCAGCCGCATTGGCATCATTAGTCAGTGCAGTCGGAATACCCAGACGTTCTTCAAACATTGAAGCCAGAGGAATGATTCCTTTCCAAGGCAAGTTAGGTGCAAATTCAATAGTACCGCTATAGTAGTTTCCGTTAGGAGCACCCACTCCCATACCTTTTATTTTTTCAGCTCCACCAAACTGTGACAACAGAGGAAGAAGTTTCTTACATACAGCATCAACATAGTCGTCAATGTTTTCATATTGCTGTGTCTTGACAGAATCAGAAGCCAACACATTACCACGTGAGTCAACTACACCAAATACAGTGTTTGTTCCGCCAATGTCCATACCTACCACATAAGGTTTTTCCATGTTTATTGTCATGACATTTCTCTATTTAGGGTTAATTATCTACGGACAAAAGTAAATAATCAGTAAAAACAGAGCAAATTTTTAACGCATTATTTTTCGAAGCTTTCCACTTTTCTTATTTTTGCGAGACCTGATAAATCAATAAATTCACACAAACCAAATGATACACTTAGAAAACGTTCACAAAACCTATTACAATGGTACTCCCCTTCATGTACTTAAAGGTATCAACCTCCATATTAATAAAGGAGAATTCGTTTCCATCATGGGTTCTTCCGGTTCCGGAAAATCTACCCTTCTGAACATCTTGGGCATATTAGACAACTATGATTCAGGAGAATATTACCTGAACGATGTACTGATTCGTGACCTGAGCGAAAGCAAGGCCGCCGAGTACCGCAACCGTATGATTGGCTTCATCTTCCAGTCGTTCAACCTTATTTCTTTCAAGAACGCCATGGAGAATGTGGCCCTTCCCTTATTTTATCAAGGTGTAAGCCGGAAAAAGCGCAACCTGTTAGCCATGGAATACCTGGATAAATTAGGATTGAAAGAATGGGCACACCACCTCCCGAATGAAATGTCGGGCGGACAAAAACAACGTGTAGCCATTGCACGCGCATTAATTTCAAAGCCTGAAATCATTTTAGCAGACGAACCGACCGGAGCACTGGACAGTAAGACTTCGGTAGAAGTCATGCAGATTCTAAAGGAACTGCACGAGAAAGAAGGACTGACCATCGTAGTGGTCACCCACGAAAGCGGAGTCGCCAACCAGACCGATAAGATTATCCATATCAAGGACGGACTGATAGAGCGCATAGAAGACAACATTGACCACAATGCATCTCCATTTGGCAAAAACGGATTCATGAAATAAAACACCAGCCATGACAGAATTAATACAAGAAATCTACGGAACCATCATGCGCAATAAGTTGCGCACCCTGCTGACCGGCTTTTCCGTAGCATGGGGCATCTTCATGCTGATTGTATTACTGGGAGCCGGAAACGGTCTCATCCATGCCTTTGAGAACCAGTCGAAAGGCATGATTATGAACTCCATGAAAATCTATCCGGGCATGACCTCACAACCTTACAAAGGAATGAAAGAGGGCCGCAGCATTTACCTGAAAGAGAGTGACCGCAAACTCACCGCCACTTCATTTCCTGACCACATCATCCAAACCGGTGCCACCGTCAGCAAAAGTGATGTCATTCTTACTTACGGAAAAGAAGCACTCAGCATCGGAATCAACGGAGTTTTTCCTAATTATCCTTCACTTGAAGCCATCAAGATTAAAGAAGGACGCTTCGTCAATGCACGCGATATGAAGGAACGGCGAAAAATTATCGTACTGCATGAAAAAACGGTAAAGAACCTTTTTCCTCACACATCTCCTATCGGGAAATACCTGAACGCACAAGGCGTACCTTATCAGGTGGTAGGTATCTATACCGACCAGAACAGTTTTTCTCCTTCTGCTCTCGTGCCATTCACTACCCTGCAAACCATCTATCAGAAGGGTGACAGTATAGACAACATCACATTTACGACCAAAGGGTTGACCGATGAAGCTACCAACGAACAATTTGAGGCGGAATACCGGCAGGCTTTAGGGCTGAAGAAACAGTTCTCTCCTACCGACGAAGGAGCCATCTGGATATGGAACCGCTTTACACAATACCTGCAACAGCAGACGGCCACCCAAATCCTGCATACTGCCATCTGGGTAATCGGAATCTTTACCTTACTCAGCGGCATCGTAGGAGTGAGCAACATCATGCTGATTACCGTCCGCGAACGCACGCACGAATTCGGCATCCGCAAAGCCTTGGGGGCCAAACCCGCTTCCATTCTCTGGCTGATTATCTCGGAAAGTGTGACTATCACGACTTTCTTCGGCTATATTGGCATGGTGGCAGGCATTGCCGTGACAGAATACATGAATCAGGTAGCTGGTAAACAGACCATGGATATGGGCGTCTTTTCGATGACTTTTTTCGAAAACCCGACTGTAGACTTGTCCATTGCCATAGAAGCTACCCTGACATTAGTTATCGCCGGTACGCTGGCCGGACTTTTCCCTGCAAGAAAAGCAGCCAGAATCCGACCCATTGAAGCACTTAGAGCAGACTAACCATGAGACGATTTGATTTAGATACATGGGAAGAGATTCTTCTCACTATCACCCGCAACAAAACCAGAAGCTTCCTGACTGCCTTCGGTATTTTCTGGGGAATATTCATGCTGATTTCCCTGATGGGAGGTGCCAAAGGATTACAGCAAATGCTTTCGCGCCAGTTTGAAGGCTTTGCCACCAATTCCGGTTTTCTGGGTACAAACAAGACGAGCAAGGCCTACAAAGGTTTTCAGCAAGGCAGATACTGGGACTTGGAGAACAAGGATGTGGAACGTGTGAGAAAACAGGTCAGCGAACTGGAAACCGTGACTGCTACCCTTGCCAAATGGGGCATCAATGCCATTTATAATGAAAATAAAACCTCAGGTACGCTGAAAGGACTTTATCCGGAATACCAGAAAATAGAAGAGCCCAACATCGTGTTCGGACGGTTCATCAATGACATTGACATACGCGACCAGCGGAAAGTCTGCGTGATTGGAAAGCGTATTTACGAGACTTTGTTTCCGGGAGGAGAAGACCCTTGCGGAAAGTTCATTGAAGTCAATGGTATCTATTACCGAGTAATCGGAGTAAGCATGGCGGTAGGAAACATTTCCATACAAGGACAGTCCGAAACGTCGGTCATCATCCCGTTTTCCACCATGCAACAGAACTATAACTTCGGACAGAACGTGCAGCTGCTCTGCTATACGGCCCGTAAAGGATACTCCATCGGTGAAGTAGAGAAAAAGGTGGAGCAAGTGGTCAAAAAAGCACACCTGATTCATCCGGACGACGGGCAGGCCGTTATTCTGGTCAACGCTGAAGCCATGTTCAGCATGGTAGACAACCTGTTTTCCGGCATCCGGATTTTGGGATGGATGGTCGGTCTCGGTACCCTGCTGGCAGGAGCCATCGGTGTGAGCAACATCATGATGGTCACAGTAAAGGAGCGAACCACCGAAATCGGCATACGCCGCGCCATCGGGGCACGCCCGAACGACATTCTGTCGCAGATTCTTTCCGAGAGTATGGTACTGACCATCCTGGCAGGTATGGCCGGCATTTCCTTTGCCGTCTTCCTGTTGAACCTGACAGAAATGGGAACCTCCACCCCGACCTCTCCCACCGAATTTCAAATCAGTTTCTGGCAGGCAATCGGTGCTTGTGCTCTCCTCCTGATTTTAGGACTGTTAGCTGGACTGGCTCCTGCCTACCGGGCCATGAGCATCAAACCCATTGAAGCCATACGCGACGAATAAATAAAACCACAAGACAAACAAAAAACCAAAGTTGATATGAAAAAGTACATCAAGATTATTTCGCTGGTGCTGATTGCACTCATCTTTATCGGCACATTTGTATTCCTTTATCAGAAATCGCAGCCGAAAGATACGGCCTACGATATTCTCCACACCAAAACCACCGACTTGGCACAAATCACCGTGGCTACCGGAAAAATTGAGCCACGCGATGAGGTGCAAATCAAGCCGCAGATTTCCGGTATCATATCCGAAGTCTACAAGGAAGCCGGAGAAACGGTGAAAAAAGGAGAAATCATCGCCAAAGTCAAGGTAATCCCCGAATTAGGTTCGCTCAACTCTGCCGAAAGCCGTGTGCGCCTGGCCGAAATCAACGGCCGTCAGGCAGAAACCGACCTGGAACGTATGGAGAAGCTTTACCAGAGCAAACTGGTGAGCAGCGAGGAGTATGAAAAGACTTTATTAGCAGCCAAACAAGCCAGAGAAGAACTCCAGGCAGCCAAAGACAACCTGGAAATCGTGAAAGAAGGTATCACCAAAAGCAGTGCCTCCTTTAGCAGCACGCTGATTCGTTCTACAATTGACGGACTGATTCTGGATGTCCCCATCAAGGTAGGTAACTCGGTCATCATGAGCAATACGTTCAACGACGGAACTACCATCGCCACCGTGGCCGATATGAGCGACCTCATCTTCAGAGGAAACGTGGACGAAACAGAAGTGGGACGTATTCACGAAGGAACTCCTGTAAAAATCACATTGGGAGCCTTGCAGGACATGAAATTCGATGCCGTACTGGAATACATCTCTCCTAAAAGCGTAGAAAATAACGGGGCCAACCAGTTTGAAATCAAGGCCGCCATCACGGTGCCCGACAGCATCACCATCCGCTCCGGCTACAGTGCCAATGCGGAAATCGAACTCCAGCGGGCCAACAATGCCCTGACCGTACCGGAAAGTGCCATTGAGTTCAGCGGTGACTCTACTTTCGTATATGTACTGACAGACAGCGTACCAACACAGAAGTTTGCCCGCCGTCAGGTACAGACCGGCATCAGCGACGGAGTGAATATCGAGATTAAAAGCGGGCTGAAAGCCAACGAATCGATTCGCGGACTTAAAAAAGAAATGTAAGCCATGAAAATCAATACCAAATTACTGACAGCACTGAGCATCAGCGTGCTGTTGGCCAATGGCACACAAGCACAGGAGGCATGGGACTTGACTCGCTGCATCGACTATGCCATTGCTCATAACCTGACCGTCAAACAACAGGAAGCCGCACGCGACAAGAGCGAAGTGGAACTGAACACCGCCAAATGGAGCCGTCTGCCCGACCTGAACGGTAGTGCCTCTCACTCTTTCAACTTCGGACGAAGCTTGCAGGCCAACAATACGTACCAGAGTATCAACACACAGAACACCGGCCTCAACCTGAGTACGAGCGTACCCTTGTTCACCGGTATGCAGATACCCAACAACATTGCGCTCTCCAAACTGAATCTGAAAGCGGCTACCGAAGATTTGAACAAGGCCAAAGAAGACATCAGCATTGAGGTAGCCTCTGCCTATCTGCAGGTGTTGTTCAACGAAGAACTGGTCAAGATAGCCCGGCAGCAGGTAGAGTTAAGTCAGGAAATGCTGGCACAAAAGGAAGCCTATTTCAAGAATGGAAAGGCATCTGAAGCGGAATGGTATGAAGCCAAGTCGCGCGTGGCACAAGACCAGTTGTCACTGGTGCAGGCTGAAAACGACTACCGTCTGTCTCTGCTCGATTTAAGCCAGTTGCTGGAACTGCCCTCTCCCGACAATTTCCGGATTGTCTCTCCCGACATCCAGCCTGAGCAGTTGTTCGGTACACTGACTCCTCCTGCCGAAATCTACAGTCAGGCCTTGCTGACCAAACCGTCCATCAAAGCCGCACAATACCGTCTGGAAGGAGCTGCACGCAGCATCCGCATTGCACAAAGTGCCTATTATCCGCAACTAAACTTCGGAGCCGGTCTGGGAACAAGCTATTATAATGTATCGGGAAGAGAAAATCCGAGCTTCCACTCTCAGCTGAAAGATAATTTCAGCCAGTATGTAGGACTCTCGTTAAGCATTCCCATCTTCAACCGACTGAGTACACGAAACCGGGTACGCACAGCACGCCTTGAACAGACTACCTTAAACTGGCAACTGGAAGAAACCAAGAAAAAACTTTACAAGGAAATCCAGCAAGCCTACTACAATGCTGTCAATGCAGAAAGCAAATACCAGAGCAGTCAGGTAGCAGATGAAGCAGCAGAAGCCTCTTTCAAGCTGATGAAAGAAAAATACATGTACGGAAAAGCAAACGCTACGGAATACAACGAGGCACGGACCAACTGGATGAAAGCGGTGTCCGACTGTGTACAAGCTAAGTACGACTACCTGTTCCGTACCAAAATACTGGATTTTTATAAAGGAATCCCCCTCACATTGAAATAGAATAACATCCTACATATCAGCAAGTTGCAAACTTTTAATCAAAACGCTTGAATTCCTCCTGAAAAACGCACTTGCGTTTGAAGGAAAACGTACTTGCGTTTTGATTAAAATGCACTTGCGTTTCAAGTAAAACGTACTTGCGTTTGAATCGAAACGTACTTGCGTTTTAGCGTAAACGTAAAGGCGTTTTTTATCCGAATAAATCCGGAATAATTTCCGGCAAATATCCGCTTCGGATTCGCCACTCCTGCGGGTACAAGTTATTGGCCCGGTTACCGATATTCTTGGCAAATCCTAATACCTGACCTTGATAAGTAAGTGTCACATACCCTCTCGGCACTTCCGGTGAAAGCACTACCGCTTCTTTCCGCAAATAAGCAATGGCCTGCGGGTAAGTCAGTTCAGCCATCGGAAACGAATCTCTCCCAAAAACGGTACTCATAGCCAGCGCATGCGAAGGCTGCCAGTCCTTTCCCTTCAATTCCCCTAAAGAAATTCCGGCATGCAGTATGCGTAACTGGCCCTTCAGCAGGTCATACGTATCTTTATAGGCAGCAGGAAAGGCCATCGCTTCACTGTCATTTACTTCAAACACATAGTCTCCGGCTTCCTGCACCCAGGCTTTCATTTCCTTAGGTACTTGAAGCGCAACCACCTTACCTCCTTTTCCTTTTTTGGAAGCCTTTCCACCGGTCTTTATCCGCACACTCACCGCGGGTTCATCCGCTGTTTTCCGCAGCACTGCCATAAACAGACCTTCACCCGTAGTCTTATGAGGCAGGAAACGGTAAACCGGAAACTCCGTACCGATCAGATTTCCTGTAATGTGCCAGTCCGGCTGCGTCTCCAAAGGAAGTACCTCTGCCCCCAATTCCTGTGCAATCCATGCCACATTGTCCTCATTTTCCTCCCGATTATATGTACACGTGCTATAAATCAGCAGTCCTCCGGTCTTCAGGCAAGGCCATATATCCCGTAAAATACGGCGCTGACGCTGCCAGCAGGTATCCACATTCTCTATGCTCCACTCCTGCACGGCCACTTCATCCTTGCGGAACATTCCTTCACCTGAACAGGGCACATCTGTCAGAATCACATCGAACAGCGGTCCTAACTCTGTAAAATCAGCCGGATCATTATTGGTTACAATCACCCCCGGATTTCCCCATTTTATCAGATTCTCAGCCAGCACCTGCGAACGGTTGCGCATCACCTCATTGGCCACCAGCAAGCTGCCTTCCGGAAGTACGCTACGGGCCAAGGTAGATTTTCCTCCCGGAGCCGCGCACAAATCGAGCATCGTGACCGGCTCGTGCACATACTGACGCAACGCCTGTTCAAGGAACATGGACGAAGCTTCCTGCACATAATAACAGCCCGCATGAAACAAGGGGTCAAACGTAAACGACGGACGACCGGACAGGTAATATCCTTCGCAACACCAGGGCACAGAGGTGCTTTCCTGCGGAACAAGGTCACTTTTATCGGTATTCATACGAATACTGACAGGCGTATCTTTTTCCAATGCTTCGGTCAAAGCAGCAAACTCCGCATCTCCCAGCAACTCACGCGTACGGAGGATAAAATCAGAAGGTAAATTCATGTTTCCAGCAATTGATTACGGCGGCAAAAATACAAAAAAATTAGCTACCTTTGCACAAACAAAAAAATCCAATCATGAAACAATATCTCGATTTGTTGCACCGCATCCGTACGGAAGGAGTACGAAAAGAAGACCGTACCGGAACGGGCACCATCAGCGTGTTCGGACATCAGATGCGCTTCAACCTGGAAGAGGGCTTCCCGCTTGTCACGACCAAGAAACTTCACTTGAAATCCATCATCCATGAACTGCTCTGGTTCTTACAAGGAGATACCAACGTGAAATACCTGCAAGAAAACGGGGTCAGAATCTGGAACGAATGGGCAGATGAAAACGGCGATTTAGGACACATCTACGGTTACCAGTGGCGTTCATGGCCAGGTTATGACGGCAAGTTCATCGACCAGATTTCGGAAGCGGTGGAAACCATCAAGCATAATCCCGACTCACGACGCATCATTGTCAGTGCATGGAATGTGGGCGACCTGAACAACATGAACCTTCCGCCGTGTCATGCATTCTTTCAGTTTTACGTAGCCAACGGCCGCCTCAGCCTGCAAATGTACCAGCGCAGTGCCGATACCTTCTTAGGGGTACCTTTTAATATCGCATCGTATGCCCTGTTGCTGCAGATGATGGCACAGGTAACCGGCTTGAAAGCGGGCGACTTTATTCATACACTCGGCGACGCTCATATTTACCTGAATCACCTGGAACAGGTAGACCTGCAGCTCACCCGTACCCCGCGTCCCCTGCCTACCATGAAAATCAATCCGGACGTGAAAGATATTTTCAGCTTCCACTATGAAGATTTTCAGTTAGAGAATTATGATCCCTGGCCTCACATTGCCGGAAAAGTATCTGTATAACATTAAGACCCCATCAGACATGACACTATCCATCATTGCAGCCATCAACCAGAAAAGAGGAATAGGCTATCAGAACAAGTTGCTCTACTGGCTGCCTAACGACTTAAAACGCTTCAAGGCACTGACCACCGGACATACCATCATTATGGGACGCCACACATTTGAATCACTTCCGAAAGGAGCCCTCCCCAACCGGAGAAACGTGGTACTCAGCCGTCAGGAACTGCACTTTGAAGGTGCGGAATGTTTTCACACACTGGCCGATGCCCTGCATACCTGCAAGGAAGACGAAGAGGTATTTATCATCGGTGGAGCTACTCTCTACACGGAAGCACTCCCATTGGCCGACCGCCTGTATCTTACGGAAGTAGACGATGAGCAGGCACCCACCGATGCCTTCTTCCCGGAAGTAAGTCCGGAGCTATGGAAAGAAAAAAGTAGAGAATGCCATCCGACAGACGAAAAGCATCTCTACTCCTATAGTTTCGTGGATTACGAACGTACACAAAAATAAGCGTCGCGATTTTAATCTTCATCATTCGCCAGATCCATTATCGGCATCTGGCGCTTGATAGCTTCACGGAAAGAAATAATTGTTTCCGAGCGCGACAAGCCCAACGGTTGAAGTTTATCGTGGATAATTTCCAGCAAGTGATGATTGTTCTTTGCATAAATCTTGATGAACATGTCATACTGCCCTGTCGTAAAATGACACTCCACTACCTCCGGAATAAACTTCAATGCTTCTGTTACAGTGTCAAACTGTTCCGGATCCTTCAAATACAAACCGATGTAAGCACAGGTTTCATAACCTATCTTTTCCGGATCAATGATAAATTCTGAACCTTTCAGAATTCCCAGGTTCGTCAACTTCTGAATTCGCTGATGAATAGCGGCTCCCGATACATTACAAGCACGTGCCACTTCCAAGAAAGGAATACGTGCATTGCCTGCGATCATACGCAGAATTTGTTCGTCTAAACTGTCTAATTGATGATGTCCCATCTTCTATGTTTTTGTATTCGTACAAAGATAATACTTTTTCTTCATATAATTTCAATATTTATTACTTTTACACGCCTTTAATCATGAACTTTACAGAATATCCGACATTTTTCATCAAATATTTACATTATCGGCCGCTTATTTCTAATTTTTGCAAATTCCAAATAGCAAAGAAGATTCAACCTCTAGCTTATTCTTCTTTGACTTCAGAATCGGCATTTGCTTCTTTTTCCTTTTCTCCTCTTCCTCCTTTCTGATAGACGGAAGGAGTCACACCAAACTGGAGTTTAAAACATTTACTAAAATAGAACGGATCGTTAATACCTACCTGATACGAAACTTCGGCCACTGTCAGATTTTCCAGAGAAGAAAGCAGTTCTGCCGCTTTTTTCATTCGCATAATACGTATGTATTCATTGGGGGAATAACCTGTTACACCTCTCACCTTACGATAAAAGATAGAACGTCCTACCCCCATCATGGAAGCAAACTCGTCTACGGTAAACTGAGGATTTCCCAGTTGCGTTTCCATAATGCGCCCCATCTTCTCTACAAAGAATTTATCCTTATCAGAGGAACAAAGAGCCGGACGCACCTGATTGGGATCATGTGAGAATTTCTCTTTTAGTTTTTCACGCTGCTCTATCAACTTAAACGCCCGTGTCAACAACAGTTTCGGACTAAACGGTTTCGTGATGTAAGCATCAGCTCCACACTCCACTCCTTTCACATGATTATCTACCGAAGTCATGGCCGTCAGCAGAATCACCGGAATATGACTGGTATTAAAATCTGTCTTCAATTTCCGTGTCAGTTCAAAACCTGAACATCCCGGCATGACCACATCACTGATTATCAAATCCGCATCATAATTACGCGCACGCTCCAATCCTGCATCTCCATCAGCTTCTGCTACAACCTCAAAATATACTCCCAGCTCCTCTTTCAGAAATTCACGCACATCATTATCATCCTCTACAATCAAGACCTTGTATTTATTCAGCGGATTTACTGGAAGAACTTCATCCAGCCCTTCTTCATCCTTCAATACCACATCCGCCAAATGCTTTTCAGCCATTTCCTCCTCACGCAGCAGCACATTGTTCGGCACAAGAAAATCTTTTTCTTCATATACGGACTTGTCCGTCGGCAAAGTCACAATAAAGATAGAGCCTCCTCCCGGATTCTCCTCATAAGTAATTGTTCCTTTATGCACGTTGACCAGTTCATGCGTCAGATGCAGCCCCACGCCTACACTGTCACCAGAGAAATTACTTTGCATAAACCGCTTGAACAATTCGCCACGTTTTTCCTTGGGAATACCCACACCCGTATCAGATACACTCATTTTCAGTCTTCCAGCCGATTCGTCTACATTCACCACAAACTCAATCTTTCCTTTTGACGGAGTGTATTTAAAGGCATTAGACAAAATATTATACACTACTTTATCCACGTTTCCCTTATCAATGAACATCCTGTACGACTGACAAGAAGGAATAAAACGGAATTCCATGTTCTTTGATTCTGCCGCATCCTTGAAGCTCAAATAAATTTCATACAGGAAAGCTATCACATCTGTTTCTTCCAATGACAATGCCAGCTTATTATTCTGCATTTTACGGAATTCAAGCAATTGATTAATCAGACGCAGCATACGTTCCGTACTCTTGTCCATAATCTTAAGAGAGTAAGCCATTTCTTTCGGCACTTTCAAGCGGTGAATCTTCTCCAACGCACCTTGTATCAACGTCAACGGCGTACGGAACTCATGTGAAATATTGGTAAAGAACACCAGTTTATACTCGGTAAGCTGCTCCTCTACCTTAATCTTGTTACGTAAAGTATTCATATTACGTATAATACGGAATACAATGTACAACAGTACAGCTATCACTATCACATACAAGATATAAGCCCATGGCGTTTTCCAGAAAGGAGGATTCACCACAATCTTCAATACAGATTCCTCCGCTCCCCATAATCCGGAAGCATCAGAAGCTTTAACGTGAAGATAATAGGTTCCTGGAGAAAGATTTTTATAAGCCGCAAAATTCAAGGACGAAGGAACACTCCATCCCTTATCATAGTTTTCAAGCTTATAACTGAACTTAGAACCTCCTGCTCCCGAGTAGTCGAAAGTAGAAAATTCTACCACAAAAGAACTTTGATAATACTGTAAATTCACCTCTGAAGCATAGGCTAAAGACATATCCAAAGGAGAATCCGGTTCATCTGGACTAACCGAAATGCCATTCAACCGCAAATCTGTAAACGTAACTTTCGTTTTACTTTCCGGATGTTTTACCCTACGCGGATCAATCACCGTCAATCCATAATTTGTACCAAAAGCAATACGGCCGTCATCCAAACTTAGTCCACAATTCTCGGCATACACATTGCCCAGCATATTTGTAGAAAAGAAATAGTTTTCGAATGTTTTACGGGCCGCATCAAAGCAAGAAACACCGAATTCTGTGGTAATCCAGATTTTACCATTCATATCTGGAATGAAAGTTTGTACCATTCCGTTAACCAATCCATCCTCTAATCCAAAATGTTCAAACTTCAGCTGAGCATAATTTCCATTTTCAGGAAGAGAGCATACCGAAAATCCGGCTCCCGACTCTGCTATCAGGATGTGCCCTTTCCCATCAGAAGCGATGCTACGAATCTCATTACTTCTCAACATTCCGTTATCGAAGGTATAACTATAATATGCAGACGGATCTTTCAACAGTTTATCAGGCTGAAACACATAAACGCCTTCACTGGTTCCAACCCAAACCCAATGATTGTCATCTTCAAAAATAACCCGCACCTGACGCTGTCCATAAGTGGAAGTCAAGAAATGGCGGAAAGTATAGCCATTCTTGCCCGGAACGGCCAGATCAAGTCCTCCTTCAAAAGTTCCAACCCATATACGGTTTTTACTATCTTTCAACAGGCAAAACACTTGATTCGATCCCAAGGAAGACGAATCGGAAGGATTATGTGTATATACACGGTTACCCACAATCAGTCCCTTGGTACGCGAAGCATACCACTGAACTCCATCCGCATCCTCTACAACCGCATAAATATTACTTCCATAAGTTGTTTCTTCCTTTTTATTATTCAACTGTGAATCGTATTCATACATTCTTCCATCACGGGTTCCAAGAATGATATTTCCAGAAGAACAACGGTGCAGGGTACGTACCGTATTCGAACGATTAAACTTCCCTTCACCTGCCGGGAAAATACGAAGTGTACCTTCATTCAGGACTTCCAAACGGGACACTCCCGTATATTCCGAACTTACCCATATATTTCCAGAATGGTCTTCTATGACACATTGCAAAAAATCTGAGCCAATCTGACTTTGCGCATTGTCTGAGTCGGCTACGATATGTTTCATTTGCCCGTTTGCCACATCATATACAAAAAGGCCGTTACCATAAGTACCAATCCAAATAATTCCACGTGAATCATGTACCACATAATAGCGTTCCCTGTCCACATAATTACGCTTCTCTTCCGGCATCAATAAAAAAGGAGTCACTTTTCCCGATTGGGAATCAATCCAAGTTAATACTCCACTGTTTCCATAAACCCACGATTCTCCCTTGTTATCTTTAATAACCTTCGCTCTTTTTATTTGCAGTGCTTCTTCAGCTAAAATCAGTACATGCGTTTCAAAGTCAAAGCTCCAAGTATTGGTACCACTAAAAATAAGCCACTTCTTACCTAATATCAAATTATCATAGTAAGTAAAATCTCCTTCAATAGAAACTTCCTTCTTTAAAGCCCCATTCAGGAAAGTATACACAGCCCCTTTATTCGTCAGGAAATAGGTCTTCTTCCCGTGAACAGCTATTCTCATAAAATCCATACGCTCATCCACTGCATGAAGTTTCTTTCCATCCCAATAATAAAGCCCTTTTCCTGTAGCAATCCAGGCCCAACCTTCTGCACCTACCTTCAAATCACGGATAAGGTTGGACGCAAGCCCACTACGAACATCGAAGGCAATTGAAGTAAAAGTACGGTCTTTCTGGTAGCGTATCAACCGGCATCCTTCTCTTTCTCCTGTTACCCAAGCTTCATTTTTATTGACAAAATAGACATTCGAATAATGGCGTAAATATTCACCACTACCTGTAAAATCTACAAAGCAGTCCTTCTTCAAGTCGTAACACCCGACTGACTCTCCTGTTGTCTTTATCCATAAAAAACAATTCTGGTCCTCTATAATTTCCTGTATACGATGATCCGGCAATAAGGGCTTATTTCCTTTTCGAGGACGGAATGTAATAAAAGAAGTTCCATCAAAACGGCTAAGCCCGTTAAGAGTTCCCATCCAAATGAATCCCTTACTGTCTTGATACATATATCTGACCGAATTATTGCCTAACCCGGATGTGGTTGTAAAGCGAGTGGAACGCACATCCACTGCAGCCTCAACTCCTTCTACCAACAATACAATAAAAAAGAATATGAAGAAGAATAGCCTGTTCATTCTGCTTTGTTTTTATATACTATTTGCAAAAATATAAAAAAGTGCATCACTAAAAAAGCCATGCACTTTTTTCAATCTTGTACAGAATTGCCTGTTTAATCCATGTGGAAAACTTCCGGCAAAGGAATAGTAACCGGAGAATTGTCAGGATTCACCTCCATAATGTCAGCCATATAATCCCACCACTTCTGTACAATCGGGTTATTTCCCATATCCTGAGAAGATTCTTCACCTTTCGTTTTCTGACAGGCAAACAAGATATTAGTATCTTTATCCCAATAGATAGAATAATCATACACGCCATTTTCTGACAACATCTGTTTCAGCTCCGGCCAAATAGCAGCATGGCGTTTTTCATACTCTTTTTCAAATCCTGGTTTCAGGAACATTTTAAAAGCTTCACGTTTCATAGTACCTCCAATTATTTTAAATAGTTTTTCAATGTACAATCTGTTTCTTTCAAACCGTCTGCAATGCTTTGTGCATTCAAGTGCGCTCCTTTCAATGATGTATGTGTATGATCCTTACAGAAATAAGGAGCTACGTATTTCAGACCTTGCTCATAACCAATCTGTTGCAATTTATCTGCTGACAACTTATTCAAGTCAATAAAATACGCACCTGTTGCTTCAGCAGCTTCCCGTGTCCATTTACCAAAAGATGTGGTATTACGTTGTATCTCATTATTATCCCACATATTACGTGGCGTATGACTCAACACAATAGGGATAGCCCCTTTTTCCTGAGCATCGCGGATAAATTTACGCAAATACCAGCCAAATGTATACACCACATCATAAGTTTTAGTGGCTTCCATTAAAAAGACTTTACTTTCTTCTCCAGCCCCTGGAAGTTCAGCACGCGCCTTTCCTGTATTAATAGCTCCAGCGTCGTTATGCCCAAATTGAATCAATACAAAATCACCAGGTTGCAAGGCATCATAGACCTTATCCCAGCGGCCTTCCTCCAAATAAGTACGGGCACTACGGCCTGCTTTAGCACAATTCTCTACAGAAATTCTATTTAAGTCAAACAGTTCGGCAATCACACTTCCCCATCCCCACTGACCATTCTCGTCTTTATCCTGATTACGCACCGTACTGTCACCTATGGTAAATAACACCGGACAGCCTTTCTTTCTGGTTGAACCAGTGACCGTATCTTGTTCGACAGGCTTCAAATAACGGGCAAGTTCCAGTTTTTTATATTCACGAATACCTTCGGCGGCAGATTCAGCATTTACCCGTGCTCCAAACACACTGGTATGGATACGATCCAAATAGAACATATATTTTACCTTTTCCTTGCCAAAAGTCTCAAATTTACGAGCCGTTATCTCATTAAGGTCAATAAAAGGTACATGCTCTTTTTTAGCTACCTGTTTGGCCCACAAACCAAAAGTTTTATTTACACGAGTAATTATAGTGCTGTCTTTATCTTCCCAAGCATTGCGCGGAGTAAGAGAAAAAAGAATCGGATGAGCTCCTTTAGCTTTGACTTCACGAATGTAACGACGCATGTATTCACCATACGTATATACTGTTTCCTTTACCCCTGTTTCCTTAATTGTCACTTCGAGACTGTCTTTACCGATACCCGGAATAGAAGCCCGTGCACGTCCGCTGTCATACGGTCCGTTATCGTTATGCCCTAGTTCTATGATAACCCAGTCGCCTTTTTTTACCCCTTTCAAGACATCTTTCCACAAATGGGTATAGAATGTGCGGCTACTGGTTCCTCCCAACGCATGATTTTCTACTGTAATCTTGTTTTCATCAAAATATTCATGGAAGAAATATCCCCATCCCCACTGTCCGTTATTTCCATTACCTAACGTACCAGTACGCATCGTTGAATTTCCAACAAGGAAAAGTACAGGATTATTTCCCTTACGGGTAGACCCCGAAACCGGTCTGGCTGTTTTTGCTTTATTCAAGCTATCCAGTGTCAAATCGACTACCTGGTTCACATCTTCCATTGGCGCTTTCACTTTGTTTTGCGCATAAGCAGAAAAAGAAAAGCAGGTTGCCCCCAGCAACCAGACTCCCCACATTATGTGTTTTTTCATACGTAAATATTAAGCGTCCTACACACAAAGTAGGACAGGTTTATACTAAAATTGATATAAAGCCGAGTGGTTTGACAAAAGAAAGATTAGCATTCATGAAAACACAAATGCGGCTATTATACGATGACAAATAGCAACAGCTAAGAATTTAAAAGTTTCATACACGTGTACATAAGTCACAATCTTTGGCGCTTA
>ERZ779924.194-NODE-194-length-36966-cov-4.76259_pt1 | contig 36966 bp, 45 predicted proteins | sample MGYA00511955_ERZ779924 | MGnify/ENA primary metagenome ERZ779924 (study PRJEB29588, sample SAMEA1969417) | human gut metagenome | biome: human gut; feature: human-associated habitat; material: faeces | place: Denmark | collected 2008/2010 ... | reverse complement strand
TGAGGGAGCCGGGGTGAACGCAAAAGCCTCTCGCCTGCAGATGCCCCGGCTTTGGGATCTGGCCTAGTGAGCCGCCAGATCGGCACATATCTGCGTCATGCCGTTTGCCCTCAAAGTCGTCAAGGAAGTGCCTCTATGAAGCACCGGATGTTCTTCGCGACCGCCTCGTACTTGTCAGGCGTGCGCACTTTCGACAGTACATAGGGGTCTGTGAACATGTAGAAGCTGAGCGCAGCGGCGAACGCTCTGCAATCAACGCTGAACCGGCAGATGTCTTCGGCGGTCGGCTTCTTGATGCCGAGCCCAAGGAAGTACCCAGCGGCGAAGGTCTCAAAGTCTTTGATTTTTTGCATGTTGATCTCTTGGTTTTGGAAGCTGGTTCAAGCGCACTCAGGTATTAGGTTTTGTCTAATGACTGAAGGCGCTTGAATCGGCCACCTCCCGGTGGGATCATTGGTTTGTCGGGCACACCAGTTCGACATCCCTTTAACCCACACCAGGAGGTGAAAAGTGAATTTTGAAAACGATGACACTTACAAAATGCTCGTCACTGAGCGGAAGCGTGTCGAGCTTCTGTCCGAAGCGGCATTCGTGAAAGTCGCTAGGGCTGTACTTCTTTCGTCAGGAAAGATTTCGAGCACCTCGTCAGAGGAAGAGATCTGTGAGGCTCTCTGGAATCTGACTGGCGACGTCATCAAGATGCAGGATGTTCGGGTGCCTGCTTTTGAGAAGGCTGCTGAGTCTGCGCTTCGCCAGGCTCGTCGTGACGCGAAGACATTAAGCGAGTACTTCCCGGCTCATATCGCCTGACGATCACGACGTTCGGCGCTAAAAGGGTCCCGAGGTAGACTTGCCCATTCACGCAGATGTCTATGCGATCACCCAAGTGATGGACTATGTCTTCCTTGTGGCTCTTGGCGATCTCAATCATCTCCAGATAGCGTTCGTCTAAGGGCGTACCGCTCATCTCGCAAACCTGATCCAGCCATGCGTTTGCATCTTCGCTGAACTGGCGAATGAGTGAGCGCATGGTGTGGATGTCGCAGCGCAAGGCTCGGTTTGCAAAAATCAAGTCGGCCATGTCGTCGATGCGGTAAATCAGAGTTCTCGCGTGGCCGTCTTCGAAATAGAGCTTCTCGAGACGTTTGAGGTCGTCGCTTTGAATTTGGATGCGTTTGTCCATTCAAATCTCCTTTGTGCGTGGTTCACGTGTAAGGGCTTTACGGAGTTCTTGTAGCTCTTCCTTCGAAAGCGTGAATTCGAACTCAGGATCTCCGCTCTTCCCGATGGAGACGTGCTCATCGTCTATGGTGAGGATGTAGTTGCCGCTGAAGAAGGTGTTCGGGGTGGGCCCTTCGAACACCGGCTTCCAAGTCGCGTCATACACCACCTGGAAGAGGTGTGCGTTCGTTAGCTTGTCACGAAGAGTCAGCCTCCTAAGCTCCTCTATTTCCTCACAAAAGGAGTTCATCTCGTCGGCGATCGACTTTTTCATTCGAGCGAGTTCATTGCCAGCGCGAACAGTGTCTGCAATCGTTCTGATTGAATAAGGAGGCTCCGCAACCGCATACGCGCGGAGCTCTTCGACGAATAAACTTGTACGTCCCCTGATCCGGCGGGCCCTTTCGGTGGTCGAAAGCTTCAGGTATCTCTTTTTGTCTATTTCCATTTGGATCTCCTATGAAAGCTGGTTCAAGCGCTCTCACCTCAATGGCGTGTCAAGTGAGGAAAGGCAAAAGCGCTTGAATCGGCTCCCTCCTTTGGTTGTAAGCTAAAGACGTCGGGACCCAGCAGTTTCGACGTTGTTTAACCAACTCCCAAAGGAGGGAATATGAAAGATTGTTTATCTACAGATGATCTTTATTTCTTGTCGCTGGTAATGAGCGGCGCGGTTGAACTTGAGAAGATTGAGGTGGACAAGTCTGATCGCGGAGTGGGGATCCTTTACGTCCCGGCGCGTCGCGCTCTTGCTCGCAACCTGATGCTTCTCAGCGATCTTCGTCGTGAGGTCGCTCGGCAGGTTGAGCAGCTTGAGTCTGGCAAAGATCCGTTAGCTCAGATCGACGCTGAGCAATAAGGCGTTCTTTCTCGAACAAGTCGTCAAAAACGACTTTCAGCATCTTCATTAGGTGCTTAACCTTGGCCTCATCCGCATCGCAGATGAGGCCTTCGTGAATGTGATCGCATACATCCGCAAGCGCCTTCGTTATGGCTGTGACATGGGAGCATCTCATGGATCGGCCTCGCACAAGGCCATCTAGGGCGCGCTCCAGATCAACCTTCATTTCGTATTGCTTCGAGTTCATTCAGATCTCCTTACTGTGTAGAAAGCTGGTCAAAGCACCCTCCCCTGTCGGTATGGGCAGGCAAAGGTGCTTTGATCGGCTTTCTTGGGCTAGGCGCGGGTCTGGGTTTCTACAGCTCCTCCCTGTCCTTTCGGGACAGGCCGCTCGGGTCGTACATGACCTCTGTCGCACTGATCTAACTGCACTAGCTTGCACATGTAGAAAGGCAGGATTTGAATAAACACGAAGGTTTGTCCTGTCTGTCTATAGGTGCAACTATACTACGAGACGTCAAGGAATGCAATAGAAACACCTATATTTTTAAAGGCCGAACTATTGCCTGTTGCAAAAAAAAGACCGCCATATAGGCGGTCTGGTGTTGGGAGCCGGAATCGCGTTTACAAGCCGCCGTTACCGGAGCGGTCCACAACACGACCGATGATGAAAACTTGATCGGTTTGATCTGCTGGAATCTCTTCGTCCTTCCACGATGGATTTTCAGAGATGACCAAGAGGCCACCGTCGAGAAGTTTGCGCAGGCGCTTGACTCTCCACTCTCCTCGGTAGGTAAAGACATAAACCTTGCCGTTGAGCACTTCTTTTTCTGATGTGTTCACGGTGATTGAGTCGCCTTCCCAAAGTAGCGGTTCCATGCTGTCGCCGGATACTGTGAAGATCATCAGTTTATCTTTATTGAACTGGTGTTTCTGTAGCCAGGATTGGCGATAGGACTTGCTTTCAGCTGTTTCGTCGACCTCAAAGGTGGGCGGCTCATAGCCGGGGCCGGCAGAACAGCGGATTTTGTAAACCTTGATTTTTACAAAGCGTTCGTCGTCCGATTCGTCAGGGGTAATAGGTTCGACTGTTTGACCTTTCGGCAATGGCTCACCGTTTCCCTTAACGAGCCATTCATACATTACAGGCAGTTTTTCGCAGATAGCCAAAGCTACCTCGGCCTTTAATGACAGAGTTTTGCCAGCCACCCATGCAGCCACGGATGGTTGTTTGACTTTAGCAATCTTTGCCAGGTCTGTCTGGGAAAGGTTGTAAGTCTGCATGAGCCATGTGATTCGTTCGGAAAGCGTTTTCATAATAGTCAATCCTATAGGGTTTGCTCATAGTTGCGCTTAGAACTGTGGTATAGTTGTGCCTATCTAATAACAAATGGACGACATACTGCTATGGATCTACTTCAGCAACGATCGACCGCGATTGCTAAAGCACTAGTCAACGAGATCGGTAGCCAGAACAAGACCGCTTGTCTCTTTGGCGTTAAGCAGCCGTCGGTAGCCGGTTGGATAAAGCACGGCATCAGTCCGACGAGAGAAAACGATTTGCGATTCAGGTTCCCGAATCTGAGAACGTGGCGCCTCTATCCGCCAAAAGTTGAGGAGCGGCCGTAAATGTTCATTCGTCCGGAGTTGCGAAAAGGCGATGTAGACATTCGCGTCAAGGCTCCCGCGGACATGGTTGAAAAGCTCGACCTTGCTGCTTCGGCCCTTGGCTTGACGCGCCAAGACGTTGTGCTTGTCGCGCTCGATGCGTATGTCCAAGAGCTATCCCATGTAGCCAGAATACTATCGGTGCATGAGTCGCATCAACGGAATCGCAACGGCATTGCAACGGATGGAGAGCGACGTAAATGAGTTACGAGGCCATGTACAAAATTCGCGCATCAGGCCTGGTTGATCGTACGCAAGTCGATGTACTCGAGGCTCTGGCTTTCTTTCAGAACTCTGATTCTGGGGCTTGTTTTCCTTCGACAGAGGCGATCGCTCGTGTCTCACGAGTAAATGATCGATTGGTAAGGACGACGCTAAAAAAACTTCACGATCTTGGATACGTTTCGTCGGAGCAGCAGTCCGGTCAACGCCGTTACTTCACGCTTCACCTGGATCGCCTTCCGGAACCCGTGAACGAAACTACTCCCCTGAATAAAACCACACCCCTGTATGAAACTGCGCCCCTGTATGAAAGTACAGGGGAGGGGTGTAGGAAAGTACAGGGGACCCCTGTAGGAAAGTGCAGGGGACCCCTGTATAAAACTACAGCCGAATCAGTAATAGAACAAGTAATTAACAAGGAAGAGGAACAAGGTAGCTTGCCCGCGCAAGCGCCGTGGGAAACAACCGATCAACTTAGCGCCGACGTTAAGAAGATCGAAAAGCCGAAGAAAGAACGTGCAAAGCCTAAAACTTCCTGTCCTTTCTCTCCTGACGACTCTATCCCGACTGAATACCTTGAGTACGTACAAGCCAAGCCCCCAAGCATCAACGCTCAGGCGGAGTTCACGAAGTTCGTCAACTTCCACATCTCGAAGGACAACAAGTACAGCAACTGGCTGGCCGCATGGAGGACGTGGGCGACGAAAGCAGAGGAGTTCGCTAAGAGCAGGCCGCAGAGCCAGTCATACACACCACGCAACAACAAGCCGCTCATCTTTGATGAAGCCTACTACGGAGACGGGAGTTTCTGATGAACGATGTAGTAAAGATTTTTAGGGAGACGGGGGTCCGAAAGGTGACGCTGACCTGTCCGAAGCACGGTCAGTACACGGTCGAGCAGGCGATCGTAGGCGGAAAGGTTGCTCATACGCCTGAATGTCCGATGTGCGCTGAGGAGCGTTGGAACTCCCCTGAAGAAAAGGCCGAGCGTGAGCGCTTCAAGGCAGAAGCTGAGGCACTCGAGAAAAAGCGTGCAGAGGAGGCTGCGAAGGCTGCTCACGACACCGCTGTGCGACGCGCACGCATCCCCGACGAGTTCGTGGGCAAGACGCTCAATGACTTCCGCGAGACGAATGCTCAGCTCCATGAGGCGCTTCGTCAGGCCCGGCTCTACGTCGACCACTTCGAGAAGATCGCTCCAAAGGGCGTCGGCTTCTGCCTCTACGGCCAGTGCGGCACCGGCAAGACGATGATGGCATGCGCGATTCTGCAGGAGCTTCTCGGCAAGGTGCAGGGGCTCTACGTGCCGATGTGGGACGTGCTCCGCGCCATTCGCAAGGCAGATGCCTTCAAGGCCGACACGGCAGACTATGACGCCCTCGTAAAGGCACCGCTCCTCGTCATCGATGAGATCGGCGTTCAGAACGGTTCAGCTTTCGAGGAGTCACAACTGATGTCCTTGCTGGACGTGCGCTACAGCAAGCACCTTCCGACTATCTACGTCACAAATCTTCTGCCGGACGTGAAGCCCGACACGAAGGAAATCAATCCCAACACGCTGAAGGCGAAGTTGGGCGAACGCATCTTTAACCGCATTTATGGTTCGAGCGTCTTTCTCTACTTCAAGGGTGAGAGCCAGCGCAAGCGAATCATGAGCATCGAGGAGTTGATCTGATGTCAGCTCTTGGCCTCCCTCGCAGCCTTCATTCTGGCAATGCAGGCTTCATATTCTTTGGGCTGAGTAATCAGTTCGTCGACCAAGCGGTTAATGCCGTTCGACAAAAGCTTGACCGTCTCGAGAGCCTCTTCGTTGGATTCGGAAAAGTCAATGACGTTTCGGTGAACCGCTTCGTTGCCCGTAAGGCGACAGGCATCAAGGATCGCTCTTTGCAGATCGTTGATGTCGAGCGTTGCGATTTTATCGGCAAGTTTGGCGCTTCCCGGGCGGAGATGGTTGACCAGTCTCTCGGCCGCAATACGCAGCATGGCGCACGCCGCTCGTGGCGAATTTCCGTAGATAGCTTGAGCTTCGTTGAAAACCTCAGCGACGTCTTTTGGCATGTCTTTGTGGGGTTTGACTCCCTGAGGCTTGAGCAAAACAACTTTGCCGTCCTCCCAGTAGCTATAGCCGCCGCAGGCCGCGCAACGGCAAACCGTTCTCTCGCGGTACTCAAAGAAGTCGGCAAAGAGACTGAGGCCAATGCTTTTGTTCGGATTGTACGGATCACGAGATCTGCGCAAGTCCTCCAGAGATACATCGGGACGAATCGTTTTCAAAACAGGGAAGGCTTCTTGCCGACACTCAATACCGCAACGCGGGCACTTACCGGAGAGCTCAAATGAAGGAAGACGAAAATCAGGTGTCATTGTCGATCCAGTGGATTAACGAAAGAAACAAGGCCTTGACTAAGGCCGGTGAGGGTATTGTCGCCGCTCGCAAGAGCCTCGATCAACTCGAGGAAATACTCAGCGGAACCGTCACGGGGAATGTTCCTGACATCGGGCAAGTGGCAGACACGACGCACAGGCTTCGTGAAGAGATCGACCAGATTCTGATCGGCCTGGTTGAGTCGAGCATGGTCAAACGGGATGAGAGGTGATCTGATGGACCTTTACAGCAAGCTCATCGTCACTCTCCTCGCCGTCTGTGTCGCCGTCTGGTCGTGGAGGAACTATCTGCTCGCCAAAGTTATCTGGAATCTGTCTGAGCGGATCTACGAATTGCAGGACAGGGTTATGTCTATGGAGCGGGTTATGAACCATTTACGCCAGACAACGTGCAACACAGGGGATTCGGTAATGAGCATGAGGGACGAGGAGGATTTCTGATGATGAACGAAATTGTTTACCGCGTTGTCGGTCTCTCGGACGGGACGAAATTGGTTCCCGCACATTGTGAGTTGAAGGTCGGGAAGGCGATATTCACGACCTTTGATTGTGATGTGTCTTCACTCAAGGATCAGCTCAGGTGCACTCTCGCAGCTATGCATCTGGCGAACGCAGCCGGATGGGCGGAGTTCGACGTGCCGGGGATTGTGAATGAGCTGATCCAAAACCATGACCGTTCTTACGCAAAGGCAGTAATGCGGTCATTCGAGCGCCAAAAGCCCGAGAACGCAGCAAAAGAGATTCGAGCGTTGTTCGGAGACCCTACTCCAGAAGAAGCGGCTGAGCTCCGAGAAGCCCTTCGCCGAACTGCGATGAGTTCAGGTCGTACATACACCGAGGGCAAAGAGCTCCAGTCGGAAGGTCGGGACGACGAGTAAAGGATGCGATCCGGTCGAGGTTAAAGAGCATCACGAGTTGTTCTTTGCCGTCAAAGCAATGGAAGGCATAGACGCTGTCGGCATCGTCTGATGAGGCAGTGCCAGGGCAACGTATGAGGTAGCGGTTACCGCTCTCAGTCGTGATTTCGTAGACCGATTGGTCGTTTTCAGGAACTTCAAATTTAAACATTGAATTTCTCCGTGGTTTGGTTGAACAAAGCAGAACTTCTCAGGGCCCTGCATGTCAATCATCCCACGGGGAACCAGATAGGTAAAGGGAAGGAAATGGACGAAATCGAATGCCTTATAGGGAGCGTCCTGCTTTTCGCGATGCTCGTCGCGTGGGTTTTCGAGGGCGACTGGTTCGATGACTGATGAGGAAATATCCATGAGAAAAAAGCATCTACGCGTCGTCCTTCCGTGGCCGGCACATGGACTCTCGCCGAATGCGCGCTGCCACTGGGCCATCAAGCGCAAGCTCGTAGCGGCTGCTAGGCGCGTCGCTTTTGCCGCCGCATACAGCAAAGCAGAGGGCCGTCGGGCCGTGCCGGATGGGAGCATCGGATATCGATGCACGTTCTTCCCGCCTGACCGACGGGCGCGTGACGAGGACAACTTGATCGCGTCGCTCAAGTCTTCACTCGACGGCATCGCTCAGGCACTGCGCATCGATGACAGGTGCTTCCACCTGCTCGAGCCCGCAGTCCGAGAGCCTGACCGTCCCCACGGCCGCGTGGAGATCGATCTCTTTTGGAGAGAGGAACACTGATGAATGACCAAAAACAAAAACTCGGAGTCTCTGGATTCCTTCCGCCAGTGGCGTCAGCTTGCCTTGTTCGAGCTGCCGCCGACGCGCGACGAGTCGCGTGGGACAACTCGCTCAGGCGAGCAAAGATCATCGATGCCGCAATCCGAAAGGTCAAGCTCGAATATCCACGCTACTTCCGAGCACCGGATGACTGTAGCTGTGAACGACAACGGACGGGCAATCGGCGAGGATCATGTGAACGCTCGCTATTTGAACGCTGACGTAGAGCATGCGCGTCAGTTGCGGGCGCAGGGGTATACCTATCGGCAGATAAGCCAGATGCTTGATATGCCGATCAGAACGCTTCGGGACTATCTCTCTGGGCGTCGTCGATGTCAGTCTGTTGCGGGGTGGAAAACGTTTTTAAGGAGGTGGTGAGATGAAGAAAGATGATTTAAAAGATATTGCTGATGCGGATAGGATTGAAGCCTTTGTTTGGACATACATCATCGAGCCAGATGCGCTCAAGGTGGCTCATAAACTGAAGTTGAGGCTTCGTAAAAAGGAACCTGCCGAAGGGTACTACGTGTACCTGCTCATCGATTCTCGTGATAAAAAAATCTTTTACGTCGGGAAGGGCAAGGGGAAAAGGATGCATGCGCACGTTGTTGAGACGACGCACGGTCGCATCGCAAACTCAGTCAAGAGTGACAAGATCAATGAGATTCTTGCGGCTGGTGCAGAGGTTCTGGAGCGTGTGATCTTTACGACTAAAAGGGAGTCGGTTGCATTTACCGTCGAAAGATTCTTGATCGATAGATTGAAGGAACACGGGTTGACAAACATTGTCAGAGGAGTTGTGACGAACAATCAGGCAAGGGTACGAGAGCTGGAGCATCGTCTCAAGCATATGAAATCTCGGGACGAATGGATCTATGGACGTCATCCGGCGTATGTCGTTGACTTTGCAATAACCAGCTTTGGATCGCTCGAAAATCTCTACGACTGGATGGTGACGCAGCACATGGAATTGTTGGAGGCATACCGGAATGAATCCTGAAAACCTTAAACCGAACTCCGAGCGAACTCCGAGTGAGCGGAAAAAACTGGCCTCCAAAGCGGGGCGCGCTTCTGGTGCGTCACGACGTCGCAGAAAGACGTTCAAAGAGTTGCTTGAGGTTGCGCTTTCCATGCCTTCGGTAGAGGGTAATACGAATGCGGAACAAATCGTAATGGGGATGATTGAAGCCGCGCAGTCTGGTGACACTAAAGCCTTCATAGCGATTCGTGACACGGTTGGGGAGAAACCGATCGATCGAGATGACAAGGACGAGACTATTGGAGCGCTTGCCGGCGCTCTTCTGGGGGTCATCAATGCAGGCAAGTGACTTTGATCTTACGACGAAGAGCGGTGTATTCCAGGCAATGGTGCAAGTCGCGGCCCGTTGTTCGAAGGATCCGCTGCGCTTTGTGCGGTGTGCGTTCCCTTGGGGAAAGGGAATGTTGGAGGGTATGAGCGGTCCCGACGTTTGGCAGGAGGAGCTTCTGTCTGAGATCGGTCAACGCCTGAATGCAGGTGAAAGTGCCGCCGACGTCATCAGGATGGCTGTCGCATCAGGCCACGGCATTGGCAAGTCTACGACTGTCTCGTGGCTGATCTTGTGGGCTATATGCACCTATCCTGATACCCGTGGTGTGGTGACGGCCAATACCGATACACAGCTGAGGACGAAGACATGGGCCGAACTGGCGAAGTGGTACAACCTGTGCCTCTTCAAGGACTGGTTCCAATTCACGGCGACGAGCATCTTCTCCAAACAGCCGGGCCACGACAAGACATGGCGCATCGATGCCATTCCATGGAGCGAGTCAAACCCCGAAGCATTCGCCGGCCTGCACAACCAGGGCAAGCGAATCCTCGTCGTTTTCGACGAAGCCTCGTCCATTGCCGACATCATTTGGGAAGTCGTGGAGGGTGCCGTGACTGACCGAGATACGCAAATCATTTGGACGGCGTTCGGGAACCCGACACGATCGGTCGGCCGGTTCTTTGACTGCTTCGGTCGGCATCGTCATCGCTGGTGGCACAAACACATTGACTCACGTACCGTCGGCATCTCGAACAAGGCATTGCTCAAGCAGTGGGAAGAGGACTATGGCGAGGACTCGGACTTCTTCAAGGTCCGCGTTCGCGGCATCTTCCCATCGACATCCTCGATGCAGTTCATCCCGCGAGACATCGTCCAGGCGTCGATGGAAAGGCCGATGGGTGTCATCAACTACGCGCAGACCGTCGCGATCATTGGCGTCGACGTGGCGCGCTTTGGCGATGACGCATCGGTCATCTGGACCCGCTTCGCTTTGGACGGGCGCTCCATCGCAAAGCAGAAGTACCATGGCCTCGATGGGCATGACCTCGGCGCGAAGGTGGCAGAGCACTACAACCATCTGCGCAAGATGGGCGTGCGCAAGATCGTGATCAATGTCGACACCGGCGGCGTCGGTGCCTCGCCTGTTGACTGGCTCCGACACAACGGCTATCCGGTCAACGCAATCAACTTCGGCTCTGGCGCTACGAATACACAGCGCTACAAGAATCTCCGTGCTGAGATGTGGGGACGCATGAAGGCATGGATTGCGCAGGGCGGCTGCTTGCCTCAGGATGCCGACCTCGAGACCGATCTGACCGGCGTCGAGTACGGCTACACGCCGACGAATCAAATCTTGCTCGAGAAGAAAGAGGACATGAAGAAGCGCGGCATGGCGTCGCCTGACAATGCAGACGCGCTGGCGCTCACGTTCGCCGTCCGCATGAACGAATACATAGACAACCCGACGCCGCCGGCTGGAAGGAGACGTCAGGAGATCAGAAGTAGAGACCCATATAGATAAACAAAGAACCTAGGAGTCCAGCGATTGGTAAAGTCCATTAAGTTTTTGTAATGCTTCAGGCGGCATGGACGAAGCCATAGTAATGAGGAGATTACTTTTTTCTGTGCTGGTCAAGATTTGGTTTTGGAGAATGAGTTTTGTGAGAACATCGCCAATGACTCCGTAATGGATAAGGGTGGAATCATTGAGCATGATTTTGTAGCCGTTTTCTGCTAGGTCATGCGCGTAAGCCAGTGTATAAAGCACAAGCGTAGAACAGAGAACGTCTCTGTTGGCTATGCTCATGATTTTTTTATGAACACCTGAGTCATTAAAAAATAAACATTCAGCTGAGGAACAAACCGATGTCATTTCTATTTTGATTGACTGATTAACTCCAGGCTGTTTGAAAAGTAAAAGAAGAAAAGGTTGGTTTAAAGCTTTATCAATTTGTCTAGCTAAATAAAACCGATAGCCAAGGTAATAGAGAAAAAACGAAACTACAGCGAAGATACCGAAATAAGCCCATTCCATGGTTAGTGCGCGTGTGTGTTTGTTGATGATGGAGTATGAATGCACAAAGGAGCATCCGATGACCATAAGTATCCAACGAATCACCTGCCGAGAGGCTTGGGAAAATCCCGCGTGGCCGAAGATCGTAAAGGAGTACGGAGAGGACGTGCGATATCCGGACCTCGAGCCTGACCCTGACTATCAAGAGTATCTGTGGCTTGAGATCAAGGGGACGCTGCACAGTGTCGGCGCTTTTGACGGTGACCGCCTGGTCGGCTTCGTCAACTACGTTACGACAACCATTCCGCACTTCAAGGCCAAAAGGCTTGCGTCGTCGGAGTCTCTGTGGGTCGACCTCGATTACCGAAAGGGTGGCGTCGGTCGGGCCCTGATTGAGGCTGCAGAGCGCTTCGCCAAGGAAGACGGGTGCTACGGCTTCTACTGGGGTGTGAAAAAGGGGACGCGTGCCGAAAAGCTTTTTGAGAAGGTCGCGACGCCCATGAACACGCTCTTCTGGAAAAAGCTATGAGTGCCCTTTCGCTTGTGTCAGACCTACCGGCTTGCTCTCCAGAGGATCTCGACGAAACGATGAGGATGCGTGCTGTCGTCGCAGAGATGCCGCAATACGACTTCCCGACGGAGCACTTCTTTCATGGCGGCATGTACGTCCGAACAGTCAAGATGCCGGCCAGCTCAATCCTGTGTGGTGCTGTCATCAAGGTGCCGACGCTCGTCACCGTCGCTGGTGACTGCATTGTCAAGGTCGGTGAGGATGCCCGAGAGATTGTTGGCTATGCCGTGCTTCGCGGAGCGCCGGGCAGATCGCAAATCTTCATTGCGCGGGCAGAGACGTACATCACGATGTCCTTCCCTTCAAAAGCCAAAACGCTTGAGGAGGCGGAGGAAGAATTTACGGACGAATTTGATCAACTCATGTCAAGGAGAAGCCAATGTCTGGCGGAGTAACAGGTGCAATCATCGCGGGCGGTGCCATCGCGGCGGCAAGTGCTGCCGCTTCCGTCTATTCGAGCAACAAACAGGCGAAGGCCCAAGAGGCCGCGTCCAAGCGCGCAGAGCAGCAGGCAAAGGAGCAGGCGGCCCAGCAGCGCCAACAGCAGCGCAAGCAGGAGGGTAGCTCTGCAAATGTAGGTTCTATCCTCGAGCAGAATATGAATTCTGGCTTGAGCGGTGGATCGACGCTTCTCACGGGGGCGGGCGGTGTTGGCGACCTTAACCTTGGTGCTGGCGGAAAACTGGGGTAAGCCATGAAGGATAAGGACTTGCGTGAGCGTGTCCTTCGCAGGTGGGAGCGGCTGAAGGTAGAGCGTGAGCCCTATGTCTCTCAGTGGCTCGAGATCAGTCGCCACATCACGCCTGCGTCTGGCCGCTTCCTGTACACCAAATCAAAGACGAACGAGGGGCGGGACCGCTGGAATCGCATCTATGACTCGACGGCGGTCCGCGCTGCGAACATTTTGCAGGCCGGTCTAATGTCCGGCATGACGGACCCGTCGTCGCAGTGGTTCTCGTTGACGACTGGCTCTCCTGACCTCGATGAGTCGCACGCCGTGAAGGTCTGGCTTGATGATGTCCAGCGCATCATGGAGATGGCCTTCACTCAGACGAACGTCTATCAGGCCTTGCAGCACACATGGCGAGAGGTCGGCGTCTTCGGCGTGGCGGCCTTTGTCATCGTCGAGGATCCCGTCTACAGCTTCGTGGCGCATCCTCTCGTGTGCGGTGAGTATTGCATCGGGTGTGACTTCCGAGGCCGCCCCGACACGCTCTATCGTCGCTTCACGATGACGGCGGGGCAGCTCGTCTCTCGCTACGGACGGGACCGCGTGTCTCGCGCAGTTCTGACCAACTACGACGAGGGGAAGGTAGATGAACCCTTCGTCTGCATACATGCCATTGAGCCGCGCTTTGACCGCGATCCAAGCAAGCTCGACAACCGAAACATGCCGTGGAGGTCTGTCGTCATTCAGGTCGATCATGATGAGGACGCATCTGGCGTGCTTGACGAGTCCGGCTACCGCGATTTCCCTGCTGTCGTTGGACGGTGGGGCGCATCGGCCTCTGACGTCTACTCGGAGGAAGCGCCGGGCATGATGGCAATCGGCGACGCGCTTCAACTCAATCACCATCAGGTGCAGAAGGGCAATGCGGTCGACTACATGGTCAATCCGCCGCTCATCATGCCGGCAGACGCTCGAGACAACGAGGTCGACTTCCTGCCTGGCGGACGAAGCTACATTGACAACCCGGGGGCGGGCAATCAGGTGCAGCCAGCTTTCGCGGTGAACCTGCCGCTCGGAGACCTGCGCGAAGACATTGCCGACGTTCGCAGTCGCATCAATTCGGCCTTCAACGTTGACCTATTCATGATGATCGCGAATGCCGGTCACGGGCAGATGACGGCTACCGAAGTGGCCGAGCGTCACGAGGAAAAGCTGATGATGCTCGGGCCCGTGCTCTCGCGTCTCAACGAGGAAGTCTTGCGTCCGCTCATCGAGCGATGCTTTGACATCCTCGCGCGTCAGGGCCAGCTTCCGCCGCCTCCTGAAGAGCTCCGAGGGCAGAAGCTGTCGGTCGAGTACACGTCCATGCTGGCGCGCTCTCAACGTGCGATCCGGGCCAACAGCCTCGATCAGTTCGTGAGTCGCGTCATGCAGGCGGCTCAGGTCAATCCGAACATCCTGCAGAAGCTCAACGCGTTCAACCTCGTTGACGAGTATGCGGACTATTTCTCTGTTGCTCCGTCCGTTGTCGTTCCAACCGATGAGGCGCAGGCGGCGATTGAACAGCAACAGCAGGCCCAGCAACAGCAGGCGCAGGCCGAACAGATGCAACAGTCTGCCGACGCTCTGGCGAAGCTCGGCCGCGTTCCGTCCGACGATTCCACGATGGCCGGTCAGGCCGTCAAGGGACTTGCGGCAATGGCACAGCAGTAAGTGCGCGTGTGAAGTATGACGACTGACATCATGACACCTGAGCGCGATCCCTTCCGCAGGGAGGAGGTCGAGGCTCGAGAAGAGGAAAGGATCAGGCTGCAGAAGATCGCCAATGCGTTGAAGGCCGTACTGGCCACGCGCGACGGACGCATTGTCCTGTGGCAGCTACTTTCCGATACGGGCATCTACCGAAACAGCTTTGATCGTGACATTGCCGTGATGGCCTTCAATGAGGGCCAGCGCAATGTTGGGCTGAAGCTCCTTGATCGAATCATGTCGGTGGATGCGAATGCTTACAGGTTAATGCAGGACGAAGCGAATGGAAGCGACTGAACAGACTCCGACCGGCGGTGTGGGCACTGCGCCCGCTCCTGCCGCACAAGAGTCCGACACGAATGCCGGCACTTTGCTGACGTCTGCCGAAAGCAACGATGGTAAGCAGCAGGCCGAGCCGCAGGAAGGCGGCAACGGTGAGGCTGGCGAAGCCGGTGCTGAAGGTCAGGCAGAAGGCGAAGAGGGTGCCGAGAAAGAGGAGGGCGAAGGCGAGAAGCAGGGCGCTCCCGAGAAGTACGAGGACTTCAAGATGCCTGAAGGTACCGAGCTCGATACAGAAGTCGGCACGGCCTTCCAAGGCGTAGCGAAGGAGCTAAATCTCAGTCAGGAACAGGCGCAAGGGTTCCTTGACAAGATGGCTCCCGTACTTCAGAAGCGCTCTGCTGAACGTATCGCAGAGATCTCGAATGAGTGGATGGAACAGTCGAAAGCCGACAAGGAGTTCGGTGGCCAGAAGCTCACGCAGTCGCTCTCTGACATCGCTCGTCTTCGCGACACCTTCGCGCGTAACGCTGATGGTAAGGTCGACGCGGATATTCAGGAGTTCCTAAGCTCTCCGATGGGCAACCATCCGGGCGCTTTGCGACTGCTGAGCCGCATCGGACGCGCTTTCGGCGAGGCGAAGTACCCCGGTGGCGGATCTGCCGAAGACGGACGATATACCGCCGAGCAGTTTTACCAAGACGCAATGAAAGGAGGCAAGTAAATGCCGAATGTTGTGACTGACTCGAATCCGATCACTCTGGCGGACTTCGAAGGTCTTACCAGCGATAAGCCGGTGCGCCAGCTTATCCATACCATCAGAGATTACAACGGCTTCTTTGACCAGGCTGTCATCCAGCGTGGCAATGACGGCTTCGGTGACCGAGGCAAGGTCGTGACGTCCTACCCGGAAGGTCAGGTGCGAGCATTCAACGAAGGTTGGGATGCTGAGCGCGTGACGGGCGCGGACGTTCGCTACGCTGCCGCCATGGTCCGTTCCCGCTCCGAAGTGGACAAGTCCCTTCTCGACACCCGCAAGGCCAATGAGCGCGCCGCCTTCCGTCTTCGCACGGACGAAGGCTTCATGCGCGGCCTCTCCCGGTCTGTCCTCAAGAAGGTCCTCTACGGCGACAGCAACCTCGAAAGCCGCGACCCGAACGGCATTCTCAACATCGTCACGCTTCAGAACGAAGCGTTTGCCGATCGAATCATCGATGCCAAGGGTACGACCGAAAACAAGCAGACGGACATCCTTCTGATCAACTGGGATCCTGCTTCGACGTATCTTTTCTATCCGGAGAACGGTTCCAACGCTGGTCTCTCTGTGGAGAACATGGGCGAACAGTACGCGTTTGACGCCAACGGCAAGCGCTTCCGTGCAGAAATTACGGAATTTGCTTGGGATATTGGCGTTGCCATGTACGATCCGCAGCGCGTCGTCCGCATCGCCAACATCGACTCCACGAAGCTGACGAAGAAGAACACGACGGGTCCGGACCTTCTCGATCTGATGATCGATGCTCTTGAGCGCTTGCCCGACGAGCAGCAGGGTCGTGTCGCCTTCTACATGAACGACAACACCCGTAGCTTCCTGGCTCGCCAGATCCTGAACAAGGACAACGTTCTTCTTTCTCAGGATGAGGTCGCGGGTCGCAAGTGCATGACGTTCCGCGGCGTGCCGATTCATCGACTTGGGACGGACATCATGCCTAACACGGGCAAGATTCTCAAGTAAGGAGAGGAAAGATGATGGATATTAAGCTCGCGTTCTGCGAGAAGAAGGCGGCTACCACTGCTATCACTTCTGATGTGATCGATTTCCTTCAGAAGGCTCCGACGACCGGTCTGAATGATCGACCGCTCTATGTGGTCTGCAAGTTCCCGACGGCTCTTGAGGGCACCTCTATCGTCATCGCGATCGAGGACTCCGACGACAACAGCTCGTTCAAGCCGGTAGTTCAGACCGGTGCGCTTGCATCGGCTGACACGACGAAGGGTCTTGCTCTTCCGATGCCGGTCAAGCATCGCCGTTACGTTCGTCTCAAGACGACGCCTACCTCCATTACGGGTGGCACTATGACGGCGTATCTGAGCGACGTGATCGAAGTCCCGACGACGTACAAGGTCGAGGGCATTGAGTTCCTGCCGGGCGCTGCCGCCTGACGCGTGAACAGCTGAAAATTCTTTCAGGAGGCGGGGCGGACAAACGTCCCGCTTTTTCTTTATGGCAACTGCTGTAGACATCTGCAACCTTGCGCTCGGCATGCTTGGCGACTCTGGTGATGTGACATCCATCACGCCGCCGGACGGATCGCCTCAGGCCGGCCACTGCGCTCGATGGTATCCGCTTGCTCTGCGCAAGCTCTATGAGGAGCACGATTGGTCTTTTGCGATCCGGCGTTCCAGAGGCGTCGAGCTCTCAAACGTGGACGAGGATCTCTATGAGTGGAAGCACGGCTATCTCCTGCCGTCCGACTGCGTGCGTCTGCTTCGCGTATCTGAAGTCGGCAAGGAAGGGTTGCCGCTTGACTTTGAGGTCGAGCTCTATGAGTCGAACTCGGGCCGTGCCGTCTTCACGAATGCGACGAATGTCGTGCTGACATATGTTTCCTATGTAGACACAGCAACGGTATTCCCGACCTACTTTGTGCAGGCTCTGGTGATACTTCTTGCATCCTTTCTCGTTGGCCCCGTCAAGCGCTCGGATAGTTCGAGCGACGCGGCTGTTCGTCTCCTGCAGCAGTATGAGGCTGCGCTTACTCGAGCCAAAACGGTTGATTCGAAGATGTCTGTTCATCGTCGTCGCGATGAGTGGCCGTTGCCGTCCGGCTTGCGTGCGAGGGTAATCTGATGGCAATTCGACAATATCAACGCGCCTTCAACGGCGGAGAGGTCTCTCCCTCGATGTTCGCCCGCATCGATGACGGCAAGTACCAGACCGGCATGGCGCTGTGCAAGAACTTCCTGATCGAGCCGCAAGGTCCGATCGTAATGCGACCGGGGTTCAAGTATGTCAACCATACAAAGCACGCGGGCAAGAAGGCCAGACTCATCCCGTTCAACTTTTCCATCTCGCAGACGATGGTGCTTGAGCTTGGCGAAAAGTATGTGCGCTTCCATACGTTGGGTAAAACCCTCCTAGGGGAAAGCGGCCAAGCATACGAGGTTGAGACGCCGTACCTTGAAGACGACCTCTTTGACATTCACTACGTGCAGTCTGCTGACGTGATGACGCTTGTTCATCCGAACTACCCGCCAAAGGAGTTGCGGCGATACGGCGCGACTGACTGGCGTCTGGTAGACATCAAGTTCGGCTCGTCCCTGCCCGCGCCAACCGGGCTTTCTGCTACACAAACGATCAACAAGAATGTGACGAACCCGAAGGACTACAAGAGAACCTATGCCGTAACTGCTTTGCTGGCTGACGGCACTGAGGAGTCTGTTCGGTCGTCTCCCGTGACGATCGACTGCAATCCGTACGGTGACGGTTCGTACAACACGATCACGTGGGATGCAGTGAAAGGTGCGGGCCTTTACCGCGTCTATCGCGACCAGGGCGGTATTTGGGCGTATGTTGGTCAGACCGATACGACGAAGATCATCGATGAGAACATTTCGCCAGATGCATCAATTACGCCCCCGATCTACGATGACGCCTTCAAGCAGGCCAAGGGCATCAAGTCGATCACCGTGACAGCGGGTGGCAGCGGCTACCGCGTTTTCGATGGCGGCCTCGAGCTCAAGCGGTACGACCTCGTCTCGAAGAACCTATACGCTCAGTACCACCACGGCGGCGATACGTTCTATCCTCAGTTGCGTGTCGAGATCATCGACAAGTCCGGTGCGGGTTCGGGCGCGACCGCCAAGATCGAAACGACGACGTCGAGCGATGTCGTCTGGGACATGACGGGCGACTCTTCGAGTGTTGACTACTACATTGGTGTGACTACGCTCAAGTCGATCACGGTCACCTCGCGCGGCTCCGGCTACGTCAAGCCGGTCGCTCGAGTGACTGTCGTGAAGTACGGCAGTGGCACGCTGTACGAACAGGAGATTGACTTTGAGGGCAGTCCCTGCTCGGTCTCGATCACCGACCCGACGGGCTCGGGCGCGCAGGTCACGCCAGTCGTCAGAGACGGCGCGATCGTTGCGATCAACGTCCGCTCGGGCGGTCAGGGCTACACGTCCCCGAAGGTGGTCATCACGTCGACCACTGGCTCGGGCGCGAGCGCTACGGCCTCGGTTGACTCGGTCGGCGACTACCCTGGTGCCGTTTCGTACTTCGAGCAGAGGCGTTGGTTTGGCGGGACGTACACGCGTCCTAACAACCTCTGGGCCACTCGTCCCGGCACTGAGTCCGACATGAGCTATTCGCTCCCGTCTCAGGACGATGACCGCATCGCTGTGCGCGTAGCGGCCCGAGAGGCAAACAGAATCCTGCACATCGTACCTTTGGCACAGCTGATGTTGATGACTGGCGCTGCCGAGTGGCGCGTGTCGCCTCTCAATTCGGACGCCATTACGCCTGAGTCAATGTCAGTTCGACCCCAGTCATATGTGGGCGCGTCCAATGTGCAGCCTCTCGTCATCGGATCGAGCATGATCTATGGTGCAGGTCGAGGCGGACATCTTCGTGAGCTTGGGTACAACTATGAGGCAGGAGGCTATATCTCAGGTGACGTGTGCCTTCGCGCGCCGCACCTTTTCGATAACTTGAAAATCGTCGACCTCGCCTACTCGAAAGCGCCGTCTCCTATTGTGTGGGCAGTCTCTTCGTCTGGAAAGATGATTGCGATGACCTACGTGCCTGAACAGCAAGTCGGCGGTTTCTCTACTGTTGAGACTGCTGGCTCTATCGAGTCTGTGTGCGTCGTCGCCGAGGGCGATGAGGACATCTGCTACGTTGAAGTACTTCGCACGATCGGTGGGAAACCCGTGCGTTTCGTAGAGCGCATGTCGGAGCGCCAGTACTCTGAGCTAAAGGAGTGCATCTTCGTTGACTGTGCCGGCACATACCGTGGTGAGGCCAGGACAGAGATTGCGGGGCTCTCGTGGCTCGAGGGAGAAACCGTGAACATTCTTGCTGATGGTGCGGTGGAGCCGCCTCAGGTCGTCAAGGATGGAAAGATTACGCTCACCTATCCTGCCGAAGTCGTTCATGTGGGATTGCCATTCACGGCGGACATGAAGACGCTGCCAGTGGCGATGGCGCTTCAGGATGGTTCATACGGGTCCGGACACAAGAAGAACGTTCGCGAGGTCTTCTTCCGAGTGGTCAATTCGTCAGGTACTCAGGCGGGGCCGTCGTTCGACAAGCTCTCTGAATACCCGTCACGTTCGACAGAGTTCGCAGGCAATGTTCCCGAGCCGATTACCGACGAGATAGGCTTTCAGATTCAACCGCAGTGGTCTCAGAGTGGGCAAGTCTGCGTTCGTCAGAAATACCCGCTGCCACTGAGAATCGTGAGCATGACAACAGTGCTCGAGCTCTCGTGATCGTGCGCGTGTAGGGAGGTAGGCCCTCTAAGGTGTAGGCATCTTAGAGGGTTTTTCTATGGCTACAAACTCGGCTCAATTCGGATACGGGATGCTCATCGCGCAGGGCATCGCAAACACCATTACAGCGCTAGGGTCATTCGGGATTTCCAAACATTCGAATGCGGCCGCGCAGGCTCAGGCCAATATCGCACGCATCAATGCACAGATGATGGAGCGCCAGTATCAAGCAACTTTGCGTGCGTCCGAGAAGGCGATTGTGTCAAAAACGATGGCTGCTGGGCAGGTCAAGTCTGCTCAGCGCGCGGCTCTTGCTGCCAACGGCATCGCTGTCGGCGAAGGTAGCGCTGCCGAAATGCAAGCGTCCACTGACATCGTCAAGGAGATGGACGTCAATCAAATCAAGTCGAATGCCTTGTCTGAGGCGTGGGGTTACCGGTGGAAGGGCGTCGGCTACGAGGCTCAGGCGCTTCAGGCCGAGGCGCAGAAGGTCAACAAGTGGGACAAGTTCGGTACGACGCTGTTGGGCGGCGCATCTCAAGTGGCCAGCAACTACATGCTCATGAATGCTTCCGGGATGTTTGACACGAGCAAAAGCAGTGGTGGATGGAACTACCCGGACATTGCGTCCAGCTACAAGAAGACGATGATCGGAGGGTACTAAATGCCAATGGTTCCGACTTTTCAGGGCGGCCTGCCTCAGGTGCGGGACTCGGGTAACTCTGGGTTCTCGCCTATCAGCGTGCCTCAAGATCGCACGGACTATGACGCCGTTATGAAGAAGGCGCTCATGCCTGTGCAGGAGTGGGCCAACTCTGCGGTCAAGGCGCTAGACGTTCAGCGCGCCCGTGTCATCAAGGCCGAAAGCGACGATGCCGAGCGCGAGGTGATGAGTGCGATCGACGCGCATCTCAACAATCCAGAGACCGGCTATCTCACAAAGATGGGCCGCAATGCAATGGATGATTACCAGCCCGCAATGGAGGCGATGACTCGTGACGTCAACGCGATTGTCGGCAAGTTGTCTCCGCAAGCACGTGAGGCTGTACAGTCCCGTGTCTATGACCGCATGCAGTCTGCTCAAAGTCAGGCTCAGCGATGGAACGCAAGCCAGACGAGGCACTACCAGATGCAGTCGTCCTCGTCCAAGGTCGAGGCTTTGCAGGCGGACGCCGCAAACCACTACGCGGATCCCGAGTATCTTGCGAAGTCGTCGGCCTCTGTCGACATGGAGCTCGACTACCAGGCTCAACTGATGGGCTGGGACGCCGAGACCTTGGCAAACCAGAAGCGTGCGCACATGGATCAGCTGCAGGCAAATCGCTTTTCGGCGTGGGCTCAGGATGATCCTGTAAGTGCTTTTGAGGCGTTGAGGTCAGCTCCAGAAGATTCAATGAGTGCGGACATCCGTCGAAAGCTTGACGACTCTCTTTGGCGTCAGTCAAAAGGGTTGCTCGCAGTTGAGTTGGCGGCAAAGCATCCTCTTACTGGAGACAAGGATGAGCTATGGCGGGCAATTAATTCGGAAAAGACTGGTCTCCCGCTTATTGATGGCCTTTCTCGAGCTCGTCGTGCAGAGCTCTTCACGTCGGTCTGGACGAAGCAAAAGGAGGCTCAATCCGAGTGGCGTCAAGATCTTGCGCTCCGCGAGAAGAACAGTCTTGCGCTTATTGGTGAGACTGGAGTGGATGCAGATATGTTGAGTCTAGAGCAGTATGTTGAGGCGTATGGGGAACCCGAAGGTAAGCGTCGCTATGACCTCTATGAGTCGACCGCCGAGACAGTTGCTGCTATGCATGGATTTCGCAAGATGCCTGTCGATGCAATAAATGCTGTCATTGAAGCTTCGGCTCCTGTCCGCGGTAGCGATGACTATGTTGGCCAGGTAAAGCGTCGCGACGCCCTTATTAAAGCTAGAGACGAAATCACGAAGTCGAGAAAGAACGATCCGATTGCGTATGCGATATCCACCGGTGACTATGACACCAAGGGGATTGATTTTGATGACCTCAATTCGATCGTTGGCCAAGTGACGAAGCGTGCTCAGAATGCTGACTCTATGGCAACAGATTATGGGACGAAAGCAAGGATCTTCAGTTCCGAGGAGGTGTCTCGACTCAAAACGAAGATTGACGGTTTGGGGGCGAGAGACAAGGCTGTCTTTTTGGGGCAGATTGCTGACGCCGCTGGTGAGGCAGGTGTGGGCATTGTGATGCGCCAATTAGGTAACGAATATGCAACGGGATTTTTGCTTTCTGCTGATCCATCAATGCGTGCCAATGGCGTTCCAGAAAACTACTTCCTTGGAAAATCGGGTATTGCCGAAAAGCAGACGAAGGTCGGCATTGTGACTTCGCCTAGCACAGGTATTCCGCTCAAGGTCGAGGCATTGAATGGTCTTATTGACAATCCCGTAGTGCGCGAAAAAGTGGTCGATTCAATCACAGCGGTGGCGGCTGGGAAGGTCATGAACGGAACGAGTTCTGGAGAAGCAATAACGCAGGCGATGATGGAAATCGTCGGAGACATTCAGGAGCACAACGGCTACAAGGTCGCGCTCAAGGGCGGCGTTCGTCTGAGTGATTTGGAGAGTGCTGTGCGAAGCAATGTCCGCAATTTCGAGCGCCTCAAGGGCGTCGTGGCAAAGCTCCCCGACGGCACGCCCCTGACGGGGCAGGAGGTCGCCAAGATCCTGCCGACCGCGCGACTGAGAATGTCCTCGACGGGCGTCGATAACGACTTTGATGTCATCATGGCCAACGGGCAGAAGCTCATTCAGGCCGACGGCTCTCCCTTCACCATTCGCGTTGTGAGCTTTGCAAGATGATTTTTCTGAGAGAGTATTCGGAGGAGCTCCCGACCGCTCCGGTCACATCGCCCGTTCCGCAGGTGACGGTTGAGCCTGTGGAACAGGAGCCGAGCTGGTACACAGGTATGGGCGACGCCATCTGGCAGGGCGCATGCGCAGCCTACCTTGAAAACCAGTCTGCGCTGAAGGGTGTCGTTTCGTCTGCGGGCTTTGGCGACGATGAGTACCGCGCGTGGCTTGACGCGACGGCTGCTGAGAACCGTCGCCTCGTTCGCGACGAGTACACGCCCGATCCAGAGAAAACGAGCGTGGCCGCTCAGGTCCTCTACGGCGTCTCGAACGGTCTGGCGAAGTACGGTATGGCCGCCGCCGTTGGTGCGGCTGCGGGGCCTGCCTCGATCGCTGTGACACCTGTTGTCTTCGGTGCTTCTGTTGGCATCAATGAGACGCAAAAGCTCAAGGACGAGGGCGTTGACGATGAGACTGCGACGAAGGCCGGCATGGTCTCTGGCGCGATGAACGCTTTTTGGGGCGGTGTGCCTGGTGCGTTCGGGCGAAGCATCAAGGCAAAGGTATTGACCGGTGCGAGCCTCGGTGCTTTCACGTCCTATAACGAGATGGGCGCGATTAAAACCGTTCTCGAAAATGCTGACTATTCCAAGCTCGCGTTGAAGTACGATCCGACGGATCCCGTCGGGATGGGCGTCAATGCGCTCGTTGGTGGCCTCATGGGGCCCGTGTCGGCAGGTGCGTCGTGGAAGGCTCGAGGCTCGAGGTCGGCGCAGGCCGCGCAGGCCACGGGGGTCGACGCGCCCGGATTGACCGACGTGGACGTCGAGGACGCAGCACGCTACCGCGCGACGCAGGTCGCAGCCGAGGCAAACCTTCCGGTCGACCACGGCAACGCCGAGCAGGTGCGTGAGGCGCATCAGGCCGAGGCGACCGCGCGCGAACAGATTGACGCGGGCAAGACCGTCCGCGTGAGTGAGAAGGCCGTGGATCCTGAGGTGATTCAGGAGATTCGCGAGAAGTCTCTGGCGAAGTTGGCCGCGCAGTCAAAGCGTGACGGCGCGATCCTGCAGAACCGCGACCGCTCCTCGAAGGAAAGCGTTGCGCAAATGCGAGGGATTGCCGCGCACCCCGACTACCTTCGCGTCTCGATCAGCAACAGTCTGTCCGACGGCGCGCCCGTCGTGACGGATTGGGCGGATATCCCCGACATTCAACGCGGCACTGCTGTGACGCTTGTGGACGGCACTGGAGCGCGCTACGACAGTCAGTACGTCGTGGTGGATGCCGACATGGTCATCACGTCCAACGACATCAACGGTCAGCCGAACAACCTGTACGGAGTCGAGGGCGTGGACGCGGCATATGCTATTGCTGGTAATGGGCGCGTGACGGCGCTCAATCACGCGTATGACCTTGGCACGGCAGATACGTACAAGAAAGAGCTAATGCTGGACGCGGCACGACATGGCGTGGATCCTGATGTCATTGCGGAGATGCAGAAGCCGATCCTTGTGCGCGTGGTCGACAAGGAAAAGCTACCCGTCGACATTGCCGATAGGACAAACACCCGTACGACTGCCGAGATGAGCATGGTCGAACAGGCAATCAATGATGCGCAACGCATCGACCTGGCATCGCTCAAGTTCACAGAGGACGGAAACGTTTCTCTCGATACGATCTCTCAGTTCGTGCAGCTCATGCCCGCATCTGAGCGCAATCGGTTGGTCGTCAACGGCGTTCCAACGGCAGAAGCAAATGCGCGTTTGGACGCTGCGATTTTTCAGTCTGTGTACAAGACACCTGGCTTGACAGGGCTTCTGGATGCAGGCAAGGCTCCAGCCGGAGTGTCGACCATGTTGCGCGCCTATCGAGCGCTCGCGCCTAAGTTACTCGATCTTGATGGCACTGGCGACCTTGACGTTCGTACCGCCATGGCTGAGGTGCTCAATGAGTTCGTTTCCACACGTGCAAACGGACAGAAGCTGTCCGTGTCAGAGCTTGCCGCTCAGAAGACGACTACACGGTCTCCGATGGCGCAGGCCTACCTCGACTACTTTGCGAAGGTCGACAAGGAGGGCGGAGGTTACAAGCGGATTGTGGATGACATCTCGTCCAGCGCAGTCTTGATCCGGAAGAACCGCGCGATGGCCGAGGCCGACGCTGCGTCTGGCGGCACCTCGATGTTTGGCGACGTAACGACGCTCTCTCAGCTTGATGTGATGCGAGACTTCTCACACCGAACAGGGGTTGAAATCGACGAGGGGCAATTCATCAAGACGGATAGCCTTGCAGGAGTTGTTCAGTTTGAGGCCGAACGGCGTGGGCAAGCTTTGCGAGATGCCATTGACTATGCGATGCGCAAGGAAGGTATGGCTCCCATTTCAGCTCCGAAGCCTTTCAAGTTAGTTGAAGTTGGGCGTGATGGAGATAAAGTTCATCGCGTTTTTGGCCTCGATGGGAAGCCCGATCTTATGGTGATGCCCGAGGGGGTTGATGGTGTTTTGCCGCTTCCGGTACGACTGCAGGAAGGTACGCTTAACGGCGACCACATTCGCAAGCACGAGAAGGAGCTTCAACAGGCTGGTTATTCAAATGTTGAACACGCACTTTACGATGTTGTGAGGAATTGGGCGTGGGTGTCCAAAGGAACGAAGGCTGACAGTTTGCGCATTGTTCGTCCCATTGTTGTTGATGAGAAAGGGCGACTGACCCGTGCTGTAATTCAGGTTGAGTTTCAGAAGGTAGCGGGGGTTTATCGTGTTGGGTCAGTGTTCTATAGCAAGCAACCTATAGAAAAAGAAACCCTGTTGCTTGATCGTCAGACTCACGACCGTGGCCTCCTCTCGTTACACAAAGGGCAACCTCAGGACTGGCATCCACCCGCGACTTCAGTCGGCAGCAACAGGGATTCAGGAGCTACGATAGCTGATCGTCAGGCTCACGACCGTGGCCACACCTCAAAGGATGTTTGGCACCCACTCTCGCCTTCAGTAGAAACTACCGCATCTCTTGATAAAAGTATCGGTCAGGATCTTGGTAATGTCAAGACTTTTAAAGCCCTTGCTGATGCAGAAAAACGAGCCAAAGACTCAGCAATCGTGAAAGAGAGCATGGCAAAAATTCGTGACTCCGAAAACGATGCTGAACTCAAGCAGTTGACTCGTCAGGCCCTGATTGCTCTTGACGACTCGCCGGATATGGCGATTCCGCTTGTGGACGAAAACGGAAACCCTGCCGCGATTAGCGCTGCCGAGCTGATCGCTCGTGAAGATGCTCGAGCGGCTGAGCTTGAGAAGATTGCGATTGATGGTGTTGCTACCGCCGTCGCGTGTGCCTTGGTAAACAATGGGATTTAAAAATGACGGACTTTCGTAAAAAGCAGATGCGCAAAGAGTGCGTCGAACGCGTACAACTTTCTCTCGGGAAAAAGATTACGCCAACAGAAGCATCAGATTTGTTGGCACAGGTGCGGGCGAGAATGGCGGCGCTTCGTCTTAAGGATCCGGTGGCTTGGGATGCTATGTCTAAACAGGCGCGAGTAGATATGGCTGTCAAGGAAGTCCAAGAGGCGATGATGGCAGAGGCGTTGAAGATCAAACAGCGTGCTCGCTTAACTGTGCTCGCGCAGGCCCGCGTTGAGAAGAGCATGGCCACTGCACGCAAGCGTGGCTACCACGGCTACTCGGCGGGTATGCAGGTCCTGCAGGAGGTCGATCGCTATGTGCAGGCGACTCAGTCGGAAGTGGCGTCTGACTTTCTGGTGGCTCTGGAAGGAAAGCAGAAAGGCATCCTCGGCCTGATGGAAGACAAGAACTTTGCTCGTGACGTTGTGCGAGAGGTCTACGGTCAGGATACGGGTTCCAAGATGGCCAAGGAGGTTGCCGGTGTCTGGGTGTCTATGTCTGATTCCGCCGTCGACCGATTCAATGCCGCCGGCGGAAATCTAGGCAAGATCGAGCACTACGTTCCTCAGACGCATGACGATGCTCGAATGAGGCAGGCAGCAGAGATCCTCAAGGGTGACTATGCCTTTCAACGATTTCTGCATCAGTTTGGCTACACGTTCAATGATGTCAACCCATACGGAGACAACCAAATGGCGTGGGTTTCGTATGTCTTTGATCGAATTGACAAGGATCGATATGTGGACTTGAACGGCGAAAAGATGTCCGATGAGGATATCGTCCAGATGCTTTCAAAAGCCTACGACACCATTGTTCAGAACGGCGCGGAAAACTTCGAGCTTTCGTCTGTTGCTGGTGAGGGCTTCGGCGGCGGCGCTAGCAGGGCTAACCGTGGCGATCTTCACAGGTCAATCCACTTCAAGGACGCCGAGGCGTTCATCGAGTATCAGGAGATGTTCGGTCACGGCCCGTTCTTCGGCAATATGCTCGGGAGCCTGCGCCGCACGGCAAAGGACGCGGCGCTGCTCGAGATGATGGGCCCTAACCCAAACAACATGAACATGGGCATCAAGCGCATGTGTCAGGCCGAAGCGGATCAGATGAACGGCAAAATGCAGGGTGTCCTCGCGCCACTCAAGGCGAAGCGAATCGGTCTGTCGAAGGATTACTACGACTCGGCCTGGTCTGTCCTGAACGGTGAGGCGTCGTCGGTCCGCCCCGACAGGCAGTTCGTTGCTGGTCTCATGGGCGGCGCTCGCAACCTCGAGGTCGTCGGCAAGCTACAGAGTACGTTCATCAACTCTCTGCCCGACATCGCAACGTACTTTGTCGCCTCTGGGTTGCACAAGGTTCCTATGCTGAGGGCGACGGCAAACCTCTGCAAGGCGTGGGGCAGCGAGTCCAAGGACATCGCGCGCCGCGCGGGCCTGATGGCCGACGCGCTTGCGTCGAATCTCGATCGCTTTGGGCAGAACAATGTCGGACAGGGTTGGACGGGTATGCTCGCAAATTGGATGATGAAGTTCTCCCTGCTCGACCAGTGGACAAACGGCGTTAGACAGGCGTCCATGATTAACATGATGGGCGTCATGTCCAACGTGTCCGCGTGGGACTGGAACATACTCGAGCCCTTCCAAAAGCGACAGTTGGAACGCCTCGGCGTGACTGAACGTGATTGGAAGCTGTGGCAGGCCGCAAAGCCGTACAAGGCCCACAATGGCGCGCGCGTCCTCACACGACAGGACATCCGAGAGGTCGATCTCGACACGCTGAACGGCATCAATCCCAATCCGGATAGCCTTGATCCTCAGATCGACGCCCCGTTCACACAGAGAGACGTCGATCACGCGGTTTCGACCTACGTCGCCTTCCTGCGCGACGAGTCCGGTCTGGCCTCGCTAGCTCCCGACTTGAGGACGAGGGCTCTTTCCAACATCGCGGGCGGGCGCGGCACTTTCGGCGGCGAGGTCATGCGCTCGGTTCTGCTCTTCAAGAGTTTCCCGATCGGCTTTGTGCTGAGGCATCTTGAGCGAGGGAAGGATCTTGTGCAGACTCGCGGGAATGCCAGCGCAACAAAGTATGCCGCCGCCGTCATTGTCGGCTCGACAATCTCTGCGGTTATCTCTGTTCAGTTGAAGCAGCTCATTGCCGGCAGGGATCTGCAAGACATGAGCGATGACGATTTCTGGTGGCAGGCCCTATCTACGGGCGGCGGCCTTTCCTTCTTGACGGACCTCATCATTGCGGGCGTCGACGGTCAGAACGCCTACGGCTCTCCGAACCTCCTGAGGTTCCTCGGCCCCGTTGCCGGCACGATGCTCGACACTTGGGACGTCGCCAAGGCTGCGTGGAACGAGGGGGCGTATGACAAAGAAAGCTCTGCGGATGCGAAGGCGCTCAAGCTCGTGCGAGGTCATATGCCTTTCGTGAACCTGTGGTACACGAAGGCCGTCTTTGACCGTGCGGTTTACAACGACCTGATGGAATTCTGCTCCCCGGGCTACACAGCTCGAGTGGAGGGATGGGCAATGAAGAAAACGGGGCAAGAGTATTGGTGGGCTCCGACCAAACTTGAACCTACACGCATGCCGAAGATGGCGACGAATCCGCAAGACTAGTGCGCGTGTGCCGTTCTTTTCGCACGAAACTGGCTCCCATCATATGGGGGCCTTTTTCTATGATTGAGTATGTGAAAAGACTGGCTGGGCCGTTCACGTCAGAGGGACAGTCGAGATTGCCTTTCGGCTTTCTCATCTTTGAAAAGACTGACGTGTATGTCGCCACGACTGATGATCCTGAAGCACAGGCAAAAATGCTTGTGTATGGGCAGGATTATTCCGTCGAGATGAATGCGGACCAGACTGCTACGCCTGGTGGCACGGTTGTCTTGACGACGCCGATTGTCAAGGGGAACATCTTTGTCGTTGGGTCTGCCGTTGCCTACACGCAGAATATGCAACTGACCAACTTCTCACGTTTCCCGCCGGAGATTATCAACGAATCTCTTGATCGAATTGTCGTGCAGATTCAGCAGTTAGTTGAGTTGACTGGACGTACTATTTCTCTCCCGCCTACATCAAATCTTACTGTCAGCGAGTTTCTTGACAATCTTTTCAATGCAGCGAAATCCGCGGCAAAATCTGCCGAAGAAGCGAAGAAGTTCGCTCAGATATGCGAAGAGATCAAGCAGAACATTTTCATCTACTCGTGGGACATTCCGCACGTGGTCGACACGCTCGACGACGTGGAGAAGTATCCGTTTGACGGATTCTTTGCCGTCGGAGGCTACGGCGATCCTGGGCACTACGGGCAGGACATTAGCAATCGCGTGGTGAAGGCTTCGGGCAGTACCGAACTGAGGACGCTGGGTGAACGGTTCTCGGATGTTGTCAATGTTCGTGACTTCGGTGCAAAGGGCGACGGAAGGGTCGCGTATTCAGGCACTCTTAAGTTCTATGCTGGCACGACAGATGATGCAGACGCACTTCAAGCGGCAATCGATGCGTGTGAACGCAGAGGCGGTGGAACGGTACTTATCCCTCGCGGCATCTATATGTGCAGTCATACGCTCCGGTTGCCGTCAAGCATAGTTTTGGCGGGTTCTGGCGCACAAGCCACAATCATAGCTAAGAAAGTACCAAATTATCTAGATCTTAATGCATACGAAAGGCATGTCGATTTCGATTTGCTTACGATAGAAGGCGTTGATTCTACTTTCGCTGGCCATATACATCACGTAGATATCAGAGATTTAACGCTAAGTTCTAATCTCTTAGACGGCCCGTCGCAGGTTATGGGAAAGCGACAGATTAATGAAAGCACAGATCCTATCGCGTCAATTTTATCGACAGATAAAGTGTCTTATCTGCTTTGCACTAACGTCGTGTTCTATGGCCGAGGGCGTCATCTTTATAGCGCAGAGACGTGGGATAGCAAGTTCATAGCTTGCGACTTTCAGGCTTCGGGGTGCATTCCAGAGAAGTACCCAACGTATTCTGAAGAAATCAAAGAATATGCGTCTGCAAGCTTTGATTCACCAGCAATCGATTTGCAATTTTTTGCACCGCGGCCGGGAGCAACTGGAACGAGTAATTGCAATAACTTGTACTTCACGAATTGCCGAGTTGAGTCATACGTCAATACTGCTTTTAAATCAAATAAAAACAAAGAAGGCAACGGGGGTAATAACAGTATTTTCCTTGTGGGCTGTAAGTTTGAATCCCACGGTAATATTTATCACAACGTCATTCATAACGACAGCGCTTCTAATTTCAGGATGGTGTCTTGTCTCGTAGGGCAAGATACAAGAAATCGTGCGTACACAGTCTTTCTTAAAAATACTGTTGGTGCATACATTGATTGTTATCTATCAATTACAAAGGCTGAAGATCGTGTTAGAGATACTGAATCAATATACTGTGAAAGCGTTTCTGGTTCGATTTTCAATCTTACTTGCAACCCATCTATAAAAGTTGGTGGTGGTTGTACTAACGCAAGTATCTTCAAACAAAGCGATATAAAAAGCTTATGTCGCATGAATAAGATTAATGTCGCTCCTGGTAGTGACGGTTATAAGATCTTCTCAGGCAACACTGGCGGTACAGAATATTTATACGACACACAAGAGCTTCGATTGCATTCGAAAGGGCCACAAAACGGCATTACTCTAAAGACAGATCAAGCTGCACTTGAGTGGCATTTTGGGCAAATTGAATCGTTGGGCTCTGGTGTTACTAAAGCGAAATTTGTCGCGAGTAACGAAACAGACTCATACACACCGTTGGCGCTATACATCAACGCGGTTTGCCCGGGTAACGATGCAAATGTCTTGCTTGGTACCGCAAGCAAAAGATGGTCTCAAGTCTACGCTGCCACTGGCACGATTAACACCTCCGACGCCCGCGAAAAGACTTCAATCGTTTCGCCTGACGATTCTCTGATGAGAGCATGGGGCAAGGTGAACTTCAAGGTCTTCCAGTTTAGGGATGCGGTAGAGAAGAAGGGTGTCGACGCTCGCCTCCACGTCGGTGTGATCGCTCAGCAAGTCATCGAGGCCTTCGCTTCTGAAGGACTGGACGCGACTCGTTACGGTCTTCTCTGCTACGACAAGTGGGATGACGAGTATGAGGATGTTGAAGTGATTGATGAACCTGAGGTCGTCGCCGAAGATGGTACCGTCACGCCTGCCAAGACGCACGTGGAGCATCGTCTCGTGACGCCCGCTGGCGATCGATACGGCATTAGATATGAGGAGGCCTTAGCCCTTGAGTGCGCTTACCTCCGACGGGAACTTAAACAGATTAAACAAAACCAGTGGAGCGCATGATGGAACATGAGTATCTACATGGCCGTGCCTTCGTGAAGAAGAGCAAAGGCAAGATTCAAATCTTCGAGACGCCTTATGGGCTTGGTGACTTCGTACCAGTTTTAGCTGAAGGTACAACAAAGCCTCGTATGCTCAAGGACAGGTTCGCTGATGTAGTGAACGTCAAGGATTTCGGAGCAGTTGGAGATGGAGTACATGACGACACGGCAGCGATTCAGTCTGCTCTGAAGTTTGCTAAAGAGAATAATCGTCTATGTGTGGCTCAAGGAAGATTCTTTGTCTCACAGACGATTGAAATTGATAGTTCTTGCGATTTTTCAGAAGCCGAGTTCTCAGCACATGGAGTAAGCGTCATACCAGTTGTTACAGTTGGTCAGAAAGAGGCAACACACTCTACGATGCGACGAGGCATAAAGATGCGTTTACCTCGCGTCGTAAACTTAGATCGAAAAGGTACATCTTTTGATGGCATTGAAAGCTCGATCGCTGTTCAAGTGCTAAACCTGTTTTGTGCTGAGGTGCACGTTGGAGAGATCAAGGACTTTTACCGAGGTCTTTATATTACAGCGTCTCAGACTGGTAACGCTTGGAATAAATATTACTTGAGCAGTTTTACTGAAAATAGATTTAATTTAGATATCTATCCTACTGGGACGGGGTGGGTAAATCAAAACCAATTTTTTGGTGGTAGGTTTTATTCTGATTCACAAGATGTTTCAGCTAAATGCACACAGCTGAGAATCTCGAAAGAAAATTCTAAGTCACGTTGGGGTGTTAATTGCAACTCTTTTTTTGGTTGTGATTTCAGTGGTAGAAACGTGGATTACGCAATCGACAACTCGGGAGGTTGCTACAACAACTTTTTTGGTTGTAGATTCGAAGATAGCGTAAAGGTGCGCTATAAAACAGATAGTTCTGATGGTTTTATAGCGTATAACAACATTTTTGGTGGCCTAGGTACTGAGACTCTTCAAGTTGAAATTGATAAGAGTGCCGGCGGTGTAATCAGAAATAATGATATTTGTTCTTCTGGAAGGCACGCCTATGACTTTTTTTCGACTGACAATTTCTTAGCAATTGGGAGACAACTGAAACAAGGAGTTTTTGCTAGATGTTACGTCGGAAAAGACGTAACGCAAGCGAAGGCATCCGATCTCGATTGGCTTTTCGATATCTCAGACAAAGGCATAAGTACAAAAAAGTACTATACGACGCCAAACGCGCAAGTTACACTGAGTGACAGAGTGTCACTCTCTTCTGGACAAGGAACTAATAACGTAACAGTTGGTCAGTTGTACGACAAAAATGTCGTCTTTGGGGGCACTTCACTAGAAAGCGTATCTCCTGAGACGACAGAGAGCGTTTCCTTAGGTAAAGCAAATCGCTTATGGGCACAGCTGTTTGCATCAACGGCCACCATCAACACCTCAGACGAACGTGAAAAGACTTCTATCGCCTCACCTGAAGAAGCACTGATGCGCGCCTGGGGAAAGATCAACTTCAAGGTCTTCCAATTCAAAGATGCAGTAGAAAAGAAAGGCATAGATGCAAGACTTCATGTAGGCGTAATTGCTCAAGAAGTAAAGGCTGCATTTGAATCTGAAGGATTAGATGCTACTCGCTACGGTCTCCTCTGCTATGACAAGTGGGGGGACGAGTATGAGGATGTCGAGGTTGTCGACGTGCCTGAAGTTGTCGATGAGGAAGGGAATGTCACTCCTCCTAAAACTCATATCGAGCACCGTCTCGTGACGCCTGCTGGAGACAGATACGGCATCCGCTATGAAGAAGCGCTTGCACTTGAGGCCGCTTACCAGAGGTGGCGTATGGACAAGTTGGAAGCCGCTCTTATCGAGAAGGGAGTGAAGCTATGAACGCCAGTAATTTTGCTCACGCCGTTCTAGCTGTTTGGCTTCAAGCAGCATGCGTACTGATCGCTCTTTTTTTAGAAATCTCTCCCCTTACAGCCGCAATTTGTGGAGGTTTGTTTACTGTAGGTTTCTACTTTGGTAGAGAAGTGGCTCAAGCAGAAAGGAAAGCAGGAACTCCCCCGTGGTACTCAGGCTTCTTATTGAAGAATTGGAGTCGTGACAACCTCTTTGATTTTGTCACTCCGCTACTTGGGAACATCTTGTTCGTCTTGATTTTGGTTGAGGTTCAATAGTCAAACAACTACCCCGTCGGTGGAAACATCGGCGGGGTTTTTGATTTAGTGCGCGTGTGCGTTCTGATGTGCAAGATACTGGTCTTGCACGAGGAGAGGAGGCTATTCCGAGCCGACGCTTCGTGCAATTTGAATGGAGGATTTGCCATGGGTGAATTCGCAAGCAAGGGTGTCGCAGGAAGCGGCCTTGGACTCGGTATCGCCGGTACCGCTTTGAGTCTTCTCAACGCCAACGGCAACGGCGGCCTTCTCGGCGGTCTGTTGGGCGGCGGTTGTCAGAACGCTCAGCTTGGCCAGGCGCTTAACGCTCTCGCCGAAAAGGACGCAAAGATCGCGGAACTGACGGCCATGCGCTACAGCGACAATCAGGACGCGGCAGTCTACAAGCAGACGCTTGCTGACAACAAGACGCTTCGAGACGAAATGTACGCATACATCACGCCGATCGCTCAGGAATCCGCGGCCAATCGTGAACGTGTGGCAGTTCTTGAAGCACAGCAGAAGTGCGAAGCTGAAAAGGCTCAGCTGCGCGAACAGATCATCACGCAGAAGATCGACCGCGTGGCGTCCGATTGCGCCTGCGGACTCAACAATCTGGCCACCGAGGTCGGCTGTCTCAAGGCTCGTGTCAACGCCATCACGAAGGAGGTCGTGCCGCTTGGCGCGATCTGCCCGCAGCCGATGCCCCGTTACAACGAGTGGACGTCTCCCGAAGGCGCGACTCAGGTGACGGTCTCCAATCCCGCCCGCACGACGGCGCAGCAGTAACCGGTAGGAGCGCGTCATGAACGTTGAAGTCTCCCAGATACCGACGATTGCCAGCGAATTCATCACCATGGTGGTCATGCCGAAGGCACCCACCGGGCTCCTGAAGTTTGGCATCGGCTTCGTCTCCCCCTACATCCGCGACGCCGTAGCGGTGCGTGTCGAGCAGTCCCTGCCGACGCTCAAGATGCTCGGCATCGTGGACGAAGGGAAGGTTGATCTTGACCGTGCATCCGCGGCCGCCTACGCCGCGCTCGAAGAGGCCGGCGGCAAGGTGGAGCTTAGCGGCTACATGGTCGACAAGGCGGACATCGACGCGCTCCTTGAGATCGCGAAGAAACACGCGGTCGAATAAGGAGAAAGTCATGGACTTGAAGGACATGCGAAAGATGCAGGGTGAGCGCACCGAAGAAGAGCTTCTGGAGAAGATCGACAAGATCCTCGACGACGCTCGGGACGGTCACTACAGCCTGACATCCCAGAACCTGGAAGATCTTTGTGAAGCGTGGGAGTGCATCAAGCACATCCGCACGGTTCTAGCAATGGATCGTTAACTAGGCAGGGGGCGGATTATTCGCCCCCTACGCCAATAGCGGAGAGCGCCATGTAGATGTACTTCATTGCGATTAGATATGCGGCAAAGGACGCGGCAAGGGCTGCGCGCATGTTTCTGTTTTGGGACAGTTCAATCAGCAGTTCGCGCTCCTCTGGTGGGCGGTTCGTGTCCTTTGCATACATCGTCTTCACCGCAGAACTTAGCCAATATGTAGCGGATACAAACGAAACTACCGCGACAAGAACATCCAATATCGTCAGAAACATTTCCAAACAACCATGCCAGAGAAAGATCCAAATTCGTGGGCGTCGCTTCGCGCAGTGCTTCCGATTCTTTTCGGAGCAGGCGGTGGCGTTATCAGATATTACTGCCTCATCAAGTCAGGCCGTACGTTCAAGTTTTTCGAGTTCGTCGGGGACATGCTGTCCTCTATCTTCGTGGGATGCGTCCTGTACATGTTGGCCGAGGGTCTTGCACAGCCGACGGAGATCAGTGCGGTATGCGCCGCCATTGGCGGGAACATGGGGGCAAGAGCCTTCCAAATCGTTGAGAGTTTTTTTGAAAAGAAACTTGGCATACAGGAGAAAGCCCATGAGTGAAACGAAACCCTTAACGGCTTGGCCGGTCGAGTTGGCTGCAGACTTCATCGAGCAGTGGGAAGGCTTCCGCGAGACAGCGTACTTGTGCCCCGCGGGCGTGCTCACCATCGGGTTCGGCCACACAGGCCCCGACGTGAAGAAGGGACAAGTCGTGACGTACAAGGAAGCCTACACCATGCTCCTAGAGGACCTGAAGCGCTACGCCTCGGGCCTTGCCCGTTGGCTGAATGTCAAAGTTACGGAGGGCCAGTTTGTCGCCCTCCTCTCGCTCGCCTACAACGTCGGCGTGGACGGCGTCGTCCACAAATGCCCGAAGCTCATGCGCGCCGTGAACGACGGCGACACCGAAGAAGCCGCTCGCCAGTTCCTTGATGTGAACAAGGCTAACGGCAAAGTCCTGCCGGGGCTCACGCGCCGCCGTCAGGCCGAAGCGAAACTGTTTCTTGGGGAGTTGTGAGCAGTTGGGGCATGAGTGACGAGTGCTGTGACACAATCCAATTTTTTGATAGGAGGTCACAGTGGAATCGTTCATGACAAAAATCTTTATCGATCTGTTAGGAAAGATAGGTATGAAAAACAATCGTATCTCTGATACCGAATTTCGTAAATATGCGATTGCCCTGGCTTTTGTATGGGCTCTTGTTTGGGAATGGTTTTGTAGGCGGTGGGTCGAAGTCCATGAATATTTTGGGGCGCAGGTGTTCCCTGATTTTGTTTATGACATTTACTCAGAACAGGATTTGGCGCTTTCTCCGTTTGTCAATGGCCTTATTTTCTATGTAGCCTTTCTCGTATTTCTGAAGCTACTTAACTATCCGGAAGAACTTAAAGAAGATGAGGTCCTCGACTGGCGTGTTGGACATCTTAGAAAGTGGAGCTTTAGATTTTTTTGCTTAGGACTCGCGATTACGGCGTATGCGTATCTTGTGTAGCCATGAAGCGAGTTCTTCTTGTTTGCGGCATAGTGGTTTCGTTCGTGTCAGGCTATCGCTATGCCGCGGCGCTCTATGGCGAGGACATTGCCGCGCTACGCGAGGACTACGCCACTCGAGCGCAGACCCTTGAGGCCAAGTATCGTGAGAAGGAGAGGGGCTATGCACAGAGTCTCGTTGACGCTTGGGAAGCTCGGGACAAGGCGCTTGCTCGTGCCGATGATCTTGGCGCTGTTCTTGAGCGGGTGCGCAAGCAATCCGCCGCCGCCCGCCGTCGACTGTCCGCA
>ERZ779924.184-NODE-184-length-38221-cov-11.5557_pt1 | contig 38221 bp, 29 predicted proteins | sample MGYA00511955_ERZ779924 | MGnify/ENA primary metagenome ERZ779924 (study PRJEB29588, sample SAMEA1969417) | human gut metagenome | biome: human gut; feature: human-associated habitat; material: faeces | place: Denmark | collected 2008/2010 ... | reverse complement strand
AAAAAACTCGTTTTTTGTTTGCTTGCCCGAGGCGCAGCCTAACTTGGGCGCAGCTAAAGTTAGTGAAAGCCGAATGCAGAGCCAAAGAAAAAAACTCGTTTTTTGTTTGCTTGCCCGAGGCGCAGCCTAACTTGGGCGTAGCCTAACTTGGACGCAGTCAGAGTTAGTACAAGCCGAGGGCAAATGTTAAACAGCTACCCTCCTCAAACGCAAAATTATACTAAAAAACAACAGACGCACGCCATCGTTTTTCAGCTGTTTGAAACAGGAAATCAGACATCGCAAAAATTTACTCCGAGCTTGTCCAAATTAGTTCCGCGATTGTCCAAATTAGTTCCGAGCTTGTTGAAATTAGTTCCGAGCTTGTTTGAATTTTCTCCGTTCTAATTTCAACAATCGCGGAACCACTGATAACCAGCGCTTTCAAAAACGCTATAGACTTGGTTATAGTACCACCTGTTCCGCCCTACGAGGAAAGCAGCAGCGAACAAATTCGATTCACCTTTGTTAAGACACCTGTTAAGGCCACTGCGTGCGGAACAAGCGCGAAACTAATTCAGAATACTCCAGATTTTACCTTATACACCCAGCATTTTAGCACACTGCTCGGCACAGCGTTCACCATCGATGGCGGCACTGACAATACCACCGGCATAACCGGCACCTTCGCCGCAAGGGTAAAGGCCGCTCACCTGCGTGTGGCAAAGCGTTTCGCTGTCGCGCACAATGCGAACGGGTGCCGAAGTACGCGTTTCGGCGGCAATCATCACAGCTTCATTCGTCAGGAAACCATGACTCTTGCGCCCAAAGGCCTTGAAACCTTCGGCCAGGCGCGTGGTGATGAACTGCGGCATCCAAAAGTGAAGCGGCGACGAAACCAAACCCGGCGAATAACTCGACTTGGGCAAATCGTAACTCAACCGGCGGTTCACAAAGTCGGCCATGCGCTGCGCCGGAGCTGTTTGGCTGCGGTTGCCCTGCTGCCAGCAGGCCTTTTCAAGTGCTTCCTGAAAATACATCATGCGCAGGGGATTATCGGCATCGTCATAATCGGTATGCGTGGCAGCGAAGTCGGCATCGGCAAGGGCTTCGCGCATAAAGGGATTCAATTCGCCGTCTAAGTCCTCGATACGCGTTTCCACAACCATGCCCGAATTACTCCAGGCCGAATTGCGCAGCGAAGGGCTCATGCCGTTGACCACAATTTGCTGCTTGCCACTGGCTGCCGGCACCACAATGCCACCGGGACACATACAGAAACTGTACACACCGCGACCACCGCATTGCGTCACATAGCTGTACTCGGCAGCAGGCAGGTATTTGCCGCGGCCGTTGCGGTTGTGATACTGAATGCAGTCGATCATCGTAGCAGGATGTTCTAATCGCACACCGACGGCTATGCCTTTGGCTTCAATGGCTATGCCTTCGCGGTGAAGATTGCGATACACATCGCGGGCTGAATGACCTGTGGCCAGAATGACGGGACCGTTGAAGGTTTCGCCCGTTTGACACTCCACTCCGCGCACCGCCTGGTTCTCGGTGACAATGCGGTCGACACGCGTACCGAATCGCACCTCTCCCCCGCTTTCGATGATTTGCCGGCGCATGCCTTCGATGATGCGGGGCAAACGGTCGGTGCCAATGTGCGGATGGGCATCGACGAGAATGTCGGTCGACGCACCAAACTGACAGAACACGCGGAGGATTTTCTCAACATTGCCGCGCTTCTTCGAACGGGTATAGAGCTTTCCGTCGGAATAAGCTCCGGCACCGCCTTCGCCAAACGAGTAGTTGCTTTCGGGATTTACCTGATGCTGGCGCGAAATAAGGGCGATGTCCTTGCGGCGTTCGTGTACGTCCTTTCCGCGTTCCAACACAATGGGGCGCAAACCCAACTCAATGAGGCGGAGCGCGGCAAAGAGTCCACCGGGACCGGCACCTACCACAATGACACGGGGCTGATGGCTGACATCGGGATAATGTATGGGTTCGAAATCGAGCTTCGGCGGATATTCATTGATATAGACGTCGAGGCTGAGGTTTAGGTAGATATTGCGCTGACGGGCATCGATGCTGCGACGGCGAATGCGAATGGCCTTGATGGTGCGTGCATCGGCTCCCATTTCGCCGGCGGCATATCGCGTAAGCAGGCGTTCGTCGGCTGCAATATTGGGCGCAACGCGCAGGTTGAGTTGCTTGAGCATATTTAAAGTAATGTGTAAATACAGGAGGGTGAAAAAAAGAGATGAGAGATGAAAAATGGGGATTTGCCTTAGCCAAACAATTCACGCAAGGCTTGTTCGACGCGGGCCACGGGTATCAGTTCGATGGCCAGGCCTTGCACGTCGAGGCCTTTCATATTGCCTTCGGGCACAATCATTTGAGCAAAACCCAGTTTGGCGGCTTCGCTGATGCGCTGACTGATGCGCGTAACCGGACGAATCTCGCCGCTCAAACCCACTTCGCCGGCCATGCAGATGTTGCGGCTGATGGGGGTGTCGACATTGCTCGAAAGCACTGAGGCTATGACCGAAAGGTCAATGGCGGGGTCGGTGACGCGAATGCCGCCGGCTATATTCAGAAACACGTCTTTCTGCGCCAGTTTAAAACCTACGCGCTTTTCGAGCACGGCCAGCAGCATGTTCAGGCGGCGAAGGTCGAAACCGGTGGCCGAGCGTTGCGGGGTGCCATAAGCGGCGGTCGACACCAGGGCCTGCGTTTCGATTAAAAATGGTCGTACCCCTTCGATGGCGGCCGAAATGGCCACGCCGCTCAGTTCCTCGTTGCCTTGGGTGAGGAGCAGTTCCGAGGGATTGTCTACCGGGCGCAAACCATCGCTCTGCATTTCGTAAATGCCGAGTTCGGAGGTTGAACCAAAACGGTTCTTGATGCTGCGCAAAATGCGGTACATGTAGTGGCGGTCGCCTTCGAACTGCAAAACGGTGTCGACAATGTGTTCCAACACCTTAGGACCGGCAATGGCTCCTTCTTTGGTGATGTGACCCACGAGCACTACGGGGGTGTTGCTCGTTTTGGCAAATTTGAGCAAAGCGGCAGCGCATTCGCGAATTTGGGTGATAGAACCGGGCGAGGAGTCGATACTTTCAATCGAAATGGTTTGTATGGAGTCGATTACCACCAAATCGGGGGTCACTTCGCGTATGTGGCGAAACACTTGGTCGAGCTGCGTTTCGCATAGCAGCATCACGTCGTTTTCGGCATGATGAATGCGGTCGGCGCGCAGTTTGATTTGTTTTTCGCTTTCTTCGCCGCTGACATACAAAATGCGCCGTTGGGGCATTTGCAGCACAGTTTGCAGCAACAGGGTCGATTTGCCGATGCCCGGTTCTCCGCCAATAAGCACCAGCGAGCCGGGCACAATGCCTCCGCCCAACACGCGGTTCAGTTCGTGGTCGGGTGTGAGCACACGGGGTTCTTCGGCGGCCGACACTTCAGAGAGTCTGACGGGCTGTGCGCCCTGCAACGCTCCTTTAGGCAATGCCTGACGGGCGCGCAACGTGCCTGCCGTTGCTGCCGATTCGGGCTGTATGGTAAATTCCTTCATCGTGTTCCACCGTCCGCATCCTGGACATTTGCCCACCCATTTGGGTGAGTCGTATCCGCATTCGGCGCACACGTAGGCAGTTTTATTTTTTTGAGCCAATGTTTATGGAATTTGTTGTATGATTGATACTAAGTAATGCGTAAAACTTTACTTGTCGGCCACTTGAGCCGAGTACCTTACATTTCGCCCAATGCTTTTTTAAGGGCCACCAATTCTTGTTTTACGGCTTTGAGTCGCTGAATAGCTTCAAGCGGTTGAGCTACTCCTTCTTTATTTTTTTTCAGTACGTCGCGAGCAGCCGATATTTTCAACCCTCGCCCTTTCACCAAATCGCGTACGGTGCGAATTATTTCAATATCTTCTTTCGTATATTTACGAATGCCACGCGAGCCTTTTTGTGGTTTGATTTGCGGAAACTCTTTTTCCCAGAACCGCAAAACGGTTTCTTTCAGGTCGAGCAATTCGCTCACTTCCTTGATGGAATAAAACAGTTTATTATCGTTTAGGTTCAAATCGGTCATGACTTTCCTTCTTTTATAGCTATGTTCTGCAAAGGTAATGAAAGGCGAGCGCAATGGCAAATGAAAACGAAGATTTCATTGGACATGGCCGAGCCGCATCTTACCTTATCTAAAGGGATTGAAAGGCGAGCGCAATGGCAAATGAAAAACGCAGTTTTGCAAGTTATCTTAGCAAAACCAACAAGTAAAAACGCTGAATCATTAAGCACAAAAAAAACATTTACCCAAAAGACAAATACTTTGATATTTCGCTGTAATTTTGCTCTCGAGAACACCCTGTGAATACAAACGCAATACATCAACTAAACTGACGCACTTTATGTCTGCCACAAAAGAACTTACCGTGGGAAATCCACTCCCACTCATCATCAAGTTTGCCCTGCCTTTGCTATTGGGAAATATGTTGCAACAAACCTACTCGATGGTCGACGCAGCCATCGTAGGACGTACACTCGGCATCAACGCATTGGCTGCCGTAGGCGCAAGCACCTCCGTGGTATTCCTGATTTTGGGCTTCTGCAACGGATGCTGCGGTGGATTTGCCATTCCCATTGCCCAAAAATTCGGCGCACGCGATTATTCCGTCATGCGCTCCTACATTCACAACGCCTTCAAACTGGCATGGATAATGAGTTTACTGCTGGCCGTTATCACCTCCCTGCTGTGTGGCTTTATCCTACACACCATGCGCACGCCCGACATTATTTACGACGGAGCCTATGCCTACCTGCTGGCCACATTCATCGGCATTCCGGCCACCTTTTTCTATAACCTGCTCTCTTGCGTTATCCGCGCCCTGGGCGACAGCAAAACACCCTTTTGGTTCTTGCTGCTGGCCTCGGTTCTCAACATCGGCCTCGACCTACTGTTCATCCTCACCTTTCAATGGGGCGTAACCGGAGCAGCCGTTGCCACAGTACTTTCGCAAGCTGTCAGCGCCATACTCTGCTACATGTACATGCAGCGGAAATACGATATTCTGCAATCAACTCCTGCTGAACGATGCCTCAACGCCCGCGCTATACGTACCCTGCTGGGCGTCGGCGTACCTATGGGCTTACAGTTCAGCATCACGGCCATCGGCAGCATCATGCTGCAAAGCTCCAACAATGCACTGGGTACCACCTGCGTAGCGGCCTTTACGGCAGCCATGCGCATCAAAATGTTTTTCCTCACCCCACTCGAAAGCCTGGGCATAGCCATGGCCACTTATGCCGGACAGAACTACGGCGCCGGACTGCCTGTGCGCGTGTGGCAGGGCGTAAAAAGTGCCACTATTATCATGATGGTCTATGCCATACTGATGAACTTACTGCTTTGGACTCAGGCCGAGCAGTTTGCCCTGCTATTTGTGGATGCACACGAGGTAGAGATTCTGCAAAAAACAGCTCTTTTCATTCATGTTTCGGTCAGTTTCTACCCCATGCTGGGCATGCTCTGCATTCTGCGCTACACCATTCAGGGCGTAGGTTACACTTCGCTGGCCATGCTCTCCGGCGTATCCGAAATGTTTGCGCGCATTGCCGTCAGTGTGATAGCCGTTCCGCTATGGGGCTACACCGCCGTTTGTTTTGGCGACAGCATGGCCTGGGTTTGCGCGGTACTGTTCCTGGCTCCGGCCTTCCACTACGTTTACCGACGCATGACGCGCCTGTCCCCCACCTCATCGGCTCAAACGCTTTAAACCAATGAAGCTTTAAGCTGAAAACAAAAAAACTGAGGTCGTGTAGCGATGCTTACCAGCAAATCCTACACGACCTCAGTTCTTTTTAATCTACTTTATTCGTTCATGAAAAACAGACGTTCACACGCCCCTTCTTACTTTTAAAATTTTGCGTTGCCAAAGAAACAGAAAAAAGCGAACATCTTAACCAAACACCAATGCCAGCACAATGAGCAACGCAAAGGTGAGCATGTTGCGCGAGGTGAAACCCAAAATACGGTTCAACGCGCGCCCTTTATGTATTTGCACCATCTTACGCCAGGTAAGCCAATGGGGCAAGAGATAAAACAGGGGTAAAATGGCCATCCAGGTGTAGCCGTAAAAAGCCAGAAAAGCTACGCATACATAACCGCCCACGCCCTGCAACAAATAAAACAACGAACCAAAACGCTCGCCCAAGGCTACAATCAGCGTACGCTTGCCGCTGATGGCGTCCTGCTCGCGGTCGCGATAGTTATTGAGCACAAGCAGGGTGTCGGTAACCAACCCTATACCGGCGGCAAGCCACCACACCGAGGGAGTGAGCGTGCCGCTTTGCACATAGTAGGTTCCGCAAACGGGCACAAAACCAAAAAATACCCATACCAGCAAATCGCCACAACCCATATACGAAAGCAAGGTGGTGTAAAGAAAGGCAAATACCATACAGGCCACACCGATACCAACCAGCACCCAACCGCCGTAAGGCAAGAGTCCCAAACCGACCACAGCGGCCAACACCAGCACTATGCCTATGCCCCACTTCATGGCGTGGGGAGCAATCCAACCACGGGCACAGGCGCGTTCCGGCCCCAGACGATCATCGCGGTCGGTGCCCTTTTGAAAGTCGAACAAATCGTTGATAAAGTTTGCGGCTATTTGCATCAAAGCGGCAAACAGCACACACAGCCAAGCCGGTTGGCTACGCATCGTTCCGTCGGCATAAGCCAGAGCGGTAGCGGTTAGCACCGGAATCAATGCGGCTGTCAATGTTTTGGGGCGAGCGGCCAAAAACCAGGCCAAGGCACTGCCCGGACGTACTTCTGACTGAGATTGAAGCTGCATAAGTCTTACTTTTTTAGATGTAAGGCATACTCTCTTTCTAAAAACAGCAACACACTGTTCACTACCGAAAATACCGGAACGCAGCAAAACCAATCCTGCCACCCCGTACTTCCCGACATCAAAAAAACAAGGAGTATGCCGACTCAAACTTACGGATAACAAAAAAGGCCTTCATTTCTGAAGACCTCTTTGCGTGATTCGCTTGGGGTTCGAACCCAAGACCCCAACATTAAAAGTGTTGTGCTCTACCAGCTGAGCTAGCGAATCAAACCTTTATTGCTGTTAAGCGAGTGCAAAGATAGGGAGTTCATTCATAACCACCAAATTTTTCGAGCACTTTTTTCAAAAAAACTTTCATTTTCTTCAAAAAAAAGCGATTTCGGGGCTTTTTCAGCCCTAAAACCGGCTTTTTTGAGCTAAAACTGCGGTCAACGCAATGCAATACTACTCACCATTCTAAGCAGCTGCCAGAGCCATTTACCCGCGTTTTTTTAGCTTAATCCAAGCGATTGCGAATCATTTTTGGCGTTCATTCAGCGTTTTCTGTGGCTTCACGGGCTTCTGCTGCGCCACAAACTTCAGCAGCATCGGGAGCCTCAGCAGTTTCAGTAGGCACTTCTATGCCCAGTAAACCTTTGCGAAAATCCGAAGGCGATATACCCTCTACATTTTTAAAGTATTTACCCAAAAAACTCTGATTCGGGAAATTCATTTCCTGGGCAATTTCTTTAATCGACAAATTGGTGTTTTGCAGCAAGGTCTTAATTTCCACCATCACGAGCGTGGTAATCCACTGCCCTGCCGTTTTTCCGCTCACCGTTTTCATCACCTCCGACAGGTGTTTCGGCGTCAGGCACATTTCGCTGCTGTACCACTCCACGCTCCGCTCATGTTTAAAATTCTGCGAAACGAGCCGTATGAACTGGTCGAAAATCACATACGAGCGATTTTGCGCCACCTGTGTATCAGGCTGCACGCGCTTGTCGAGCAGGTTACAGATTTCAAAGTAGAAGGCGCGTGTCAGCGAAATCACCGCTTCGCGCAAATACCTTCCGGGCTTTTGATACAACCGTCTGCGCAAAATGCCATAACAGTCAAGAATCCACAACTGCTCCTCGGCCGACAGCGTAATAACCGGATGCTGCATCACATGCAGCAGATACGGCCACATATAATTCAGCCCCACAATGCAATTTTGCGCATACGAACGCGACATCAGAATGGCCGTGGCATGAAAATCGTCCGACATCGAGCCGTCAAGAAACACCTGTTCGCCCAGCGAAATCAGCAAATCGCCCTTTTTCATTCGGCGGGTTTGTCCGCTGAGCGTAAAGGCCGTTTCGCCTTCCGTACAGAGTGTAATGAGCAGAAAGCCCAACTGCATGGGCATTCCTTCCAAATCATTGGGGGTTACGTCATCAAGCACCAACAAATCTTTTCCCATAGCAAACGAACGTTCGTTGCAAGTTATCAGTGCCTCTTCAAAACTTACTTGCTTGAGTGAATGATCTATCGAAAATGGCATATATCGTATTTATTTTTTAAAAAGCTGGTATGCAAACAATACCAACCGCACTTGGCTGTGCCTGTACCGCATCTTGTTTCTATCAAACCTGCAAACCTAATCCTGCAAACCTTATATATAATATAGAAAAACGATTTAGAATATCCAATAACGAGGCTTACAGCAAAATGAACCAGAGGGGAGCACGTGGCTTACAGCAAAACCTTTGCTACACCAACCGCCCACCACACAGCACATGAGTGCAAATATGTTCATTTTTTCCCTAAACAACTCCCCTTTCACAGAAAAATTTAGATAAATGCAAAAAAAATGCAGAAAAAATTTGGTAGTTAAATTTAAATGCGTACCTTTGCACTCGCAAACAAGCAAACAAGGTGCCATAGCTCAGTTGGTAGAGCAAAGGACTGAAAATCCTTGTGTCCCCGGTTCGATTCCTGGTGGCACCACCTGCAAGAACGCTTCTCATCTACGAGGAGCGTTTTTTTGTTTTAATACAGATTGAGCAAAGAACTGGAAGAAACATTAACACCGGGAATATGATACAAATGAATTCCAGCAATTACTTTTGCAGAAAAAACCAAAAATGAATATAAAAGCCTTTTTTTTAGCAACTTTATTCGGGTTGACCGCCTCCCCATTCTATGCCCAACAACCGAACAATGAATGGAAAGAAACGCCCAACAGAGTTACATTAAGTGGCTCTTTACTCACATATGGCAGTGATCCCGGTTATGACGTAACAATAAGTTATACCCGCTTTCTGAACCGCTTTCTAGGAATAGCTGGAGGTATTAGTTTTCAAAGTTGGTACATGGATGACTACAAGCCCCAATGGGAAGTGACCGACCGCAACGGAAAAACATATCAGCTGGACAATGATGAAAGCACACTGAAGAAATTGATTTTTCAAGTAGGTCCGGTTTTCCGTCTCCCGTTCCTGACTTTTGGACGAGACAAGGATATGACAATTTCCTGGGAATGCCACCCAGCTGCAGCATTTACCTTTCCGAATATGACATTTAGCTATCTACATAAAGAATTGGACAATGGGCAATGGGTGCAAAATGAAAGACGGGTACGCAACCGCGGCGGACAATGGAATTACTGGAAATTGGAGAACTCTCTCTGTTTACAGAACGATATAGTCATTCTTTCATTGGGCTATGCTTTCTCCAATCAGAAGCCGTTCTCAGCCTTTGAAGATATTCGCTTTGACGGGAAGAATATCAGTGCCTCTATTCCATCCCACAAAATTTGCCACGAATTTCGTGCATCACTCGGCTTTTATTTTTAAGGCCATAAATTGATAAGCCACTGATGATAATCGGTACGGGTTTCATTATAATGTATGAAATGTACTTAATTAAAAAGCTAATTGTTCAACAATTTGTCCAAATCGAGTAGGAGGAAAACGAAGTAGTTTTCTTCCTACTTTCGTTTTCCGACCTCTCACACCACCGTACATGCGGTTCCGCATACGGCGGTTCCTATTTTAGGTGCCATTCGAGATTCGTCCCCATTAAAGTAGCATACCCTGCTGCACGTAGATAATTCTACGCCTTAGCCATTCGTCTGTTACAAACAAGAGACGCTTCATGTTGGCAAGGTGATAATAGTCGCCCCCCTCGTATGTATTCTCTCAGCTTCTGCTTTCTCTTGGCATATCCCCATCCGTTGCTGCGACTTGTCAGTTCTTTTAGCTCTGACTTCATCTTAGATTTGGATTTTTGGATGCACCGTGAGTTGGCATTTGCCTTTCATCACACAAAAGGAGTAGCCCAGATATTTCACTCCACGCACATACATTACACCACTTCAGAGATATTTGTGTATAAGACTGACCACTCTGCCGTCTTTGATGGTACGGCTGAGAATTTCTATGAGTTTGCTATGGCTCACGATATCGAAGAAGCCTTCAAAGTCGCGGTATCAAGATTTCTCAACCCAATTTGCAAAGCTTGCGAATTTACCTTACCTAACCACTCATGTTCCGTTTTCAATTCCCTCTTCATGCGATTAGTCAGTTCAACATTGCCAATAGTATTTAGAGATGTGCATTGAAAGTCAAGGGTAGTTGCGCTACCCCGCATTTTTCATCCCCTAAACTGAAGATTTAGGGGTTTTCAAATGCGAGTCTCTATAAGCAGGTGTTCAAAATGATTTTTAAATGGTTCTATCGAAGAATATTTGCGTAAAAATGTAACTTTGCGTGGGCTACTACTTCCGGCACAGCATGCTATGCATTTTGTGCCGGTGAATGTCTGCCTGTTACAGTTTACCATTCATAACTCTTTCCCGACCGATGATAATACATCCTTCACCCATTTTCAACCGAAATGCCGGCCTCAGCCCTTTACTGAAAGGCTGGCTGATGGTACTTTGCACTTTACTTCCGCTTTCGGCTCAGGCCCAGCGCAGTTTGGAACGGGGCTATGCTTCGATTACCGAGGAACGTAGCCGCAACATGATGGAGTTTTTGGCAGACGATTTGCTCGAAGGACGCGACGCAGGTATGCGGGGCGGACAACTGGCAGCGCGCTACATCACCTCGCTCCTGCGCGAATGGGGCGTGGCACCGCTACCGGGCGAATGGAACAAGCAGGGCAACGAGAAACTGCTGACGAACTTGAGCTACATGCAACCCTTCGATGTGGCACAACTCACAAAACCCGACCGCGGACCATGGCAGGTGCACCCGGATTCGATTGCAAAAGTCAAGGAAAGGGGGGCGCACCGCTTGCGTCACCTGAACAACCTGCTGGCTTACATTCCGGGCAAACGCACCGACGAATGGGTCATTGTGGGGGCACACTACGACCATGAGGGAACGTTTCCCGACATTGCCGACGATGGCATTTACAATGGGGCCGACGACAATGCTTCGGGCGTGGTGGCGGTGCTGCAAATGGCGCGTGCCTTCGTCATGAGCGGCGAACAACCGGAGCGTTCGGTTATCTTTGCTTTTTGGGACGGCGAGGAAAAGGGCTTGCTGGGTTCGCGCCATTTTGTGGCGAACTGCAAGTTTATTGATAAGGTGAAATGCTACCTGAACTTCGACATGATTGGCCGCGGCCCGGCCGACAACCCGAAGTTGGTGAGCTACTTTTTTACAGAGTCGCACCCGGCTTTTGGCGAATGGCTGACACGCGACTTGCGCGAACGGGGCTGGTGCTTCGAACCTTCACTCCGTCCATGGGACAACCCGGTGGGAGGCAGCGACAATGGTTCGTTTGCACGAAAAGGGGTGCCCATTATCTGGTATCACACCGAGGGACACCCTGACTACACGCGCCCTTCGGACACGGCCGACAAAATAAACTACCGGAAAATGACTGACATTTGCCGGGCTTCCTTCCTGACGGGATGGAAAATGGCAAACGAAAAGGCATATTAAGTTGCGGCCCTGAATTTTCACTGAAAAACAAGCCTCCAGGCGGTTAAATGCACTCAAAAAACCGCTTCGGAGGCTTGTTTGGCTTTTTTACTTCAGCCCGAGGCTGATTTTCTTCAATCTCTGAACGAAAAGTACTAACTTCGCAACGGAATAGGAGCCCATGCGTTGCGCTCCACTACCCTACGGAGCGTATGCTCCTCTTTTGCACCATAAACACTCGACAGAAAACACATGTTAGCATACTTGATTTCAGCGTACCGCGACCCCGAACATTTGGCACGGCTGATTAAGGCTTTGGACTTTAACGCCGACTTTTACGTTCACATTGATGCCAATGTTGACGAAGCCCCTTTTCGGGCTGCATTGCCTCACAAGGTGAAGTTTGTTCACCGCCATGCCGTGAACTGGGGTGGCTGGAACCAAGTGGCCTACCAGTATGAACTGGTGAAGGCAGCTGTGAGCAGCGGATGCAATTACTCGCACCTGGTGTGCCTCAGCGCACAGGATTATCCGCTTTGGAGCAACAGCCGGATTCATGCCTTTTTTGCAGAACACGCTCACGAGGAACTCATGAGCGGATACAACCTGACGCGCGGCAACAGCTCAATACAGCGGCGCAAGGTGACGTGTGTGCACCCCTTTCGCGACTTGAAATGGCACAATCGCTGGTTGCGCAACAAGGTGATTGTGGCTTCGCGCACGCTGCTGCGCTACATGGGTATCAGGCGGCCGGCTTCGGTAATGCTCAATGGCAAGCGGTGCGACGTGTTTTTCGGTTCTGACTATTGGGCCATTACGCTGGCTTGCGCACGCTGGATTCTGACCACTTTCGATGGCGAAACGGCTTTGCAACGCTACTTCAGCACTTCGTTCGTGCCAAGCGAAATGTGCTTTCAAACCATTGTGTTTAATTCGCCCTTTGCGGCTCATGCCTTGCTGCACACCGGGCCGTATCCGGGACTTTCGGTGCTGACGCCGCTGCACTACATTGACTATGGGGCGTGCATCAAGGAACTTACTACCGAGGACTTACCGAAACTGACGGAACGCAACAAAATGTTTTGCCGAAAGGTGGTGACAGGCAAGTCGGACGCACTGGCCGAAGCCATCGACCGCTTGCGGGCTGCCGATGAGGCGGCGCATTCGTCGGCTGCAAACGATTGACACCGGGGAGCGCGCAACGGCTGCTGCATCGGGACAAGGGCTACAGCCTGAACCTCGACACAAACAAAACGATTTTCCACTTCTTTCTACACTTAAATAATTATATGGTATCAGTTGACGGACTTGCCGTGGAATTTGGCGGCACTACGCTATTTTCTGACATTTCATTTGTTATCAACGAAAAGGACCGCATCGCCCTGATGGGTAAAAACGGTGCGGGCAAAAGCACCCTGCTGAAAATTTTGGCTGGGGTGCGAACGGCTACACGCGGACAGGTGTCGGCACCGAAGGACACTGTAATTGCCTACCTGCCGCAGCACCTCATGACGGAGGACGGACGAACCGTGTTCGAAGAGGCTTCGCAGGCTTTTGCGCACCTGCACGAAATGGAGGCGCACATCGAAACGCTCAACAAGCAGCTGGCTGAACGCACCGACTACGAAAGCGAAGAGTACATGGCGCTGATTGAGGAGGTGGCTACGCTGAGCGAAAAGTTTTATGCCATCGACATGACGCACTTTGAGGAGGATGTGGAAAAAACATTGCTCGGTCTGGGATTTGAACGTTCTGACTTTCGCCGACAGACGAGTGAATTTTCGGGCGGATGGCGCATGCGCATCGAACTGGCCAAAATGTTGCTGCAAAAGCCGGATGTGCTGCTGCTTGACGAACCGACGAACCACCTGGACATTGAATCAATCGGGTGGCTCGAAGAATTTTTGATTAACAATGGCAAGGCGGTAGTAGTCATCAGCCACGACCGTAAGTTTGTCGACAACATCACAACGCGTACCATCGAAGTAACGATGGGACGCATCTACGACTACAAGGTGAACTACTCGCAATACCTGCAGCTGCGCGCCGAACGCCGCGAACAGCAAATGAAGCAGTACGAGGAGCAGCAGAAAATGATTCAGGAAACGAAGGACTTTATCGAACGCTTCAAGGGTACATACTCAAAAACCTTTCAGGTGCAAAGCCGCGTAAAAATGCTCGAAAAGCTGGAGCTCATCGAGGTGGACGAGGAGGATACCTCGGCCTTGCGACTGAAATTCCCGCCTTCGCCCCGCAGCGGACAGTATCCGGTGATGATGGACGGCGTGGGCAAGGCGTTCGGGCCGAAGCGCATATTTGCCAACGCATCGATGACCATTGAACGAGGCGAAAAGGTGGCCTTCGTCGGACGTAACGGCGAGGGTAAGTCGACCATGGTGAAGTGTATCATGGGCGAGCTCGAACACGAGGGTACGCTGACACTGGGACACAACGTAAAAATTGGCTACTTTGCCCAGAATCAGGCTTCGCTGCTGGATGAGGAACTGACCGTGTTCCAAACCATCGACGATGTGGCGAAGGGCGAAATTCGCAATAAAATTCGCGACTTGCTCGGTGCGTTCATGTTTGGCGGCGAGGCCAGCACCAAAAAGGTGAAGGTGCTTTCGGGTGGCGAACGTACGCGCCTGGCTTTGCTCAAACTGCTGCTCGAACCGGTGAACCTGCTGATTCTTGACGAACCGACGAACCACCTGGACTTGCGCACCAAGGACGTGCTGAAGCAGGCATTGGCCGACTTCGACGGTACGCTGATTTGTGTGAGCCACGACCGTGACTTCCTCGACGGACTGGTGAACAAGGTGTATGAATTCGGCCACGGCCGTGTACGCGAACACTTGTGTGGCATCTACGAATTCCTGGACAGCAAAAAGGCCGAGGAATTGCAGCGTATGGGCATACGGGCCTAATGCTGTGAGCGTCGGGACCATCGGTTCTTCCTGATGTATATACATGAATATGGCATTATTGCACCATAGCTGCTTGCCGACAAAGTAGCTGCGACGTAATGAGGTCATCCGTTTGTGAAGCTGTTTAATCTTTCCTCTCTTCCTCTTCGAGAAAGGTTTACGCATGGAGCGTAGGTAAGTTTAAACAGTTTCTTCGTTTTCTATTCTCTTTTCAAGCAGGCTTCGGCCTGTCAACACACACCTCACACATCTGTTATGCAAATACTCCTTTCCTGTGCAAAAACAATGGGACATACTTTGCCGGTTTATGCGCCGATGCCTACGTTGCCCCGCTTTGCCGGCGAGGCCGACGAGGCTGTCAGGATGCTGATGCAGCTTTCGCCCGACGAAGTGGGAAAAATGCTGAAGGTGAACGGACAGATTGCGGCTGAAAACGTGCAGCGCTACGCTGAATACTTTGCCGACGAAACGCTGAGTGTTCCGGCCTTGCTGGCCTATACGGGCATTGTGTTCAAACAAATCGGAGCTGCCGATTTCAGCGAAACGGACTGGCACTTTGCCGCTTCGCACCTGTTTATCACTTCTTTCCTTTACGGACTGCTCCGCCCCACTGATACCATCAGGCCTTACCGCCTGGAGGGCAATGCGCGCTTGCCTTACCCCGACGGCCCGACGCGCTTTGAACACTGGCAGGACTTGCTGACCGACGTGCTGATTGAGGAAACAAAGCGCGACGACGGGGTGCTGGTGAACCTGGCGAGTGCCGAAATGAAGCGACTGTTCAAATGGTCGCGCGTGAAACGCGAACTGAAGGTACTGACGCCCGATTTCAAAACTATCGAGGGCGACAAGGAGCGGAGCGTGGTGGTGTACACCAAAATGTGCCGGGGACAAATGACGCGGTTCATACTGAAAAACCACCTGACGGACTGCACGGAGCTGATGGCCTTTGAGCCGGATGTGGCAGAGGCGGCAGTGGTGACGAAGTGGGAATAGACAACAACGAGGGGATAATCGGGGCTAAGTTTCATTTTTTTCTTTTTTCCGCTTATGAAAAATCTTCGGTTTTTAATGTGTTTCGTGGTATGGCTGACTGCTGCAGCAGTCTGGGCTGACGAGGTAACGAACAGTTTGCCCCAAAGCCTCAGCCGGGTAACGCTGCTTGCCAACTTGAAGGCGGGCGACTACTACGCGGTGCTGAAAAACATGAATAAGGAGAACTACGAGCTGCTGGGCACGCACTATGCTTTCAAAGACAAGGGCTGCATGGCGGCCGGAAAGCGCGCAGAACCGACAGATAAACTGGAGGCAAGTATGACGGTGAAAACTGCGAAGGAACTGTGGCAGCTTACCGTGAACGACAACGGACGGGTGATGCTGCGCAACGCGGAAACGGGACGCTATTTGGGAAGGGAAGCCAAGAACAGCGAGAGTCTGACCTTGCACGAGGTGCCGTCGGCGCTCTGCGAATGGGAACTGCGCGAAAGGGATAACGGCAGTTTCGACCTGGCTGTTGCGGGTACGAACCGGGTGCTTGAATACGGCTACCGAAGCGGAAAGGATGTGTTCAGCCTTTACGCGCAAAGTAGGCAGAAGGGCTTATGGCTGTACAGGCTGCCTACGCATTATGCCGACATCGAGGGCGAAGCTGCGGTGCCGGCCGATGGTTGCCGGGTGGCACTGTGCAACGCAGGCTGGGTGCGCTCGGCCGACGGTAAGGCTCTCAACACCGAGCATTACCGACTGACCGACGGCACGCTGGCTGAAATGCCGGGAGTGCAGGGGCTGACTTGCGAACGCTTGAACGAAACCGACTTTGCGCTGCGCGACGAGGGGGGAAGATTCCTGAACTACGCGCTACAAATGGGCAGCGAACGCTGCATTTGGCGGGTGGTGAACGGACAGGTGCGTACGGCTGAAGCAAAGGCGCGTTTCCTGTGTTTCGATGCGCAAACCAAACGGTGGTTCGTCGCGAACGAAGAGGTAGCGCAAACGACGGCTTTGTTTGCAACGGTGGCTCCGGCGGCGGCAATGAGCGTCGATGACGAGGGCATTTGCCGTTTGTCGGGGGGATGGGGTGCCGATGCGTTGGCTGCCCTTGATTGCGAACGGGTGAACGTACTGGACCTGACGGAGGCGGTGCTTCCGCGCAAGGCGCGGGGCTTCGAACGGCTGCCGGCCGAAAGGAATGTGCCGGTGTTTGTCAGAGAGGCCGACGGAGAGATGGCCAAGGCTATATGGCCGTTTGTTATTGGCTGCGGTGCAACGAACCGACTCTTGACGCGCTACGAATTGAAGGACCGAGGCGGCTTTGTGACGCACCGTTCTTTCAGTGCCGATGCGGGCATGCTGTCGTACCGTCGTAAGGGGCCGAACGTGGCTTCGTGGCAAACGGTGTGTCTGCCTTTCGAGGTGGACAACCCGGGCATGCAGGTGGCTGAACTGACTGATTTCAGCAACGGGGTGCTGTCCTTCGGGCTGGTAAAACGCCTGAAGGCGGGGGTGGCATACATTGTGTATGCTTCGGCCGATTTGTATTGGCGCAACGCTGCGTGTATGGTGGTTGCTACGGCACAGTCGGGCAGGCTGCAGGGGTGTTTCACTCCGTGGATGGCTGCCGAGGGGGCTACGTCTGCTTACTTGCTGCTACCGGAACAGAATGCTTTTGCAATGGCTCCGGGGGGTAGCACTTTGCCGCCTTTCCGTGCATTTCTGCGTGCGGACCAAACAAAGGGGCTGAAGAGGGCGCAGAAATTGCTGCGATTCAAAATTCCGAAATAACGAACTCGATGAAAGCAGAAGAGGGATTGACCCTGACACTGACCGGACAAAAGCGATATGGGCACTGACCGGAAACGGAGGGGGCTGTGGACATCGAGAATGGTTTTCTAACTGATTTCAACGAACACGACTGATGATTATGAAAAAATACTTACACTCCACCTTACACGGCAAAAGCTCGTGTGGAACTTCGACGGACGAGGGCGAATGGGCGCAGAATCCGGATTTCGAAAATGCGCGACTGATTGGATATTTCCGCATTGCGCGACTGAAATTCCTGTCTTTTTCGGGCTTGTTTGGCTTGGGCGTGATATGGTTCGGGCTGATGTATCTGCTTCACATGGATGAGGGCATACGCACTTTCGATTTGCTGAAAATTGCGTTGCTGATGATGATGGGTTGTTTGGCGCACTTGTGCTGGCGTGCCATGCTGGTGGTTGAAAAAGCGCTGATTCTGCGACAGGGCGACGCGGCACCGAGGGTGAAACACGCCATTTGCTTTTGCCACCTTTCGTCGTTCATGGTGTCGCTGTTGGCGGCAGTGGCGGTGTATGGTTGGCTGTCGGGCAAGGAACTTACGCTGTGGGCTATGTTTGTGGCGCCTACGGTGTTTGTGGCGGTGTTCAAGGTGCTGATGATTGAGCATACAAAGCGCATTCTGCAATGGTTCGACAGTGAGTCGGGGCAGATTATTTATCCGCTGAATGAACGCAAGGGACTTTCGCAAAAGTCGCACCGCATCATCTCGACTATTTATTGGTTCTTCGTTTTTACTTACGTGCTGGTGGGCATCGTGCTGTATAACCTTTGGTAAAACCTTTGATAACTTTGCGCTCCGTCATCGGCTTTTATAGCCCTTTGTCACGCGTTTCCATAGCCCTTTATCACACGCTTTCATAACCCTTTATCACACGCTTTCATAACCTCTTGTCATAGGCTTTCATAACCTTTTGTCATAGGCTTCCAGCACCTCTTGTCATAAGCTTTCAGCACCTCCTGCGCACAGTCACAGTGCGGCTGCTTACACAGAAAGAAAGCGGTTAGTGGATTATCCAGTTCACTAACCGCTTTCTTTTTATTTGTTTGCGCCATTCTCGGATCAATGCCAATTCTCGTCATTAACAATTTCTCTAACAAATGCAAAATTCAGTACTCCCCTCATGCGTTTGCAGCAGGGCGGAATACTTGTGCGCGTTTCCGCATTTGTGGTGATTTTGAAAGCATTGATTTTCAGCGATTCCGCGCTTCTTCAAACTAGCTCGGAACTAATTTGCACTAGCTCGGAACTAATTTGCACAAGTTCGGAACTAATTTGCACAAGTTCGGAGGTAAATTCAAAGAGAAGCCGGTTAGTAACGCAGGCACTTGGAAGGAGATGAAAAACATTGGATTATTTTTAACAGATATTTACCCACATCACTGCTTACGGTTTAACATTTTTCTAAATCAGCGAAAATGATTTTGAATACTCACTGATAGCCTATTGATGGGCATTTTATAACTGAAAATAGACTGAGCGGATATTGATTTTGGTGAAACTTGGGGCGGCGATAAGGGCAAAAAAAAATCCTTGCAGCTGTTCAAAAACTTGAACGCTGCAAGGATTCTTATCAATCGTGTAAGTGAATTGCCGTGGAGCTTTGCCTGGCCTCTTAGCTTGCGCTTAAGGGGGCGCGGCTGCGGCAATCAACCGTTTATTCGTTTTCAGCTTCTTTAGCTGCCTGGGCTTTTTCCCATTCCTGACGGTCGGCAACTACGATGCGATTGAACTCGCGCAAACCGGTACCGGCGGGGATGAGATGACCGCAGATTACGTTTTCCTTCATACCTTCGAGGTAGTCGACCTTACCGCTGATGGCAGCTTCGTTGAGCACCTTGGTGGTTTCCTGGAAGGATGCGGCTGACATGAAGCTCTTGGTTTGCAGAGCGGCACGGGTGATACCCTGAAGAATCTGGGTAGAGGTGGCGGCCACGGCATCGCGTACCTTGACGAGCTTGAGGTCACGGCGCTTGAGCTGTGAGTTTTCGTCGCGGAGCTTGCGGGCGGTTACAATCATACCCTTCTTCATGGTTTCGCTGTCGCCAGCGTCAACCACAACTTTCTTACCCCAGATGCGGTCGTTCTCTTCGGCAAAGTCGAGCTTGTCGACAATTTGCTGTTCGAGGAAGCGGGTATCGCCGGGTTCGTTGATCTGTACCTTGCGCATCATCTGACGTACAATCACTTCGAAGTGCTTGTCGTTGATCTTTACACCCTGCAAACGGTAAACGTCCTGTACTTCGTTAACAATGTATTCCTGTACGGCGGTGGGACCCTTGATGGCGAGGATGTCGCCGGGGGTGATTGAACCGTCGGACAGAGGAGTACCGGCACGAACGTAGTCGTTTTCCTGAACCAGAATCTGCTTTGACAGGGGTACGAGGTACTTCTTAATTTCGCCCAATTTTGAGGTGACAATGATTTCGCGGTGGCCACGTTTTACGTTACCCATTGAAATTTCACCGTCGATTTCGCTAACCACAGCGGGGTTGCTCGGGTTGCGGGCTTCGAACAGCTCGGTTACACGGGGGAGACCACCGGTGATGTCACCGGCTTTACCTACGACACGAGGAATCTTGATGAGGACTTCACCGGCTGCCAACTTCTGTCCGTCTTCGACCACGATGTGACCGTTGATGGGGAAGCTGTAGGTGCGGAGCACTTCGCCGTCGTCGCCAATGATGTGTGCGGTGGGCACGTGGCTCTTGTCTTTCGACTCGATTACGATGCGTTCGCGCAAACCGGTGGCTTCGTCTTCTTCAACACGGTAGCTGATACCTTCGGTTACGTTTTCGAACTGGATGGTACCTGCATTTTCGGTTACGATTACGGCGTTGAAGGGGTCCCACTTGGCAATTACGGTGCCCTTTTCTACCTTCTGACGGTCGTCAACATAGATGACTGAACCGTAGGGTACGTTCTGGGTCGAAAGGATGATGCCGGTGTTTTCGTCGATAAAGCGTACTTCGGCCAGACGACCTACAACCACCTTACCGGGGTTCTCGGGATTGTCTGAGGCGTTGTCGGCTCCGGGAAGGAGGTCAACGGTACGGAGTTCTTCGAATTCAACGCGGCAGTCGCTCTTGGCAACGATGGTGGCGTTGGCTGCGGCATTCGATGCAATACCACCGGCGTGGAAGGTACGGAGTGTAAGCTGCGTACCAGGCTCACCAATTGACTGGGCGGCAATCACACCGACGGCTTCGCCCTTCTGTACCATGCGGCTAGTGGCGAGGTTGCGGCCGTAGCACTTCATGCAGACACCGTGCTTGCTTTCGCAGGTGAGCACTGAACGAATTTCAACGCTTTCGATGGGCGATGCTTCGATTTCGGCTGCAATGGCTTCGGTAATTTCCTCACCGGCTGCAATGATGAGCTTGCCAGTGGTGGGGTGTATGATGTCGTGAACAGACACACGGCCCAAAATACGCTCGCTGAGTGAAGAGATGATTTCGTCACCATCCTTCAATGCAGTGCAAACGAGGCCGCGGAGGGTTCCACAGTCTTCTTCAGTAATGATTACGTCGTGCGAAACGTCGACCAAACGACGGGTAAGGTAACCGGCGTCGGCCGTCTTCAGTGCGGTATCGGCCAAACCCTTACGTGCACCGTGGGTTGAGATAAAGTACTCAAGCACGGACATACCTTCCTTAAAGTTAGAAAGAATCGGGTTTTCGATAATCTGGGCACCTTCGGCACCTGCTTTCTGAGGCTTGGCCATCAAACCACGCATACCGGCAAGCTGGGCAATCTGATCGGCCGAACCACGGGCTCCTGAGTCGAGCATCATGAACACGGCGTTGAAACCTTGGTCGGCTTCGGTCATCTGCTTCATGAGGGTCTTCTTCAGGTCGGTGTTGACGTGGGTCCAGGTATCAATTACTTGGTTGTAACGTTCGTTGTCGGTGATGAAACCCATGTTATAGTTCATGGTAATCTGATCGATTTCATCATTACCGCGCTTCACGATGTCTTTCTTCTCGGTGGGGATGATAATATCGTCGAGGTTGAACGACAAACCACCTTCGTAGGCCTTACGATAACCGAGGTTCTTGATACCGTCGAGGAATTCGCAGGCACGGGCCATACCCACGGTCTTGATAACGAGGGTGATGACGTCGCGGAGTGACTTCTTCGAAATTACCTTGTTAACGTAACCGCATTCGTAAGGAATGATTTCGTTGACAATAACACGACCTACTGAGGTTTCAACCAGGTGCTTGCACATTTGTCCGGCTTCGTTGACGTCGTCAACCATTACCTTGACGGGAGCGTGTACGTCGACGCGCTTTTCGTTGAAGGCGATGAGGGCTTCTTCGGGTCCGTAGAAGGTGAGGCCGGTTCCCTTTGCTCCGGGACGGAGCTTGGTGATATAGTACAAACCGAGCACCATATCCTGTGAGGGCACGGTGATAGGTGCACCGTTGGCGGGGTTCAGAATGTTGTGGCTCTGGAGCATGAGCATCTGGGCTTCGAGCACGGCTTCATTACCCAAAGGAAGGTGAACGGCCATCTGGTCACCGTCGAAGTCGGCGTTGAACGCGGTACATGCCAACGGGTGGAGCTGAATGGCTTTACCTTCAATCATCTTGGGCTGGAAGGCCTGAATACCCAAACGGTGAAGGGTCGGTGCACGGTTGAGCAACACGGGGTGACCCATCATGACGTGCTCAAGGATGTCCCAGATAACGGGCTCGCGACGGTCGACAATCTTCTTGGCGCTCTTTACCGTCTTCACAATGCCGCGCTCAATGAGCTTGCGGATGATGAACGGCTTGTAAAGCTCGGCGGCCATGAGCTTAGGCAGACCGCACTCGCCCATCTTAAGTTCGGGACCTACAACGATTACCGAACGGGCTGAGTAGTCGACACGCTTACCGAGAAGGTTCTGACGGAAACGGCCTTGCTTACCCTTGAGTGAGTCTGAAAGTGACTTGAGCGGACGGTTGCTGTCGCTCTTTACGGCTGAACTCTTGCGTGAGTTGTCGAAAAGGCTGTCAACTGACTCCTGAAGCATACGTTTTTCGTTACGCAGAATCACTTCGGGGGCCTTGATTTCGAGCAGTCGCTTCAAACGGTTGTTGCGGATGAGAACGCGACGGTAAAGGTCGTTCAAGTCGGAGGTGGCGAAACGTCCACCATCCAGGGGTACGAGCGGACGCAAATCGGGCGGAGTGACGGGGATTACCTTCATAATCATCCACTCGGGCTTGTTGCGTTCGCGGCTTGAACGGAACGATTCTACTACCTGCAAACGCTTGAGGGCTTCGTTCTTGCGCTGTACAGACGAGTCGCTGTTGGCGCGGTCGCGAAGTTCGTACGACAGGGCATCGAGGTCGATGCGGGTGAGCAGGTCGTAAATGGCCTCGGCACCCATTTTGGCGATGAACTTATTGGGGTCAGAGTCCTCGAGGTACTGGTTTTCCTTCGGCAAACGCTTGAGGCAATCCAGGTATTCGTCCTCGGTGAGGAGGTCGTTCTGCGCAAAGTCTTCGGCCAAAGGTCCGGGCTGAATAACTACGTAACGCTCGTAATATATAATGCTGTCGAGTTTCTTGGTCGGAATACCGAGCAGGTAACCCATTTTGTTGGGCAACGAACGGAAATACCAGATGTGTGCAACGGGCACTACAAGCTGAATATGTCCGGCACGCTCGCGGCGTACTTTCTTTTCGGTTACTTCAACACCGCAACGGTTGCAGACGATGCCTTTGTAACGGATGCGCTTGTACTTTCCGCAGTGGCATTCGTAGTCCTTGGTTGGACCGAAAATGCGTTCGCAGAACAAGCCGTCACGCTCGGGTTTATAGGTTCGGTAGTTGATTGTTTCGGGCTTCAACACCTCGCCATACGAATTAGCCATGATTTCCTCAGGTGAGGCCAAACCGATGGTTATTTTCGTAAAGTTACTCTTTATCTTATTATCTCTTTTAAATGCCATGTTCTAAGGAATGAAAAGATGATGGGAGTGATTATTAGAATCTGAATGATTTTTCCCAGACTCTGAAGTCGGGACATGCTCTGCGGCTCTGGTTTGAAATTTCCTCCCTTTGTTTCCCGCCCCGGTTCGGCAACATGACCTGACCGCAGTACGGAAAACAAATGGGAAGATAACCTTTATATGCCGGAAAAGCATTCATACAGTTTCTTAGTCGAGCGTGATGCTCAAGCCCAGACCGCGCAATTCGTGCAGGAGCACGTTGAGCGATTCGGGGATACCCGGAGTAGGCATAGTGTCGCCCTTGACAATAGCCTCGTAAGCTTTGGCACGGCCGGTAACGTCGTCGGACTTGATGGTGAGGATTTCCTGGAGTACGTGCGAAGCACCGAATGCCTCGATTGCCCAGACCTCCATTTCTCCGAAACGCTGACCACCAAACTGTGCCTTACCACCGAGAGGCTGCTGCGTAATGAGCGAGTACGGACCAATAGAACGTGCGTGCATCTTGTCTTCAACCATGTGGCCGAGTTTCAACATGTAAGTCACACCCACCGTTGCCTTCTGGTCGAACGGTTCACCCGTTCCACCATCATAAAGCTGCGTTGAACAGTAGCGGGGCAAGCCTGCCTTGTCGGTCCATTCGCAGAGGTCTTCAAGTTTGGCACCATCGAAAATAGGTGTGGCAAACTTAACGCCCAACTTGCGACCGGCAGCACCGAGTACGGCCTCGAAAATCTGACCGAGGTTCATACGCGAAGGCACACCCAGCGGGTTCAGTACGATGTCGACCGGCGTACCATCCTCGAGGAACGGCATGTCTTCCTGACGCACAATCTTCGACACGATACCCTTGTTACCGTGGCGACCTGCCATCTTATCGCCGACACCAATCTTACGCTTCTTGGCAATGTAAACCTTGGCCTGCTGAATGATACCAGAAGGAAGGTCGTCACCAATGGTCAACGCAAACTTCTTACGCTTCAGAATGGCATCGAGTTGGTTGAACTTCTTCAAGTAGTTGATAACGAGCTGACGGATGAGCTTGTTGGTGTGCTCGTCTTCCGTCCAACCGCGGAGTTCAACAGCCGTGTAATCAAGTGCTGCCAACATCGGACGGGTAAACGTAGCGCCCTTGGCAATGAGCTCTGAGCCTACATTGTCCTTCACGCCGAGCGACGTTTTCTCGTCGCAAAGCGTAAGCAGTTTGTCGAGCAGAATGGTCTTCAATTCACCCGTTTCGCGGTCGAACTCTTCGTCGAGCTTCTGCAAGGTAATCTTGTCAGCAGCCTTCGAGCTACGCGATTTCTGTACGCGGGCAAACAAGCGCTTGTTGATAACCACACCGGCCAGCGAGGGATTTGCCTTGAGCGAAGCATCCTTCACGTCACCAGCCTTGTCACCAAAGATGGCACGCAGAAGTTTTTCTTCGGGCGTCGGATCGCTTTCGCCCTTCGGCGTAATTTTACCAATCATGATATCGCCCGGTGCGATACGCGCACCAATACGCACAATACCATTTTCATCCAAATCCTTCGTAGCATCTTCGCTTACGTTGGGGATGTCGTTGGTAAATTCTTCCATACCACGCTTCGTTTCACGCACTTCAAGCGAGAACTCATCCACGTGAACAGAAGTAAGGATATCATCACGTACAATACGCTCATTCAATACGATAGCATCCTCATAGTTGTAACCCTTCCAAGGCATGTAAGCCACGAGGAGGTTACGGCCAAGAGCCAACTCACCGTTTTCGGTAGCATAACCCTCAGTAAGGATGTCACCCTTCTTCACAATCTGACCTGCATCGCAAATCGGACGGAGGTCAATGGTCATATTCTGGTTCGTACGGCGGAACTTGGGAATCTGGTATTCCTTTACGTTCGAATCGAAGCTAACAAACTCTTCATCTTCAGAACGGTCGTAAGCAATACGGATGGTAGTAGCATCTACATATTCAATCACACCATCACCTTCTGCCGTAATCATCGTACGTGAATCTTCGCAAACCTGCTTTTCGATACCCGTACCTACGATAGGTGCTTCACTGCGAATAAGGGGAACTGCCTGACGCATCATGTTCGATCCCATCAACGCACGGTGAGCATCGTCGTGCTCAAGGAAGGGAATCAGTGAAGCTGCGATTGAAGCAATCTGCTGCGGAGCCACGTCCATGAGTTCAACCTCTGAAGGGGGAACCACAGGATAATCGGCATCCTGACGGCACTTCACTTTATCGCGGATAAACGTACCATCGTCATTCAGCGGAGCATTACCCTGACCGATAATCTTACCCTCTTCTTCTTCAGCAGAAAGGTAAACAACATTTTCGTTGTTCAGGTTTACAACCGAATTCTCAACCTTACGGTACGGAGTTTCGATGAAACCGAGATCATCAATCTTCGCATACACACAAAGCGAAGAAATCAAACCAATGTTCGGACCTTCAGGCGACTCGATAGGACACAAACGACCATAGTGCGTGTAGTGTACGTCTCGCACCTCGAAACCAGCACGTTCACGCGACAGACCGCCAGGACCTAAGGCTGACAAACGACGCTTGTGCGTAACCTCAGCCAAGGGGTTCGTCTGGTCCATGAACTGCGACAGGGCATTCGTACCGAAGAACGAGTTGATCACGCTCGAGATAGTCTTAGCATTGATCAAATCCGTCGGCGTAAACACTTCGTTGTCACGCACGTTCATACGTTCACGAATCGTACGGCTCATACGTGCCAAACCGATTGAGAACTGGTTCGAGAGCTGTTCGCCCACCGTACGTACGCGACGGTTACTCAAGTGGTCAATATCATCGACAGTAGCCTTAGAGTTGATCAACTCAACCAAGTACTGGATAATCTCGATGATATCTTCGCGAGTCAACACGCGCACATCCATATCCGTTGAAAGATTCAACTTCTTATTGATACGGTAACGACCGACCTCGCCCAAGTCATAACGCTTTTCAGAGAAGAAAAGGTTGTTGATAACTTCGCGAGCCGAAGCATCATCAGCAGGATCAGAGTTACGCAGCTGACGGTAGATAAACGTTACAGCTTCCTTTTCCGACTTCGAGGGGTCCTTCTGCAACGTATTGAAGATGATAGAGTAATCAGAAGAAGAAGCCTCCTCTTTGTGAATCAGAATGCTCTGTTCACCCGAGTTAATGATTTGTTCAATGTGCTCTTCCTCAATCACCGTTTCGCGCTCAAGCACAATTTCAATACGTTCAATAGAAACTACTTCACCGGTATCCTCATCAACGAAGTCTTCGAGCGTACTCTTCAGCACACGGGCAGCCAACTTGCGGCCGATAACATTCTTCAGATTCGTTTTGTTCACCTTGATTTCCTCGGCGAGCTTGAAGATCTGCAAAATGTCCTTATCCGTGTCATAACCGATGGCACGCAACAAAGTAGTTACGGGCAACTTTTTCTTACGGTCGATGTAAGCATACATCACATTGTTGATGTCCGTAGCAAATTCGATCCACGAACCCTTGAACGGGATGATACGTGCAGAATAAAGCTGCGTACCGTTAGCGTGGATACTTGAACCGAAGAATACACCGGGCGAACGGTGAAGCTGCGAAACAACTACACGCTCAGCACCGTTGATAATAAACGTACCGTTGCTTGTCATGTAAGGAATCGTACCCAGGAACACATCCTGTACGACGGTATCGAAATCCTCATGATCAGGGTCCGTACAATAAAGTTTGAGTTTTGCCTTGAGGGGCACACAGTAAGTCAATCCGCGCTCCAGACATTCCTGAATGCTGTAACGAGGTTCATCGATATAGTAGTCGATAAACTCTAATACAAAGTTGTTGCGAGTATCAGCGATAGGGAAGTTCTCAGCAAAAACTTTGTACAGACCGTCGTTCTTACGCAATTCACTGGGCGTGTCGAGCTGCAGAAAATCTTGGAAAGACTTTAACTGAACGTCCAAGAAATCGGGATAAGGCATCGGATTCTTTACGGACGCGAAGTTTACACGTTGGTTTATTACTCTGGAAGACATTCGTTCGTATTGTTGGGGATAAACAATGGTTTAAAAGATTGTAAGTCTAAAGTCAACAAGTAAAATGAAACTTAAACTTATCAACCTATAAACTAAATGTTCTAAAATCTTAGCCACATTACGCGCAAATAGCCCGGCCGAGTATGAGTCGGCGGGCAAAATAACAATCGCAATAACACGCAAACACCGGCAAGTCGCATAAACAAGACGCATCAGCCCTAAAAAGAGGCGATAAAATGCTGAAATTCAGCATAAAACCGGCATTTTCAATGTATCGGGAATGAGCTAAGACATATAGACGCAAAAAGGTTATGAACCCTCTACCAGAGGATCCATAACCGACTCCTTATATAAGGATTTTATTAGGCGAGTTCTACTTCAGCACCAGCTTCTTCGAGAGCCTTCTTGAGTGCTTCAGCTTCTTCCTTGGCAACGCCTTCCTTAACCTTGCTAGGAGCACCGTCTACGATGTCCTTAGCTTCCTTCAGGCCAAGACCGCAGTGTTCCTTAACAGCCTTAACAACCTGGAGCTTAGCGGCACCAGCGCTCTTAAGAACTACGTCGAAAGAGGTCTTCTCCTCAGCAGCAGCAGCGGCACCGGGAGCAGCAGCAGCAACAGCAACAGCTGCAGCAGCGGGTTCAATTCCGTACTCTTCCTTGAGGACATTTGCCAACTCGTTAACTTCCTTCACTGTCAAATTTACCAATTCTTCAGCGATAGCTTTGATATCTGCCATTTGTGTAATGTATTTTTTTGTTTTGTTTCTAAGTTAATTGTAGGGTTCGGTGTCTGGACCAATTTAAATTATTCGGGACGTTCGCCCAAAGTCTTAAGCACACCGTGAATAGTCTGTCCTGCGCCTTGGAGGGCAGAGATAACATTCTTTGCAGGAGACTGGAGAAGAGCAACGATTTCGGCGATAACCTCGTTCTTGCTCTTGATAGCGCAAAGGGTCTCGAGCTGGTCGGCACCTACATAGAAGCCTTCCTCAGCATAAGCAGCCTTTAAGCCGGGGATACCATCGTTGCTAACTTCCTTGATCAATTTAGCGGGAGCGTTAGCAGTCTGGCAGAAGAATACTGCAGTTGTACCTTTCAAGCAGCCATAGAGAGGAGAGTAATCAATCTCTGAAGCTTCGAAAGCCTTGTGCAGCAGGGTGTTCTTAACAACTACCATCTTGATCTCAGCGCCGAAGCACTTGCGACGGAGAGCAGAAGTAGCTTCTGCGTTCATGCCCGTTACGTCAACGAGGTAGAAGTGTGCATATTCCTTGAGTTTCTCACCGAGTTGCTCGATGATGATAGCTTTATCTTCCTTCTTCATATTCGCAAATTAGTTTAGATTTCTTCTACTGATTTAGGATCAATCTTGATACCCTTGCTCATGGTAGAGGAAAGATAAATACTCTTGATATATGTACCCTTAGCAGCCGTCGGTTTCAGCTTGATGATGGTAGCGATGAATTCCTTAGCATTACCGAAGATTTGTTCGGGAGTGAAAGAAACCTTACCAATTGAAGTATGAACGATACCGGTCTTGTCAACCTTGAAATCGATCTTACCCTGCTTAACCTCACGGACAGCCTTAGCAACGTCCATAGTAACAGTACCACTCTTAGGATTAGGCATCAATCCGCGGGGACCGAGCACACGACCCAGGGCACCAATCTTACCCATGATGGCAGGCATCGTAATGATTACATCGATGTCAGTCCAGCCACCCTTAATTTTCTCGATATATTCATCGAGACCTACATAGTCAGCGCCTGCTTCTTTAGCAGCAGCTTCAGCATCGGGCGTACAGAGGCAGAGAACGCGAACTTGCTTACCAGTACCATTAGGAAGTGACACAACGCCACGAACCATCTGGTTAGCCTTACGCGGGTCAACGCCCAGACGTACGTCAATATCGACAGAAGCATCGAACTTGGTAGTGGTAATTTCCTTTACCAAAGATGCAGCTTCTTTCAACGTGTATGCCTTCCCCGCTTCAATCTTGTCAGCGACCGACTTTTGATTCTTTGTCAGTTTACTCATGTTAGTTGAAGTTTAAATTATTCACAGGGAAAGTCACCCTTTACTGAGATACCCATGCTGCGGGCAGTACCTGCAACCAAACGCATTGCACTTTCAACAGTGAAGCAGTTCAAGTCGGGCATCTTATCTTCTGCAATAGCCTTAACCTGATCCCAAGTAATCTCAGCGATCTTATTACGGTTAGGTGCGGCAGATCCGCTCTTCTTTTTGGCTGCTTCCAGTAGTTGAATTGCCACAGGAGGAGTCTTGACTACGAAAGAGAAAGACTTGTCATTATAGTAAGTAATGACAACCGGTAATACCTTACCAGCCTTGTCCTGAGTTCTGGCGTTGAACTGCTTGCAGAAATCCATGATGTTGATACCCTTAGAACCCAGAGCAGGACCTACGGGAGGTGATGGATTTGCAGCGCCGCCCTTAATCTGTAATTTGATTAATCCAGCAACTTCTTTAGCCATTGTTATTATTTATATTGAATTTAATTTGACGTAGGAATCAAGCACGTAACAAATACCTTATTCCTTTTCTATCTGCATAAAACCGAGGTCCAAGCCAGTATTTCTACCGAAGACCTTAACGACTACAGTGACCTTACGTTTTTCATCGTCCACCTTTTCGATGACACCGCTGAATCCGCTAAAAGGACCATCTGTAACCTTAACACTGTCGCCTACCACGTAAGGTATTTCAAGAACTTGAGGTTCATCCTCCAGCTCATCTACCTTACCAAGAATACGGTTAACCTCACTCTCGCGGAGAGGAGTAGGGTTATCCATGCCGCCCAAAAAGCCCAACACGTTAGGCGTGCTGCGCAACTCATGAACGGTTTCACCAACTAATCGTGCCTCTACAAGAACATAGCCGGGAAGATATAGACGTTCCTTAACAACTTGTTTGTTGCCTTGTACTTGCTTTACCTTCTCGGTAGGAATGAGTACCTGCGAAACATGACCGCCGAGGCGGCCATTCTTAATTTCAGCATCAATATACTCTTTAACCTTTCCTTCTTTACCACTGACGGCGCGAAGCACGTACCATGCCATTTCTGCTGCCATATCAGATTAAATTTGAGGATAGATTAATTGCATGATTGACTCGAATACCGTATCCATAAGGAACACCACGAGTGCTATGACGATGGAAGCTGTGAGCACAACAATCGCGCTGTGAGTCAACTCCTGTCGAGTAGGCCATGTGGTTCTATGAGATAATTCGTCGTATGAATCTTTGCAATATGCAGTGAATTTCTTGAACATACGTTTATCGATTAGCACGGGAAGAGAGGCTCGAACTCCCGACACCTGGTTTTGGAGACCAGTGCTCTACCAACTGAGCTATTCCCGTAAAAATAGGTCTTACCCTGTAGAGTAAGAACCTATTTAGTATTGTATAGGCTTAGCCTAAAGAGATTCGTATTAGTCGAGGATCTCAGTGATCTGACCAGAACCTACCGTACGACCACCCTCACGGATAGCGAAACGGAGACCTACGTTGATAGCAACAGCGTAGATAAGTTCTACAGTAATCTCTACGTTATCACCAGGCATTACCATTTCAGTGCCTTCGGGGAGGTGAATCTCACCGGTGCAGTCCATGGTACGGAGGTAGAACTGAGGACGATACTTGTTGCCGAACGGAGTGTGACGACCACCTTCCTCTTTCTTCAATACGTAGATAGAAGCCTTGAATTTCTTGTGCGGAGTGATCACACCCGGGTGAGTGATAACCATACCACGCTTGATTTCCTGCTTGTCGATACCACGGAGGAGGAGACCTACGTTGTCACCAGCTTCACCCTGATCGAGGAGCTTACGGAACATTTCAACGCCAGTTACAACTGACTTCTTATCTTCACCAAGGCCGAGGATCTGAACTTCATCACCTACCTTAACAACACCGGTTTCAACACGGCCAGTAGCAACAGTACCACGACCAGTGATTGAGAACACGTCTTCAACAGGCATCAAGAAGGGCTTATCCTTATCGCGCTGGGGTTCCTGAATCCAGTTATCAACTGCATTCATGAGTTCCATTACAGAATCTTCCCACTTAGCAACGCCATTGAGAGCACCAAGAGCAGAACCGCGAATGATAGGAGTATCCTCTTCGAAGTTATAAGCTGCAAGGAGTTCGCTCATTTCCATTTCTACGAGCTCGAGCATTTCTTCATCCTCAACCATGTCGCACTTGTTCAAGAACACAACAAGACGGGGAACGTTTACCTGACGAGCGAGAAGGATGTGCTCACGAGTCTGAGGCATAGGACCATCGGTAGCAGCAACTACGATGATAGCACCGTCCATCTGAGCAGCACCAGTAACCATGTTCTTAACGTAGTCGGCGTGACCCGGGCAATCTACGTGAGCATAGTGACGTTTCTCGGTTTCGTATTCAATGTGAGAGGTATTGATAGTGATACCACGTTCCTTTTCCTCGGGTGCGTTGTCGATCTGGTCGAACGACTTAACATCTTCACCAGTGCCGAGCTTTTCGTGGAGCACCTTAGAGATAGCAGCAGTCAAGGTAGTCTTACCGTGGTCAACGTGACCAATAGTACCGATGTTAACATGCGGTTTGGTACGTTCAAATTTCTCTTTAGCCATAGCTGTTTATTTTATTGTTTGAATGAATTTCAGTTCTTCAATCTTCTGTATGAAAACAAAAAGAGAGCTGTTAGCGAGACTTGAACTCGCGACCTCTTCCTTACCAAGGAAGTGCTCTACCGCTGAGCTATAACAGCAAAACAAAATAAGAGAGCGGAAGACGGGGCTCAAACCCGCGACCCCCAGCTTGGAAGGCTAGTGCTCTATCAACTGAGCTACTTCCGCAATAGATTAGATTTGTGGGCAAAGATGGATTCGAACCACCGAAGGCGTAAGCCAGCAGATTTACAGTCTGCCCCATTTGGCCACTCTGGTATTTGCCCGTGTTTCTTTCACACTACCTCACTGAAAAGTGTCGTTTAGTAGATGTTTCCTTGAAACGGCTGCAAAGTTAGGCATTATTTCTTTCGCACCAAACATTTTCCCAATTTTTTTTCAAAAAAATGCACTTTTTTCTCCCTCACCCCCTAAAACACCCCTTTTTTACCCCTATTTTTGCACATATTCATCGTTTTTGTGCGTAAAAATTCAAGATTCTTTCTTCAAAGTGCAACATACTGAAAGTTCACTTTCGCACCGTCCGCTCCCCCACCCCACATCGGTTTTTCAGACTGCAACTTCTGCCCTTACTTCGTTTTTTTAAGAAAAACTTCGGAGCAATTCTTACTGCAACCTGCAAAATTTGAATGCTGGATGTGGCGCAAACAGAAAAATCAGGGCACTTTACAGAAAAGCGAGCGCACAAATTGCCATAATCACAAGATTCAAATGCGCGATTTCTGACTTCACATACAAAATTCCTACATACTTTTATGGGCAAAGTGCCGAAAGCCCGCACCTTGCCCACAAAAATAAAGGTATTATGTTTGTCATTTTCTACTATTCTGCCGCCTTCAAGCGCACCAGGTAATCATAATGGGTGCCTTCCTGCACACATTCTGCCTTCAAACCGCAACGCGCCGCCACCTGACTCAAGGTATGGAAATCAACATAGAGCCAATCAAACGGCTTACCGTCGATACCGGCGTAATGCATTGTAAAGTCCACTTCACCATAATAAGAATCGGTTTCCGCATCATAATCGAAGTTGCCGTCCTCATCTTCGTACACATAGCGCAAATCGCTTGAATCAGCCAACACACAGCCTCCGGGTTCAAGTAGCGACTTGGCACGAAGCAACAAATCGGGCAAGCGTTCCAAATTCCCGGCTATACCCAAACCATTCATCAGCAACAACACCGTGTGGTACTTGCCAGACAAATCGTCTGTAAAAAAATCCGCACAACGGGCATCCGCCACACCGCGGCGTCGCATAGTTTCCACCGACAGTTCGCTTATATCCACAGCCGTCACTTCCAGTCCGCGCTGTTGCAATGCCAACGAATGACAGCCGGCACCAGCTCCCACGTCAAGCACCCTGCCGCTACAAAGCGACAAAGCCCTACGCTCCAGTACGGACATTTGCGATTCAGTGCGAAACAAATTAGCAACAGACATCACGTCATCCTCAAAAAGAGAGGAACTGACCACCAACGGTGATTTTTCACACCGCTGTTCAAAATAATCAACTATGGCACAACCCATAGGATCGAATTCGGGGTTTATTTTCACAGGACAATTAGTATTAAAAAGTCGCAGAAAAAAAAGATTCAAAAAAGCCCGGCAACCAGTGCCGGGCTCGCTATTAATAGTTTGTAATCACTCAATCGCCAAACAGTGTCTACTTTCACAAGTGGGCACAGGGCGATACTTTGGGTCATTCACATCGGTCATTCCTTATCACCAAACCGTTCAAGGAATGCAACCGTTTTGGAAATACTCCCTATGCTATTATCGGCATACGTCGGCATTACTTAGCCTGACGTTCCTTATATTTTTCAATTTGACGGAGCAGCGTATCAATGCAGAGGTCAACACCCTCTTCAAACGTGTCGCACACCTTTTCAGCATGCAAGTCATTACCGGGCAAGGTAACATTGATCGCAGTTTCTTTATTTTTGGCAGTTTCAGGTTTTACAACCTTCAATATAAATTCAACCTTAATTATGTTTTCGCAAGCTCTTTCGAGTTTTGCAGCTTTCTTTTCAATAAATGCATTCAGTTTTTCTGTGGCATCGAAGTGGATGGCTTGAATCTTGAGTTCCATAAGTACCTCCTTTTTCTTTAGGCCCTTGGGTGGGCACGTTCATATTCTTTTTTCAAGTCTGCGAATGTTGTATGCGTATAGATTTCTGTCGTGCTGATGCTTTCATGTCCGAGCAATTCCCTGATAGCCTCAAGGTCTGCCCCGTTATTAAGCATGGCAGTGGCAAAAGTATGACGCAGCACATGCGGACTTTTTTTCTTCTGAGTGGTTACGAGCGATAAATATTTCTTTACCATAACTTGCACCATGGCAACAGTCATCCGGGTAGATCGATTTGTCACGAACAAAGCCGTTTCATCATCCGGAGCAATCCGTTGCTCCATATAATGTTTCAAAGCCAGTTTCAGTTCCTCGCCAAACGGAATAATCCGTTGTTTATTTCGCTTACCCGTTACTTTCAGCTCGCCTGCCTCCAGCTGCACATCGCCAAGGTTCAACCCAACGAGTTCCGACACGCGCACCCCCGTATGATAAAAGGTTAGTAAAATCGTCCGGTCGCGCAGTCCGTCGAAAGTTTCCGGAAATACCACATCATCGAACAACCGGTCAATCTCCGACTGTTTCAGAAAGGTAGGTAAAGGCAAATGAATTTTGGGATTCTTCACCAAACGGAGCGGATCACGCTTCACACGTTCCATGCGCAATAAATACTTATAGAGCGAACGAGCCGCGCTCAAGTCCTTTTTAACCGTCCGTGGATTTTGCCCCCGGTCCATTTCCTGCATAATCCATTGCCGGAATACGTCGGCGTCAAGATTTGTCCAGGTCAACTCCGAATCAAGCGAAGTGAAGAAAGATTCCATCGAAGTCAAACTATCACGATACGTAGTTACCGTACGCTGCGAAGCACCTCGGTCAGCCACCATGTAGCTTAAAAAATCCTCTATCTCTTGCATTCTTCTGAGTCGTTAGGTTTCAAAAGCGAATATCGGAAGTTTTTCTGAATATTGCAAATATTTCGCCCAAAATCTTCAGCATATTTTCAACCGCAGGTTTTACTTGTCAAGAGTATGCCTCAAACCTCCGCGTTTCATGCCCCACAGCCTGCCCGCCGGTAACATCCGTTCCCCCACCAGAGAAACACGGAATCATCCACACAAAGTCAGGCTTCACATACAAGGTTGCGAAAAAGTCAGTTAAGTTGTCCACTGTTAGGAATACAACATATACCTAATTTTGAAAACTATTTGAATCTTGATTGGGAAGTGTTTTCAAAGAAACCACAAAAAACAAAAAAACCGAAGCTGTAATAGCTTCGGTCATTGTATTGTTAGCGGTGCGTACGGGACTCGAACCCGTGACCCCATGCGTGACAGGCATGTATTCTAACCAACTGAACTAACGCACCTTGTTTTGTTTGTTGTAACAGTGTTTATTTCTGTTTTGCGAGTGCAAAGGTACAACATTTTTCATTACTACCAAACTTTCTGTGCATTTTTTTTCAAAAAAAGTTGTTTTTTTTCTCTCGACGCTTTTCGTCTGAGATTCGGAAATACGTTTATGACTGAAATACAATTATTTCCGTAACTTTGTTGCAATATTGGGGTAATCAGCAAAAAAGTTCACTTTTTCAAAAATACTCCTGCAATCTCCTAATCACATCAAATATTCTTTATGAACATTTCCTTAAAAGTGGCAGTTACCGCGGCACTCGCCGTGTGTACCGCCACACAAATGTCGGCGCGCAAATACGTATTCGACATGCAAAACTACGGCATCTCGCCTACGGCAATGAGCCAGTCGCCCGACTCTACGCTGAGTTTGAAACTGCAAAAGGCATTGGCCGACATTCAATCGAAAGTCAAGGCTACCGACAAAGTAACGCTTAAGTTCAAGAAAGGACGCTACGACTTTCATGCCACTTATGCACCGGCCTACGAGCTATACATCTCGAACCACGACCAGGGACAACCTAAGCCGGTTGGTCTGTACCTCGACCAATGGAGTAATCTCACTATCGAAGGCAACGGCTCTGACTTTATCTTCCACGGCCGCATGATTCCGCTTGTCATCAAACAGTCGGCTAACTGCACCGTAAAGAATCTGGCCATCGACTTCGAAAATCCACAAATTGCGCAAGTGCAGGTAGTCAAAAACTCTCCGACCGAAGGTATTACCTTTGAAGTGGCTCCCTGGGTTAAATATCGCATTGCTGCCAACGGCCGTTTCGAAACCTACGGCGAAGGTTGGAGCGAACAGCAAATGGCGGGCATGGCTTTTGAACGCGACACCAAACATATTGTATATAATACGAGCGACTTGGGCATCAACACGCAAGGAGTCACCGATTTAGGAGGTCGTCAGTTGCACGCCCCCAACTGGAAAGACAGCCGCTTAGTTCCGGGCACAGTGGTAGCCATGCGCACCTGGAGTCGTCCCTGTCCGGGCGTAGTACTGGCAAACAACCGACAAACCACCCTGCAAAACGTAACGGTGCATTATGCCGAGGGTATGGGCCTTATTGCGCAACGCTGTACAGACATCACGCTCAACAAGTTCAACGTATCACTCCGTGGCGAAAACGACCCTCGCTACTTTACCACGCAGGCGGACGCCACACACTTTTCACAGTGTCGCGGCAAAATCACTTCGAACCACGGACTGTATGAGGGCATGATGGACGATGCCATCAACATCCACGGTGTTTACCTAAAGGTACGCGAACGTATCGACGACCACACCTTACGCTGCCGCTACGAACACGGACAGGCTTACGGCTTCGATTGGGGGGATGCTGGCGATAAAGTAAGTTTCGTGCGATCAGCTACGATGGACAACCTGAGCCACACCAACACCATCACCGATATTCGTCCCGCCGACCGCACCGAGGTACTGGGCTGCAAAGAGTTTATTATCAAAGTTAAGGATGCGCTTCCGGCTGAAATTAGCGAAAAAGAGGGCTACGGCATCGAAAACTTAAGTTGGACGCCCGAAGTGGAATTCCGTCACAACATCGTTCGCAACAACCGCGCCCGTGGTGCTCTCTTCAGCTCACCGCTGCGCACCGTGTGTACCGATAATTTATTCGACCATACTTCGGGCACAGCCATCCTACTTTGCGGCGACTGTAACGGATGGTACGAGAGCGGTGCTGTACGCAATCTGGTTATCAAGCGCAACACCTTTGTCAATGCACTGACCAATATGTTCCAATTTACCAATGCGGTTATTTCCATCTATCCTGAAATTCCGCAACTCGATGCGCAAACCACCTACTTCCATGGTGGCCAACCTCGCAGCATTGTGATTGAAAACAATTACTTCGATACTTTCGATACCCCGTTGCTCTATGCTAAATCAGTCGACGGACTGGTGTTCCGCAAAAATCAGGTTCGTAAGAACAAGGACTACAAGCCATTCCATTGGAATCAAAAAGCCATACTGACCGAACGTTGCACCCGCACTGAAATTGAAGCTGCCAAAGAAGTGCAATAACATACCCCGAACTAAAAACAGGAAAGCCGTTTCGCAACCTAAATCGCGAAACGGCTTTCTTTTTTGTCATTTCATAATGAAACAACTAAAGCGTGATCGGACCGGAAATTAGTCCTCAGCGCGGTGGAGCTGCTGTACATAAACAGCGTGTTCCTTTGCCAAACGCTTCAAAACGCTGGGCTTGTCAAACTGCTGACGTGCGCGGAGTTCTTTAACAACACCGGTCTTTTCAAATTTTCTTTTAAACTTCTTCAGGGCGCGCTCGATGTTCTCGCCGTCCTTAACCTGTACTACGATCATTTTTGGTTTAGAATTTATTTTGTTATTACTTAATATGCATACTTCTTGCGAAGTGCAAAATTAGACATTTATTTTATTCTACCCAAACTTTCCGCTTGATTTTTAGCGAAATACGCTAATACATACTGAATATTTCGCATAATGATATACGAACGACTGCAGCACTATCCCGAAGTGCTAAAAATGGCTCAGTAGATTTTTAGTGGGGATAGCCATATAAATTTGCTATGCGGAAAAGGA
>ERZ779924.110-NODE-110-length-50378-cov-6.12992_pt1 | contig 50378 bp, 69 predicted proteins | sample MGYA00511955_ERZ779924 | MGnify/ENA primary metagenome ERZ779924 (study PRJEB29588, sample SAMEA1969417) | human gut metagenome | biome: human gut; feature: human-associated habitat; material: faeces | place: Denmark | collected 2008/2010 ... | reverse complement strand
TTGACTTTGAGTTGGATAAGATCTATGCATCTTAATTTTCAAAAAGTGTGCAACTTCTTATTGCAATTTAGATTTTTTATTTTTCTTCATGATTTAAAGAAAAAGCAAATCCAAACGACTTCGTTCATAGAAAACTGCTTTTATTGCTATTATTTCGCATTTTTTCGTTTGTCTAACCGCCGTTTTCGTATTATAATATTGTAATGAAGTAAATAAAAGGAGGATGCTTATGTGCCAAACCCCAGATTGGTCCGTCGGTGACCGCTATCTGCGTGAAAACGTTCCAGAGCTCGCCCCGTTAGTTGACCGTTATTCGCCCTGTCCGTTAAAACCAAAATCTAAAGAGGTTTATTTTACTATATTACTGACCGGTATTATTGCCCAACAGCTGCCGCCTGATGTCAGCCAACAGCTGATGAAAAAGCTCGAAGGCCTCACCGGCAATCCTATTACGCCGCAGGCAGTACTTGCTGCTTCCGCCGAGGACCTGCTCAGTATCGGTCTTGTTAAGCAAAAGATAGATTACCTGCGCAGCTTTGCCGAAGCAGTGATCAACGGCAGCGTAACTATGGATAAGTTCGACGATATGACCGACAGCCAGATTACCAAGCAGCTGATGCAAATACGCGGCCTCGGCCAATGGACTATCGAAATGTTTCTGCTGCTGGCTCTGTGCCGCACGGACGTTGTACCCAGTTCCGACTTTATCTTCAAGAAAGAGCTGCAAAAAATGCTTAATCTGAGCGAAATTCCCAAACGCGGCAAAATCAATACGCTTACGGAAACCTGGCGCCCCTGGCGCTCACTCGCAGTATGGTATATCTGGCAAAAAGCCAACGATAGCGAAAAAAAATAACACCCAAAGCAAAACAAAACCGTCCTTCCCAGTCTGCAATTTTGCAGATAACAGGAAAGGACGGTTTTTCTTATTTTCCGAACACTATTTACTGTTCACTAATCACTGAATACTATTTCAGGCTGGCAATAGCGGCAGCGGTATCTTCAGCACCGTAAACATAGGAGCCTGCTACCAATACGTTGGCACCGGCAGCCTTCACCAGCTTGGAGGTTTCGGCATTAACGCCGCCGTCAACCTGAATATCCACATTCAGGCCGCGCTCGGTAATCATCGCATGCAGGCGCTCAATCTTCGGAACTACGCCTTCAATAAAGCTCTGGCCGCCGAAGCCGGGGTTAACGGTCATCAGCAGTACCATATCAACGTAAGGCAGAATTTCTTCTACCGTACCCAGGCTGGTAGCGGGATTCAGCGCAACGCCGGCCTTCATGCCCTCAGCCTTAATCTGCTGGATGCAGCGGTGCAGATGCTTGGTGGTTTCTACATGCACAACAATCTGGTCGGCACCGGCAGCCTTGAAATCGGCAATGTATTTTTCCGGATTTTCTACCATCAGATGGCAGTCGAAAAACAGGTCGGTTACCTTACGGATTTTTTTCACTACAGGAGCACCGAAGGTCAGGTTAGGTACAAACTGGCCGTCCATAACATCGATGTGTACCCAGTCGGCACCGGCAGCTTCAATTTTTTTGATTTCGTCCGCCAGATATGCAAAATCGGCAGATAAAATTGATGGAGCAACTTTAATCATCATTTTCTTCCCTCTTTCTCTTGCAGGAGTTTTACCTCTGCTAACATTGTCAAATATGATTCATAACGGCTGGCAGAAATCTTTCCTGCAGCCACAGCATCCTTTACACCGCAGACAGGCTCATGCGTATGCGTGCAGGGACAGAACCTGCAGCCTGCCTCATAATCGGCAAACTCACGGAAGGAGGCCAGCACCATTTCGGCTGTCAGGCCCTCCAGCATCAGATTGCCGAAGCCCGGAGTGTCCGCAATATAGCCTTCGTCAAACGGCAGCAGCTGTGCATAGCGTGTAGTATGCTTGCCACGGCCGATTTTTTCGCTAACCTCGCCCGTGCGCAGGTCAACGCTGCTGTCGATAGCGTTGATGGTAGACGATTTGCCTACGCCCGAAGGTCCGCCAAAAGCGCAGATTTTACCACGCAGACGCTCACGCAGAGCCTCCACGCCGGTGCCGTTCTGTGCCGACAGAGTATAAACCTCGTAACCGATAGGCTCATAAACAGCCTTCACCTGCTCAATCAGGCCCGCAGGAGCATTATCCTCCTTGTTGAGCACCAAAATTGCAGGAATTTTCGCCAGCTCTGCCAACGCCAGCAGTTTATCTGCCAGCAGAAAGCTGAAATCCGGCGCAGCACAGGCAAAGGCTGCCACAAACAAATCCAGGTTAGCCAGCGTAGGGCGTGGCAGAAAGTTTCTACGCGGCAGCACGCCGGTAATCATCCCCTCGCGTTTTTCGCTGCTGCTTACCTCAAAGCCGGCGATATCGCCTGTTGCCAGCGAAAAACGGTTTTTCTTCATTTTCCCCTTTACCTTACAGGTATAGAGCTCGCTTTCGCCCTCAACCTTCAGGTAATAATAGCCGTTATAATTTTTCAGGACTCTGCCCTGCAGCTCTGCCATGTTTACAGGTTCCTTTCGGAAATGAGCTTGCCGTCACAGATGAACTGTACCTTGGCATTGCCTGCATATTCCACCTTCTGACGCAGACGCACGCTGCCGTTTTGTGTACCGCTGTACAGCGTTGCCGTGCCGTTGTCATCCGTCAGCACAATGCGTACGTTGGCAGGTTTACCGCTCGGTACGACAAAGTCAACGTAGGCGCTCTTCTTATCGCCGCCGGCAGCTACGGTAATTGCTACTGCCGCGCCGTCGTTAAGGTTACTGCCTACACCCGGGTTGCAGGCCAGAACTATATTCTTCTTGGCGCTGGCATCCTGAACCTTTTTGATTTCACCCAGCTTCAGACCTGCCTGCTCCAGCATGCCCTTAGCTTCGTCAATGGATTTGCCGATAATATTCGGAACCGGCTTGTCGCCTTCGTTGATTACCAAATCGATGGCAGTTCCTTTGGGAGCCTTGTCCAGGCCCTTCGGCGACTGGCTGAGAACAGCGCCGATTTTACCGCCGTCCACATGCTTTCGCGTCACCTTACCGACCTTAAAGCCTGCATCCGCCAGCTGCTGCTCCGCCTTCGACAGCGACATGCCTGTAACATCAGGCACAGCCTTCAGCTCCGCGCCCTTACAAATGGTCAGGATAATAAGGCTGCCCTGCTTACGTTTTTCGCCGGCCTTCGGGGACTGCTCCATAACAGTACCGGGCTTAAACTTATCAGGATCGCCGTATTTTTCCTCCAGCTCTACCTTAAACTGCTTTTCCTCCAGCAGCTTCTGTGCTTCTACTACCGTCATATTGGTAACATTAGGCACTGCAATTTCCGCCAGATTGCGGTTGAAGATAAAGTGCGCTACCAGCGAAATTGCTACTACAGCAGCAGTAATCATTACTATCAGTTTGGTATAATTCAGCTTTTTCTTAACCACTGGTTTTTCATCCCCTGTTTTTCCGGAAGGCATTGCTTCCTGCTTTTCCTGAATTTTTTCCGGCTCTTGTGTTACAGCCGGAGTTACCTGCTTCGGCGGCAGCTCACTGCGCACCGGCTTCATAATTACCGTAGCACCGTCATCACGGTTATCGACAACATTGCCGTTAGGCTTCACCGCGCCCAGCTCCTGATGATAGTCCTCGCTGCTGAATGGGAAGAGCTTCATCTTCAGGTTCAGCAAATCGTGTCGCATCTGTCCGGCGTTAGCATATCTGTCCTCACAACGCTTTGCCAACGCCTTGTCCATAATCTCCTGCATGCCCTCGGGAACATTTTCCATATAGTCCTTCAGCTGCGGCACAGGCTTTTCTACATGCATCATAGCAACCGAAACCGCCGTTGTGCCGACGTAGGGAACCTCACCCGTAAGCATTTCGAAGAGCACTATACCCAAAGAATAGACATCGCTGCTGGCAGTAATCTTACCGCCGCAGGCCTGCTCCGGAGAAATATAATGCACAGAACCCATCACTGATTTGGAATAAACCATCGTCTGGTTCGTGACCATTTTGGCAATGCCGAAATCAGCGATTTTCGGATTCATATTTTTGTCAATTAAAATATTCTGCGGCTTGATGTCACAGTGAATAATGTTATGGCTGTGAGCATGCTGCAGTGCATCGGCAAGTCGCACAGCGATTTCCAGCACAGTATTCAGGCTCAGCTTATGCTCCTGCATATACTCCTTCAGAGTAACACCGTCAACATATTCCATAACTATATACTGATTGCTGCCTTCCGATACAACATCATAGATATTGATAATATACGGATGCACCAGACGCGCCGCGGATTTTGCTTCTCTGCGGAACTGCTCCAGCAGCTCATTGTCCCCCAGGAACTGGTCGCGCAGCATTTTCACGGCTACATTACGGTCCAAAAGCTGGTCGTGGGCCAAAAAGACTTCGGCCATACCGCCATAGCCAATCGGACGAATAATCTCATAGCGTCCGTTCAAGATGGTCTTGCCATTTTTATCCATTACAGCTTTCCTCCCCCTGCGTAGTTAAATCAATCAGAATCAGAGACACATTATCGCGTCCGCCGTTGTCCAGGCTCTGCTCCAGCAGTTTGTCAGCAGCCTGCTCCGGATCGGCACAGCCGATAATCCGGCTGATTTCGGCTGCACGCAGCATGTCGGACAGACCATCGCTGCACAGCAGCAGCCTGTCACCCTCCTGCAGACGGAAGCTGAAGAAATCAGCATTAACTGTTTCCTCGACACCCAGGGCTTGCAGCAAAATATTACGCTGCGGATGTACAAAGGCTTCCTCGTCCGTAATTTTTCCCTGTTCCTTTAAATCCGCTACCAGTGTATGGTCATGCGTCAGCTGCTCCAGCTTGTCGTTGCGGAACAGATACAATCTGCTGTCGCCTACATGGCAGCAGTAGCCGTGCCCATCCCCCGGCAGATAAAGCGCCGTCATCGTCGTTCCCATGCCGGAATAGCTTTCATTGCTCACCGCCATTTTAAAAACGTGCGTATTAGCCTTGTCAAAGGCCTCCAGCATAACCTTACGGATATTCTGTTCCTTCTGCTCATGGCGCAGGCTATGTGTTGCAGCCTCAAAGGCTTTAATAGTAGACCTGCTGGCAATTTCTCCTGCCGCATAGCCTCCCATGCCGTCGGCAACGGCAAAAAGAGAGGGCTCACGCACCAGCAGCGCATCTTCATTATTCTCTCTGACCAGGCCCACATGGGTTCTGCTGATTACCTGCATTATTTTTGCTCCTGTTCCTTGGCAAATTTAGCCCGCAGCTGACCGCAGGCCGCATCAATATCCTTGCCCATCTCCTTACGAACGGTAGCGTTAATCCTGTTTTTCTGCAGGATGCGCAAAAAGCGTTCTACTGCCGCTTTGGACGGGCGCTCAAAGCCCTGCTCCGGTACCGGGTTGGCCGGTATCAGATTAACGGATGCCTGCTTATAGCGCAGGTAATTGCTCAAAAGCTCCGCGTCCTGCGGACTGTCATTTTTTCCCTTCAACAGAATATATTCATATGTTATCTGCCTGCCGCTGGCTTTGCTGTAGCTTTCGGCAGCTGTCAGCACATCCACGAAGGGATAACCCTTGTTGACAGGCATCAGCGCCGTACGCAGCTCGTTTTTGACTGCGTGCAGTGAAATTGCCAGATTTATCGGCTTGCCCTGCTCCTCCAGGCGTTTAATACCCGGAATGATGCCGCAGGTGGAAATCGTCATATTACGGTAGCTCATGTTGCAGGTGTCCTCGCGATGCAGAAAATCCAGCGCCTGCAAAACGCTGTCAAAATTCAGCATCGGTTCACCGCTGCCCATGACCACCACTCTGCTCACCATTGCTCCCTGCTCACGCAGACGCTCGTTGAACAGGTAAACCTGCGCCACGATTTCTGCAGCCGTCAGGTTGCGTACAGCACCCTTCAGGCCGCTGGCACAGAAAGCGCAGTGCATATCGCAGCCGACCTGGCTGGAAACGCACACGCTGTAGCCGTAATCATGGTGCATCAGAACCGTTTCTACCGAATTGCCGTCCGGCAAGCCCAAAAGCAGCTTACTCGTCATGCCGTCGGAGGAATTCTGCTCACGCAAAATTTCCAGACTGTGCGGCAACACGGTGAATTTTTCCTGCAGCACGGCAATATCGGCCTTGCTCAGGTTGTGCATAGCGGCAAAATCAAAGACCGACTTTTGGTACAGCCATTGAAATACCTGCTTGGCACGGAACTTTTTCAGTCCTGCTGCCACAAACAAATCCTGTAATTCTTCTATTGGTAAAGCAAAAATATCTTGCATTCTCTTACCTCTATATTACTGCTTTTTCATCAGCTTACAGATATAAAAGCCGTCGATGCCGTCATTCTGCGGCAGAAGCTGCAGCTCCTGTACCTGCTCACCCGTCAGCGGATGTGTGAATTCCACGCGCTGCCATTCGGGATGCTGCGTTAAAAACTCTTCCACCAGATAATGGTTTTCGCTCTGCTCAATCGTGCAGGTGCTGTAAACCATCGTGCCGCCGTCCTTCACATACTGTGCGGCATTCTTTAAAATTGCCAGCTGCAGCGGCGGGAACAGCTTCAGATCCTTGCGTTGCTTGCGCCAGCGTGCTTCCGCACGGCGACGCAGCACACCCAGACCGGAGCAGGGTGCATCAACCAAAACTCTGTCAAACACGCCCAGCCATTCGCTGCGCAGCTGCAGAGCATCGTTCTGCAGTGCTTTGACGCTCTTCATGCCCAGACGGGCAGCGTTTTCGGCAATCAGCTCCAGCTTATGCTCGTGGATGTCGCAGGCGATAACCTCGCCCTTATCCTGCATAAGCTGTGCCACGTGCGTTGCCTTGCCGCCGGGAGCGCTGCACATATCCAGCACGCGCATTCCGGGCTGCGGCGCCAGCACCGGCGCTACCAGCATAGAGCTTTCATCCTGAATATAAAAATGCTGGGGCAGTGCTGCCAGAAGCGTATGCAGCGACGGCAGATGCTCTGCCACAATGCCGTAGGGACTCCATTCGGAAGCACGCACCTGCGCCCCCATTTCCGTCAGATCAGCCAACAGCTTGTCGCGCGTAGTCACCAGCGTATTGGCACGCAGGCACACCGGCGCAGCCGTATTATCAAACGCCAGCAGGCGTTCGGTGCCGCCGCGTCCCCACGGTCCCAGCCAGCGCTTCACCAGCCAGCGCGGATGGTAATATTTCAGCGACAGATAATCGGCATCCTGCTTTTCGGCATCGGGCAGAACGAACGCACCTGCCTCCTGCTTGCGCAACAGACCGCGCAGAACGCCGTTGACGAACTTGGCGCTGCCCTCATGGCTCACCGAGCGTGCCAACTTCACAGCCTCGTTTACTGCCGCCGACGCAGGAATGCGTGTCATATACAGCAGCTGGTAGGTGCTGATGCGCAGTATCGCCAGAATATCACCGGCCACCTTATCCAGCGGACGGCTGACGCACTGCGCCAGATACCAGTCCAGCGTACCGCTGGCCTTTACAGTGCCGTATACCAGCTCTGTTGCCAGCCTTCTGTCAAGGTCGCTCAGTCTGCTGCCACGCAGATACTGGTTCAACGCTATATTCGTATAAGCGCCGTCCTCCAGCACCATACGCACCAAAAGCGCCGCTGCTCCGCGGGCGCTCTCAGGATAATTTGCTTTTTGTTCCTTCCGCATGCTTTGTTTCTTCCTCATCATCTTCCATAAATGCTAAAATTGCTGCTTCCAGCTTATTGATATCTACCCGTGTATTAAAGCAGGGACCGAAGGGACGCTCGTTTAAAACGCCCAGCACCGGCAGAGGAAACACGTCCTGAATGCCGCTGGTCAGATCACGCTCGCAGGCTACGGCCACAATAGCCTTCGGCCTTGCCTGCTTAACCATCTGCCTTGCCAGCGTACCGCCTGTAGCCACAGCAAAATGGCAGCCGTACTTGTGCGCCAGCCCCAGCATAGCACCTACGCTGCAGCGTCCGCACTGACGGCAGTTCTCTACATTACGGGTTATCTTATGTACGCAGGTATCCAACTGGATACAATGCGGTGTTAAAATCATAATTCGGTTAGCAGGCACCTTCACCTTATGCTGCAGCACCAGATTGTTGCTGACCTCGATAAAGGACTGCTCAATGCGGTCACGGGGAATGTTAAATAAGCGTCCCAATACTACCGCAAAGGGGAAAAGAATATTAATCGCCTTCCACGCCCAAAAATACAAAATCTTGAGCACCGGTATTCCCAACAGCGCCATAACAATTCCCAGCACGCCGCTGAGCATTGCCAGCACGATAAGTATGCCGAAAAAGCCGAAAACTATCGGCAGAAAACGGCTGATTTCATAAAGCCCCGGAAAGGTTACCTTCCAGACCACATAAAACATCAACGCACCTAATACGGCGCTGATGGAGGTCAGAGCCATAAATATACGTTTTTTGGGCTTAAACACACTATCTTCGTTCATTAAAAGATTACTCCTTCAATTTACAGCCTGCTTCAGGCAAGCAGGTCGCCCTCCTGTACGCCGCGGCCGTTCAGGAAAACCTGCGCCGGCATACGTTTTTTGGATTCGGGCTGTACCTCGGTGATTTCCAGTACGCCCTCACCGCAAGCAACAAAGAAGCTGTGCTTGCCGGTTACGATAACAGTACCGGCAGCAGCATTGCTGTTTTTATCAGTCATTTTGCTGCCCCAGATTTTCAGGCTCTTGCCGTTCGGCAGCTTGGTAAAGGTGCTGGGTGCAGGGTTAAAGCCACGGATAAGGTTGTGTACCTCCTGCGCCGTTTTGCTCCAGTCGATATGCTCCATGCTGCGGTCGAGAAGTGTCGCATAGGTGGCCTGTTCGTTATCCTGCGGTTCTGCCACAGCGGTACCTGCAGCAATTTTGTCAATAACCTCGAGCAGCAGCGCCGCACCCTGCTCACGCAGAGCGTCATGCAGCTCGCCCATAGTAGTGTTTTCTGCAATAGGCACTACTACCTTGTCCAGCATAGCGCCAGTATCCATACCGATATCCATCTGCATAATCGTTACGCCGGATTCCTTTTCGCCCTTAATGATGGCATACTGAATCGGCGCTGCACCGCGATACTTCGGCAGCAGGGAAGCGTGTACGTTGATGCAGCCGTATTTCGGCAGCTCCAGAATTTCCTTGCTCAAGAACTGGCCGAAGGCAGCTACGACAATCAGCTCCGGCTGCAGCTCGTGCAGCAGCTCAACAAATTCAGGAGTTTTTACCTTTTGCGGCTGGTAAACAGTCAATCCCTGCGCCAGCGCATATTCCTTAACAGGTGTCTGCAGCAGCTTGTTGCCGCGTCCCTTCGGACGGTCCGGCTGAGTTACTACCGCAAGAATTTCATGCTTGCCGCTTTCGCACAGCGCCTGCAGGCTGCCAACCGCGAAATCCGGTGTTCCCATAAATACTATACGCATTTGTTTTCCTCCGTATATCTTTTTTCATATCCCGCTCAGGATTTATCTTACAGCATCCTCGGGATTTTCCTTCTGCTTAGGTGAAATGGTTTTAGCCTTGTCGATGAACAGAATGCCGTCCAGATGGTCCAGCTCATGCTGAATGCAGATAGCCAAAAGACCACTTGCGGAAAGCAGCATGCGTTGACCGGTTTTGTCGGTGAATTCGCATTCCACATATTCGGAGCGTTCTACCTCGCCTTCGTAATCAGGCACGGAAAGACAGCCTTCGCTGCCCAGCACCTTGCCCTCACGTTTAACAATTTCAGGGTTAATCAGCTCGTACAAGCCTTCGCCTACGTCGATAACTACTACGCGCTTGCTTACACCCACCTGCGGTGCTGCCAAACCTACGCCGTCGGCCGCATACATTGTTTCTGCCATATCACGCAGCAGACGCTGCAATTTTTTATCTATACGCTCTACCGGTTGAGCCACCTCACGCAGCACCGGAGCGCCGGCAATCACTATTTTTAACTTAGCCATTTTTGTTCCTCCTTGTATCTATTCCAATAGTTCATTATAACACATTACTACAGGAAAAAACAAATTCTCTGCACAGGCTTCCTCATATATTTAAGCAAATACTGCAAAAGCCTTCTGCGTCAGGCGTATTTTTCCCGTCAACGTCAGAAGGCTCTTAAGCTTTTTTGTTATCTATTTTTTATAATTATTTTTATCTGCCATACGGATACCGGTATTTACCAGCTTCTGTGCAGGCTTGCTGCCATCTTTTACTGCTGCAGCGGCAGCCATCACAGCCTCATAGCCCATTTTGTACTGATTCTGTACGGCAACGGCAATACTATAGTTTTTGTCCTCCAGGCCCAGTAAGGTCTTTTTGCCAAGGTCAAAGCCGGTAACGGCAATATCCTTACGGCCTGCAGTCATTACAGCTTCCACAGTTGCATTGGTGGAGCCGTTGTTGCAGGCAATAATGCCTTTAACATTATGAGTATTTTTGATTTTTTCGGCAACCAGCTTAACTGCGCCTGCATCATCACCGTAGTTAATAATATAATCATGTTCGATTTTCCAGCTTGCAGGAGCAAATTTACCCCAGTTTGCCATAATGCTGTTCAGACGGTCGGCAATCGTAGTGCTGGCCAAGGTGCTGACATGTACCAAAACTGTTGCCTCCTCGGATTCCTTCACACCGTTAGCCTTCATCTGCTCTACCATCTGTTGGCAAACCTCGGCACCTGCCTCCAGGTTGTTGGTAAGGAAAGCTGCATCGTAATCATTGCTGCTCAATGCGGTATCAACCAAAAATACCGGCAGCTTCTGCTCGCGCAGAGTTTTCGCACTTGCCGTCATATTGGAGCTGTCCGCCGGAGCAAGAATCACTGCATCTGCTTTTTTGCCGGGAAGCTCCTTGACCATATCGCGTTGCAGCTCCCAATCGCCGTCCTTCATAACGCCGCCGACATAAACGTTAACGTCAGCCTTAGCTGCGCCGTCCTTAATGCCGCGGATAACTTCTTCCCAATAGTTACCCTTCATAACCTTAAGTACGGCATAGACGTTTTTGCGTCCTTCCTTTACTTCCGTCACAGGCTCAAAATCCTGCTTGGATTTGGCGTTCATAACCTTTTGTGTTACCGCGCCCTGTTGCGCATTGTTGCCGCCGCAGCCTGCAACGCCTACAAGCAGTAAAGCCGAGAATAAAACTGCTAATAATTTCTTCATACCCATACTATCAACCTCCGCTTATTTATATGAGTAACATTTCAAAACTTGCTCATATGTTATCAACAATATTATAACACTTTTACAAGAAAAATCAAGCAATTTGTAATCTTTATTTGTTTTAACCTAAACTCAATAACCACGTAAACATTAAAGAATAATAGACTCAGCAAGCATTGTATTTATCACAAATCAAAGCTGTTTTTCTGCGTTCAAATCAAAGCTAAATATTATTTTTGTCCTCTTTCACTTCACAATAGCTTGCGTCAGGTAAAGATAACTTTACAAAAGCCTCTTTCTTCTCATCAAAGTTTGTGCTATAATCTTTTATTAAGCAAGCAAAAACTGACAACAGTACAGCCCGCTTTATGATAATTTAGGGAGGATTTTTACATATGCTGAACCAGATTTCTTTATTCACCGAAAACAACAAGGGTGGTTTGTTCAAAATCACCACCATTCTTGCTAAAGCCAACATCAATATTTACACCATGCTGGCCAACGACAGTGCGGAATTCGGCATCGTGCGCCTGATTGTGGACAAGGCAGAAACTGCTATCGAAGTACTGAAGGCAGAAGGCTACCAATGCCGTCAGGACAAGGTTATTGCTGTAGAGATGAACGATACTCCGGGTTACCTGGACGGCATTCTTTCCGCTATCCACGGTGCCAACATCGACATTTCTTACCTTTACATTTCCTTTAACCGCGACAATGTTAAGCCGGTAGTAGTTTTCAAAACCAACGAGCCGGAAACTGCCACCTTCCTCATCGGACGTGGCTACAAGCTGCTGGAAACATTTTAATAGCTGAAATATTTTAAAGGCCGCCCGCTGAAGCAGGCGGTCTTTTTGCATGCAAAAAAGCTGCCGCAGCCTTCGCTACAGCAGCTCATACTTATCAGTTTACAGTTCTTCCGCCAGGTCAAGCAACAGTCTTTCCGTCTTTTCCCAACCCAGGCAGGGGTCGGTAATAGATTTGCCGTAGACGCCATCATGCACGCCCTGAGCACCGTCCTCGATATAGCTTTCAATCATCAGGCCCTTGACGATTCTGTTGATATCAGCATTCAGCTTGCGGGAATGCACAATGTCCTTGGCAATGCGGATTTGCTCCAGATATTTTTTGCCGGAATTGGCGTGGTTGGTATCCACAATAATCGCCGGGTTCTGCAGCTGACGCTCCGCATACATATCAATAACGATTTTCAGCACCTCATAATGGTAGTTGGGGAAACTGTTGCCGATGGGGTCTACATAACCACGCAAAATGGAATGCGCCAGCGGGTTGCCCTTGGTGCGTACCTCCCAGCCACGGAACAAAAATTCCTGCTCATGCTGCGCTGCCGCCACACTGTTGAGCATAACGGACAAATCGCCGCTAGTAGGATTCTTCATGCCAACGGGAATGCCTACGCCGCTGGCAATCATACGGTGGAGCTGGTCCTCGCTGGAGCGCGCGCCAACTGCGGCATAGCTCAGCAAATCGGACAGATAGCGGAAAACCTCGGGATAGAGAATTTCCTCTGCACCGGTCAGGCCGGTTTCTTCTACCACGCGCACGTTCATTTTACGGATAGCGATAATACCACCCAGCATATCCTCTTCACCCTCGGGAGAAGGCTGGTGCAGCATACCCTTATAGCCTACGCCGATAGTACGCGGCTTGTTGGTGTACAGACGCGGTACGATAAAAATTTTATCCTGTACCTTTTCCTGCAGCTTGGCCAGACGATAAACATAGTCCAGCACAGCATCCTCATTATCGCTGGAGCAAGGACCGATAACCAACAAAAAGCGGTCATCCTTGCCTGTAAAAATATTCTTTATAGCCTCGTCACGCTGCAGCTTCAGCAGCTTCGAAGCCTTACTTACCGGATAATCCTCCATTAAGGCCTGCGGTGACGGCAGCACCTTGATAAATTCCATCTGCATGCTCATAAACAATTACTCCCATTAATCAATTTGCTGACACCGTCAGATTTTTGCAACATTCTACCGGTATTAGCAGTGTCAAATCTTCTATATTGTAACACAAACTCTGTTTTTATACAATCATTTACCATGTTAAATTACACTTACAGGGTCAACATTAAAGTAAAGATTAGGCTTTTCCTTGAATTCACTGTTCAGCAATGCTTCCTTTGTTTCCCTCAAATCCTGAGCCTTCAACAGCACATTGAAACGGTACAGGTCATAGGCCTTTGCCACCAGCGAGGGGAACGGTCCTGCAATCAACAAATCCTCCAGTTTGCCTTGCAGCTTTAAGCTCTGCAGATAGAAGACAACCTGCTGCGCCAGCGCCAGGCCTGCACCCTCATCCTTATCAACCACCTGCAGCTTAAGCATCTGGGCGAACGGCGGATAAAAATAGTTCTGACGTTCCTGCAGCTCGCGCTTGGCAAAGGTGTCGTAATCCTGCGTCACCGCCAGCTGCAGAATCGGGTTATCCGGATCATAGGTCTGGAAGATTACATGTCCCGGCCTGTCACCGCGTCCCGCACGCCCCGCTGCCTGCGTCAGCAACGAAAAGGCGCGCTCCGACGCTCGGTAATCCGGCAGATGCAGCGTACTGTCCGCCGCCAGTACTCCCACCAGCGTTACATTGGGAATATCATGTCCCTTCGCCACCATCTGCGTACCAATCAGCACATTGGCCGCACCGTCGGCAAAGCGCCGCAGGATATCGGCATGCGCAAACTTCGCCACAGTCGAATCCTGGTCCATGCGCAACACACGCACCTCCGGCAGCTGCTGCAGCTGTTCCTCGGCCTTCTGCGTACCGCTGCCGAAATATTTGATGCGGCGGCTATGACAGTTGGGGCACTTCTGCGGCAGCGGCATCGTGTTACCGCAGTAATGGCAACGCAAATCCTCGTTCTTCTTGTGGTAAACCATTGCTACGGCGCAATGCGGACAGGTAATCGTCTGGCCGCAGTCGCGGCACATCACAAAGGTAGAATAGCCACGGCGGTTTAGGAGGACAATCGCCTGCTCCCCCGCCGCCGCCGTCATCACTAACGCCTGCTGCAGCGCGCGCGACAGCACGCTGAAATTGCGCGCCTCCAGTTCCTTGCGCATATCCACGATCTCAACCTTTGGCAAAGCAGCACCATTAGGACGTGACGTAAGATGCAAATGTGTACATTCGCCCTGCAGTGCCTTATAATAAGTGCATAAATCCGGCGTCGCACTGCCAAGCACCAAAGCTGCGCCGGTCAGGCGGCAGCGGGTGCGGGCAACATCACGTGCATTATAATGCGGACGGTGGTCCTCCTCCTTGTAGCTTCCCTCATGCTCCTCGTCGACAATCACCAAGCCAAGCTTTTCAAACGGAGCGAACACAGCACTGCGCACGCCAATCAGCACCCTTGCCTTGCCTGTGCGCATGCGGTACCACACGTCGCCTCTTTCGTTCTGCGATAGCTTACTGTGCGCCACGGCAATCTCGCTGCCGAACCATGCCTGAAAGCGCTTCACCAGCTGCGCTGTCAGCGCAATTTCCGGCACCAGCATCAGCACCTGCCAGCCTGCATCCACAGCATGAGCCGCCGCACGCAGGTAAACCTCCGTCTTGCCGCTGCCCGTAATGCCCTGCAGCAAAAAGGACTGCGCACGCTGCGCATCTATCGCCTGATTAATCTTTACTGCGGCATCCTGCTGCTCCGCCGTCAGCTGCAGGCTTTCGCCACGCTCCTGCTCTGTTTTATAGCTGTTGCGCAGCACACGCTTCTGCACTGCGTCCGCCAAACCGTTCTGCGCTAAAGCGCGCGCTACCGCGGAGCTCACACCCTGCTGCGCCAACTCGCTCACGCTCAGTGCTCCTGCAGCCTGTGCCAGTACGCCCAGGGCAGCATGCTGCCCCTGGGCACGTTTGGCAAGCGTTCCTTCAGCCAACACCTGCCTTCCTGCAGCATTGATACGGTAAGCCAACACAGTTTTTTCCTGCAAACGCTCATTATAAACATAATAAAGCAAACGTCCCTGCGCATCACGCACGGCACGCCGCTTAATGCTCGATTTTCCCGGCACAAAAAGGCGCATCGCCTCTGCCAGCGAACACATATAATAATCTGCCATCCATTTGGCAGTAGCCAGCATTTCCTTATCAAACCAAGGAGTATCGCCCAAGGCTGCCTCCACCGGCTTCAGCTTACTTCTCAGCACTTCATCACTAGGCAGCGACAAACGCTCCACCACAAAGCCTTCCACCTTCTGGCCGCTGAAGGGAATAACTACACGCCAGCCGCTGTCTATAAACTGCAGTGCTTCCGGCACACTGTAGGTAAACTGACGGAATAAATTTTTTACCGGTAAATTTATCGCAACATTAACAGCAAACATGGCAACCTCCTGCAAACATACTTGTAGTTTATTATAGCATAAATCAGGGAGAATGCGGAGAGCGTTTATATAAAAAGCGTTCTACCGCAGTCATGTAGAACGCCTTTTGCAGCTTTATGCTGTTTTACTGTTATGCTGTCAATTTGGAAGCAAGCTCACGTACTTCTGCTTCTACCGAAGTTTTATCTTTCATAACCGCTAAGGTTTGCCTTTAATCTTTATGTTTACTTCTTTCGTCCCCGAAAGAAGTAACAAGAAAGGGGCGCGCTTTACCAAAGCGCGGGAAACAGTCGCTTTTTTGCTCGCACAAAAAGCTTAGCAAAAAATGCTTTACCATATTCTCTTTGGTTCGTAGTAAACTAACGACTACTGAAACACATTAACGATTATGGAAGTATTTTTTGAGGTTTAGACTAACGCAAAGTTTAATCCCCTGATACAAGTCTTAGACAAACCACAAAGCACTTCATGGGTTACGAAGAACTTTTGCAAGAATTCGAACAAGCGCTAGTAACAGTAAAGCGGCCCTATTCAAACTGTTTGCATAGATCAAAATCACTGTTTCAGCACTTCGTCATATTTCATAATCTCGCACTGAGACTAGCCATTATTTTTTGCTTTCTCTTCCAGTTCCAACATGTACTTATCAAAATCAGACATAAATAATCTGTCTTGAATGACACGATATTTTTCAAATTCAGTTTCGGCATGCAGCTTTGCAATTGCTGCTGACACCTTCCCTGCATCCTGTAAAACACCATATTCAAACATTTCAATGAAACTGTTAAGTCTCTTCTCCCAATCCTCCATAGTAAGAGGAATATGCCTTAATGTCATGTTCTCTGCGAAATCCAAGTATGCGGTAACCATACGGTTTAATTGCTGCAATTCATTTTCGCTCAGATAATTTTTTGCAATCGTCACATCACTTTTTTTAATCTTGCCGTCTGGAGCATCTGCCCATGTAGTAAGTCCCATATGTTCCTTTTGATGGTCGGCGCGTTCTACAATCAATTCAGCTGCAGTGTGACCGTGAATTGCATAGTGCATTTTGTTCTGAATAGTTGCTTAAAACCGTTTCGTTGTTGCAGAGGTTTTGTCATAATCTATCGCAGTAGCATAAATATCTGTGATTTTCTGATAAAACTTCCTTTCGCTTGCGCGAATTTCTCTGATACGTTCAAGCTGTTCATCAAAGTATTTATCCGTCAGATAAGTGCCTTGTTTCAGGCGTTCATCATCCATTACCCAGCCTTTAATGGTGTAGTCCTTGGCAATCTTATTTACCCATTTACGGAACTGCACTGCACGCTCAGAATTGACTTTAAATCCTACTGCAATAATCATCTCCAAAGAATAGTGATTTGTGCTATAGCTTTTTCCATCAGCAGCAGTTATTCGATATTTTCGAATAACTGAACCCTCCTGTAATTCACTATCCTCGAATATCTTTTTAATATGATAATTTATGGTGTTTACACCTACATCATACAAAGTTGCCATCACTTTCTGTGTCAGCCATATATTCTCATCTTCGTAGCGCATCTCAATGCTGTCCTGCTGGTCCCCCACAGAGGCAACATAAGTCAGATATTCCGCTGCGCTGGAACGGATGGTTATTTCGGCTTTGTTTTTTACCAATATCCCCACCACTTTCTCTCAAATCAAATTTATCAGCACAGTTTAACAGTACCACAGTTTCAGCGGTTCGCCGTCTCCAATCATGCTTCGCTCTCGCTCGCATTCTTGGACGGCTATCACATGGTGCGCACCAGCTGCTCACCGCGTCGCTCAGCTCCTAGTGAGCAGGGTGACGCACTCAACATGGCTCGTCAATAGAACCCGCTTCATCATAGGTATTTTATAGCCATAAGATTTCATTTATATTAGTCGAAAACTGCATTAAATAAAGGATTTAAGCAACTAAGCTACATCTATTGCAATTAAATTGCTTTGGTGTACATTTTGTCAGCGGACACAAAACGGCCACAATGTACCCATTATTCAAGCTATTTAAGGCGAAGATTATTGCATAAGTTGTTAATAATAAATTCGACGTTCCCTTGCTTTTTCCTGCCACGTCTTTTTTACATCTTTTCCTTGACTAAAACTACAACTACACTGCCAGCAATAATCTGCCAGATCAGCCGCTGTCTTTTAACGCGCTTCTCCTCGCGCGCGGATGCCTGCAAGGATTTGTTGGCACTCTCCAATAAGCTGCTCTGAGCTTGCAGCTCTATCTGTAGCTTTATTGATTCCGATTTGAGCTTGCTCAATTCCGCTTTCGACTCGGTCAGCGCTGCTTGTGATTCTGCCAGCGCTTGCCTGGTGCTCTTGGTTTGCTGCAGCAGCAGACTCAACCTGCTGTCGAGTGCTGCCATCTCCGCCGCTGTCATTGTGTAGGTTGTAGCCGATGATGCCTCCGATGCAGAGGCAGGCAACAGCAAGCACAATGTAGCTGCAGTAACTGCGAAATATTTTTTCCACATCTTAGCCCTCCCACAGATAATAGCCTGGCACAGAGCCGCCAGCACGCATGTCAACATGGACAAAGCCCTGCGATACATAAGTGCCCACACCATCAAAAATCTGCTTACAGATGCGGGCCAGCTCGCGTGTAGATACGCCCTCAACATAGATATCTGCAGCAGTCCCAGCCACGTGCTGAGAGTTAGACACACCGCCTACAGCACGGTTATGGTCCGGACAACGATAGCCGCTGCTGATGTAGATTGGGCGACCTAAACGTGCACGCAGACGTTCTAAGCCAGTCAACAAAGCAGAGCTAATGCCATAGGTCGGCAGCTCGCCACAATGCTTACAAGCAAATTCAGATTCAGAAAAATGAGCAGATAACATAGCCATAAAATAAACCTCCTTTGATTTTTCGCCCAGCGAACAGCATAAAATTGCATAAATTGCACCTATTTCAGTTGTTCGCTGGTCATTTTTTAGATTTTAGTTGTTTGTTTAGTTGTTAACCGCGTCTTCTCTTTACGAGTGCTGCGATTTCCCCGACAGCCTCAATACCTGCATCATCGAGGTTCTCACAAATAGACAGCAGCTCGGTAACAACAAGATAGCCAGCAACAAGCGGTACTGCCCAGGTCGGCTGGCCTAGCGCAAGCATTGTAACGTCAACCAGCACGCCAGCCAGCACACAGAGAATATACACGATAATTTTTCCGATAAAGCGGTGCTTCATAACTTCACTAGAGATAAGCCCCTCAGACCGGGCAGCCTTAATGCCTTTGATGATTTGCAGTACCGTCGGCTTTTCACCGCTCAAGGATTCCAAACGTTTTGAGGATAGGCTCATCCAGCGGGTGAAGCAGTCGATAAACACCAGCGCTGAGAACGCCAGAAACAGAACGGAGTGCTTATGGAGCAAAATAGCCAGCAGCGCTGCAATAAGGGATTTGTAGGTTATTCCTTCCAGGAGCGCATCAATGGCGCCCAGAGCAGAAATTTTTAATGCATCAAAATTCATTGCGGCCCTCCATTACCATTCCAGAGCAGGAAGCTCTTTCAGAAGCTCATTGGTGGACGGAATAGCACGCTCACCAGAAACAACAGCATTCACCACGGAGTAGCAATGGCGCCACACTTTGTCTCTCCACTCATTAACAGCAACGGCCTCAGCTTTGAACACAGCATCGGTACTGTTAATATAGGTAACCACGCTACCAACATTGTCATAATTTTTCTTTTTCACGATATCGTCCATCCACTTTTGCACAATATCAGTGAACTGCTTGGTCAGGTCAGCCATCTGCTCTTGCTCGCCCTGCTGCCAATACCATTCAAAATTATCCTCAATGCTTTGCGCGATTCCAGAATAATTTCTGCGGGTCAGCACGACCACATTTGCAGTGATATGTTTATTGCCGTCGCTGTCATAGCTTTCTTCAGGAGAACGATACAGCTTAATGAGCACGTTTCCGGTGCCGATGAGCGGCTGCAGAACAAAACCGTTTCCAGGCATTTCAGTAATTCCGATTCGCATAATATACAAGCTCCTTTCGATTTAGAGGTTTAAAGTATTTCTCGTAAAAATTCCTTGAGTTGAACCATTTCACGTTGCCGGATGCAGCCAGCACAACCCTAGCCCGATGCGGCGTTTTATGCTTGAGCCACTTTCGGACCGCCTGCTCAATATGCAGGGCATTTCTTTTCCGGAGCAGGATGTGATCAGGCCAGAACCTGTAGCCCAGCATATCGATGCCACGCTTTACAACAGGAAACGCCTGCCAGTTGCCCTTCAGTGTCAGCCCATATTTTTCTAACAGAGATTTCAGCGCATCGACAAATCTACGCAGCTTGCGCTTGTTGGGCCCCAGCATAGCAAAATCGTCTACAAACCGAAGCACATGCGCACTGTTTTGATGGCACAGCTTATCCATTTCTAGCAGGATAAGATTCTCGAACCAGGCACTGGTATAATTACCCAGCGGCAAGGAATCATGGCTGTAAGCGATTTTACGAATTAACGCTAAATACTTTTTGTCTTTGACAAATTTACTAAAAGCAGCTACCACCAATTCAGGTTTTATAGACTCGTAGCATTTTTTAATATCTCCTTTCAGGCAATATTTTGTATGCCGCTTATCCTTGCCCAGCCAGGCTTTTATAGCTTTATAGCCGTAGTGAATACCTTTGCCTTTGATGCTGGCAATAGCATAGGTATCAAGCCGTTTCAGCAGCCGGTCTTTGATAAGCAGAATAACAGCGTGATGAATACATTGATCAGGGAAAAATTTTGGTTTATGCAAAACCCGATGCTTTTTCGAGCCCTTATCAATAATATTGCATACCTTATACGGGCTCGGAATATAGGTTTCGGTGAGGATAATGGACCGCAACTTCGCCGCGTAATTGGCAAGATGTTTCAGGACACGCCGCACATCATAACGCCTACGCTTTTGCTCGCTCGCATCGATTATGGCCTGCAAGCATAGCTGTAAAGTTACTTTTTCCGGAGTAATCAAATAACCAATTCTTCTAGTCATTTTACGTGTTTGTTTATTGGCAGGTTTCGAGAATTAACCTACTAACTGCCTCCTCTTAAATATTTTTAGCAAGGGCTAAGGATGTGAGCACCCAGAAATAATAAACATTCCGAGCGAGCCATAATTCCACCTAGCATTAGCAAGACCATTATTGACATTAACATAGAAAGGTCCACAATTAGAACCATTGTTGAAGTTACCACCCGCCTGCAAGGGTGCTCACCCCCTGTGTATAAGTAAATTAATTAATCAGCTTATCGGTTCCACCGCGGGGGAGGTGTCCCCCGCGTCCCCCTCTCATTGAGGACGGAACACGCCGAGCGAGCCAGCATCCCACCAAGCATAAGCAAGACCAAGATTGACATAAACATAGAAAGGTCCACACGAAGAACCAAGGTCGAAGCCACCACCCGCCAGCAAAATCATTAAAGACGTACTATCGTTCGTATAGAAATAATCACCAACAGGACGAGCGCTATCGCCGCCGATGGATTTCGGAGTAGCGATAAACGGAACATTCATGTTATAGGTCAATTCTTTAATATAGCCGTTTGAGGCGGGCAGGTCGCCTGCAACCTTAATCCAACCCTTTGCAATGGCGTCATTCACACTTGTGGGCCAAGCAGAATTGGTAAGCGGTTTCGGATTGATGTAAATGCTGGTTCCTTGACGGAACGCGTTACCGGTCAACTTCCAGTCATTCGCATACAGGTTCTCGATTCCCAGAGTCAGCACGCTATTTCGACCGCTGGTGCCGCCGGTGATTTCGCCATCAAGTCCCAAAACGGTGTCGCAGCCACCGGACCAGTTAACAGTGCGATAGAAGCCGCTGGTGCCAGCAGTAGTAGCGAACGCCGGTCCATCCACGGAGATACGCATATTATTATCATCATAGGTGGCGATGCTTAAAATTTTGCGGGTATAGATACCGCCACTCAAAGTGCAGCCATTCAGGTAGATGGAATCGTCTACAGCGAAATTTGCAGCAGTAGCATTATCTACGATGATGGATGCAGAGCTCTCCTGAGTCACAGTACATTTTTTCAGAGCAACTTCAGTATAGCCGTTCGTTACACCATTACCCACGGCGCTCTGCCAATCGCGACTCGCATATTTGATGCAGCCCAGGTGCTGCAGCCAGGTCAAATCGCTATAGCTGATAGCATGCAGGCCGGAGCCACGCGCCACAGCTTTTGCCTCGAAGGATTTCCACTCAATGTTTACGAGTTTGGGTTTGCCAGCGCGGCTGCACAGACCACCGGAGCCGTTGTCGCACCAACCATATTTAGTTACGCCAACCACGTCATATTCAGTGCCCTCCACATAGTGCAGCGGGGACGGAGCGTAGCCAGCAAGGCGGCGGTCGGATACATAACGATACTCGTTGCCATCGCCATCATAATAGCGGCGCCCGTAGCCTTTCGGGAACATCACGAGCACGTCTGCGTCGTATTCATCATCATCTTTATATTGCTCGAATTCATAGGAGCCCTCGGTGGCTACAACCTTACCGCCCTTCACCAAGGCCTCGTAAGTATTGAAGCAATTGAATTTTGCAGGAAAATCATCACGGCCTGCCGCAATATCGGTGGATTTTTCCCACACCATGGATTCAGCAGCGCCTAAGCGAGAGCCAGCAGCATCAGTCGGAGTAAACTTCACACCTGCAGCTTCAGCGGCGATATTGTCTCTAGATTCCGAGAGGATGCGATTTTGTTCCTCCATAACCGTAATAAAACGTTGCATCGTCGCATCCAAAACAATAGGTTCTGTAATGATAGGACTGGAATTTTCACTCATAATCAAATACCTCCTTGATAGCTAATACATAATTTACCATCCACAACGCTCAGCCCAATCTGCGGCACAACGGTCGCGCCATCAATGAGCTGCCGTGCAGCATTGGCATAATAAGCGGATTGACCAGCTGCATCTTCTGCCTTCTTCGCCTGCAAGGTAGCCTTCTCGCCGGCGGCCGTAGCTTTGTCAATATTGCCTACAACTGTATTCTTGGCGTTAAGCGCTGTCTCGGCATCACGGGCTGCTTCTGCAGCTTTGTCGTTCGCAGCTGCTGCGCTATCGTTTGCGCGTAAAGCATAAGTATTAGCAGCCGCTGCGCTATCGCTTGCGTTGCTTGCAGCACTAGCGGCACCATTGGCACTATTTGCAGCATTACTTGCAGACTTAGCAGCGCTGTTTTGAGACAGCTTAGCTGCAGCTTCGCTAGCAGCAGCAACAGCAGCTGATTTACCTGCAGCTGTCTCGGACGCTTTAGCATTTGTAGCGGAGCTCTTAGCATTGCTCTCGCTGTTTTTAGCAGCTAACGCAGAGGATACAGCGGCATTCATTGCATTAGTTGCACTCAAGGCGCTGCTTTCCGCCTCGCCAACCTGAGCCCTGGCAGTACTTGCTGCAAGCTCAGCAGCAGCAAGCAGCTGTTCCGCGTTATCTTGGTCCCATATGAGCTGACTATCCTTGTAGTTACTGCCGCCGATTTTTCCCTGCATTAATTTAACTTTTTTGTTAGCCTTCAGGACTGTGATGATTTCGCCTTCCTTTAATTGAGGATTGTAAGCATTCCACACATCCTCGCTTGCAAGGCTAAACTGTATTCTTGCATTACTCATTTACTTCACCTCACGCAGTACGCACCCAAAAATATAAGCACAGATAAGATGGCTCAAAAGTTACTTTTTCTCCGTTGCCGGTAGATTGGATGGTTATTTGATGCGAGTGATTTCCAGCCTCTTCAGTTGCGCCCCAGCGGCGCTCATGAGCTTGATATCCTGCACCACCACTGCCGCCATGGGTTTGCCAATTGCTGACATAGATATCATGCTTATGATTGCCAGCACCATAAATTGTAGCTTCATGACTATGTGCAGGCAGTTGTTGCTGCGTAAGCACAAAGCCATCACTGCCACCCAGAGAACCGCCAGCATAACCATCACCAGCAGTGCGGATATATCGGCCGCTTTGCAGCAGCTGCCACGTACCACCCAGCTTCGTGCCCGGATTGATATTATCTTTAGTAATAACCACCGAGCCAACAAAGCTCATCGCGTTCAGATAATCAATATTCAGAGCAACATTTCCCTTGCTGTCAGGCTGTTTGCCCTCAACGCTATATACAAAATTTTTCTGTATATTGCCGTTTATATCTGGCTTCTCCCCGTTCAGCGACAGCACCAACGATTTTTTTAGCGACGCCACAAGCGCAGCGTAATCGTTGTCCAAAGCATCCTGCCCCTGCTCCACGAGCACCTGTGCCAGCGCAGCAGCCATAATCGTGGCCTGCTTGTACAATTTGTTATGCAGCGCCGCCGGAGCAAGACCGGGCACAACGCCATTAATGCGCTGTGTGTCCGTTGCATATTCTGCGTCGCTCACAACATTCAGCGCTGCCACAGATTCAGCGAATACTTTAAAATTGCTGCTTGCCATTTATTAATTCCCCCTTTTCTGCTTCTGCCCAATGGCTCTCATAGCCACTGTAACGCATAGTATTATAATCATAGCTAAACAAAGGCAAGCCGTCTGTCGATACAAACGTCAGCACATTGATACGCACGCCTTCCGGCTTTGGGATAACGTAGGCATGTATTATAAGCTCTTCCTCGAGCTGCGTGTAATCGCCCTGCAGCACAATGTTGTAGCTCATATCCTGCAAATCCTCGATGGACAGTTTTTTATTAGCGCCCATGACAGCGTCCCACAAATCGTACAGCTCACCAATTGTGCCCTTCCAGGCATTCTGGATAATGCGGGCCTTAATCATCAGCCTGAAAACTTCGTCATCCAGCAGATTGCCCTCGCCCATTTCCGCCGGCGGATAACCTGTAAGCATGGGCGTGCTCTCCAATTTGTCAGGCGTAGGCGTATAAATTATCGGATAAACCTCACCGCTTGCCATTTCTGCCGGCGATGGACAAATAACCTCACCAATGGCAGCAGCAGACGGCTCAAATTTAAGTTGGCGGCCTACACCAACAATCTGCCCTAAAATATCCAGCTGCGCCGTACTAGCATTGTCCACCTCAAACGCCAACAACATATTGTTTATGCTATTATCAATGTCCAGACCATAGCCAAGCAGTTTCTGCACCATCGCCGTAAAGCGTGGGCTGTGGCGATATTCGCTCGTAACCAGCTTTTTATAATATTCCAGGTCTTGAGTCATTCGAGCGTCACCTCAATGTTCGCATACGCAGGATTCGGAATTTCCTTAAAGCCGATATCAATGTCCTGCGCTGCCATAGACGATTTGCTAAGCCCCAACTTCAGTTCTTTGATACCAAAGATAGGCTTGGTGAGTGAGGGATTACAATCGGTAATGATATTGCTCAACACCGACGCAGACACGTCACTGCCAATCGTCAACGCGGCCAGATAATTATAAACAGCTTCACGGACTTTGACAGTCATAGTGGAGATATAGCCTGTATATTTTTTAAGCACGACTTTAATAAAAATATCCTTATAGACAGGACGGAAAAACCGCACACGGTTTATATAATCGTTTTGGTCCGTATACTGCACTTCAACATCGCCGTGCGTATAGCAGCCGATGCCCTTATGCAAAAATATAGCTTCCGCCACATCCTCATCCGTCCCTCCCTCGACCACACAGGTCACGGAGTGAGCTGGCAGTCCATACGGATTATCATCCGTTACAGAGCTAACGTTGGTATCGTTCTCGTACACAGCGTAGCGGGAAACATTTTTTAGAGCAGCAATTGCGCCCTTCGTTCCGTCCAGCATAGTCTGCGACGGATTAGCAGTGCTGATAGTCTGGCGTTCACGCAGCTGCGCATCGGTCTCCTGCGCATTACCCAGCACAGCAGCAACTTCATTCGTTACAGACACCCAGCCGTAAGTCGGCGTTTCAATCTGGCTGATATCGCCAGCCAGAGCGCTCACAGCTCCGGCCGTGCGGCAGGTCGCAACAGTGTACGTCGTACCGCTAGAATCAATAACTACGCTTGAGGGCAAATCCCACGTCAGGCCAGCGCGATCACGCACAGCACCGTCAACGATTTGTGTAAACGGCGTACCGGTGATTTTTACCTGACACGTACTCTGGCTGGCAGCCTTGCGCTTGATACCATTCAGCTTTACCACGCTGTCCAGCGACGCACCGATAGCCGTTTCAGGGGAGCGTGCATTGTAGGCATAAGCCATAGCCTGAAGCGTATCGCTTTGCTTAAGAGCAAAAATAGACAGCAGCTGGTAATCAGGCGAGCTGTTGTCCAGATAGATATCATCACCGTAGATTTGCTTCATTGCAGCAATCATATCCTCTAAAATATCGTTGTAGGTAGGGATATGCAGTCCCGTACTATCAACATAAGGCTTAAAATACGTCACATCTGCACCTCCTCACTACTAATAGTCAACGAGCCATAGATAGTCTCTACAGTTGCCGTAAATTTATAATGTCTGCGTTCGTAAGATGATTCAAAAGACGTGACAGACTGCACGCCTTCCGTGCCACTTATACGGTCACGGATAATAATGTCAACGGCCTGCCTGTTTTCATCACTGCCAGATGTGCCTAAAATCTGCTCCCACAACGGCAGCCCATCTTTTAAATCTTCCCACCATTCAGCATAAAGCAAGAGCAGGCGTTGCTTTATCGCCTGCCCGACAGCTTCAACGCCGCTGATGTAATTTTGAGAGCCACGGCCAAAGTAGTAATCCCAATTGTCGTCTAAACGTCTAACCTGCATATCAGCCTCCAATAAACACATTACTGCTGCCTTCGGCCACAGTACCGCCACAGCTCACGGGATCACCAATGCGCCCTGCAGCCTTGCCGTTAATATAAACACTGGCACTCCCACTGGCAATCGTACCGCTATGCGTCGGATGTGCTACACACCCATGCGGCGCATAACTGTCGCCCACGCGTCCTGCAGCGCGGCCGTTGATGTATACGTTAGGGCTGGCAGATACGAGTGCTGTCGGCGAGCAGGCATCATGACCGGTATCCAAATCGCCTAAACGCGTTGCATTACTCATTGATATTCACCCGCCCTGCTTTAATGTTGACCGTACCGCCTACGATGTTAATCGTATCTCCGGCAAGCTCTACGTAAGCACTGCCTGCATCATTGCGTAGCTGAGCAGAGCCTGTGCTGTAGCCGGGGATTACTCTAGGCTGCGACCACACGCCGATAATAGCAAAGCCATCAGACAGGTCATGCCTGCGACATTCAACTTGATTCTGCACGCCCCCGCTCTGCCACCAGCCATCCATGCACATATCGCCAAAGACCACCAAACACTCATCGCCTGCCTGTATAGGTAGCGTCAGCGCATAACCGCCAGCACGCGGCACGACAACAGGAACGTCGACCAGCAAAGGAATATCTATCCATGATTCATCACCGTCTGCAAGCATTTTTTCTCGCAGCGCTGGTTGCACAGTAACAGTCTGAGCGGCCGCGTCAAAGCTTTGGATAATGCCAGGCATACACACGCGCGTCTTGATTGCAGCGGCACGAGCATCCAATTCTCCCTGCCGTTCGACGTTCGGCGTGCGCAAATTCAAATCAATCATAAAATCACACTCCGTTCGGATTCTGCGAATTGTTGGCCATGAGGGCAGGCAGAACGCCCTTACCATAACGAGAAACAGCCGTACAGGACGTATACCAATCATTACCCATCGTATCACCAGTATGCGTCAGCTCGATTACCTGATAGATCCACTCTTCATCAAGCGGCATCTGTGCCTGCCCTGGCGTAACCTGCGCTTCCGCAATCTCGCTATTTTTAAGCTGCACCAAGGACCACATCTGTACAGCAGGATTCAGCAGCAGCTTAAAATTTGCGCCATACTGTGTCTGCGTCGGCATACCGACAAGACCGGTTGTAGGCGTTTGCACGATGGCTTCATCCTTGGCAGCGTCAGCAAGCTTAATCATGTTCAACTTGCCGTCATTCACCCAATAGCTCGCACCGTTACCACGGGCAATATCAGAAATATAGTCTTTTGGCTCGCCAAAAATAACCTTACCCCGCGGCAGCTTTTGCCCGGATAGGCCCTGAGTAATACTATTCGTAGGTATTTTGGTTTTTGACTTTTCACAGACCGCATCCAAAATCTGACGTTGATTAACACCCTTGTTTAAGGTTTTAGCAATAAAATTTTTCCCAAGGACATTAGCTCCGTCTACACACAGGAGCGACAGCACATAGTCAGTGTTGTTCTCCTTGCGGCGGGACGGATAAATAATTTTACCGTCGAAAATAACGCCGTACTGCTTCTCCTGAGTATTACCTTCAGCATCCTTTGCCTCCTGGACGGAGCCATCTGCAGATGTAGTCAGATAGCCTTCATAGCCAGCCTCAATGATGATACGGTCGCCTTCCTTAAGGATTTTCTGTTCGGTTGCTGCAGTAAGATTGTAAATTTCCACGGTAGAATAGTTGTTTATTTCCCGCGACTTTTTGACAGTAAACTTCACATGCAGGTCAGAAACATTCAAAGCCTCCTTGTCCTGAGCATCCACAACAAGGATTTTCCACTTTCTCATCCACAGATAACTGCTCATGAGCCATCACCCCACAGAAGTACCCAGGCTGAGCCTAGTGTCTCATTATCAGGCTGCTCCTGCGTGGTAGGCCCAACAGCCACGATTTGAGCGCTGCCAATATTCAGGTAATCGTACTGACCTAGCAAATCAATGCCAGGCACCAGCGGCATGCCTGTAATCAGCTCTTCGCCTGTGCTATTGTCGCAGACATCAGCCACCCACAACTCGTACAAATCATAATAGCGTAGCTTCAGCAGGATGTTGATGTTACGCTCGCCATCCAGCGTCAGCTTAAAAGTCTTCTGGTCGAAAGGGGTGGTAGTCAATGGTATTTCATAATAGCTCATTACCACTTCACCTCCAGACCTGTGCCCTTTTCTACTTTGCGCAAAATCGTGCTGTTGTCTTTAGGCTGCACTTCTTGCGATTTGCGCTGTGCACCTGTAGTCCACTGACGCGCCGAGACTTTCTCCGCGCCAACATTTACAACCAATACCTGCACAAGATTCACCGTAGCTTTAAGAGCACAGAGTGTCGACACATCATCGCTCACATCAATGCTCTCAATAAGCATATTCTGGTACGTGTTCAGACGCGTAACAACCTGCATGGGTATACGCAGCTCCTGCAGCTTGCAGAGTAAGCGATAGGCCTGTACAGATTTTGTGCCGCCATCACCACCATAATCAGCACCAGTACGATAAGCCATGGCATCAGATACGCCAATCTGCATCGTCATACGGATAGGATTCACAAAAGCATGGTCACTGATATTTGCGCCAGTCTGCACAGGATGCTGGGTAACCGTCAGGCTATGTTCAGTATCAACGCTAAAAACAGCATCAAAAAAATAGCCACCAATGTTCGTTTTAACCATAAGAACCTGTTGTGCTCCTAGCCCACTGCCCCAAACAGATGGACTATAACCATCATTAGTCTTAAATGATTTATTGCCCGTGAGCTTAGCAACCAGATTATTAGCGCCCCAGATACCATTTAAAGTGTTCATTGTACCCATTAAGCTCATACAAACACCGTCCCTCCGTTATGCGCTGCCAGACGCTGGGCAAAATCTTCCATTGTTCCTTCTACAGCCTTAGCCACACCCTGAGGATCACTTACGTTCCCACAATTAACCACAATACCGCCAACATTTACAACTCCACCGTTATAATTTGCCGTACTGTTCGCCATTGGCATAAGACCTGCAAAGCCACCAGCAGCATATGCAGCATAGCTCGTAGGAGCAACAAGGCTGTTATACCCGCCGCCACCGCCACCGTGATAATCATCCGCTTGTTTGTTGCCAGCCTGCATAGCTTCATAGGCAGCACGAGCATTAGCTTGACGTTGAGCATAATTAGCAGACGCTGAATCAGGCTTTTCATATTCGTCCGTCATAATCTGGCCAGCTATCTCCGGCAATTCAGCGCTTTGCATTTTAGCGTAAGTATCAGCGTAGGACGTGCGTATTTCTTCTGCCAAAAATTCAATCTGCGTGTCAAGGTCAGTCCAATCTTTACCACGAGCAGCAGCAAAGCGTTTGAGCGCTTCCCAGCGTTCATTATGCCATTGAGCCAAACCACCGGATGTACCATTGTCACCGATAGCATCCGTGCGCAAGCCGGATTCCTGGACAAGGTTGCCTACAACACCAGCGGCAGCAGAAGCAGTAAAGCCCATCGACATAAGCTTTTGCTGGATATATTTAGAACGCTCGCCTGTTGCATTTTCATCAGCAGCCGCATTGATAAATTCCTCACGTGCTCCCTTGAAATCGCCCTGCATAGCTTTACCCAAAGCACGCATAAGATGTCCCATACTATTGGTCAGCGTGAGCACCTTATCTACAACTTTACCAACGGCAGTCAGAAAGAAGTCCCAGAATTTCTTCACAACAGGATACTTCTTGCCAAAAATACTCTCGACAATCGTCGCCAGACCTTCGGCAATTTCAGCAACACCCTTAGCAATATTAGCTACAGTCTTTTTGAGCTTTTCCTGTCGTTCTTCCGTAAAGACTTTCTCAAACAGCTCCGTGAGTTTCTCAAGGATAAACGCAATGCCTTCCTTAAGCTTTTCAATGAGACGACGCAGCGGATTATTCTCATCCGTGAGCCATTTCCAGAGCGGTTTTAATGTATTGCTACTCTCGCGTCCCTCAAGATAACCAAAGAAATCCTCCAACATGATGAGGGCAGTGCCGATGGCCATCATCATCAGGCCAAACGGCCCTGCCATGATGGCAGCACCGACAACAGCAAACACAGCTACTAAAGCCTTTGTTTTGCTTGGCAACGCGTCAATAAAATTATAAATGCCTTCAAATAGCCATTTTAGAGCCTTGACCAGCGACATAGCTACACGCACAACACTCGCCAGCACACTGGCTACCTTACGTGCCAGTGCAGGCAAGCTTTTGCCAAATTTAGCATTGAGCCAGCGGATAAACTCCTGAAACTCTTTGATGTAGGGCTGCAGCTCTTTGATAAGGTAGTAGACCACCCATTCCTTAAACATCTTTAGCTTAAGCTGCAGACTTTGCACGTCGTACCCAATCTCACGGATCCAGGCTAACTGATTGTCGGCATCTGCAGGAGTAGAGAGCTCTGCCATTTCCTGACGCAGGCGAAAAAACTGCTCACGCAGCTCCGGCACCCACGCCACATCTTCCTGCGACGCGCCCATGGTTTTCAGGACCACACTCAAGGTTTTAGCTGTGTCTTTTGTCACCCACATGGACTGCGCCAGCTTTTGATATTCCAAATCTGCGCTGGCCACAGCCTTAATGTTATCAATGACAGCTTCCGTAACCTTTGCCAGCCCTGCAAAGATAGCGCCATATTTAAGGATAGAGCCTAATTTCCCGAGCATACCGGATAGATTATTGATAGCTTTGGCAGCTCCGGCAAAAGCGTCCTTGTCGACTTCTGCACCGATGCGGACAAGATATTCTTCTAATATATTGCTCATCAGCCTACTCCTTTCTCATGGCGTCTTGCATCCGCCGTGCGTTTTCCGCCTTGACCGCCAACAGTTCGTGAGCGTCCAGCAAATCATCAAAATCATACGTGCCATCACTCAGCTCGTGCTGCCGCCAAAGCCCTGCAGCAACAGGAGCAAAGGCGAAAGCATCAAGCGTCGGATAACTCATCGGCTCGTAGGTTTGCCCGTCAATTCTGCCGGGAGATTCAACCCGGCTGCGGCGAAAAAACCTCCGACGTTGAAAATAAGCGCATGGACAGTCAGCTGGATAACGCTGGCAGCATCATACGCCAGAGCCTCGTCAACAAAATCACCCTTAGCTGTCAAGACAGGTTCAGGGAGCTGCTGACCGTTGCCGTTATCAACTAAGCGGTTAACAGTACGCAGCAGCAGAGATTGTAGCTCGTCAAAATCTTTGCGTGGCATACCCATGAGGGCAGAAGCCATCTCGGCTGCTTTACCGCCTGAGGGAGCCAGCACGCCCGCAACCTTAAAAGCAACATAGCTGCCTGTGCGTGCGTCCATCTTGGTGAGCTGATAGGATTTACCAGCCACCTCCACAACTTGTGTTTTTTGTTTAAGCATGATTCAGACCTCCATCAAATCGGAAGATTAGTAACCTCGGCACACATCAGCGTCCAAGATACACGCTGGCCTTGGCTCTGGTACGGAGTATCCGGCTCTTTTTGGGGAGAGATACCGGAAATAATATGGCGTGTACCTGTCGCGGTATTACGCAGCGTCATGCTGGTGCTTGCCCATTCGCTCGTAGGCAGCTGCCACAAAGCGTTAAACCAAGCACTCAACCATTTATGGATAGCAGATGTCTGTTGACATTCAATGGTTACGGTGCCATTATTGCCCGCAATCTTAGATACCATTACAGAGCCATCTGCAGCAATATCATGAGCAGTGCGGTCGGTGGCCTTAGCAACGGTTACAGAGCCAACGCCAGTACCATCAAACAGGTAAGAGCCAAACGTCGGATGATTAATAGAGCCAGCCAGATCAGCAAAACTGTAAGTAGTTAATTCCATTCAGATAGCCTCCTTAGCGGTTAACATTAACCTGGATGGTAATAAATTCAATTGAACCAGCCAGTTTACAGCAGACATAAATCGGTGGAGCCTTGCGTTTGTCACGGTCAGCCTGAGACTGCTCGTCAAGAGGCTCGCTCTGCACCAGATAGCCATCAGGCAGGTAATCACCTGTCTCCAGATTCAGGCACTCGGCACCGTTCCACTTGCCCGGAGCGATAAAGCCCAAATTTACATATTTACGGCAGGCGTTGTTAATAACATTGATGATGCTGGTAACGCCAGCTTCAGTCTGCGGCAATTTGCGGCGCTGATACAGCAGGTCCATGACATTAAGAGTAATGTCATTACGCAGCATATCAAGATACAGCACTTCATCAAAGCTCGTGCCATCAGCCATATAGCCCTGCTGCAAAACATCGTATTCCTCGCCACGGGTAATATATACATTACCGTTATGGCCTGTAGATTCAGAGCTACCACACACATGGGTTACCTGAGATTCAGACAGGTCATCTGTTTTTACGCCGGGCAGAGTTTTATACGCCAGCGTAAACGCATCACCGGCAAGGCCACGGTTAGCGCCCATCGCATAGCCCATAGTAGCTGCAACAGCATCGGGAGTATCCGTGTCACCACAATACTGACCAAAGCTGCGACGATAGTTTTTATCCTGCAAAGCCTTAAAAATGCTCTTTGCATCACCAGATGCGTCAAGTACGCTTTTATCAGCAGTAGTATACATGTAGACGCTGTCAGGTACAGCACTCTCGCACCATGCAGCACAATCTTTGATATCCACGTCTTTAGCACCCAGATAAGTAAATGGCCACCACTGAGAGTTAGCAGCACGGCAAGCCTCCAGCGTAGCAGTTAAGTTCTCGTCTGCTACCAGCTTTACGCCCACCGCCAGCTTGCGAGGGCTGGTCGTAGCAGCAAAATAAAGCTGAGCAGCCTTATATTCTGCAGACGTTTCCACAAACCCGTCAGTCAGCATTTGAGCAGCGCTTGTATAAATACGTACCCTTTCATTCGCCGGAATAACCTCAGACTTGCCAATAATCAGGCCAAGGTTAAAGCCCTTGCGAGCAGCAGCCTTAGCAGACAGGTTGATAACCACGTCGACAATCGGAGATAAGTCCAATTTATAAGCCAACTAAATCACCCTTTCTTAATAATAATTTCACCTGGCTCAAGGATAACATCACTCGTACCAGGCTCGTTTGCTTTAATCGTAACGTTGACTTCTTCAATTGCTTTCACGATAGATTCAACGCTGATCAGTACATTAAAATATAAAGTCAAATCGGCGCGCTTCCACCAACGCCCCTGAAATAATTCAGGCGCATATTGGATGGAATCCTTGCCGGGAATAATATAAATTTTTTGTTTTTTGAGCTTCGGTCGGCCAAGCAGCAGCTCAAGGCGTAGCTTAAGCAGCGATTCATAGCAGGCAGGACCATAAGCATTCAGGCGTAGCTGGATGGTACGTGTGCTTGCACTCTCACGCAAAAAATCACGTCCTTCAGACTGCCAACGCTCATCAATCGGCTGCATGATGTCCTCGGCCGCCTCGGTACACTGCATAAAGACCACGTTGTCTGTAAGCTTCCAGTCGGGGCCTCCGTCCGTTGGCCAGGAGCGGCGTACAGGCGGCGGTATTGTCTTAGCATCATGCCCGAGGATATCCATCAGCTCTGCCCACATTAAAGATTCAAATTCAGCAATATTTTTAACCAACTCCATCACCGTCCAATCGCGTCCCGATAGAGCGGTAAAATCCATAATCAATATCAGGCGTAACAGTGAGGATTTTGTAGCGTGCTCCGCGCCATTCAAGCTCATCGCTGATAGCTTCGCCATTGGTCGCGTGCAGCTCCACGTTCGTCAAAAATTTCATTGCCCCGGTGACGCGGTCACCTTCAGGCAATAACTGCAAATCTTTAGGCTGGGCAACGGTGACAATCGCTGCCACCTGCAGCACAATAGGATTGTCTGCATCCCGACCATAAGCTCCATCATGCCAGCTCGCAGCGTAGCGTTTGACAGTAATGCGCTGGCAGCCTAAACGCTTGCTGCGCACCACTCTGCCAACATTAACCATGTCAATCACTCCTTACCACATAAACAATAGCCTTACGCAAGGCACCGGTATCAATAAGCGGATTGGTTTTGCCGCCCTTGCCTTTGGTCTTTTTATCTATGGTTTTCGGGGAGTTGGGCGGCCAGCCATTCTCGGCATCCGTAAACCATTTGCGGCAGATGTTCTGCGCCAACAGGCCTGTGCGTTTAATAAAAGCATCAGCCCTGCTTCCATCGCCAGTCATAGCAGCCTTTACAGCCTTAGCGTATTCTTCTGCAATTTCACGATGGTGCTTGGCGATAGCCGGTTCAATCACAGGACGTGGCGGAGCGTGCCATAGCGGCGAACCGTGTGTTTGGACATACAACTGATAAGCCAGGCTGTACTCCATGCCCTGATCCATGTAGCCCTGCATTTCCTCACGCATGGACTTCCGCCGGATGCCATGAGTATGGATGTACAGCAGGCTCGCATTATTGATAGGCTCATCGCCACGAGATGTTTTCTCCTGCGGGATACCCACATAGAGCTTGTTGTTGCTCAAAGCTTGCACTCTGTCCATTAGTCCCTGTAGGCCGCCGTTGGCCGTTCTGTGGGAAGTTTTTACGCTCACCATACATACATGCCTCCCTTGCCCACAAGTCGAGCTAAGGTAGCAAACTGCACGCCAAACGCGGTCAAACGAAAAGTAGCCCAACCAGCAAGGTCCTGTGACAGGGCTGATGTATCCATACTGTAGGAAACGCCATCAGCAGACTCACTCGTAACAACACCAGCGGCCTGAGCTGCGGCAAGGATATCAGCAGCAGGTGCCCCCGGGTCTGCAGCAGACTGCATGTAAAGGGTGCACATATGGGCGATGAATAGTCCGATGGCCATCCTCCACATCTTACCATAGCGCTGCTCGCTTACACACGCCTGACCAAGCTCTACAAAGCTGTCCAGCACTATTTCCGGCAGGGGCTCAGCAAACTGTGGATAGAATGCCAGGAAGTCCTCCTTGGTGTAGGGAGGATTCTCCTGCGTTTTGATATTGCTCGCCTGCGCAATCAACGGATGGTACATAATGCACCTCCTTATTCGCTTTTATCCTACGCTTTGCTTTGCTTGGCTTTGGCAACAGCTTCTGCCTCAGCCTTCGGAGTTTTACCATTGACCGGCACAAGGTCGCCAGATTCAACAGCCAGCGCATACAGCGGATCAGTTGCAATCCAATCGGGAGCATCCTCAATTTCCATGCCACCCTTAGTCAAAAATCGTTCAGCATCAATGCGTTCAGTTCCGTCCTGCTTAACAAAGCCAAAGCGTTTTTTAGTTAAAATAACCATTGATTGTCCTCCTCAAATAAAAAAGCCAGACGATAAACGCCTGGCTAGAATATTGCCTAATCAGATACCGATGTGGTATGCGACAGGTTGGTAATACATGAATTTAACCTGGCCGATTTGCGCTGCAAACAAAGTCAGGATGGCGGCACGCTCAACAGACGGTTGAGTATACGCGCGGGTGATAGGCACAGTCAAATCAAAGTTAACCATATCCTCATCGTTGACGTAAACCATCATAAGGTCTTTTTGACCGGTTCCGGCTTTGATGCACCAACGGCAAGGCTCAATGGTGATAGAGCCGCCCTGCTCTTTAGCAATATTGTTTTGCATCAAATACTCCATGATGGAGATGTTACCAGCATCGGAAACCTTCTGCATGGTGATGTACGCATACTGCTTAGGCGGAATCAGGATATGATTCGGCATGCCCTTCATGTCGTATTCAGACGCAGCCCATGCATCAACCAGCGCATTGTTGATGTCATGCAGGATCTCATCTGCGGTTTTAGTATTCCACGTAGCAGTGCCAGCCTTGCCATTACCAACAGTGTAGGTAACAACATTCGGGTCATTCAGCAAGCCAGTAGTACCTGCCTCCTTGAAGCCGTTGTAGACATTGAGGTCAAGAGTTTTGTTGTAGTTGAGTTTAACGCCCTTATCCAGCAAATCTTCCAGATTGCGGCCAATCTGCTTCATCTTTGCCTGGTCAATGAACGGAACCTGCATAGCGTGCATCCAGGTGGATACCTTGAACATGTTCTTGCTGGTGTTGACCTGCATTACAGGGATTGTAGTAGCACCGGGAGCAGTGATACTGTTAGCGTTTGCGCCAGAAGTAGCATAGTCAACATCAAAAGTAGAAGTGAATTCTACCCAGCCGCCGCCAGTCTTGGCGACAATATCGCGCTGCCAGGTTACGCTGGTCAGCGGTTCGCGCAGCTTAGGATCAACCTTTTCGAGTTCGCCTGTAATGTACGCCATGCCAGAGCTGGCAGCAGCATCCCATGCAGAGCCGCGGAATCTTTTACGACCACCATTCTGCATGGCCAAATTACCCAGATTACGCATACCAGCGTCCGGGCTATAAAAGCCAAATTTTCCAGTTGCCATATTATTTATACCTCCTTATATTACGCAGAAGCACGAGTCAGCAGAGTAACTTCGCAGACACGATTCGCATCCATTGCGCCGCTAGTCCAGCGCATATTCGGAATTTCAATGGTGTTAGTGCTGTCAGCTGCAGCTTCAAAGCCGCCAACAACGCCGTTAGCGATAGAAGTATTAGCTTTAACGCGCACGTAAACTTTACCGTTAGCTTTCGGAGTGCCAACATTACATACAACAGTAGCAGCGCCGCGTTCCAGGACAGACATATACTGACCGGGCTGATACTCGGTTTTATTTTGCTCTGCATAAGACACTGCCTGCTTAACAACACGCAGTGCAATGCCACACACATCAGCAGCAGTAGTTGCAGCACCAACAGCAGTATAAGTGTTGTCATCTTTAATGCAGACAGCGGCGCCAAACGGCACTGCCGCACTAGCATCATTCAGCATACGGCTAGCCACGATATCGTCCGGAGTGCGGGCGTAGTTACCGGGATAGCCAAAATTCATAGAGATACCAATTGCTTTACCACTCATATCATTTTGCCTCCTTAGCGATTTTTATAATGGGGATTATATTTTTTTGCAATTTCACGTCCCAGATCGTAATCATCAGGCTGGCTGTCTTTCGCAGCGTTACGACGACGCATCTGCATCAGCTCGCCATATTGAGCATCCTGCTGCATAGAGCCTTTGATGAGGATAGCCAGAGAGTCGGCCGCACGTTTGCGCTGTGCCTCATTTGGAATGGCTGCTACTGCAGGCTTCAAATTTTTGATTAAAGCCATAGCTGCATCACGTGCTTCTTTAGCGTCAGGAGCACATCCGCCCTCAACATCTTCTTCAGGCTCTGCATCCTGCGCATTGATATCTTCCGGCGGCTCGATTACATCATCCTCATCACCGGCAGGAGCAGCAGCAGGTGCTTTGTTTTGGAGCTCTTCCTCCAGAGCATCAAGAGCGTCCTTTTTAGGTTCAGCAGCAGGCTGCGCAGGATTCAGCTTAGAGCTGATAGCTTCCAGCGCGTCCTCAATTTTTTTGAAGCGTGCCTCGGTAGCTTCATCCATTGCTGCAGGTTTATTTTCAGGCTGCGGCACAGCAGCAGGCGCTGGTGTTGCGGGAGCTGCTGGAGCTGGCGCAGGCTGAGGACGCGGTTCAGCGTCAGAGCTACCTGCAAGCTTTGCAGCAGCCTCCATGTCCTCCGGTGTAGTAGATTCGTCGCGAGCCAGCGCTCGCAGGATACGTCCAATCAAAGATTTAGACATTTTTTTACCTCCTTTTTTATCGTCGGCAGCGTCACGGATAGCAACCTTATGCCCCGCCCTGCCTTTATCAACAACCGCTACATGGTTACCACGGATTTCCAGCTGGTCATAGCTGGAGTCGCTCGTCGGATTCCACAAGCAGTCATAGCCGCAAGATATCTCGCGTTTGCCAGCCTCAATCTTATTGATAAGGTCAGCATCATAAATAACTAAATCAGCGACTAAGCAATTACTCAAGTCGCCATCGCCTCGACGCACATCACGGCACACGCCTTTCATGTACCGCCCATAGTTATCGGGAGTTACATCTTCTTCGGGATGTTCATCGCATACAGGCTTGCCTTCAAAGCTTGCCACGGCAGCACGGTCAAAGACTTCGGCTTCAGGGCGCTGGACATTATAAATGCCATCAGCGACCGGACCGCCAAACTCGCAGCCTCGATACTGCTGCGTACCGGTACGAGCAATCGGAACGTCCTTGCATATCAGAAAGCCTTCTGGCGTTTTAAGGATGTGGTCGGAGATTCGTGAGCCAAAATATGCCTTGCTCATAGCTCACCTCCAGGTAATAGTTTCTTAAATTGTTTTATGCCCATGCGCTCGATTTTGCCGTTGCGGTACACCTTTGCAGGCCACGCCACCTGGTCAAACCTGATAAGCGGTTCAGGATAGCAGCGGCAATTGTAAATATTTCCCGCATGGTAATTCCCCTGCGACTTCTCATGGTTTAGCAACTCCGGCGCCGGTGCCTCGCTCCACGGGATAATCACGCCATCCATATGAGCATGAGCGGAACGCACACGAGAGTCCTCGCTTGTACGCCAGACGTACCAATCAAGCCCTGCCTCAGCAGCACGCACCTGCGTCAGAGCCGTGCTGGCTTTAGACGTTTCCGTGCGGGCTATGAGCCTTGCATGAGCTTCGGTCATTTGCGGGTACTCCTTGAGCATATCGTCTATCATTGCCTCCGGTCGCAAGCCTTGCTCATAACCTTTAGCAACCTTATGAGCCACCCTGTCAGCCAGCGTGAGCGGCATAGAGCGGATTAATTCAGCGTTGCGACTGATTATACCCTCGTACACTTTCGCGACGCGTGGTGAGGCAAGCTCGCGCTGTAGAGCGGTGCGGATGATTCGCCCCTTGCTGCCCTCAGCTGCTGCGGCACGCCACGTCTTATGCCCGTCGCGGAACAGATGCGTAGCCATCGAGCGCGCGATTTGGTCGCAGGCACGAATAAAAGTCGGAGAACGTGCCAGCCGACGCATTATGTCAGCAATAAAAAAAGGACTGGCAACGTGAGATAACTCACGCTTCAGTCCTTGCATCAGGCGGTCAATGGCGCTGGCATAAGAGCGCTCAATGACTCGCGGCATTTTAAATTTTTTCATTTTATTACTCCAACAAAAAAAGCGCAGCTAGAAAACTTCTAACTACGCTTAAGGATTTAAATTTTCGAACCATTCATGATATCTTGCCATTTACAAGCTAAAGCACAACGCTCACTTATTGGAGCGTTCTCATCATTTACATCCCTGAGTTCTTCAAGTTCAATTTCCACCATTTTGTCAAAAATTGCTTCTTGTTCTTCTGGCGATAAATTATACGCTTCTTCAATAGTCACGCCTGTTTCCCGTTCAAAGAATTCAATTAGTTTTTTTAGCATTTTTTGCCTCCAACAATATTGCTCCGAGAGAAGTTTTAAAATTTTGTGTAGACTTATTGATAACCGTTTTTAAGCCTCCACTCTTAGTAACACAAACTTTTATCCCGTTTGAAGAGTAAATATAACCTCCGTATTGATTATCAACAGCTCTCTCTCCATTTTTGATGGTATCCTTTATTTCTTCCGCATTTATTCCACGCTCCCACATACGGTCAAAAACATGTTTACTTATCCAACGCACATATCCTAACTGCTTAATTTCCGCATTCATCAATAATGGCCTGTTCTGTTTAATAAACCATTCTGGAGCTATTGTTTCTTTGGTGCTGATTGTACCATTCTTTTTGCTTTCTTGCAAGTTATTTGTTTTTCCAGCCCCATCGCCAACACCATCGGCTTCACAAAATCGTCCATTCTCAGGACTATGATGTGAATTAAAATCATCAGCCTCACTCCAGAAAGCAGCATCTGCACTTTTCACTTGCCTAACAGAAGCAGACACCTGTGGTTCAATCTGTTCTTCGCCGCCAAACATTCCGCCCATCTCGCCCGGCGGCTCCACAGAGTCGGACGCGCGCTCGATATCCTCATCGGTGATGTTCGTCCAGACACCAGTGCGCTCGCTCTGCTGCTTCAGCTCCTTCAGGGCAGTGCGCTGTGAGATAAGACCGGCATTGTAAGCAGCTACAACATTGTCTGTGCCACACTTGGCAAGGTCAGCGCGTTCTTTGTCACTCGGCTCTGCGACTGGATCAAATTCAAAATCAAAGTCGTCCGGCAGGCTGCCTAGCGTCGAGATAATGAACGGCGGGAGCACTTTGTTCAGGATAGGGCGCAGATAAGACTCCTGCTTCTCAGCTATCATGTCGTAGTAGTTCTGCAGGTCACTCTCGCCTGTAGCGTTAAGACCGGAGGGAGAGCGCCCGAAAAGGCGCGTCACCGGAATTTCAGCAGCGCCGCTGATGTCCATAATAAACTGCTGATAGCAATCAGCAAGACCACCGAAAGTGTATTGATGCGTTTCCAGACCATCTGCAGCATCCATAACCTGCATGCCCATATTGTTCAGCAGCATGTTCTGCGCTTCCAGCGTTCGCAGCAGCTCAGCCTGCGACTCGTTGTCCGTTGCCGCCAGAAGCTGACCTAAGTCCTGCATTTTAAGCACGCGGATATTCGCCATGAAGGTCAACTGCGCAATGTTCCAGCTCACATTGTCACGCTTACGCAGCTCATCAAAAATTGACTCAACGACAGAAGCTCCCCACTGCATCTCTGCGATTTCCTCCCAGAACGGAAGCGTATTGCCAGTGAAGCGAATTACCCTGCTATGATGAATCTTTACGGAGCCGCCACCGGCAGGATCAGTCACAGTGTAATATTTCGGATAACCATAATCAGGATCACTAATATCTTCGATGAGTTCGCTGGATGGGTTAACTCCGTTCCACCGGTCGAAAATGAGCAGCCCTGCGAAATCGCCTGGCATTATCCAGTCAAGCTGCAGCGCCTGACTAAGGTCGTAGCCTTGGTGCTTGACTAGCATCACGCCTAACGCACCACCATAGAGCCTGCCCCACTGCATGCCGCGCTTCAGCTTATCTATGAGCTGAGTGCGGCGTAGAGTAAGACTGAGCCGCTTCTCTACATCGGGGTCCAGGCCGCTGGTAATCGTTATCCAGTTTTTGAGCATGTCCGCCGGGATAACGTCGATGATGCGACGGACAATCCAGCTCTCGCGATAGAGAGCATTTAAAGTATTAAAATCACGCGACATGCGCTGCAGACTGTACTCCGTGCCTTCCAGCAGGTTCGGAGTGCCTGCTCCCAAGCGAGCCAGCACGTTGCTAAAGGCGTCGAGTGCCCTGCTGCGTATTGGCTGCGGCTCAGGAGCTTTGTCCAGGGCGCGCCTGCGTTTTCTTTTAGACATTTGCTATCCTCCTTGGCCTGATGACTGTTGATACATAGTAGCGCACCGCATCAGGCGCATGGTCAGCTACTTTAATAGGTTTCTCCTTGCCGGACTGCTGCAGAGCCTTGTCGTCCCAACAATAGGACTGCATCTCCTTCAGCGTGTGCACTAAACCACAATAAAAATGGATGCGGCGACGGGTTAGCAGCGTGTTTACCTTGCGGATGCCCTCAATGACATCATTGTCAGCGTTGATTGTTTCCACCGTCTCCTTCGCACGCAAGCCACGGTTTCGCAGCTCAATTTTAAAGCTTGCTGCAGATGGATCAATAACCACATTTGTCGGCCACAGCTCCACGCCACGCACGAACTCAAGCAGGTCGTCGGCGTATTGGCTGTTGTCCTTCTCCTTTTCCTCGGCGCGGCTGTCCCAATAATACTCGCGGATGAACCACAGGTCGCGCCCATCATCAAGCACGTCCAGATACACCATCGGGTTCACGGTGCCATAGTCAATCGTAATGGAGCGGCGCATGATGTGCAGATTTTTAAGCAGATACTCCAGCTGATCATCACCAAAGAGCAGCTCATCACTCCACGCATCACGGTAGATAGCGCCCTGCGCCATTACCCACTCGCCTAAAATGAAGCGGCGATAGAACACACCGGAATACATCGTCCGGTAACGTTCACGCACCTCGTCGGATAGCGACGGATTGTCGTCCATCAGGAAATGGATATGCAGCAAGCGCTTCTCGTCGCACTTCTCAATCCAGCGTAGCAGGAACCAATGCATCGGGCTATCCGGGTTACAGTTAAACCACAGCTTAGCGCCCGGCACAGAGCAGCGGCCAGATGCCTGGTTGACGAACGACTCTGGCATGAGCGCAACCTCGTCGCAAAACAGACCAGCCAGAGTAATACCTTGGATAAGGTCCTGCGAGGACTCGTCACGACCGCCGAACACGTAAAAGTAATTCAGCTTCATCATTGTACTGCCTTGCTTGCGAGCCACCACAATAAGGTTCTCCGTGCGTGATTCCTCCACCTGATAGCCACGCACCAGCAATACAGGCTTGAGCCATTTCCAGACGTTACGCCTAAAACTGCCTACGGTTTTACCGCACATAGCAAAGTTCTGGCCATCGTAGGTATCCATAGCCCAAATAATAAAAGAGACGGCCATCGCTACCGTTTTACCAGCACGGATGGAGCCGTCAGCTATGATGCCATTGTAATCGTGGTAGGGAGAATCTTCACACCACCACGTCAAGATTTGCATTTGTTTTTTACTGAACTCATAGAACTTGATAACAGGTTTGATAATACTACGCAGCCTGCCAACGATGCCCATTATTTCCACACATCCTTTGCACTGCGTTTGATTGCGTCGGTAAAGCTATCATCCTCATATTGAATCTGTCCGCCAGACTCTTTAGGATTCATTCCCATGGTGTCACGATATACTTCAAACGCCTTAACATTCCCCCGCTTAGCCTTTGCTTTAAGTGCTTCAAGCATATCCAGGCGCTCTTTATCACTGGTAAAGTCTTCGTCAAGCTCACGGAAGGTACGGAGTTTGCGACGCTTCTCCACGGATTTTTGAGCAGCTATCCTCGCTCTTTCCTCGTTAAATGGTTTTCCTTTCACCAAATTAGCTCTGCTATTTGGATTATCCCCTTTAGGCATTCATATACACCACCTCTATTCTTATAAAATAAAAAAGCGTAACTAGAAAAAATCCAGCTACGCAAAATTCAAAATATGTTATTATTAAAAATACAGAACCGAGGTGATTTAATGTCCACAAGATATGTCAGCATACACACAGTCACCTGCAAGCACAACGGCTTTGAAATTCCATTTTACATTTACTACGATACAGAAACAAAACAAATTATCAATACAAAATGTGGAATGCTTACTGAGCCTGAGTTTTCAGGAATGCATTGTCCTCAACAAGATTGTCTGCTGGTTTCAGCTTGGCAGCCTCTGCAGAAACTATCTGAGTAGGATAATCAGGTAAATCAACAAGCACCATCTCAAACCGGAAGTTCTTTAATTCAGAGAGAACGCCTTCCAGCGCCTGAGATTGGTGCTTTGCTGTTTTTACAAGTCTTTCAAATTTGTCTAGGTTGTTAAACTTGTACGTCTTCATTGGCATCAGCCTCCTCACTCATCCTCGTATACAAATTCCACAAACTGATGAGCATACTTAAGAACGTCTCCAGTGTTAGCATCAGGATTATTTTTAATATAATCGATAGTATCAGCCATAGCCTCGTTATTATCTTCTAGCAATAACAAGATGCCTAACTCAAAATCATAATAATAGTCCGGCATTGATCTTAGCACTTTTTTTAATTCTTCTTCCATTTTGCCACCCTCATTTCAATGGTAATTTAGCATAAATATTATAGTCACCATATTCGTTAATGTGAAAAAAGTAAAGATAATTACGCACCGCAATAGAACCTTCATCCTGACCATCAAACCGCCCATGGAACCATGTGCTGATTTCATGGGTTACACGCTCACGTTCAGCTGGTGTAATCTTACTAGATTTCCTACTCTTGCGCTTCGGCTTTACAACCTCAGCCGCACGCCTGAGCGGTGATTTTGAAGCACTACCGCCAGCACCAAACTGCCCGTTAGACTTACGCGGATGTTTCGATTCATCCCAACCATCCCACACACGCGCTGCAAGCAGCAGATACCTTGTAAACATATTAACTCACTCCATCAATAATTGCAAGTCATTAAATGGTGCCCGGACTGCCGCTGAGGATTTGAGATTAACAAGGGATGTCCCGTCCCTTAGGTTGCGGCTTCCGGGCATAAAAAAAGCGCCTGGCTAAAAGCCAGACGCTCCATACACAAAAAAAGAACCCGGAATCTAGTACCTAACAATAAGCTACCGCATCCAAAGTTCCTCTCAAAAAAGTATCGAATGTTCGAGTACCATCAGAAATTGCATCACTCTCAATCGAATTTTATCGACACTTCTCCACGGTTTTTATTATACCATAAAAATCACCGCTTTTTCTCACGCCTTTGTGAACTCTTTGTGAATTTTAAAGAAAATAAGACCGCCCACCACACGATGAGCGGTCATTAAATTATTTAGTATTAAACACCACGCTGTAACCAGCCTGGCGTTGCAGCTCATCCATGGCTGCCTGCTGCGACGGCGTAAATCCTTGGTCAACAACTTCCAGACGCTCACGGAATGTCTCAGCGAAGAATTTCAGACGCTGGTCCTTGCGCTGCAGACCACCGAAATCATTCCAGAGGATATCAATCGCGACAGCCAGCACGCGATAGATTGCCTGCTCAGACACCGTCTGATACATGCGCTCGTATTTAAAGCCTGCCACCGGCGCAGGATTGCGGCGCTTAAGTTTACGTTTACTGCTCATCAAGGTCACTCCTTCACTTGTGCAAGCCATTCCTTGTGCTTCTTGACCATGTACAACATAATCAGACCATAGACAACCATGTCACGCAAGGATTCTTCCGTTTTGTCGGCGATACCATGGTCGTAGAGGAAAGCAATGTGCTTATTCAGATATCCCTTAGCCACATCATACATCATGTCATAGCCACCATCATGATGCTCCAGCAATGCACCGGTGCGGAAGTTCGACAGCGGATCAGCACCAGCAGAATACTGCTGCTGTTTTTCTGCGAATAAATTACCTACGCGTTCAAGCTCGTCATCAATAAACGATGTAAATTCGTTATGTTCAGTCATAATAATCCTCCTAAATTTTATATTCAATATTCATTGCCTTCGCTACGGCAGGGAGTGCCGCTTCGGCTTCCTCGTAGCTACGATATATCCATCCTGCTTTAAAAAGTGCAAAGTCAAATATGTCGTCAAGCCACTTGTGAGGTTCAATACCTAACCTAATATCGGAATCATAAAGAATGAATGTCCAATAGGTCTCGCCTTCTTTCGGCTTCCATGGCAGTTTGACGATTTTTGCCTTACCAGTCAGCAAATCAACAAAATTGCATGAAGCAAGAGTCACCCATATGTGGTCATCCTCAGCATAGTCAAAACGTTCCATTTCGAGTCCGTCTACACCGATTCGGAAAACCAGGTCAGAGCTCATGCCCTCGATTTTAAATTTTTCATACATCTCCACATCCAGCATCTTAGCAATTTCGGGGAGAATATTTTTACTCATCTTTAATCACCTCCACGCCGCCACGCAGCAAAGCAAGGAAAATACGCATCTGCGTGGACTGATTACCGATACTTGACCAATGGCAGCACTGACTCGGACGGTACTCCAAATCATCAGCGATAAAACGGTACTGCGCCGGATATACTCCGCCACGCTTAGGCTTGAGCTTAAACTCCTTGCCAACAGGGACATGCAATTTTTCAGCGATTACAGGATACAAATTAATCATTGTCATATCAACGCCTCCGCTCCATATAACATCAACGCCAGCTGCCGCACCAGGCGCGTACGCCTGCGCTGGATAGTAGCCAGCGATTCTCCCATGAACTCAGCCAACCCAGCAAGGTCAAACCCCTGAAAATACAGCCTCTTTATAAAAGCCACATCTTCTTCACTATTCATGCGCTCCAAACGTAGCAGCGCTTTATTAATGTGATTAACTTCTGCCGTATCGCGTTCAAGCTTAATCTCCACAGCCATAATTTTCGCTGCCTGCTTTTCTTCAGGCGTAAGACGTACACAAGCACTGCCCCAGCAGGTAATGTCCTTAGACTTCTCGGTGTTCTTCTCCTTCTTCAAATCACGAATGTCTAATTTATAACGTTTTATATTCTCAAGCAAAACAGGATACGCATACAGCCTTGCTTCTGTCGCCTTATAGCAGTCCTGCGGCTTAGGCTGGCTATTTAAGGCGGCCAGCGTTGCCACAACAGTATCATGAATCAGTTTTTTGTTGTCCACCTGATCCACCTCCTATGTGTAAAAATAAATTCAATAGCAGCTCAGAGTGAGAAGCAAGCAGCTTCCTCGCCGCTTCGAAATCTTGTGGCTCTTCCATTCTTTAAATTATCCAGTTGTTTCTTTGTAGGCATCCATCTCACACCACCTTAATCCCACATCATCAATAATATCCCAAAATTCTTCCACATCATGCGGTACAACGTAGAAGCCTGTTTCGTTTTTCTCAAAATCAATGCCAACATGATGCAGCTCATGCCTCAGCAATGTTTCCAGCTGCTTTTCGCTAAAGCCAACTACATTCGGTTCATAGACCACAATAAAAAAATCATAGGGGCAGCACCAGCTGTAGCGGTCGCTCACTAAGTTGCAGTCCGCAAATATCGTCCGCTTATTGCGCTTCTTCTCTTCCAGGCTGGATAAGTAGGCTATTTTTACTTTAGCAGCCTTGATATCCGCAAACTCCGGCAACGTGCGTATCAGCTTATTAGCCATCAGCCTATACTTTTTACTGTGCTCCATTATATACCTCGAATTCTTCTACCCTTGCCGGACGCGCCGCTACCGGACTGAGATCCATAATGCTCAACAGCGTTTTTACCCTCGCTCATCATGCAGATCTGTTTACGTATAATCTCGTCTTTGAGAGCCAGTTCCTTTTCCAGCTCTTCATTCAGGTTGCGCAGCTTGTGATTTTCAGCCAACAGATAACAGATACGCTCTTTAGTATTTTCTTCCATGTTAAAGCCTCCTTAAATATTCATCGGGTCGCAATTATCGCAAGGATAATATTCATTATCGTCAATCATTTTGTTGCTCCTTTGTAAAAAGCGGCGGCGTGGGATTTTACGCAGGCCTGTTTCTCAGTCCATAACAATAATCGACCTACCGTTGCCAAGTCCGCAACCCAGCCGCCGCACCCATGGGCTAGTTAGCGTTGTTGATTTTTTCTGCCAGCTCGTTCAAGGCCTTTATTGCTTCTTCTTCGGTGTCATGCTCGCTCCACTCAAAATTCTCATTTTCTGTGCAAACATAAACAGAATACGGCTTCATATCCAAGTGTTCGTTAAAAATAACTGTTAACTCATTAATTAAGCCAGTTCTCAACCATGTACTTTTCCCAACTTTAATCAGCATTTTTTCTTCACCTCAACTTTTTCAAGGGACTTTCTGTCCCCACGTGCAACTTTTAGAAGGGATTTTTGCAAAATGTTGCAAGAATCTCTTCTGCGTCAGCTTCGGCAGCTGCCTTCAAGCAAGCAGCTGCCTTATGCAAATAATCGTCATCGCCGCTGCACTGCCAGTCATTGATACACAGCTGCGCATCATTCACAAGGCGATGTTTATAATCTTCAATGTTCATTTATTTACCACCTTTCTGCAATCAACCATAATGCTTTACGCCTCATTTCTTCCTCCGGTACAAATTTCCAATATAGAACCGCACCATGGACAATACCAATAATCGGCATTGGTACGGATTCCGCAATCAGGGCAGGTTACCAGCTCCTGCCCCGGCCTCTGGTAATACTTTTGCTCAACGTGTCCTCTCGGCCTGCCTGTAACTCTGCCCCGTGTCTCGATGCCATGCCTTGCATCACGTTTCTGGCGCACATGACTGCCGCTGCACAGCTCGCATCTGCGGGCTGGTGTGCCGTCCGCCTTAATCACAGCAGGGCGGCCACAATATACACACAGCCCTAACGCACGGCGTTCCTCTTTAAGCTCCTTGCTTGCCATTGCTCTCAGCCTCGTAGATAGCATCTTCAAGTCTATTGCGCAAGCGCAGGTAAATTTCCAAGTTGTCGCGATGGTAGTCCAGCCCGCTGTTATACAGGCCTTGCGGAATTTCTCTTTTTGTATCTTTCAGCGCCAAAACCATACCGAGGTTCTCACCAATGCTCTTATCTAAGGCGATACGCAGAGCCATACGCTCCGGCTCGGTGATGATCTGGAGGTTAAGCGGCGACGATAATTTTAATTCTCTCATTTTCTCATCTCCAGTTATCCAGGATAATCATTATGCCGATGATTCCATAAAGTGCAATTTGCACCAGACGCAAAATGCTTTCATCCGCTTCCAACCACCATTTGAACATTACGGCTGAGAGCAGTATAAGCACTGCTCCCATCACCATTTCGATTGCCTTTATAATTACCATTTCGCCTCACGCTCCTTGCGATACAACGCGAACTTCGGAACAAAGCCAACAGCTTCGCGGCGGGCGCTGGCCTTTGCAGCTTCTTTTTCAGCCATGCGGCGGCGGATATCCGTATATTTCTCGGTAATCAGACGGTATGTAGGGCAAATACGGAACTCTCCCTTAACTTTTACCAAGGCAGGCATGCCAAACTGCCAAGGGCTGAAATATTGCTTAGAATCAATCATGCAGCTCACTCCTTTATCAAATCATCATATCCCGGCAAAACCTTTATTTTTTTGCCATTTTTAAAGGCATTAACTTTATAAGGGTTTCGCCAGTCAATCTCAGCATAGTCCAGGAAGAAGGCACTGGCCTTGTCATAATAGGTTACGGCATATTCCTCTACCTTGACGCACGGTACAGGATGCGGGCGGCCGGTCAATATCGCCTTCATCATATCCGGAACGCTTACCTGCTGAGTAAGATCCGGATATATGCCCCAGCCTTTATGCAGACGACGTTCCGGGATATCAACTTTGACTATTACGTCATGCGTGCCGGGCGCCGCCCAGTGTACCGCGTTATTTGCCGTACCGAAAAAACACAGTACTTTCTTGCCCTTCCAGGCATTCTTGGGGGGAATGTTGGCTACCGGATAAATCGTGATACCTGACAAGTACTTTGAAAGTTCCAGCCAGCTCATAGCTCTGTATAAAATCATTCCTCTTCCTCCACACTCTGCTTCATGGCAGCTTCCACCTCTTGGATGATTGCCATATCTTCGCGGCTCAGCTCATGATTTTTGAGCTTCATCACATAATCATGAACTATTTTGACGGTGTTTTCGATGCGGGTTTCCTTTTTGGTTATCTCCTTGAAGTTGTGCATCACAGTAAGGCATGTAGCTCTTAACATCATCGTAACGATATCAACCGTCATTTTCTCCAAGGTTTTTCTGTTGGCAGCATCACAAAGCTCTTTATCCAAGTCGCTCATTTTAACGTCCTGCTTAAAGGCTTTCTTTGCTGCTGCTCTTCTCAAAGCTCTATTTACGCTCATGCTTTTCTCCTTACGGCAGCTGGTTGAGCTGCTCTTCTTCAAGACATTTATACTGAGGCGTTATACAGCGCTGGCTGTTCTCATAGCGCCATTCGCATTCCCCCGGAGCCGGGTTCGTGCGCAACGCATGGCATGAAAGGCCTAAACGATGAAACAGCTTGCGTCTTGGGCAATCTGCCACTACATCACCCTGAGGGCAGCTGTAGCGATGAAGGCTTGCTGCATCCACCAAGTCCAGAAAATCTTCCTGAGCTATTGTATATGTGCGGCCGTTGTCGCTGCCGTCTACACGAGCATCATCATAGCTGTAAACCTTTATTCCGATGTTCTGCGAGCGTCTGGCTACTTTTTTCTTTTCGAGCTCATCCAGATCAGCTATTCTGGCATCAATAATTTTGCTGGCATAGCTCTTGATTGTTTTCATGTATTTGCGCCAGTCTTTATCAGTTGTAGTGGCATCATCCAGAATGCGTTCCATGATCTGGACCACAGAGCTCAACCACATCAGCTGATTGAGCTCTGCACTGGCCATATAGGGTGCGTGTTTCATGCTTTCACCTTCTCCAGCTCAGCGCCAATGATTTCATGCAGTGCTGCCAGCTCTTCCAACGAAAGAGTAATACCTTTGGCAGGCTCTCCGCTGCGGGTCCAGGGACGCAGGTCATACTTTGCTGCGTGACCGTCCCACTCAACCAAATTCAGCTGCTTAACGTAGCCTTTGCCAATCTGCGGCAGTTCACCAATCTTGCGGACAATTTTATACTGAATAATCATCTAAATTGCAATAAGAAGTTGCACACTTTTTGAAAATTAAGATGCATAGATCTTATCCAACTCAAAGTCAA
>ERZ779924.108-NODE-108-length-50891-cov-9.40149_pt1 | contig 50891 bp, 36 predicted proteins | sample MGYA00511955_ERZ779924 | MGnify/ENA primary metagenome ERZ779924 (study PRJEB29588, sample SAMEA1969417) | human gut metagenome | biome: human gut; feature: human-associated habitat; material: faeces | place: Denmark | collected 2008/2010 ... | reverse complement strand
TTATTTATTTCAGACTTTAAAATGGCTTGGTTATAGAACTATGCCTACAAAAAAAACATCTTTTACTAAGCCCTGGCATTTCACAGGGAGGCACCATGCGAATCGACTGTGACGAAATTTTGCATTTCACAGGCAGCAAGTAATCATTTTTGCGTGTTCCCCACACCTTTTTGCTGCTGATCGACTATCTCACACCTTCCCTTAAGTTACTCAACTCCCTTTGCCTTCTTCATCCCCCCATCCTATGACTTTTCAAAAATCCCAATGACACGATGACACTTTGACCTTATTGAACTTTTTGACCTTTTGACCCTTTCCAATGATGCTCGTATTCACTTCCCCTGAACACACAAACCACTGACCGGAATATCTCAGTTCATTATTCTAATAGAGTATGAACCATAGCTTATTTTCATCATGATATACCCATTCCATATCCAGACATTTCCTAATTGCTCCATTTCCTTTTCTTGTCTGCCACAGCTTCAAGAGATCGGCTTACGCTCTACGTTCAATACAGCAAACACCGGTTCATCTGCCCGAAATCCAGTGTTCCGTCTAACATAAAGAACTTGAACCATTGTCTGCTGAAACAAATATAGGCAGAACTTTGAACGGATGACATCCGGTTTATCAAGCAGTCTTTTATCCGTTCATTGCACCATAGAGCCGAAGTCCCCAAAGAGCTAAGTTTACAGATTCAACATTCATTGATTCTCCCTCTTTCGCGAAGCGAAACAGCGAATTTATTCGCCCCGTTGCGCAGAAATCGGCAAGTTACCCTTGTGAGGACAAACTCGTTTTGTAATGACAAGGGTACAACTTGCTTGGCTCTGTCTGCAAAATAGGCTATCGCCTCCCCGTATAGCTGTCGACCACTTTTCGGGATTTTCCCAGATTGTCCACTCTTTCAGACCTTACAGCCATCCGATAGTTCACGATTCGATTTACCCTAAACACCAAGTATCATAGATTTCCGTTCCTTTGTGCACAAAGCTTGTGTGCTCTATCGCTCTATGTACCAAGAACTGCACGCAAAAAAATCCTTATCTTGATAACCGTCAGCCTTCAGAACTCCGAACCCATATACAAGACTATCCTAAGACTTACATAACTCGAACACAAAATGCATGGCACTCTTGTATATTGAACGCTCGCCACGATTGACTGAGCATCCCAATACGCAAAGTTGCCACGACCATGGTATCAGCAAGCAAAGGTACCAACAACAAGAAGGAAACAAGTTACTTAGTCTATCATACCTTGGTAAAAGTCTGGAGAATCAGGCTGGTAGACTATCCTTCAGTAGTCAATTTAGGCTTACAGGATTTGTTAAGCAAGTTGTACTTTTGTGGCCACAAAATTCGTTTTGCCACCTCAAAAGTGACTTGCCGACTGCTACCGCAGTGGAGCGATTAATCGCTGTTTCGCTTTGCGAAAGAGGACGTTTTAAAAGAAAACGAACCTACCAAAGGAAACTATAGTTATAAGCATACTTATTACAAGCATCTTGGTTATCCGGTTGTTTGTTTTCAGTTGCTTCAATTCATTTATTCTTCAAACAGTGCTATCTAAGACTATTGAATGCTTAATGCCTTTTTCACTTGTTCTTAGATATACAATAACTACACAACTCTATTACCATCAATTCATAGTTGCCAAAACCACATTACTTTCGGTACCAGTTATCTGATAATTGAATAGAATTCACAGATTCAATTTCTAAACTCCAAAAATTTGCAAATACATTAGTTATAAACGTGATATAAAACATATACAGAAAAAAAATCCGCAAAATATTTGTTTTTCTGCTTTTAATATTGCTATATTCGCAAGTGATAGTTAACCCTTAAAAAATTAACGCATATGAAAAAATTATCTTTTCTATTTTAGTTGCTGTTGGGGCTTCTTTTATTGTTCCTCAAGCGACAAATGCGAAAAATCTAGCCACAACAGATGGCTATGAAATTGAAATCATTTACAACAAAAATGACAAAACTACGACTGTAATCCTCTACAAAGATGGTGTGGAGGTAGGCAGAGAAACTAGTCTTGCAAACTAATAAATATACATTAAGTTTTGCAGGATAAAACTCATACATATCGCATAGTAACATTTGAGCTTAAATGTATATACTATGCGATATTATTTATATGTTAGCCTATGAAGTCTTTTGTATTCACAATAGCATGCAGTCTGGTAGCCCTTTGCACCCAAGCGCAAGAGGTCATAGACACGGTACAAGTGCGCGTACAGTATCGCGCCACATACAAACATACGCAGGAACAAAAAGAAACTTTTGATGACACGAATCTGCTGGATATAGGCAAACATGCCTCGCGGTTTTACAGCCAGCGGTTCGAGCAGTTTCTGCAGTTGCGCGATTCGGTAGAACGTACCACCCAAGATCCGATGAACAAACTGCAATTCTTGGCAGGCATGTACGGTTCTAAGAAGGGGCGCGAATATGAAGTGTATAAACACATTCCGCAAAAAGGGACGCTTACTTATACCGATGCCCTACACAACGACTTTTTCTTTTGCTATGAGGAAACCATTCCTACCTTTGCGTGGGAACTGGCCGAAGGCGATACCCTTATCATCGGCTATCCTTGCCATAAGGCCGTCTGTCATTTTCGCGGACGCACCTGGACGGCCTGGTACACGTTCGACTTGCCTTTTGACAATGGTCCCTGGAAGTTGGGCGGTCTGCCCGGACTGATTCTGGCAGCTTCAGAAAGCCGGCAGGAGTTTTCGTTTGTGGCCACCGGCATTGAGCAGCTGCGACAAACAACGACCCTTGTTTTCCGGCCGAAACGCTACGAGCGGTTGACAGCAAAACAGTTTCAACGACTGCTGCAAGACTACTGGAAAGACCAATGGAACACCACCAACCGTCTGCAGGGTAGCGGCTATAGCGAACCGCCCAAGGCGCAACGGAGTTTTAATGCCTGCTTAATGGATGTGTATGAATAAGTGCTTTGTCTTTCTCGTTTTGCTGCTGCTCTCTACCGCAGCAGTGGCCCAGTCGCTCACCGGGCGGGTAGTCGATACGAATCGTGTCCCGCTCGAAGTGGTGTCGGTCGTGCTGTTTGAGAAAGCGACCCACAAACCACTGGCCTTTACCCGCACGGATGCTGACGGGCAATTTACCCTGTCATATCCGGCCAAACGATCCGGCACACTGACGTTCACCCTCCTCGGCTATGCCAAGGACTCTATCGACGTACAGCACTTCCGTTCCGGACAGACGGTTGTACTGAAGGAACAGTCTTACCAAATCAAAGAAGTGCAGATTAAGGCTCCCCGCATTGCACAACGGGGCGATACGCTGACCTATCCGGTAAGTGTGTTCAAACAGCAGCAAGACCGAAGCATAGCCGATGTCATTGCCAAGATGCCCGGTCTGCAGGTCAATGATGACGGCAGCATCGAGTACCAGGGACGACGCATCAATAAATTCTACATCGAGGGGCTGGACATGCTGGGAGCCAAATATGCCCAGATTTCAGAGAATCTCTCGGCCGACAAGGTCAAATCCGTACAGGTGTATGAAAACCACCAGCAGGTCAAGATGCTGCGCGGTCTGAGTTTCTCCGAGCAGGCAGCACTGAACATTGTGCTTCGCGACGATGCGCAGAACATTTGGCAGGGAGTGGTCGATTTGGGAGCAGGCAGCAGTTTGCAGCAGGATGCCGACTTTCTGTGCGACAGCCGTTTCAACTCCATGCTCTTTTCGCGGAAGATGCAGACCTTTTCATTGTATAAGTTCAATAACTGCGGGGGGGGAACTGAAAGAAGGTATCAATCTGAGGAAATTCTTCGGCTACGGAATGCCGGAGGCTTCGAATGCGGTGAACCCTATTTCGCTGAATGTTCCCGACCTTTCCCCTTCGCGCACCCGGATGAACCAGACGCACCTGCTCTCGTCCAACTGGCTTTTCAGGACAGGGCAGGATGCCGACCTACGCTTTCAGGTGAGCGGGGTCTTTGATGAAATCCAAGTGGCAGAGGAAGTGGTGACGGAATACACCGATATTGCCACCGACAACCGTATTGCGGAATACTCGCAAGCCCGGAGTCACAGCAACTTTGCCAATGGCGAACTGCTTTACCGCGTAAACAGCGACCGGCTTTACCTGACCAACAACCTGAGTACCCACCTGTCGTTTGACCGGGGAACAGGTACAGCACTCGTCAACGGGCAACTGCAAAACCAGTATGTCAAGCCGCACCGGCGCATCGTTTCGGACGAACTGGAGATGGTGAACCGGTTGAAGAACGGAAGACACTTGAATACCCGGGCTTATGTGTCCTACAATTATTTACCGAGCAAGCTGCTGACCGCTCAAGGGGCGATGCAGCAATTGAACCAGCAGGTTATCTTCTGGGGTGCCACCACCACCTTCAACCATCCCTTGGGCAAAATCAATGCGCAATACAGTCTGGGCAACGAAGGCTTGACTCAACGCATGGAGGAAGTCGATCAACAGTGGGCTTTAAACTATGTGCAACACACCACACGGGCTGCAGTCGGACTCTACGACCAGCACGAAAAGTTCAGTTGGAACATCCGTCTGCCCATTGCCTTGCTGGCGCAGTCTCTGACCGGGCGCAAGCATCAAAGCGTGCAACTGGAACCGCAACTGTCGGTGACCTATAAACCCAATGCCCACTGGAACTTCACTACCGCCTATTCCTATTCGGAACAGCCCAAAGATGGACTGGAGTTGTGCCAGACACCATTGTTTACCGACTATCTGATGCAGCGCGTCGGGAATGGCCGATTCGATCCTCGAAAAATGCACCTGGCCAGTCTGTATGCGGCTTATAAGAACATCCGTTACGGCTTGTTTGCCTCGCTGCAGGCCGGCTATACCTCTCGTCCGGACGGCACGCTATATGTCCACCAGTTAGACGGCATCATCTACCAGTCGCAGGCCACCGCACACCGACGGAGCAGCCGGGCATTTCATGTAAACGGCAAACTTACCAAGGACTTCGGTTCCCGGTTCTCTGTCGGACTGAATGCCTATTTCAGTCAAAGCCACTCCTACAGTTTGTGGAAAGAGACTCCGGTGCCTAACCGTTTCCGAAACGTCAATGCTTCGGTTTCCTTGTCTTACAGACCTTGCCCCTGGTTCTCGGTGGAAGAAAAATCTTTCCTCTTCCACACTGAAAACAAACGGGGACAGACCGGCGAGAGTGTGACTTCCATGCAACGGACGAATACCTTTAACCACGAACTGAACTTCTTCATTACTCCCAAGAAGTGGGTGGTACAATGGAAGAATGAGTTTTACCACAGCAACGACCATTCAGCCTCATTCAACTTTTTCTCAGACTTGTCTGTGTCTTATCAGTTCAAGGACAGCGAAATATCCCTCAGCCTGAACAATCTGATGGGCAATGACACCTACGAGCGCCGCATCGTCCGGTCAGAGTTCATTACCCATACCGTGCACCGCCTGCGTCCGCGTGAGTTCATCCTCAAGTATTCCTTTGCTTTATAGCTTCATCTATATCACTTTATGCAAACACCCTTCAACATCTGCTTGTTACAGCAGTCGTTGAAGGGTATTTGCGTTTGTCAGGTCTTTAGACTCAGCGCAGCATGTTCAGTATTTGAACCGCAGCGACACGAGGAACTCGCGGCCACGCAGGGGCACGCGGTAATACTGGAAGTTGGCTCCCTGATAAAGCGATACTTCGTAATCCTTGCGGTTGAGCAGGTTGCTAAGATCGGCGCTCACCGTCCAGCGCGGATGGAAGTCGTAGCGCAGTCCGGCGTTCAGGAAACTGTTTACGGAGTAATGACTGTGGGCAATTTCGAAGACCGATTGCGAGAAGTCGGCATACAAGCGCAGTTTGCTGATGGGGTAAAAGTCCATCGTCAGGGAGTAGTAGGCATTCTTCAGCAGGTTGTCGGTCGCCGAAAAGGCATCGGGCTTCTTCCAGCTGAGATTGCCGGCCAGCGTGAGTTTGGGCTGAAACCACGAGAGTCCGCTCCACTGGGTGGAAAGCGAGGCGTGCAGGGCATGGTAGCGCAGGTAGTCGGCCCGTTCGTTTTGTGCCACATATTCCTTGTTGTAGGAATAATCGGTTTGTCCGTTCAGACTGAGGTGCGCCTCGCGGAAGTTCTTGCGGCACGACAGGGCCACACTCCAGGTGGTTTTCGTGCGGTCGTCCCACACGGGGGCTATCAAGGTATAGTCGGGCAGGTAGAGGCTTTCAAAATAATGGTCGGAGGTGCTGCGCGTCCAACCTGCATACAAATTCCAGGAAAAGAGCGTTACGGTGTTCAGATACGACAGGCGGAGGTTGGCCAGCGTGGTGCGCTGCACCGAAAGGCTGTCTTTGCCGACCGTAAAGGTGCGGTAATTATTCATCATCGTGCCGTTGAACCACGGGTCGGTGTTCGAGGCATTCTGATTGTAAGCTACCGAGGCATCCAGACGCAGCAGGTAGCCGAAGCGTTGGCTGACATCGAGCGAGGGCGAGAACAGCACTTTACGGTCGTTCTTCGTCCGCCAGCCGCAACGGGTGCGGATGTATTCCACCGGCAGGAGCAGTTCGATGTTTCCGCCGCTCCACTCTATTTGATACGAGGGTTCGAGCATGTGCAGCCAGTACGACGATGTGGCAGTATGCTTCGTGTCGTGCAGGCGGTTGTGCTTGTATTCCACGATGTAACCCAGCGTCAGGGGATAGCCTGCCACGTCGAAAGCTGTGGAAAAGCGGTGACGCATAAACCAATGGTTCAGCCGGTAGTCCTGCCGTTCGTGTTCGTTATCGGCTGTCCAAACTGCTGATAGGCGTTCGCGGGTCTGATAGGTGCGCACGATAGAGGCCAGGGTGTAAATGCGGGCCGGGGTCGTCAGATTGACGTTGGCCACATTCTGAAGATAATAGGGCTTTCGGTGCATATCTTCCATTACCGAACCTACGTTGGTCACATTGCGGTTGTAGGAATCGGTAGCTTGCCATTGTCCCGACAGAATATTCTCAACATACACCTTCCGGCCGTTCAGCTCGTAGCGCACCTGTCCTTTCACCACGTCTTCGCGCGTACGTTGCCGATTGTTGTCGAACACGCTCACCGTGTCGGCAGCGTAATACTCGTTGCGGGTCCTGTCCTCGCGGTTTTCGCCTTCGTGGTTGTAGAGCAGGTTGAAGCGCAGGGTGGAATAAGGGGTGAAGGCGTGCAGGTAATTCACGCCGGCAAAGTACGAGCGGTTGTCCAGGTAGTATAAGGGCGAAATGGGCGGACGGCGGTTGGTGGCAGAATAGAGGAAGGGGGCTGGCAGGGGTTCCTGGGTATAGATGCCCGTAAAGTTCGACATGCCGCTTTGCAGACTGCGCAGCGAGGCACCGCGGTTGTTCAAGGCACCGGTAAAGAGCAGCTGGTTTTTCTTGCTCACTTGTATGCCGGTTAAACTGCCGTCCCACACCACGGGCGTTCCGCCTACACCGACTTCCGCATCGCCGAAGGGGCGCATCTTGTAGTTCTTTTTCAGTTTGATGTTCAGCGTGGCGCGATTGTTGTGCACCTTTCCTTCCAAGGCGCGGATGGGTTGGTTGTTCTCCATCACCTGAATGGTCGATACGGCTTCGGCCGGCATATTCTGCGTAGCTTGGTTGTACTGGTCGCCCATCAAGTCCAACCCCTCAATATTCACCTTATTGATACTGTTGCCTTGATACATAATCTGTCCGGAGGGCAGCACTTCGATGCCAGGCATGTGCTTGAGCACGTCCTCGATGCTGTAGTCTTCCTTTTGGCGGAACGACTCCACATGGTAATTGAGCGTATCTTTCTTGCGGGTGATGGGGTCGGCCTTGACCACCACTTCGTCTATGGCGTAGGACTTTTCGATGAGTTGCACGTCATAGCGCAACTTATCCTTTTCCACCTGAATGTACTGCGTGGCAAAGCCCATTTTGGCAAAGGATAGCTTCACTGGCTGTTCCTTGCATTGCAAGGTGTATTGTCCATCGCTTTGACTGATGCTGTATGCCAGCAACGAATCCTTGGCATTCAATGCCTTACACAATACATTGGCTATGCCTTTGCCGTTGGCATCCGTTACCGCACCCTTAAAAACAAGGACTGTTTCCTGCGCCCATACGGACATAGGAAACAGGATCAGAAAGCATAGTATGTGGATGATCTTTACCATTGTAATTCCAGCATATTACTCGGACGCTTCGGTTTATTGGCTTCGGGCGTAACCATTTTGCCGTTTCGCTCTTCCTTTACCTTAAATATCTCAATACTTAAGTTCTCGTAGTCTTCAATGTCATTGCGATACCCGGTCAAGGCTTTCTCGCGCGTAGTTACTATCAAATCCTGAATGTATTGCTTCTTATAGAGGTACATGGAGGAGTATTTCGGCATCTTGCCAAAACCGTTGTTGGTAAATATCCAGTTGCGCCGGGTATCCTGAATTTCCATAATCAAACCGGGCAGCCCTCCAAACAGATAAGGTCCGTAAGGAAGCGGAATAGACTCGGTATACCAAGCCACGTAATTCCGTCCGGCGAATGTGCAGGTGGCCTTTTTGCAGGGACGGTTCTGAATGAGTGTATCGCCCGGTATTAAATGCCATTCCATGTGGGGAGTCGGATAGGTATATTCGTAGCTCCGGAGCACGTCATAGGTCTGTACCGTAGTTTGCTGCTTGGTCAAGTCGGTCAAGGTAACAAAGAAATAAGTCCACTTCTTGATAGCATCCATCCATTCATCGCGAGCTTGGTCGTTGCGAGCATTCCGTTTGCTTGCTGCCAGGTAGTCGTTGATGGAATCAAAGGCCAATCGGTTGTAATCACCAAACAGCAAGTAATGATCAGAAATCATCAGCACCGTTTGCGCCTCGGTGTAATCGTTCAACTTCGTAGAATCTGTGCGAAACTTTAATTTATAGAAAGCCCCGAGTTTAGCGTTATCAACAACAGTCCTCTTTGACTTTTCATAAATATCACCAACTTCACTATAGAGCCTTTGCGCTTCGACTGTTTGCAAACACAATACAGTAGCAATAAACATCCATTTTCTCATATCAAGTCTCCTTAATTAGCTAAGATTTAAAATGGCCGTATAGCCGATGCGAAAACTTTTACATAATTTATAATCAGATGATTACCATTGTAATTCCAGCATATTGCACGGGCTTTGTGGATAATTCGCCTCCGGCTTTTTGCCATTGACTTCGATTCCCCATTCATCGATTGCCAAATTCATGAAATTCTCTTCCTCGTTCTTGCAGGCGGTCAGTGCTTTTTCACGAGTAGTTTGAATGATATCTTTATTCTTGTACAGATACATGCTTCGCAGTTTCGTAGCCTTTTCTATACCGTTGCAGGTAAACACCCAATTGTAATGGGTATCGTGCAGGTACATAATCAGTCCGGGAAGTCCGCCGAACAAATAAGGGCCATAAGGCATGTTGACTGATTCAGCGTACCATGCCACATAATTGCGTCCGGCATACGAGCCGATTGCTTTTTTGCAGGGCTTGTCAAGGATTAGGGTATCACCTTCCACCAAATTCCATTGACAATCGGGTAAAGGCTGTTCGTACTGGTAATTGCGTATGCCTCTTCGCTGCACGGTGGCAACCGCCTTTTCAAGGTTAATGGCAGAACGGAAATTCATAACCAGGCAGCACTTCTTGCAGGCTTCTTCCCAATCCGTTCGATACCTACGGGCATTTTTCTTGCTTTCGGCACACAAGTCGTTGATGGAATCCAGCGCAATCTTGTAGTATTCGGTGTACAATGCATAGTGATCGGACAGCCTCAATACAGTCTGTGCCTCTGTGTAGTCTTGGATTTTGGTTGAATCTTCCAGATATTTCAACCGGTAAAGCACATCTATCTTTGCGTTGTCCAAAACCAGCCGTTGTGTCTTTTGGAAATGATCCATTCCACCATCCGGACTGAATAAGGTTTGCGCTTGCAGGGAACATACGCCCATCAGCCCCAGCAAACCTCCATGAATGATTCGATTGATTAAATGGTTCATCATAAAATGGCCGTATAGCCGATACCACAGCTTGTTTTTTATCCGACAATCATAATTCCGCCATTTGGACGTTTTGTAAGAACACCATGTATGCCTCGCTTATTCATATCTGCAAATTTTATGGCTGCTTCTTCGGGGCTATTTGCACGAAACATGGTTCTAGAACCGTCAGCTTGCGTCACATAATACTTGTACGCTGACGCTGTTTGCGGAGCAACAAAACTACCAAGAGCAAGAATTGCTGCAAGAGAGAGAAATCTAACCTTTTTCATAGATAAGGAGATTTAGGAATACAACCGACTTCTCAAAGGTTGTGATTTTGTTTATTGATGCAGTTGGGAAGTTTGTACCATAAAGTATAAACTGCATAATCACCGTAAGCGGATTTGTAGTTGAGTCCTTCCCATCAAACATACCTACAAGCAACTGCGACAAATTTACATTCATATTTTCGAAACAGGTATAGTTTCCTATTTAAAATTACAAAAATATAAGATTATGAACATAAATAGAGAAGATTAAACCACTATAAACGTTTTTTAAAATCAAAAGACATAAGCAATCATACAAAGATTTCTTATCAATTAGTTTTTTAATTCTGATTAGTGTTATTGGTTTATAAAACATATAATGGAAAATCTTACTAAATCATTGTCGCAGTCTTATAATAATGTCATCGTGTCAAAAAGGTCAAAGTGTCATTGACCTTTTTAGATTTTGCAATAATGGCCGTGAGCCTCTTTCCGGATAAATTCACGGGCACTTTCCCGCAGGAAACGCTTGATGGTGGATTCCGAAAGGCCAATCCGTTTGCCGATACCTACCGCTTCGGAGGTGGTAAACGAGGAAGGCAGGAGGGATAGCAGTTCGGTGTGTCGCTGGTCCAGCACCCCGACTTCCATTTCCTGCGCTATACGGCTCTCCATGGCACGGAAATATTCCGTCAGCCGGATGGCACGGTCGGCGCTTTCTTCGTCAATCTCGTTCATGTCGGCTTCTCCACAGATGCCGTGCATGACTTGAATAACCAGACAGAAACGGATGAGGTAGGTTTCCAGTTTGCCGCAAAGGGCTTTCTCCGCCTCGCTTTCCGACTCCACATAGATACGGCTGTTCACTTCGTTCTTCCACCTGATCAAACGCTGTTTGGCTGCCGGTGAAAAGAAAAGTTCAAGGGAATTTGTTTTTCCCTCCTGTCCTGCCGGAGGCTGAACGGCATCCACCTGACGGATGATGCGTTCCCATTCATCCAGAACTTCTTCCGGCATGGAAGCCTCGTTCCAGGAAGGCATGGTTGCTATATCTGGATAGACTTTCAGGAAACGGGAGGAAAAGCCGTTCTGCGAGCGTTTCCCGCCAAACAGCGAGGAGAGCATACCGGGCTGGGTGGAGCCGATAATGGAGCAGTAAGGATTGGGCAGGAAGATATACTCGTTGTTCGACTTGCGGGTGTATTTGAAGGGGGTACCACTGAACAGGCTGAGAAAATAGCTTTCGTCCGAACCGTTGTAGCGGTTGAAGTTGGAGAGCAGGCTGTCTATTTCGTCATTGTAGATGAGTACGCCACGGGGATTGTCGCGCAAAGCGGACACTAGAGCCTCGATGGTGGAGTTGACCACCACGTGACACTTTCGCTGCGGCAATTCCATTTCTTCAGGCAATGACTGCTGCTTGCGCTGTTTGGCGATCAGCTTTTCCCATTTGCGGTACTGCCTGATTTCCTGCGCATAAATACGGTCTGAGGCTTCGTCCAGTTTGAGCAGTGGGGCTACCGCCTGACGCAACGGAGGTGTCTTGCCGCAGCTGGGCGGGCCAACCAGTACCACATAGAGAATGGGACGGCTGACCCACCCGGTCATGAAACGGGCTGACCAGGTATTGCCCATGGCGGCTGCAAATGCAGTGAAAAAAGAAACAGCTGTAAAGTCCACCTGATAGTGCTCGTACTTCTGCAAGGATTCCACGATATGCCTTACGGGCACAGGAAATATACCCAGAGGGAAAAGAATGTTTTTTTCCATAAGCTCATAGGATTTGGTTGCGTTGTCCAAGTGCCTTGCGCACTTCATACTCGGGATAAAGCACCTTGTTACCGGTCTTGACAGGCTTGAGGATGCCTTTCCTGTCCCAATGCCACAGGGTGGCATCACATACACCGAACAGTTCCTTTACTTCTGTCTTGGATAGCATGCGCTCCTTACGGGCGGCTTCCACCATCGAGCCGAGTTCATCCTTGGCACGGCGGATTAGTTCATCGGAAAATGCCTTGAGGTCTGCGGCATCCATTTCCACTCTCACATGGGCTTTGCCCTCACTGAGGATGTTGAATATTTCTTCCATATTGACTGGGTTCCGTCCGGGTTCCGACGGCTTCTGCGGACGGATTGAAAACAGAAGCGCCACCGTTCCAACACAGAACGATGGCACAAAAGTAACTGGCAATCAGCCGAATTTAAAAGAAATAAGCGTTCGTTCTGTTCGCTGACCCGAAAACGAACTGAACGAATTGAAATGAATTGATTTCAGTCAGCTGTTTCAGTCGCAAGGAGCAGTACTTCGGTCTTGATGATGTCAATGGCAAAGCGATGCTCGGGTTCATCCTTGCCGTATTGCTTCCGGTTGGGGGAAAGGTTCTTCAGGTAATTGACGCTTTTCTGTACCTGGCGGTGTCCTACGATTGAATGTTGGGGATAGGCTGCCTTCAAGGCTGCAACAAAGTCGGTCACGGCCACCTTGGAGCTGATTTCCGCCGTTTCTGCCAGAGCGAAATACAGATGAGCTATATCCATGCCGCTGCGGCCATAGCCCAGCCATGCTCCGATACGCTTTACCCGGTTCTCATCCTGCGAGGCAAGCATGTGCTGGAAACTTTCTGCCGTAAAGGTTTCTCTTCCTTCCGCTTCCCGGCATCTGCGGTGCAGTTCGACCCGCTGAAAGAACTTTCCCCAGAACAGTTTGAACAGGCTGGAGAGCATCTCCCTGTATGTGCGTTTGTCCTGTGCCACGACTGCCTTGTCCAGTTCGTCGGCCACCTGTTCCGGAGCTGACTCACCGTACTTCACCCAGGCGGCCATGGCCATGTGGTCCTCATTCTTTTCCCTCAGGTAGTTTTCAGCAAAGTCCGACAATGTCAGGTGTTCCAACAAGGAGGAAACATCAAACCGCCCGGTGGTAACCAACCGTTCCACCTCCTGCTGGAAATCCGGAGAGAGCCGGAAAGCATCCTCACCCAATTTCAGGACGCCTCCTATTCCTTCCGTTTTCATTTTGGCTGCAAACTGGGCATATTCCTGCGGATGGGCTTCCATCCACTCCTTTACCGTGTCCGCTCCTTTGGCCGGAGCTTCTTCTTTTCTTTTCATGGCAAATCTTTTTTAGGGTTGAAAAAGGCAAAGATAAGTGCCTTGCCTGTCAAAAAAGAAATGCACAACATAAATCTACTTAACAGACTTCATTTTCCCTATCTGTTGTTCTGGTTGATCAGGTTTACAATCACTTTCAGCATGGTGTCCTTTTCCTCAGTACGGCTTTCCGCTATCATCAGGGTGAGCGCCACCAGGGTATTGTCTGCGATGCGCTTGGTGCCGTCTTCATTGTAAAGGATGCCATTGCCATTGAGAAACCACAGAAACAACGTGGCGGCGATACGTTTGTTGCCATCGCTGAAGGAATGGTTCTTAGTGACAAGGTAAAGCAGCATGGCTGCCTTCTCTTCAACCGAGGGATAAAGATCCTCGCCTCCAAAGGTCTGGTATATCTGCCCGATGGAGCTTTTGAACGAGTCATCTTTCTCGTTGCCGAAAAGCGGGCTGCCTCCGAACTTCTCATGAAGCTGGCGAATCACCTCCATGGCATTTTCGTAAGTGGCATGAAAGGCAGCCCGGGGTGTGGTCTTTTCTATCGTCAACTCCTGATAGTCGTAACGGTCAAGCGTATCGAGTGCATAAGTATAGTCCACTACGACATTGAGCAGCGAACGGCTGTCCTCGGTCAACTTCTCCTGATTCTGGATAGTACGTCCCAGCACCTTGACCAACTGGCTGAGTTCATCGAACTTCTGACTGGCTATGCGCTCATTGATGGCATAACCTTGAAGCAGGTATTGCTTCAATACCTTATTGGCCCAAATGCGGAAAGCGGTTGCATTTTTTGAATTGACACGATAGCCAACCGAAAGGATTGCATCAAGATTGTAGAATTTGGTTTCTTTGGTCTGCGTTTTTCCGGTTATTGCACCATGCTTGGTGGTTGTTTCCATTTTGGAAATAACCACTTCCTCTATAAGCTCACCAGAGGCGAATATATTCTTTAAATGTTTGGAAATAGCCGGAACCTTCGTGCCGAATAATTCTGCTATTTGACGCTGAGTCAACCATATAGTCTCTCCACTGACAGTTACGTCCAATTGCATCTCGCCATTGGGCATCTGATAAATTACTATTTCATTCTGCGTATTCATAAGGCAAAGTTAGGATAAAGTTTTGAAGTTATGATACTTCCTGTTTTTTTATCAACACTAAAACACATCAGCTTTCGCGCCATTGGCTATAGCATCAATCTCATCCGCAATCTCATCGGAAGAGAGCTTGATGTAATCCATGAAAGTCTTCTGCGTCTTATGTCCGCTTACGTGCATCATCTGCAAGATGGTGTATTTGTGCGTCAGGTACATATTGGTGATTCCGCTACGACGGGCTGTATGCGTAGTGACACAGTTATAACGGGGCATCATCACTTCACCCTTACTGTTCCTCTCCACATTGATTTTTCCATCTGCTTCCTGCTTCCGCTGCTTCATGGTCAATTTGGTATGAACCTTTGTAGTCAAAGAGGGAACCGTTTCAGACAATTCCTTTAGGATTTCCTTGATATAACGGTTGAGAATGACATCAACCACTGAAGGCAGGTTATAATTGTACTTTTCACAGATAGCCTGCAAGTTCGGATTCATAATGGGAATCTTTACTTCCGTATGGGTCTTTTGTTGCACAAGCCGGATAATAGGTGTCCCTTTGGCCGTAGTTGTAAAACTGTCAGGGGAAATGTTGTTGTAGTCACTTACTCGCTGACAGGTTGTAGGGATTCCACGATATGCCTTACGGGCACAGGAAATATACCCAGAGGGAAAATATGCTGAGGTGCAGCCTGACTTCACCGAAGGCAAAGATACAACATACACAACCCGAAATACAAATTTTTTGACCGTCTAATATCGCACCTCGTAAGTTTTCCAAACCTCCGAATGGACATTCAGCCCTTTATCTACGGGCATTCCGGTGCATTTTCCACACGCGAAAAAAAATGGAATCGGGATAAAACATTTTATCTCTTGCCGATTCTCAAAACGTACAAAGTAGCAACGTTTTGCCTCACCCCAATGCCACACACCACGCACCTTTTGCTACTGAGTCATTTTGGGCTGACACCATCCATTTTCCACCCCACACAACAAATGCACAAAACTGGGTTTATTCATTAGCCACGGTAACTCCCGACTATGAATGAACCCAGTTTTGTGCATTATTTATAAACTCATCTCATCAGACAAGTCTATCAAAATAAGATTCTAAAAAATCCGTATCACATATTTAGCGGATAAAAAGCAATTCGCGATACTTAGGCAATGTCCACATTTCGTCCTCAACAATCAATTCCAGTTTGTCGATGTGGTAACGAATCTGATCGAAATAAGGAACAATTTCGTCGTGGTAAGCCACTGCAAGCGTTCTAACATCCTCGATTTTATTGACAACCTTGCGTTTTTCAACCATGGCTTCAACGTTCTCAGCGATGAAACTCGTGTGACGGTTGATTTTCTCAATCAAGTCAATATTATAGGCTGTGAGTTCCTTAACCTTGGCAGGATCGCTAAAGGCAAGTTGAATTTTATGAACATTGTCCACCAATTCACTCTGATACTTTGTGGCAACGGGAATAATGTGGTTCATACAAAGATCGCCCAACACACGAGCTTCAATTTGTACCTTCTTTTGGTAGGTTTCCCACTTAATTTCGTTGCGAGCTTCCAATTCATGACGGTTCATCACGTGCATGCTTTCGAACATCTTCACCGATTCATCGTCCAGATATCTGTCGAACACCAAGGGGCATGAAGTTTCGCAATCCAAGCCACGACGTGCAGCCTCTTCCTTCCACTCTTCGCTGTAACCATTTCCGTCAAACAGAATAGGTTTGCAAGTTTTAATGTCTTGGCGAATCACTTCCAAAATAGCCTTAATCTTATCAGTTCCTTTGGCAATCAGTTCGTCAACGCGTTCCTTAAAGTTGGTCAAAGCTTCTGCTACAGCTGTGTTCAGCGCAATCATTGCACTGGCGCAGTTGGCCGTTGAACCTACAGCACGGAATTCAAAGCGATTACCCGTAAAGGCAAAAGGCGACGTACGGTTACGGTCGGTGTTATCAATCATCAGTTCCGGAATCTGCGGCACGTCAAGCTGTACGCCGTGCTTACCTTCAAGTACAAAGAGTTCGTCACTGGTTGACCGCTCTACCTTTTCAAGCAGTTCGCTAACCTGTGAACCCAAGAAACTTGAAATAATAGCTGGAGGCGCTTCATTCGCTCCCAGACGGTGAGCATTTGTTGCACTCATAATCGAAGCCTTAATCAAGCCGTTATGTTTATACAAACCGATGAGCGTTTCAACCAAGAACACGACGAAGCGCAAGTTCTCTTCCGGATTCTTACCCGGAGCGTGCAGCAACAAGCCGGTGTTAGTGGTCAAGCTCCAGTTGTTGTGCTTACCCGAACCGTTCACTCCGGCAAAAGGCTTTTCGTGCAGCAAGCAGCGGAATCCGTGCTTACGGGCAATTTTGCGCATCAACGACATGATGAGCATGTTATGGTCAACAGCTAGATTGCATTCTTCGAAAATCGGAGCCAACTCAAACTGGTTAGGAGCCACTTCGTTATGAAGCGTCTTGCAAGGAATACCCAATTCAAGGGCTTGAATTTCAAGATCGCGCATAAATTCAGCCACACGTTCAGGAATGGCGCCAAAGTAATGGTCGTCCATCTGTTGGTTTTTGGCCGAATCATGTCCCATAAGCGTACGGCCGGTAAGCAGCAAGTCGGGACGAGCGGCATAAAGGCCTTCATCTACGAGGAAATACTCCTGTTCCCATCCCAAGTTAGCCGTTACGCGGGTAACTTCCGGATAAAAATACTGGCACACTGCCGTAGCAGCTTTATCTACGGCAGCCAATGCTTTTTTCAAAGGTGCCTTGTAGTCGAGTGCTTCACCCGTGTAACTAACAAACACGGTAGGAATCATCAGCGTATCGCCTACAATAAACACAGGCGACGCAGGATCCCACGCCGAATAGCCACGTGCTTCGAACGTAGAACGGATACCTCCATTAGGGAACGATGAAGCATCGGGTTCCTGCTGTACGAGTTCCTTACCCGAAAAATCCTCAACCATGCCTCCTTTCATATCGTGTTCTACGAAAGCGTCATGCTTTTCTGCGGTACCTTCGGTCAGCGGTTGAAACCAGTGTGTGCAGTGTGTCACACCCATTTCCATGGCCCATTGCTTCATACCTTTGGCCACATCATTTGCTACTGCCAAGGGTAAGGGAGAGCCCTTTTCAATTACTTCGCGCAGCTGATAGTAAGTTTCACGGGTCAGGTACTTAAACATTTTTTCCTGATTGAACACATACTTGCCAAAGTAGCTTGATGGGCGTTCTGAGGGTGTTTCCACCTCAAGCGGGCGTTTTTTAAATGCCTCTTCAACGACTTTAAAACGAAGGTTACTCATACTAGGGATGAATGAAATGATTTTGCGTTTAATGCCTACACTTTCATCTGTTCTAATACAAACAAACGGTTAGGCGTTGCAAATTTACTGCAAACGTACGCTTTGCAAAAGTATTTGTTCATTTTTCTTTTCCAGAATTGTATTTTCTTCCTCAAAAATAAAGGATAGGTTTGCATTTTCCGTTCTTTTCATGCTTATTCTGCCGCTATTTCTGTCTGCAAATCCGTTTACTTTGAGCCCCTCTATGCCACCACTCATTTTTTTTGCTACCTTAGCTCCTGTTTTCTTTATAAGTAGGTGTTCATAATTATTTTTACATTTGAATTGCGTTATTGTGCCGTAGCTGCTTGTTCTGCACTCAGGAGCATAGCGGGCTATGTGACTGAGTGCAGGGCAGGCAGATGCGGTGCAAGAACGTGATTCAATGTCAGTGCAAACCGAATGCAGAGCGAGGCAAGCTTGCTTGCATGAGCTATGCTGAGGTGCAGCCTGACTTCGCGAAGCAAAGTAAAAATACTTCGATAGAATTATATAAAATAATTTTGAACACCTACTTACTAATATAAGCCCATCCTAACCATGACTACCACACTATACTTAGCCCGCCACGGCGAAACCGAAGAAAACGTGGCGCAAATTCTTCAGGGGCATCTTCCGGGTCACCTTACCGAACGCGGACGCAACCAGGCGGTTCAGTTGCGCAACACACTGATGCAATCGGGCGTTTCATTCGATGCGCTGCTCACAAGCGACCTTCAGCGCACCATCGACACCACGCAAATCGTCAACGAGGCATTTCACCTCCAGCCCATGCTCTGCCCTCTGCTTCGCGAACGAGACTGGGGTAGCCTGACGGGACATACCATTGCCGAAGCACACCAGGTATCCCTGCCTGCTGACGCCGAAACCGTAGAGCAACTGTTCGAACGCGCCCGTCAGTTTCTTGAATATGTCAGCCAAACCTTCCCCAATCAACATGTGCTTTGCATCGGTCACGGACTTTTCTGCCGCTGCATCATCGCGGCCAATGCGGGCTGCCTTATCAGCGATGTGCCCCGTATGCAAAATGCCGAAGTGCGAAGCATCATTGTGGCATGCAAGGCGAACACCTCCCCCAGCCCATCGGTTCCAAACAATGATCCACTGATTTCAGCCAACTGACGCGATACCTTTTTATTCAAGGATGTAGCTCTAAGCTCTTGAAAACGAGCTTGAAAACACTTGCTTATACACAAAAAAGGCCGGATTTTCTTCACACAGAGTGGAAGAAAATCCGGTCTTTTACCCCATACAGTATTCCAAAGAATGGAAAATATTTTTAGAAATCAATTTCCAAGCCTAAGCCGAAAACGTCGTTCGTACGGTGGAAATTGTCTGAACCAGCAGTACTGAACTTGCCCAATCCGCTGCTGATGGCACCAAGCGCACCAAGTTCACCTTGCAAAATGCCCTTATTCTGTTCGGCAGCAGCCTTTTGTTCTTCAGTAGCCATCGGGTTGTTAATAATTTGATCGCACTGTCCGATACCACCCTGAAGTTGAGCCTGCAGCGGAGCAAGCTGCGAACCAAACTTATGCTTCAAGTCGTCGTAATCAGCCATCGTCTTTTTATAGTGCTTGTAGAACGTCTTGAAATAAGCAATATTGATAGCCACCTTCTTACGCAGCTGGAAACGTGCACCCACACCTACTGAGTTTGAACTTGTCACAAAGCTCATATCAGTCAGATACTTGCTGTCGTCGCCCAAACCATAATGCGTGGTTTGCCATCCGGCACTCACGCGCCAACGCTTATTGATGTCGTATTCTGCACCGGCCAACACTTCCCAAGTACCTCCATCCAGGTGTTTTTCTTTGTTTTCATACTGCGTAGCCTGTTTGTCGAAGAAATAGTGGAAACCACCCGACAGACGCAGTTTATCATCAATCGTGTACATGGCACCCAACGACAAGATAGCCGGCACGTCGCAAGCCACCTTTTTACCATCGTCATATTCAGACAAACCGCTGGTATTCACACCGGCATGGTTTTTCAGTCGCATACGTGTCTTGAACTCATAACGAGCCGAGAGGTTCAAATTATTGATGCGGTAGTTAGCACTGATAATCGGCGTAAATCCCCATCCTGTCAGGTCGCAGTTCAGTTCCTTATCCTCAACGAGGGGAGCAAAGTGAGGCATATTCTGGCTCTTGAAGAAGTCGACGGCAGGAACTGTGTGTCCGGTAGCCGTTACGACACCGATATTGCGCACATAACCATAGTAGTTACAGTCGGCATAAAGCACACGGCCGCCCACACTTACATTAAAGTTAGGCGTAATTTTGTAACCTACACCAAACTGTCCGCCAAAGTAATACTGACGGCCTTGCATATAAGTAGTCATGCTGTATCCTTTCACAGCACCGGGAGCAATGGCACCAATCAAAGTCGGAATCATGGCTACCTGGCTTTCAAACGAACCCAAACCGTCGTCGAACTTACATTTACCGCCACCGCCGCTGATGCCGAAGTGGAATGAAGCAAACCACTTCTCGCCTACGCGGGCCAAATCAATCGAAGGAATAACAGGAGCCACAGCCTTACCTTCAAATACCTTTTCGCCCGTTGCCGGATTCTGCACACCATTCACTGTTCCCAAACTAAAGTTCGGGAATATTGAGGTAGCCTTACGCGACTGATAAGCACTCTGAATATCAAAGCCCAAATGCCAACCGGTGTTCATAAAACCGATACCGGCAGGGTTTGCATAAGCTGCATCAATGGCAATGCTGGCATCGCGTGCCGGATTGCGCAGGAAAACCACACTTTGGTTTGTATTCGTTAAAAATCCACCAGCGTGAGCCGATGCAACTGTGCCCAAAATGAGCGATACAGTAAGTAAAGATTTTCGCATTTCTCGTATTTATTGGTATTTTCTTCGGCAAAAGTACAATAAACATGCACAACAAACCGATTCCATGTGCAAATTCGAACAATAATTAAATTTTTATATTTATTAAACACCAGAAATGCTTTATGCAGTAAGCAAAAACGAAGCAACGTTGCCTTCCGAACGCATAAATTACACACTTATACAGCAGATGAGCTAAAAAAGAATTTATTTTTACTACTTTTATTTAGGAAATGCAATCTTCATTTTCACATAAAGGCTTCACATTGCGGTAACCCCGAACCGTTCTCAAACGTCAGGATACGAAGTTTCAACCCATTATTTGAAGCATAAGTAAGTGTTCAAAATTATTTATATAATTCTATCGAAGTATTTTTACTTTGCATAGTGTGCTTGCACCATTTCTGCCTGCCCTGCACTCAGTCACATAGCCCGCTATGCTCCTGAGTGCAGAACAAGCAGCTACGGCACAATCACACCATTCAAATGTAAAAATAATTATGAACACCTACTTAAAACGCAATTCAATGTAAAAATAATTGGCGAAGCCATATAAAATAAATGACAACACCTACTTATCTTTAAAAAATTAGTAACTTCGCCCTCTCATAATCAGGCTTTCAATGCCAACAGTTTGTAGGGGAAACACACGTTTTTTCGCCCGCAACGGTTTGGAAGTTAAATAACAATCTCAAGTATGAAAAATTTATGGATAGGCGCACTTACTGCGCTCATCGTGCTCTCAGCCTGTCAGGGTGGCAAAAAACCCGTTGACGCCACCAGCGACCCCGACAGCCTGGCTGCAGATACAGCTCTTACTGACCATGTAGAAAACGATTCAACCATCTACGGCACATCCGACGAATTCGGCATGAGCACCTTCACACTCATCTCCGACAAAGGCGACACACTCTATGTAACCCGCACGGCCGACGATGGTACCGATGGTAAAATTTATGGCGACCTGAAAGAAGGCGAACGCTATGCACTCACCACCCGCGATAACAACAAGGCCATTGGCGTACTCATCAACCTTTCGCAGCTCGAACGCCACACCAAAGACTATCGCATCAGCAATGGCAAACTCATTCTCAAGGGCGACACCGTAACCATCGAGAAACTAAGCAACAAAGAGCTCAAGGTTAAGTAAACACATACCCAAGAGCATCACATATTCTGTTTTTTTCCGAAGCAGGTGTTCCGATTCTTGAAAGTCAATCACCTACTTCCTTTTTTTTGATTAAGAGCACCCACTTATTGAAGTCGTCTGGACTTTTATGAAATTCAAGATTTGCCTTAATTTTTGAGGCGTTTTTGAACCTTGAAGAAGGAGTGTAGCGAGCTACACGACTGATGAAAGGTCAAAAAACGGCCAAAAAGAAAGGTGAAGATTGAATTTAGAAGAGATAAATCTCCAAATCAAATCTTCGTCAGAAAAGTTTAAACGACTTCATTACCTCCTCACACATTATGTTTTCAGGAATTGTAGAATCAATGGCACGCGTAGTTGCCATTCAGCAAGATAAAGACAACAAACACTTCACCTTGGAATGCGATTTTGGCCATGAACTCAAAATTGACCAAAGCGTTGCCCACAACGGCGTATGCCTCACCGTGGTCAAAATCGACGGCAACCGCTACGTCGTAACCGCCATGAACGAAACCCTACAGCGTTCCAACCTCGGTCTGCTCAAAGTTGGCGACGAAGTAAACGTTGAGCGCTCCATGATGATGAACGGCCGTTTGGACGGACACATCGTACAAGGCCACGTCGACCAAACCGCCACCTGCACCGACATTACCGACGCAGCAGGAAGCTACATCTACACCTTTACCTACGAAACCTCACGTTCAATGGTCGAACGCGGATATTTCACCGTCGATAAAGGCTCCGTCACGGTCAATGGCGTAAGCCTCACCGTATGCGAACCCACGGCCAACTCATTCAAAGTGTGCATCATCCCCTTCACCTACGAACACACCAACTTCCACCACATACAGGTAGGAACGCAAGTCAATCTTGAATTCGACATACTGGGCAAATACATCAGCCGCCTGCAAGCATTAAAGGCCGAATAAGCCGTCGTCACGCTTTTTCAGGCCGGCAAACGCCCTTTTCTCATTCCTTTTTTTCTGTATGTTCCTCCCCTTTCTCCTCATTTTCATCGGAGGCGGTTTAGGCAGTCTGTGCCGCTACATTGTGAGTGCCTGTTGGCTCAAAGGCACAGACGCCTCATTTCCCTGGCCCACCTTAGCCGTCAACCTCTCCGGTTGTCTGCTCATCGGCCTGTTCATCGGCCTTTTGTCCCGCCGGCAAAGCGAAGGCCCCTATTGGCTCCTTGTCACTGGCTTCTGCGGAGGCTTCACCACCTTCTCCACCTTTTCGAACGAAACATTCCAACTTCTCCGACAAGGCATGTGGCTCACAGCCCTATCCTACGCCCTGCTTTCGGTAATAGGAGGCATCGGATGCACAGCCTGCGGCTACACCCTATGCAAAAGCTAACATTATGAAACGTAAAGAACTATTTCAGAACGTACTGGCCTACCTGGGCAGCACCATGGACGACACCGAAACCGAGCTGAACTACACCACCCCCTACGAACTGCTCATAGCCGTGGTACTCTCAGCCCAATGCACCGACAAGCGCATCAACGCCGTAACCCCCCGCCTCTTTGCCGACTTTCCCACCCCCGAAGTCATGGCCGCCACCACGCCTGAAGTAATTTACGAATACATCAAGTCTGTCAGCTACCCCAACAACAAGGCCAAACACCTTGTCGGGCTCAGCCAAATGTTAGTCAAGGAATTCAACGGCGAAGTACCCTCCACCCTCGAAGCGTTAACGCGCCTCCCCGGTGTAGGTCGTAAAACGGCCAATGTCATTCAAGCCGTCGCCTTTGGCAAAGCTGCCTTAGCCGTCGACACCCACGTATTCCGCGTCAGCCACCGTTTAGGTTTGGTTCCCAAGCGTTGCACCACCCCCTACAGCGTAGAAATGGCTTTACGAAAATACATTCCCGAAAATCAAGTAGCCGCTTCCCACTACTGGCTTCTGCTTCACGGCCGCTACACCTGTACAGCCCGCAAACCCAAGTGCGACCACTGTGGCCTCAGTGCGCTGTGCCCCAGCTATCAGCCCGAACTGCCACCTGCCAAGTAATCACAGCCTCAACACTCCCCTCTCAAACACGAGTTCGAAGTTTCCGATTCTGTAACGTTTTCTATGGCTAATATTCCAGGCCTCACAGTTCCCTTTGCCGTAAATGTTAAACATTAAGCTGCTAAGTAGGTGAATTTATATTAAAATAGTCAGCTCGTTTTTCCATCTGCTTGTCGTTGTTTGAACTACGCGCTGAGCTATCGTCAAAAATTACGCCGCGATTGTCCGAATTAGTTCCGCGATTGTCCGAATTAGTTCCGAGATTGTTGAAATTAGTTCCGAGCTAATTCGAATTAGTTCCGAGCTAATTTCAGCAATCTCGGAACTATTGATAATCAGCGCTTTCAAAAAATCCCCAGAATCGGTTTCAGGCACACTCATTTCGCCTTGAAATGAATCGAAAGGCAAACTTCTGTTTTTTACGTTTATTCACCTATCTATTAAATCCGTCCTGTGCGCAATAAGCTGTGAACTACTTTCCAATCCAAAGTGATTGAAGGTTGTACTTTGAGGATTAGGTCGAGGCGGATGTCAAAAGTCACGGTTGATATTTATAATAACCAATACTGACTCTATTCAACACAGGCCCATATTTTTACTACCTTTACAGGGTCAACAACAACCTTTGCCTCTCGGATATATTCACCCCTAACGTTGTGATTAGCTGAATTTTTACTACCTTTACAGGGTCAACAACAACAGGCGCAATAGATATTGTAATATTAAATACGTTGTGATTAGCTGAATTTTTACTACCTTTACAGGGTCAACAACAACAGGTATGTATTCAAGTTGCGGAACAGCATAGTTGTGATTAGCTGAATTTTTACTACCTTTACAGGGTCAACAACAACGGCATTTGGGAAGAAGCGCATTTTGAAGAGTTGTGATTAGCTGAATTTTTACTACCTTTACAGGGTCAACAACAACTGTCACTTTTTCTATTCTGTAGCAAGATAGTTGTGATTAGCTGAATTTTTACTACCTTTACAGGGTCAACAACAACAAAATACTATCTACGACATGAGGATTAACCGTTGTGATTAGCTGAATTTTTACTACCTTTACAGGGTCAACAACAACTTTTGGATTTTGTATACAACTTTGCGTTTGGTTGTGATTAGCTGAATTTTTACTACCTTTACAGGGTCAACAACAACTTTTACATTGCAGGAGAAAATGGCACGTATGTTGTGATTAGCTGAATTTTTACTACCTTTACAGGGTCAACAACAACTTGCGAATTTTTCGCCAAAGGAGTGGCGCAGTTGTGATTAGCTGAATTTTTACTACCTTTACAGGGTCAACAACAACGTATTTCAGACGAGGAAACGCAGAAGCGACGTTGTGATTAGCTGAATTTTTACTACCTTTACAGGGTCAACAACAACATAACCGAACGTACAGATGTTAAGGCTATGTTGTGATTAGCTGAATTTTTACTACCTTTACAGGGTCAACAACAACAGAGTATCGTATAAGTTGTTGATTATGAGGCATTTACATTCAAAAATAGAAATAAAAAAATGCCTATTAAAAAGAATCGGAATTCTGTATTTTACTCAGAATTCCGATTCTTTTTTTAGAAGAGTTCCAACTGCTGATAATGAGCAGGAGGGTCTTTCTTTTTTTGGGCACGAAAAACCTTGATATCACCAAACTGTTTGTCGGTGATACAAAGAATACTGACATTACCTTCAGGAGGCACTTTCTGCTCTACCCGTTTCATGTGTACCTGCGCATTTTCCATACTGGCACAATGACGAAGATAAACAGAATATTGAAACATCGTAAAACCATCGTTCAGCAAATCGTTCCGAAAAACAGCTGCATCCCGACGATTCTCTTTAGTCTCGGTTGGTAAATCAAAAAAAACGAGTATCCACATAACCCGATAGGCATTGAGACGTTCAATCATACAGAAAATACGGCATGAAATAAGAAAACAATGAACAGTGTCAGACACTGAATCAGCCCCAGGTGGGATAGCATATTTTGCGATATTCGGCACGATAACATTTGGCCAAGCTGGCAGTAGTTTGTGCTACAGCCACCATCAGCGGACTCCGTTTTCCCTGCATATACACATCGAGCACCGGAACTGCCAGCATTTCGCGTTTTAACGCTGTAGTCAGTTCGGCTGTCAAACCAAAACGCCGGATGGTTTCGATAACCAGTGCATCGACAAAGGGACGATAAGGCTCCATAATGTCGTCGGCCAGGCAGTAAGCATTGTAACGGTTGTGGTGGTGTATGCCCGCCACAGGCAGCAATCCGCTTGCCACCAGTGCACGAGCCACCACAGCACGCAAAATGGCATAACCATAGTTCAGCAACTGATTGGGCGGTGGCCCCTCGCGTCCGCGCGTAAAGCCCGGAATGTCGGGAAACAAGTGCTGCCAATAGTAAGCTGCTGCTTGCGCCTCGCAGTTCGTGGTATCGCCACTTTTCACGGTATCGGCCAAATAGTGCATACGTGCAGCCGGTTCGTTAAGTTGCTTTTCAAGCACGTACGCCTGATTCTCAATTTTAGCCACCACGGTCTGCTGCCATAGTTGCTTTTTGAGCGGAACAGAGGCTTCAATCTGACTTCTGAAACGTTCATTCTGCAACGTATTGCCTTCGAGCGGAAGCAACAGCCCGGCTGGCATGCGTCGGTCGTCGCAGGTTATCACCGCTGTTTGGTTGTTGAGCAAGGCTGCCATCAGGCCTTGTGTCAAAGTGATTTGCCGATGGTCGAGCACCACCACCCCGATATCTTCTATCGGGATGGTGCGCACACTTTCCTGCCGAATACTTTCGGCCAAATGCTCAGCCTGCTCCACCTCGGGCATCCTAACCACCAACTGACTTTTACTCAACGACAAGTAAGCAGGATTGCCAAAGTAGAGGGTTTTCTTTATCATAAGCCAATGATATTTGTGATTTGTCCCAAACGATCGACAACCAACTTTAAGCAACGTGTCTTAATCGTTACCCCCTCGTCATTTTTTTCCACTTTATTCAAGGAACCGAACTCTGTACCTGGATAAATCGGCGAAGCGACTGTTTGCGGTAAGAAAAAAATACGATTTTCCGTACACGAAACCATTTTAAATATTTGCTTCCGATTCAGTTTGTCAATTTCAGGCACCTCGCCTTCGGCCGGAACATACACCAAGTCGCCCGGAGAAACGACAAAGAGCAATTTACTTCCATCAGCCAAGGTTTCGGCAGCCGGCTGATGCAGTTCGACCAGATTGGCAACAGCCTCGCGAAGCGAAACAGTTTGGAAATTTCGATCGCCATTCGGCTTTTGATAAATGGCAAAGAACAAATTCGTACCTTTTTCGGTTTCAACGAACTGCGCCTTTCGGCAACCGCGTTTACCCACTGCAAATTTCAATCCTAATGGTTCGGACACACGCACCTTATATATAGGTTTGTGCGGCTTACCCAAATTCAGTTCCTTCAGTTGCTGCTGTAAGCGCACTTTGCCTTCAACCGAGAAAGCAACCTTCGGGTCGCCCCCATTATTGGCCAAATGACGCAGCAGTATGGATTGAATACCAGTATCAGTGATGCTCTGAATTTTCTTGGCATTGAAACTCTCATCCAATTCCTTACGCCCTGCCACCATAGCTTCCTTTCCGGCACGCGGCAGTTGCACTGCTCCATATACCGTAGCCTTGTGCAGCGGTTTACGAATGGTGATGTGGCCATCCTTTGTTTGCCCCAACACACGCTCAGCATGTTTGAAGCTGACAACCATGTTATCCAGTGCCAATTCCACATCGTGTGTAAATGTTTCCCATGGCTTTTTGAACGTCCAGGTGTAATTGCCACAATCGTCAGTTCGCGTTTTTTCGCAAAGCAGGCGACGCAAATCGTAACGTGTACCTTGCACTTCGTCCTTTGCTGCCACACTGTTAAAGTAGGTCACATGGTTGAGCGTCGTACAGGCTATGACAATAGCGTCGAGCGCATGATGGCGATGGTCTATACGCTTGCGATTCACAGGCGGCAAATGCAGCGGAACTTGCGTTCGGAAAAAGCGTTTGCCATCCACTTCGCGCATCTCGCCAAACTCGGTGGTGTTGAGCCGCTGGTTCAAATGCTCAAAACGCGGAGTAATCAGGTGATTCCACACCTCATTAAGTCCCCATTGCCGTTTGAGTTCGCTGGTCATACGCCCGTTGGTGTTGATAATGTGTTTCGACTTCGCGCCTTCCTCGCCTTCTTCGCCAACAACCTTTGAAAGCAAGGTCATAATCAGTCGGCTAATGTAGCGCGTGTCATTGAGCATCCGATTGTTGAATTCCTGCGGTATGTCCTCCATCAACAGAATTTTCATTTTTCCCGGCAACTTGGCATAATGCGTTTTAACAAACGCTTCGTACGCCTCTCTCGTAAGCAAAGTAAACGTCTGACCAAATGCACCCTTCACCACTTCGCCACCCCTGCGAATGATAAACTCATAGCCTGTCATCTTGTCCTTGAGTTTGTTCACTTCCTTTTCGCAAATCACCTTGTTGCGCATGGAATCGTCGTAGTAACGAGCCTTGGGTAACACATGCTCCACTTCGTAGGCCGGTGTAAAAAGTTTGCTCAAGGGAATAAACATGCCGGTATAAGGTGAACGATATTTCTGTTCGAGCCACAAGCGATAACGCAGTATGTCGCTATGACTAACCTTATCGGCCTTCGAGGCTAACCCCAAATCGTTAATAACATCCTTATATTGCAGTTTTTCCTCGCTATTGGCAGCATCGTTCAAAATGGTCGATTCAAAAATACTGAAAACCTCCAACTGCAAGGGCGAATAGGGTCGCACGTTCTCAACGTCGAATTCGGATTTGGCAAATTCCTGCAACAAACGGCGGGCACGGTAATTGGCACGTTCGTTTTCAGAATTACGGTCGAACGTCTGCTTTCGTTCCTCACTGTTCTGCTTAAGGTCGCGCCCCATTTCAATATGAATTTCGTCGATGCGGCCATAGGTTTTCCAAATGTCGCGCACCACACGAAGGGTTTCGGTAACCACCCCTTCGACCACCGGGTTACGGAGCGAATGCTGTTTGAACACATGGCGCAAGTAATAGTCGATGTCCTCGGGCTTATGCCACACCGTCAGGTCGTCACTCTCGGCATAGCGTCCGTAAAGCAAATAGCAAGCCTTGTGCAGCGGAAGTCCTTGACAAACAGCCACACCGGTAATACCCGCACACTGCTTACGAGCCGTTTCCGAAAAACTGTTGGGTTCTGTTTGCAACAGTTCCAAACGGTGCAGCGTAAAAGCATCGAATGCATCGGACTTCCAGTGATGACCGCAACGCATAAGCGGTAACAAATGCTTCAAAGCCTTGAGCGAATAGGCTCCATAACCTGTTTCGGCAAACACTACCTTACGAAGTGCTTCGACAAAGGCATCGGCATCGGAAATGCCACGCTCACGGGCAAAACGGTTCAGGGCTTTCACGATTTCTTCGGGGTCGGTTACGGAATAAAGCAAGTGCCACAGTTTTTCGTCAAAGCAATCGCGATACTCCTTGGGTATGCTCATCAGCGTCCGGTTGGCCGGATAGGTCTTTTCCTCAGGATAATTCCAACGAAAACCCTTGCGCTGCTCCACCGAAAGTTTAAAGGGTTTGAACCCGAGCAAATCCTTTTGGCTAAATTCTTTTTTGGCAAACAAATGGTCGAAGAGCTGCGCACGACTTTCAGCATCGGGCAGCAAGCGGTCGGTTACGTCGTAATCGGGCACAAGGCGTTCGCCAACCTGAGCTTCGCGTTGGTAAATGCGCAACTGGCTGATAAACTGCCACAAACGAAACTCCTGAAAAAGCGGATGCGACTTCGGCACACACTTGATGCGATGCTCCACCAATTCGCCTGTTGCATAATCAACATGGCGGTAACGTTCGTAAGGACAGTTAGCAATGAGTTTCTTTTGGCTTTTGAGCGGACGCTGATAGAACAGGATGTCGCGCACAATAAAATCGGTTAAACCGCCCTTTGTAATATGCTGAGCAGCTCGTTCGGGCGTGGTGTAAAGCGCAAGGGCGCATTTCTGGAGCAAATCTTTGTCAGTGAGTTCAGGAATAAACTCCTGCTGTTTGTGCAAAATCTGCTCAAGTTCGCTGCGATAGAATTTGCGTTCAATGGTGTGAATGTAGTGTCCGCGAATTTTGTCGTCGGGTTCGGCAAGCAAGTGATTGTAAATGTAAGCACCCACGGTGCACTGACTGAGTTCAATGTCGCATTCCGACTTCTTTTTACGGAACGTCCAATCGTCGGCATCCGGAATGCTGACCACCACCTGAGGTTTCCCTTGTTCATTGAGTTTGGGCTGTCCGTTCTTATCGGTTTTAGTGGTACAAAGCACATCCACTTGGTCGCCTACGGCAAATGGCGGGCATTCTGATTCACGGTTCAGTTCGCAGCCGTTGTCAAAACGGATGCAATAAATGGTTTGTCCCCTGCGGCGTTTCGATGGTCCCATAGCTTCGACAGCCGCTACCTGAATACGTGCAAATACGGTTCCATCGTCCTTTTCCTCGCTTTCGCCCATACCACGAAGCTGGTAGTAACCTCGTTTTGCGTTGAAATTGAGAATAATCCAAGCCAGTTCCTCGCGGCTAACCGGCTGCGTCAGGGCTTTTTTGCGCAGATAGAACAGGGTCCAGTCGTGGGGCACCTTGCGACCGTCTGCCACGAGTTGTGGCTGATGTATTGCAAAATCGGCCAACATTTCGCGGAATGATTCCTCGAAAATAAAAGTGTGCCGTCCGCTTGCATCGCAACGGTAAGGCAACAGCGGTTCAGCTTCATCAATGAAATGTCCGCGATGATTGACAAAGTCAATTTGTTGACTAAAATGCTGGGGTAAAAAACCCAATATGTGCAGTACCTGCAGCAGTCGGTAACGACGCTGCTTTACGCGCTCAATGTTTTTACGCACATTGCGAAAAGCCGTTCGCTGCGAAGCGGCCGATTGCAATTTTCCCTTGGCAAAATCGGTCATCACATCGCCCGTCATGGGAATGATGCGACTGCCGTTACCTGCAATGCGAAACTGATTGGCGTTGAGCAATGCCCAGCCAACGCTATTGGTGCCTAAGTCAAGCCCTAAAATATGTGCTGAATTTTTCATGATATATATATGTATAATTGTTATTCGCAAGAATCAAAAAACAAGAACTCATCGAATGCCGCGAATCACTGCTTGGCATAGTTGATTACCTTAAAATCTATTGGTTCTGTATGCAATGCAAAACTAATAGGTTACTTTTTATCAAAACAAAAAACCATTCCGTTATGTTCGCATCACAAAATTAGCAAAAAAACCGATTCTTATTTGGCAAAACAAAAAAAAGTTCTAACTTTGCAAGTAATTCAGCTAATCACAATAAGGATTATTCCGTTGTGGTACAGTTTCAACCGGCAGCAAGTTTTCTTGTTGTCGGTTTTTTTGGCTTAAAACAGAAATACTTCTACCTTTTTAAATTTACAATCCAGTAGAACGTCACAATTATTCGAGGCTGAAAATGCGGATAAAAAAAACGTGTGATTCATGCTGACTGAATCACACGTTGGGGAATTAGGGGACGAACGAAGGAGGACTAAAAGTCGAAGCCTACGCTCATGTAGAAGGTGGGTTTGCGACATTCGCCCGAATAGCTGAGGGCGGCTTGTACGGGGCCGAACTTGGTTTCGTAACCGTAATGCAGACCTATGCCGTAGGCGTAGTGGGCTTTTTTCAGGTGACGAACGTCGCGCTGCTCGGCTAGTACGGCTCCTAAAAGGGTGGCGTAATGGCGCGTGAGGAAATGATAGCGGAACTTTACGTCGCACGACACAAGGGCGTTGCGGAAGAGTTCGAAGTGGCTTAACCCGACAAAGGGTAACTGCTGTTCGAGGTACTTGCCTTCAAGATGACCGCCGACGGCATTGCGAAAAATAAAGGGGACTTTCTTACCTAATACCAAGCGGCCGGAGAAACGGGGCAAAAGGGCAAATCGCTTGCCAAGGGCCATGACGGTTTGCCACGTGGCTGACACGGTGGAAAAGGCATGGGGGCGTTTCAGGCACGTCAAATTGTCGGTGGTAAACGTGTAGGTTGCTACAAACTTGGAACCTACGGTGGGATTGTCGGCCTTGTCTTGCGAATTGTAGTTCAAACGTACGTAGCCTGTGAAGTAATTGTCGCTGACCGGATCGGGAAAGGCTGCGAGGGTGCCTTCGTCGTTCATCAGTACGTCGTTGAAATCGAAACGCTGAAACTTTAGTCCTAATTCTGCATCGAAATTGCGCGTTTGCCGATAGGCGTAGGCCAAACCGGCTTGCTGCTGCTGAAACACCAGGCTGCTGGCGCGACGGCCTTTGTGATTGACGTCGATGTCGCGATGGCGAAACTCGTAGAACACGTTGAACTGCTTGTTCAGCCAGGGTTCAACGGTGAGCGATCCGCGCATGGCATATTGCTCGGTGAGCCGGGCGGCGAGGTCGATGGTGGTGGGCACGTGGGTGCGGAACACAAAATTGGCATTGAGCAGAATGGCGGCCAGTTCCTCGGTATCGAAACGGGCGGCTACGCCTAATTCGCTTGCCAAACGTTCGTGGGCATGAAACAGCAGATGGTAGCCTTGCTCGGCTTCGATGAGCGAATAATGGGCGTCGAGATACAGAAAGCGTTCGTTGAGCAGGGTTACGGCATGTTCAATCTGCTGCTGCGTGATGCGCGAGTGTTCGGCAAGTTTGCAGGCCTTGCGTATGATGCGTTCCTCGGCGGGGGTGATGTGGTCGAAGGCTATGCTGGCTACTTGAAAATCGGACTGCATGCCTCTTTGGCAACCTGTTGGCCGGGAGGGGTGGCTGCCTTGAAGTTTAGGCAAGGCCGATGCCAAGGCTGCCGAGTGGGGGCTGCACAATGTATCGGCAGGAAGCCGGACGGAAGAAGCACCGGGCGTTTGACCGGGAAAACGCAGCTTGGGGGCGTAAGGAAAATGTACGCCTGTGGCAAGGGCTATTTGCTGAAGGGTGCGTTGATGTTGACGGGCTGTTTCGTAGCCACGGCGAATCATGGTGTCTAACTTTTCGGGACTGAAGTCCATGGTCGACACGCCCTTGGGGTTCACGCCTATGTGCAGGTTGCAAAGCTGTATGTTTTCTTCGAATTTTCGTCGGCTCGAAATGCTGATGAGCTGCTGCACCACGCTTTGTATGCCTCCTTGCTGCATGGTGTCGTTGAACACGCGCTGCACGGTGGAGCCTATGACGATGTCGGCACCCATGCGTCGGGCCACATCGACTGGAAAGTTGTTGCACAATCCGCCGTCGACCAATGTTTTGCCCTCCATCACTACGGGAGTAAAAACTCCGGGAATGGCCATACTGGCGCGTATGGCGGCTGAGAGTTTGCCACTGCGCAGCACCACTTCGTCGCCATTGGCCAGGTTGGTAGCCACGCAGGCAAAGGGTATGTGCAGGCTGTCGAAACTGATGCTATCGTGATAGCCCACTGTGAGCCGGGCCAACATATTGCCCAAATTGCGTCCGCGCACAAAACCATCCATTTTGGGTTTGGCACTTCGTGAAAGGGGGATATTCAGGATGTAACGTCCCTTGCGTTCGCGCTGTTCGGGCGAGAGCTGCTTGCGGGGCGATTTGTCGGACAGGAGCATTTCCCAATCCTGCATTTTCACGAGTTGTTCCAATTCGTCGGTGGTGTAGCCCATGGCATAGAGGCCGCCAACTATGGCTCCCATACTGGTGCCTGCTATGTAGTCGATGGGAATGCCGGCTTGTTCGACTGCGCGTATCACACCAATGTGGGCCGCACCTTTGGCTCCACCGCCGCTCAGCACAAGGCCTACACGGGGACGATTCTGAGCAGCATTTCCTTTCTGCGCTCGAACGGGCTGGGAGCACAGCCATAGGCAAAGGGGCAGCAAAAGGTTAAGCCATAATCTGTTCATCAGCATTGTGTATCGAGCCATGAAAGAATGTCTGCCGGACATTGGGCAAAGAGGGAAGCACCAGGCAGGCTACGCAAAAAGTCTTCGTCGCGAAAACCCCACAACACCAGCATACACTGCATGCCGGCATTTTGGGCTGTGTGCAAGTCGACTTCGGAGTCGCCCACATATACGGCCTCGTCTTTGCTGCATCCCAATTCGCTGAGGGCGGCAAGTACGGCGTCGGGGTTGGGTTTGCGCCGAACCGTGGCACTTTCGCCCACAGCCGAAGTGATGTAATCCTTGAAAAAACGTTCGTTGAGTTCAACAACTGCGGGATGTAATTTATTTGACACCACAGCCATCGTGATGCCGCGTTGTTGCAAGGCTTTGAGCAAATCAATGATTCCGGCAAATGGTTTAGATTTATCGAGACAATGCTCCACGTAGTAGGTACGGAAGGTTTGAAACACAGGTTCGAATGCTTCGTCGCTCATGCCGCGCCCTACGGCATCGAGCATCAAATTGCGTATGCCATTGCCCAAGAAACTGCGTATTTCTGTATGGCTTCGTTCGGGAAGGTGGTGTGTGCGCAAAGCATAATTCACGCTGTTGGCCAAATCGTCTAACGTATCGAGCAGGGTTCCGTCTAAATCGAATAATATACTTCGTATCATTGTTTCCTATTTCATTTTAAAAAATTGTACAGATAACATCTGCATTCAAATAGGACAAAGGTAGCGAAAAACAAACTGATTACACGTATGCTTTCTAAAAAATATTCATTTCAGTACAGGCAAACAATCTGAGTTAGCGCATGCAACCCCTTTTTGATGTACAAACAACGCTTTTTATTCATAACAAATATTAAAAATAGAGAGGGTGAGTCATTTAATTACGTATTTTTGCAATACTTATTGGAAAATCCATAAATGAAACATTTGAAAAACTTGCTATTTGCAGAAATGGCTTTTTTTCCAAACTTGAATCTAACAACCACAACATACAACACATTTTTAAATCTATCATGAATAAAAATTACCACAAGTTACTCGCAAGCACCTGCATGGTGGTGTGTTTACTGGGTACCCCAAAAGCCATGGCGCAAGCTGTAATCTTTCCGCAGCAACAACAAGCCGGCATTGCCTTGGTTGAAGTGAACGGCGAAGAATACGTTTTGAAAAACGATTTGCTCAGTGCTTCGTTTATCCGTACGGCCGATGGCAAATTGCTGTTCAACGGCTGTAAGGCCATGAATCTGAAACCGGGCAGTGAACTGTTTAAGGTGATTTTGGGCAATGGTACGGCTCTGAATGCTTCGGACATGAAGTTGGAAAGCGTCGACACTGAAGAACTGAATGCCAACATTGCTGCTGCAAAGGGTTCGGAACGCTTTGCAGGTAAGGCTATCAAGGCTGTTTTTTCGAAAGATAACCTGACGATTGAATGGAGAGCCGTTCTGCGCGACGGTTCGCACTATTTGCGCACGGACTTGAACATCACGGCTAAGAACGACCAGGCTATGCAGTCGGTTACGCCGATGATTTACACTGTGGACAACATTGCTGCCGGCAGTGCGCCTGCGGTGGTGGGTAATACGCGTGGTGCGGTGCTGGCAAGCGATAAAATATTTGCCGGACTCGAAACACCAATGGGTGTGAACGCTATCAAAACGGAAAATGCGGGCATCGAAAACTTTACGCCGAAGAGTTGGACTACGGAGTCGTTCAACTTTTCTCCGGGTACGGATACGCCGGCCGACATTCTGAAAATTCGCGTTGAAGACGGTGGCAAGTACTTTGACCTTACGCCTGAGGACATTAAGGCGGCACAGGGCTATGTTACCTTCCGCGAGGCGGGCGAACAAACCGTTACGTTCCAATATAAAGGTGGCGCACACCGCTTGCAGTTGGTGGGTGTGGACGTGATAAAGGCACAAACCGACGAGGTGGTGGCTCATGATTATCATTTTGGCTACACGGGTGGAAAGACGGAGAACAATGTGTTTACACTGAACATTCCGGAAAAGGGTACTTACCTGATTCGTTACTTTGTTGAAACGGCTTCGCAAACGATTGAAAGCAACGGTAGCATCACGTTTAGCAAACCTATCGGTACGCCGGTGGTGGTGTACGACCTGATGACTGAGGCTTCGAAACAAAGTAAAGCTATTCCTGCTACGAAACTGGTGCCGGCTGTCAAGGCGGCTGATGTGAAGGAGGGTTACACCTTTGTGGAAGATGAGGCACGCACCGAGGAATGGACGCCCAACTTCTGGACTAAGGCTAATAATAAAGATGTGCCGGCGCGTATCCTTGAAATGGGACACGAGGCTCAGTACATTTACAAACACGAACAGCCGGTTAACATCCAGGCAAACAAGGCGGTGCTGAACACGGAATTCCTTTACAAAAACGGCAATAACCGCTTGCAGATTGTGGGTGTTGACTTGCTGCAGGACGGGGCACCCATTGCCTATGATTATCACTTCGGATTTACGGGAAGCCAAAAGGCTGACAATACGTATCAGGTGAAACTGCCTTACAACGGACAGTTTACGCTGCGCTACCTGGTGTCGATGAAGAACGAGGCTAACACGTCGAACGGTACGATTACTTCGGTTATGACGGCTGCTCCTGATACCATTCATCTGCCGGCTCCGACGGAATCGCCGATGGAGGGTTACTGGCGCCGCAACACGACGCTCAAGGGCGGTACGACGTGGAACGTCAGCTCTGTAGTGGGCTTGATAGCTCCGGGTCAGTCGCGCCGTTCGTTCCTGGCTTACAGCGAACGCGAACGTGCTGTGCCCTGGCGTGCCATGCCGGTGTACATTTCGTGGTACGAACTGAACATTGACCGCAACAACTCTGAGGATTATTCAAAGAATATGACTGAGGAGCAGTGTGCCGAGGTGGTGAACCATTGGTATGAAAAATTCTATAAACCTTACGGCAAAGCTCCGGTTGCTTTTGTTTGGGACGATGGCTGGGATCATTACGGAACGTGGACTTTCAACAAGAACTTCCCTAACGGATTCAGCGCTGCCGACAAAACGGGACGACTAATGGGTGCCGGACAGGGTGCCTGGCTTGGCCCGGTGGGTGGCTACGGCCAGAGTGGTACGTACCGCCGGAATTACTGGAAGGATAAGGGCGGCATGCAGCTGAGTAACAAGGATTACTACGACACGTTCATGAAGGCTTGTACGTCGATGATTGACAAGTATGACTTCCGCTTCTTTAAGTTTGACGGCATCAGCGCACAATGGAGTGCCTTGGGGCCGGACGCTGGCGATACGGGCATTGAAAATGCTGAGGGTATCATTTCTTTGGAACGCGAAGTGCGTAAAAAGAAGGCTGACATTTTCTTCAACACGACAGTGGGCACATGGGCTTCGCCTTTCTGGTTCCACTTCTCGGATGCTGTTTGGCGTCAGGAGAACGACTGGAGCGTAATCGGTAATCAGGGCGATGACCGCGAACGCTGGATTACGTACCGCGACCGCTTGGTTTACCAAAACTTTGTACAGAATTCTCCGCTCTGCCCCATCAACACCATCATGACTCACGGATTCATTCTGACGAAGTTCGGCCAGGTGTCGAAGTCGATGGATTACAAGGGTATTGTGCGCGAAATGCGTTGTGCCTTTGCTTGTGGTTCGGGTATGGTGGAACTGTACAACGACTTTAAGCTCATGGACGAAATCAATGGTGGTAAGCTGTGGGCTGACTTGGCTGAATGTATTGACTGGCAAAAGCGTAACGAGGATGTACTGCCCGATATTCACTGGGTTGGCGGTAATCCGTGGGATGGTGCCAAGGCTAACATCTATGGTTGGGCTTCGTGGAACGGCAAAAAGGCTACGCTGGCTCTTAGAAACCCGAGTGCTTCGGCACAAACCATCAAAATTACGCTGCGTAAGGCTCTTGACATTCCTGAATATGTCAGCACGCAGGTTATTTGGACCAGTTCTTTCAAAGATCAGCCTGTGCTGAATGGTTTGAAGATGGGCGAAGCTATCGACATCGATAAGGAACTGACCATCAATATGCCGGCTTCATCGGTATTTGTGTTTGAAGGTATTGACCAAAATCCTTTGGATATCAATCCGGGTCCTACGGGTATCGGCCAAGTAACTGCTAAGAATCCTATCGTGAAGGATTCTATTTACGATTTGTCGGGCCGTCAACTGCCTGTTCCTCATAAAGGTATTAACATCATCAACGGACAAAAGATGATAAAGTAATCCTTTCCTTTCTGACTTAAGATGAACATTTAAAAAGCCCACTCTCGGCAATGAATAGTGCAAATCATTGCTTGAGAGTGGGCTTTTGCTATTGAAGTCGGCTGAACTTTTATGAAATTCAAGATTTGCCTTAATTTTTGAGGCGTTTTTGGGTCTTGAGGAAGGAGTGTAGCGAGCTACACGACTGATGAAAGGTCAAAAAAAACGGCCAAAAAGAAAGGTGAAGATTGAATTTAGAAGAGATAAATCTCCAAATCAAATCTTCGTCAGAAAAGTTTAGACGACTTCATTATCTATTGTTCGGTAACCGGGCTGCATATACTACAGTAGTTCGTTTGATTTTGCATACTAAACGGACTGAAAAAGTATATCCCTATTTCACTTTTTTGCACGTCGGTTGAACGCGCCGGAAGGCCCGTGTTTAAAGGGGTTAATGAGCGTTTTTCGCGTTTTGAAAAAATCGAGGTGCGAGATTAAGTGGCGAAAAAATTTGGATTTCGGGGTGTTCATGTTGTATCTTTGCATCAGCAACAGCGGGCTACACCTCAGCCTTGACGGATGAAAAAACAACAGATTCTTATGTATTCATTCAGCGTTCTTTGACATTTTGTGACAACAGAAAGTAGGACAGGAAGGCCTGTCTGAAACCTATGCCTACCGACATGGGAGATGGCATAGCATTACCTGACTATTTTGCGACAACGCGTCTGCTCATAGGCTGAAAACGGTTGGCTAATCTTCGAAGAACTTGAGCACAACTTTGCAACCGAAGTCGATGCTGTGGTCGGGCGCAAAGCCGATGAAGGCTCCTAAATCGACAATATTGGTGCTGAAACCATAGCCTATTTCGCTGTAAAAATTAAGTGCCTTGACACTGAGTAGGTTCAAATAGACTCTTTCCTTTTGCACGACTTTCGACAAATATGGCAAGCGCGAAAACAGCAACATGGGACTTTCGTAGGTTCCGGTGAAACGCACATAGTAGCGCGACTCATTATACCAACGGGAGTTGAGAAGCTGAAACTCGCCCGTCATGTCGTCGTTCCATTGGGCAGGCATATAGCTGAACTTGAAATAGTCGTAGTCTAGGAAACAGTCGTTGCCGCGCTGGGTATACACTCCACCGCCCATTCTGAAAAACAGAGTACGCATGGCGTAAAGCGACAAACGATAACGCAAATCGCCTTCGAAGCGTTCATAATGGGTTTGGCCACGACCTAAGGCATAGCCCCGTTCGTAGCTGAACAGCAAGGTTGGATAATTTGAGTACAAAGGAAGACGACGTTTGCCTTCACAATAATAATACTGGGCTGGAGTCCACTCAATTTGTACGCGCGGTCCGAGACTTGAAAAATGCTTTTTCATGCCAGAAGCTTCGGCAAGTTCGTTCCACTCTATCAAACCTCGCCGATGATAGCGGCCTCCTAAAGTGAACCTTAGTCCGGGAAGCAAACTGAAACTGGCATCGGTTTGTATGTGGGCATCGCGATAGTCGTGAAAACCATAATGGTCGATGATGTGAAGCAAGGAATCGTATTTTTCAATGCCTTCGAGTTTGTGACGCAGTTCATCGGCTTGACGGCTGTTGTACATGTGGGCACCACCTCCTGCATTGAAACTGAAGATTCCGTCGTAACGATGACTAAAACGTACTAATAAGGGAACTTCCCAATAGATTTGCTTTTGCTTGAAACTGTAACCTATACTGGGAGTAAACTCCATACGTGGCAATGTGGTTGAGAAATGAGTGAACAAATCCCAACGTGCACGAGCTTTGAGCGAAAATCCTTTCGTACGGCTCCACCCTACCATCGAAGGGGTGATGATGGGGGGCAATTTAATGCGGGAATGATCGCTCAACTTGAAATGATTGGATGAAAGCAACAAAGTTTGGGTGCGTTCGCCAAACCATCTTTTCGGATGGCGATTGTCTTGTTTGTCGTCCTTTAATTCCAAAGCATCTTCGAGGCCATCGGATGCTAAATCAAAATCGTCGGTTTCTGAGGTTTGACTGTCAACTTCCGATGCATTCGATAGGGCTTCGTCTGCTTGCTGCAAAGCTATGGAGTCGGTTTGTGATTCGTGCTTTTGCTTATAAAGCTGTACAATATTTTCTTCGGCTTTACGTAGCGGAAACTTACGATATTTGGCAAAGTAATCGAAATTATTGATTACACGTGTGGTATCAATGCGTAACAGGCACAACTGTGTTAAGTCGTACTTTGACTGTTTGCTGAACTGGGTGTTGACCGGACAAGTGAAGTTATGGGCTGAATGTATTTCCATAACTTCGTTTACCTTATTGCCCAACAACTTGAACTTAGATACTATACGCAAACGGTTAGGCAGTATGCTCTGACAACCATCGGTGCCCATTCGGGCATTGACGGTTATCTGACGTAACTGATAACGAAACTGAAAGGTGAAATTCCGCACAGCTCCGCTTGATAAATCCATATCAATAAAACCTGTTACTAACTGGTCGTTGCTGAAACGGGGGGTTATATTGATGCGGGCTGTCGGAGGAACGGAGTCGTTGAGCTTGCTTATAAAAACGTAAGTGTAACGATAAAAACGTCTGTTGCGCTTGTGTAGGGGATTCAAGATGCCATCAAGAAACAATTTCGACTCGTAGATTTGAAAATTAAAACGTCCTAACGAGTGAAAGCGTTGCTCGCTCTGGTATTTGGCAGTTGTGTGAAAGGCTATGACTTTACAATCAATTTGACCGGGGGCGCGATACTGTAATTTTAAATGGGCCTCGGACAGGTAATCATTGTGCCCACGCTCCAAACGCAACATGCCCGGAATGTAACGTACAATCGGGCCGTTGCGTTTGGTGTGCATCACGTGGCGCAAATATACATCGCTCACATATTGCAAACTGTCCATACTAAACTGTTCGCCGTAACTGAATACTTTACGCATCAATTCATCTGCTCTGCGGGTTCGCGAACGTTCTTCAGGAGTTAAACTCTTATAGTATTTTTTATCTCGCCCTTTAGGCTCATAGCTTTTAGTGGCTACATTGGTTGATGTCGACAGGGTGTCGGTGAGCGCATTGTGGGCCTTTGCTCCTGTGCACAGTCCCACACTCCATATCACTGCCAAAAGCAGTTTACAGAACATCGAACAAGCTATGTTTGCTTTCATTGTGTGCCAAGCTTGGGAGTTTTTAGTTAAAGAAAATACTTAAAGATTTATCGAAAAAAATAGGCGTTTGCCATAAAGCAGAAATGCACTCTGCTAATGTGACCTACGACCTGCTGACGGCTTTAACACCTCGCACAGTGCGCAGTTTTTTTATCAGTCCGGTTAAACGCTGGGTGTCGTCGACCAATACGGTGAGTATGCCAGAAAACAACCCATCGTTTGAATCAATGCTGATGCTGCGAAGCATGATGTGTTCTTCCTTTGAAATGATGGAGGTGATGTTGTTTACAATTCCCAAATCATCATTTCCTACGACGTGTAGGGTAATAGGATAGGTGTCGTGACCTTTGCCGGCCCAACGTGCCTTGACAATGCGATAACCAAAGCGTTCGCGCAGTGCTGGGGCATTGGGGCAGCCGATGCGGTGAATTTTAATACCGCCACTTACTGTAACAAAGCCAAACACCTGATCGCCATAAACGGGATTACAGCAACGGGCCATTTGAAAATCAAGTCCTTTTAAATCGCGACCGATAACCAATTCATCTTGATCGCCTTTGGCACGGTTCAGCCATTCGTTTTCCATGTTGAACTCTTCGGCCGAACGTACGGCGGCTCTTTCGGCCGTGCCTTGTTCGCGCTTCATCAGTTCGACATAGGTTTCGAGTGCTCTGTTCACATCGATTCGTTCATCGCCCATATCTTTAAAGAAATCGAAGCTCTCTTTGTAGCCCATTTTCTTTACCAGCTGGTTGATGAGGCTTTCGTCCCATTCTAACTTGCGGTTTTTCATTTTGCGCTCCAAGATTTCTTTGCCTATGGCGCTTTCCGAAGCTTGAATTTCGCGCACTGCTGCGCGGATTTTGGCTCTTGCATGCCCTGAGCGAGCTATATTTACCCATTCTGCCTTAGGAGTTTGGGTGCTTGCAGTCAGAATCTCCACAGTCTGTCCGCTTTCAAGCGGCTGCCTGATGGAGTAGTTTTTTCCATTGACCCGTCCGCCCACACAGCGGTTGCCGATACCGGTGTGAATGGTATAGGCAAAATCAAGAATGGTGGAATGCGGTGGCAAACTGTAGAGGTCGCCTTTCGGTGAGAACACATAGACGTTTCCTTCCTTCAAATCTGAAGTCAGACTTTGCGTCAACAGTGAATCATTACCGGTTTCGAGGGCTGAACGTATATCAGCAAGCCAAGAATCAACGGTTCCGCCACTGCTCTTGACGCCTTTATATCGCCAATGGGCTGCCAAACCGTGTTCAGCGACTTCGTCCATGCGTTCCGAACGAATCTGCACTTCGACCCATTTTTCTTCAGGACCTTTTACCGTAATGTGCAAACTTTCATACCCGTTGCTTTTCGGAACGGTCAGCCAGTCGCGCAAGCGTTTAAGGTTGCTTTCGTACTTGTTCGTAATCAGCGAGAACACTTGCCAGCATTGCTCTTTTTCTTTCTGTTCCGGCACATCCAAAATAATGCGTATGGCAAAAAGGTCATACACGCCATTGAAACCGCATTGCTGTTTCTTCATTTTTTGCCAAATGGAGTGTATGCTCTTGGTGCGTCCTTTCATGTGATAGCGCAATCCTGCCCCGTCAAGCATTTTTCGGATGGGTTCCGTAAAGCGTTCGATATAGGCATCGCGCGAACGCTTGGTGGCATTCAAACTTTCCTTGATTGAATAGTAAGCGTCGTGTTCCAAGTACTTCAGACTCAAATCCTCCAACTCGCTTTTCAGTTTGTACAAACCTAACTTATGGGCCAAAGGTGCATATAAATTGGCAGCTTCGACCGATACTTTGTGTTGTGCCTCAAGGTTATCTGTATCTCGGATCTGACGCATCAAGCAAACGCTGTCTGCAATCAGAAGCAGGATAATCCGCATATCGGCAGCCTGCGAAATCAGCAGATTTCTGAAGTTATCGGTACTCATGGCCTCGGTCTTTACCTCGATGGCCTCGACCTTCATGAAACCGCGCAAAGTTTGGGCTATATCTTTGCCAAAGAAACGCTCAACAACTTCACTTTGTTCGGGTTGGGTAACGACTGAGCGCAACAAATAAGCTGTAAGCGCATGACCGCGTAATCCGATTTCCTCGACGGCCAATTGAATGGTTTGCAATGCTAACACCACGCGATTTAGCCCAAACTCATTTTCTTCGAGTCCGGGAGTTGCAGCCACAGTACTAGCCATGAAATCGGCCAATTTACGGGCATCTTGCGCTTTATATTTTATATGTTCGTTGCTGAAAAGGCTGCGAAGCAATGCGATAAACATCTTCCGATTCTCGCTTCTTTTCTTCATTTCGTTTGTTTGCATAGGCCGTCAATTTACTTTCAGCTGTAAAATTACAAAATAACCGAACAATTTGCACCTTTATCAGGGCATTTTTATGGATAAATGAGCAATATACAGAATTTATTCAGTCTTTTGCGTCATTTCGTTCTGCTTTTCCACTCTTTCTTCCAACCAATGGTCTATCAGTTGCCGGGCCAAACTTACCTTGCCGGGTATAGCGGGCAAACTGTCGTAACGGAACCATCCGCCCTTTTTAAGTTCTGACTTTTGCAGACATAATTCACCATCCTCATACTCTGCCATAAATCCTACCATCAGTCCGCAAGGATATGGCCAGGGCTGTGAAGCAAAATAACGGAGGTTCTTGATTTGCAACTGGGTTTCTTCCATCACTTCACGACGGACACAATCTTCCAGGGTTTCGCCGGTTTCAACAAAACCTGCCACCAGTCCTAAATAATCTTTCTTAAAATTTTTACTTTGAACCAGTAAAATTTCTTCGCCGTTGTTTCGTGTAATGGCTACAATAATAGCTGTGGCCAAAGCGGGCCACACTTCTTTTCCGCAGTTAATGCAACGCTTCGAGATGTCGGTATGCAATTTCATCGGTGCACCACAAACACCACAGAAATGGGTATTTTGATCCCAATACAATATTTCATGTGCCTTTCCTGCCATGTTATACACAGCACAGGGCAGCACGTCGAACGAGGCTCGCAATCCCATCATCTGCCATCCTGCTTTCACAACGGGAGCATCGATGCGAGCAGTATAGCAGGCCTTTCCTTGCAAATCGGGCAAATGATGCAGCGTATGCCAGGGAAGCAACTGTATAGGGGGCTCTTCGCCCACAGGCACTTCATTATTGGCCGTCAGCAACAATTCGTCTTGACAAAATATAAAATAATAAGCCTTTTTCATTGCTGCATTTCAAAAGAAAGCCGATGCACGTCATAGGAATTTTCCTACAACCCGCACCGGCTATTTATTCTGTTTACATAAAATTCAGGAGTCTATTTTTGATTAGAGACCCAAGCTCTTTACTACTGCTTCAATTTTCACTTGAGCGTCAGCCACAGCGCCGGCATAGCATTTGGGGCAATCCATGTGACCTTGCACTTCAATGTAGAACTTGATTTTGGGTTCCGTTCCAGAAGGACGTACACTCACCTTCGTTCCGTCTTCAGTGTACCACTGCAAAACATTGCTTGCCTCGGGGAAGTCGAGAGCTGATTCATTGCCTTCTGCATCGTAAGTCTTCAGCGTACCATAGTCCTTAGTGCAAATCACACGCGAACCGGCCAATTCTGTCGGTCGGTTGGTACGGAAGTTTTCCATCATGGCTTTGATTTCATCGGCACCGGTTTTACCAGGTTTTACCACATTGATGGTCTTGTTCACAGCCAATCCGTACTCCAGATAGATGTCCATCAACACATCATAGAGCGTCTTGCCCTGATCCTTTGCCCAAGCGCAAATTTCAGCCAGCAGTGAGCAGGCCGAAACAGCATCCTTGTCGCGTACAAAGTCCTCTGCCAAGAAGCCATAGCTTTCTTCGCCACCACCGATGTACTGCAGTTTACCTTCGTCCAAACGAATCTGACGGGCAATCCACTTAAAGCCCGTGTAGCAGTCGTACATCTTGATGTTATTCTTGTCAGCAATAGCCTTAATCAATTCAGTTGTAACGATGGTCTTTACAATAAACTCGTTACCCTTCATCTTACCCTGAGCCTTACGGTTCATGATGATGTAATAAAGGAAAATCATACAGGTTTGGTTACCATCAACCAACACCCATTCTCCCTTATCGTTTTTGCAAGCCATACCCACACGGTCAGCATCGGGGTCTGAAGCCATCACGATGTCTGCATCGATACTCTTGGCCAAATTCAAAGCCATTGTCAGAGCCTCGCCATTTTCGGGGTTCGGACTAACCACCGTGGGGAAGTTTCCGTCCTTTACCATCTGCTCGGGCACTGTGTGCACATTCTCAAAACCCCAAAGTTTAAGCGACTGCGGAATGAGCATCATACCAGTTCCGTGCAACGGAGTGTATACAATCTTCAAATCCTTCTGACGCTTGATACATTCGGGATCAATACTCAATGTATGAACCTTTTCGAGATAGATATCGTCAATTTCCTTACCGATAATTTCAATCAGTTCAGGTTTGCCTTCAAAGCGAATATCTTCAACGCTCACCTTGTTAACCTCATCAATAATACCCTTATCGTGCGGAGCCAACACCTGCGCACCATCATCCCAATAAGCCTTATAACCGTTGTATTCCTTGGGGTTATGGCTTGCTGTTAGGATAATACCGCTCTGGCATCCCAAATGACGAATAGCGAACGACATTTCAGGAGTCGGACGCATATCTTCGAACAAATATACCTTGATTCCGTTGGCCGAGAAAATGTTGGCTGCGGTTTCAGCAAACAAGCGGCTGTTGTTGCGGCTGTCATGACCCACAACTACGCTGATTTGCTCCATATCCTTAAAGTTAAGGTTCAGGTAGTTCGAAAGGCCCTGAGTAGCTGCGCCTACAGTGTAAATGTTCATACGGTTCGTACCGGGACCCATAATACCGCGCAAGCCACCCGTACCAAATTCCAAGGTACGATAGAACGAGTCGATGAGTTCGGTTTTATCGGGGTTCTCAACCATGGCCTTCACAGCCTTTTGAGTTTCGGCATCATAGCAAGCTGAGTTCATCCAGCTTTGAGCCACTTTTTCGCATTGTGCAATAAGTGCTTGATTTTCCATATCGCGTGTATGTTTTTACCTCTGCACAGCCCACATCAAATGCAAGGCCTCATCAGAGACAAACTTATCTATTAGTTTATATATATAAAAAGAAGGAGGCTCGGCAGAGCCATACCTGGAAACTGAATTATCTTTTAAAACAAACTGTGATTACTGAGGTAAAATTTCAATCCAGTAACCATCAGGATCTGAAATAAAGTAAAGTCCCATTTCCTGGTTCTCGTAGCAAACGCAATTCATTTCCTTATGAAAAGCCCGTACAGCATCATAGTCGCCAGGAGTGCGCAAGCAGATGTGAAATTCATTTTCGCCTAAGTTATACGGTTCCGTTCTGTCGCGCAACCAGGTAAGTTCCAATTTAAAATCGCTTGCTTCATTCTTTAAATACACAATCTTAAAAGCACCTTCCGGTCCTTCGATCTCGCCGCACGGCATAAGGCCTAATGCTTCTTTGTAGAATGCAATGCTGCGTTCCAAATTGAGTACGTTGATGTTGAAGTGGTCAAATTTTGCAGTAATTTCCATAAAGGGGTTTATTTAAAAGTGCGTTGCAATAAATCCGGCTGCACCTGTTGAACGAACAAAAGCCTTTAGCTCAAGTTACAGCCCGACTTCGCGTAAGCAAAGTTACTGCAAACCAAATGAACCACAAAAATTAAAGGTAGGTTTTTTCAAAAGAATAGGAAATGTTACGAATCGGTAGAAGGATTGTAAAGAAAAATTCAACAACAACTACCCCTACCCTGCTAAACACCATTAAAACAGTTCAGCCATAAAAGCGTGTAGTAAAACTCAACAACGCATCCTGGGTTTCAGACAGGCCTACCTGCCTTACTTTCTGTTGTAACAAAATGTCAAAGAACGCTGAATGAATCAATAAGGAATACTGTTTTTTCATCCGTCAAGGCTAATGTGCAGCTTATCAATGCTGCAGTGTTGCCTTTATTGCGAATGCAATGTCAGTGCAAACCGAACGCAGAGCGATGAGAACTGGCTCTCAAAAGCTATGCTGAGGTGCAGCCTGACTTCGCGAATGCAAAGATACAACATGCACAACCCGAAATCCAAATTTTTTCGCTGCCTAATATCGCACCTCGAAAGTTTTTCAGACCTCCGAATGTGCATTCAGCCCTTTATCTATGGGCATTTCGGTGCATTTTTCATACTCGAAAAAAAAATGAAATCGGGATATAATATTTTATCTCTTGACAATTATCAAAACGTACGAAACAGTAACATTTTGCCACACCCAAATACCACAGTCCCCACACCTTTTTTCTACTGAGCCTACAAAACGCTTCACTACTATGCTTCTAAAAAGAAAACTTAGAAAATATAAAAGCGTTAGCTTACAATAATCTAAAGCAATATATGCCTTATGATTATTGCAAACCAACGCCACACGGGTAACTACTTCACCCCATTTTACACGCCTTGTGAGCAGTAAAATTAGAGTTCCAAGTCGCCATCGAAAATTTCGTGCCAGGGAAGTCCCTGCTTGTTCAATTCTTCCATGAAAGGATCGGGATCGAACTCTTCTACGTTCCATACACCCGGCTTCTTCCACAAGCCAAGCATAAACATGCGGGCACCGATGCAAGCCGGCACACCCGTAGTGTAGCTAACACCCTGCATACCAGTTTCCTCGTAAGCAGCCTGGTGCGAGCAGTTGTTGTAAACGTAGTAAGTATGTTCCTCGCCATTCTTCAAACCGCGGATACGGCAGCCGATGCTGGTTTCGCCATCATAGTTCTCGCCCAAATCCTGAGGATTAGGCAACACAGCCTTCAAGAACTGCAAAGGAACGATTTCCATACCCTGATAGTTGATAGGCTTGATAGAATCCATACCGATGTTCTGGATAACGCGCAAGTGAGTCAGATATTCCTGACCAAACGTCATCCAGAAGCGGGCACGCTTAATCGTAGGATAGTTCTTCACCAAGCTTTCGATTTCCTCGTGGTGCAGCAGGTAGCTTTCCTTCGGACCTACGTTAGGATAGGTAAGCGGCTGGTGAATTTCGAGCGGTTCAGTTTCAACCCACTGACCGTTTTCCCAATACAAACCCTTCTGGGTAATTTCGCGAATATTGATTTCAGGGTTAAAGTTCGTAGCAAAAGCCTTGTGGTGATTACCGGCATTGCAGTCTACGATGTCGAGATACTGAATCTCGTCGAAGTGATGCTTGGCAGCATAAGCTGTAAAAATGCTCGTCACACCCGGGTCAAAACCACAACCCAAGATAGCTGTCAAGCCAGCCTTTTCAAAGCGATCTTTGTAAGCCCACTGCCATGAATACTCAAAGTGAGCCTCATCCTTCGGTTCATAGTTTGCCGTATCAAGATACGAGCATCCGCACTGCAAACAAGCCTCCATGATGGTAAGGTCCTGATAAGGCAAAGCCAGGTTCATAACCAAGTCAGGTTGGAACTCGCGGAACAAGGTGCAAAGTTCTTCTACATTGTCGGCATCAACCTGTGCCGTTTTGATATCATCGCGACCGATGGCTTTGACAATAGCGTCGCACTTCGACTTCGTACGACTGGCAATCATAATTTCGCTAAACACGTCAGTGTTCTTGGCTACCTTATGTGCAGCTACTGTTGCGACGCCACCGGCGCCGATAATCAATACTTTTCCCATATCGTTGATAAATTGTTATAGTAGTTATTCAGTTTTCACAGACTTTTTAGTCTCGCTCCGAGCTCGTACAGCTCATACTATTAAGCTCACCCGAGCGAAAAATTTATTCTAACCAAATACTGCAAACATTACGCAGCATTCAGCAGTCTGAAAGTCTGAGTGCAAATTTAAAAATTTCTATGGTTTTACAAATGCCTTGCAGCTTATTTATGCCCCGATAGTCAAACTTTCTATCATTTCCGAAAATCCATTGCCAAACTTATTCTGGAATTTCAAGCTTCAGGCGCACCCAAGTTTCATGTCCTTCACGCATAGCATCAGGCAGTTTATAGGAAATGTGCATCGTATCATCATCCACCAATTTATAGGTAATCTTGTTACTTTTACCCACAAGTTCCGGATCGGTAATCGAACCTTTCACATACTCAATCAGCGTCGAGTCCGAAGTCACTTTAAACTCGCCCCTGTTCGTTATGATGCTTTTTGCCTGCTCATTGGCAATCAGAAATGTTGAAAAATGGTTATCAGTCTGCATAACCTTCCACACGGGCAGACGCACCACCCTGCTACCATCTTTTGCCTGTTGCACCTGTTGCCAAATGCCACACAATTTATCGGCATTCTTAATTTTGTCGGCATGCGCGCCAAGGCCCAAACATAATAACAAAGCTAAAGACACACTCTTTTTCATGGTTGTAAGGTTTTTATAGTAATCAAAAAAATGCGTTTTACTGAAAAGGATAGAAAGAAGATGTTATCCGTACTTAGAACGAAACACTACCCTTTACCACTGCCTGCGACTGCGCATTACGTATTTCAAAGAGCACATGGTCAGCATTCGCAGCATCGGGTTCGCAGTATATATCCAACTCATCGCCCCAATATGACTCCAAGCAATAAGCCATTTCAATGCGGCGCACTGCACGCTGTTTCATGGCATCGGCCGGCATGCTGTTCAGCAACAATTCCAGGTAACGAATCGAATTGACATGACCATTGATGTCCAAATCGGTATACGCAGCCCGGTGTCTGGCCACCAACTGCGGATTTTTCATGCGCATACGTCCCATGGGGGCAATAGGCGAAGGTTCATCCGGAATCAACACATCGCTAAATCCCCCATCAGGCAAACGAGTCAAGTCTGCAGGCTGACGTGTTTCAGTATTGATGAGCGACCATATACTCGTTGCATGGCCATAAGCCGAACCATCTGGACGCAACACGCTGAAATGGCGGTCTGTAAATTGTCTGTAAACGCGGTCCACCCACGTTTTAATGCTGAATTCTTCGTTCGTCTTAGGCAACGAATCCATTTCAATAACCAGACGCGATAGTACCCAAACCTGCTTCGAAGCAATCATTTCGCTATAACCAAAACCATGATTTCCGGCATGAAGCGAAGCGCAACGTAATATCAGATTGCCCAAATTTCCCCACGACAAATTGCCGCGAACATCCTCCGAAAAAGGTTCTACTTTATATTGATAGCATGATGCTTTTTCCATAATTCAACTATATAATTAAATTTATCAATGCCGTAAACACACCCAACCACACCGTCCGCAACGAATCAGCCCAATCGGTGTATAATCCTAAATTCATTCCGGAAAAAAGCGCATTTTTCAGCCTGACAATCAAGTTTGATTACCGGCTGCATTTTAACAGCTGGAAAGAATCGGCGTTATTTTCGCAAAAACAGCCATTATCTTTGCCTTACATGCAAGCCGCAACTGTTTTCACTATCACAAAAGTAGCAATTTCATACAACACTGACAAATAATTATACCAAAAATGCTTAACTTTTCATACAGGTTTAAACGCTATGAAAGCGAATACTTCTCCACTCTCCATATACGCATAAAATCCCATATCCGTCTACTATCTAGTCGTCCCTTAAAAAGCCCATTTTTGCGAGATATTGTTTAAACACAGTATCTCGCATATTTTTTGAAGCATGCCCAAAAGAGCTTTCATAGCTCTTTT
>ERZ779924.106-NODE-106-length-51246-cov-7.55609_pt1 | contig 51246 bp, 49 predicted proteins | sample MGYA00511955_ERZ779924 | MGnify/ENA primary metagenome ERZ779924 (study PRJEB29588, sample SAMEA1969417) | human gut metagenome | biome: human gut; feature: human-associated habitat; material: faeces | place: Denmark | collected 2008/2010 ... | reverse complement strand
TCAATAAAAATAGGTTCATAGATTAGATTGGAAGGGAGGACGAAGTGATTTCGTCTTCCCTTTTTGGTCATTCAGGCTGTACGTTACATCGCCGACCCGCCGATGGCGCCAAGGATGGCACTGGCCACGGCAATGATTACATTAAGCAAGGTGTTCCAAACTGTTTTGTTCATAGGCATTGATGTTTTAGAAGTTAAACTATTGCGGTCAGTCCGTGCCCATATAGAGCGACCAACCTTCTTTTATCTGGCTCATGGAGGGCTTCACCCCGCATTCCACCCGGCTCATGGCCGCCACCAACGGTGCCATGTGCGAAGGGTCGTACGGATTGAGGCATTTGTCCGGAGGGAAGCCGGTCAGCGCACATACCTTACGGGCGTAGTTTTCTGTGTCGTTACCGTCTTCGGGCGGTGCCCATCGGGCAATGATGTCGCGTACCGTGCGCAGGCCGTATTTGTGGCAATAGGTGCGCAGCACGATGAAGGCCGCGCGGTATCCCCACGGCATGCTCCTGAACGTGAAGAACTCCGGGTCGGGTTGCCGTTCGGCCAGGCCTTGCCACAGGTCTGCCGTGCGTCGGATATTGAGAGGGTTGCAGTTGCGCAACCCTCTTTGCTTGTTCAGCTTTTCCATTCCTTTACGGATTTAGATTCCGCCTTCTTCCTCGTCGCTGTCCTCTTCGGTCGCGAAGTCCACCCGTTCGAGCGTGAAAGCCTTGTTGTCGAGCGACATGGCTTTTTTGAGCTTGGCGTTAGGCGTGAAGCAGACGCGGAGCTTGGTAATATAGGCCGAGTCGTACTTTTCAGCTGTGTCGCTACCCAAACCGTTGGCCACGGTACGGAAGCTGCCGATGTCGCCCAAATGGACACGCTTGCCTTCTTGCAAGGCATAGATGATCTGTTCCTGCAAGGCCGACAGTACGGCCAGGCAATCGTGCCGCGTGACGGTACAGGAGCTGCTGATGCGTGTGGCAATCTCCTCGATTCCGATTTTGGAGAGGTTGACGATGAAACCGTAATACTTGCCCGGTGCTTCCGGGTTGCGCGGGTCTTTGCGTTCGATGACTTTGTAATTCATAATGTTTTTGTTTTTAAAAGTTTGTTTTTTGATTTTGTAACTCTCTTGTCATCCGGATGACAATGCAAAGGTAGGTATCTCCGAAAACAGGGGCGTGCATTATTGCACGTTCGTGCACGTTTCCGTCGGTTTCCGCTTGAAAATGTGCATTTTCTCCTGTTTTCCAAGGTGCTTCCTGCCTATGGATGGCCGGCCTATTCGTGCGGCCACTCGCGGAAGTCGTCGTCCGTCTCCTCCGGTTTGCCGAGGATGTCGATGACCATTTCGTATTGGCGGGGTGTAAAGCTCCGTTGCCAGACACCGAAGTGCAGTGCCGTGAGGCGTGCCCACAGGTCGCGTTCGGCCCGTAATACTTTGAACAACCTCCGTCTCGCGTTCCGTTCGGTGGAGTCGGGAAAATACAAAGTTGCCAGTCTCGTCACGTCGTACAAATTCTTTTTCATGATACATTTGTATTTGTTAGTTAATAAAATGGTTGTAAAATCCGGCTTGGGAGGCCGGATGTATTTCATGTTTCCGGTTAATGTGTCACTTGCCAGTACGCAAGGCTGAATTTTAAATATTCCTTTTTATTTGCTCGTGTTGTGTGAATTTCGTAATTTTGGACGATTTTTTACAGTTAAGGCATGGAAAATAAATTGTTCCGTTTTACGGATATATTCAAGGAAACCTTGTGGGGAGGGCATCGCATACTCCCGTTCAAGGGCTTGGAGGCCGATGGACGGCTGATAGGAGAGAGTTGGGAACTGTCCGGCATTCCGGGGAACGAGTCGGTGGTGGCAGGAGGTGCGTACGGCGGGTTGACCCTTACGCAGTTGGCCGAAAGAGGCGGGAGCGCTTTGTTGGGCGAGGAGAACTTCAAGCGTTTCGGCACACGTTTTCCCTTGCTCGTCAAATTTATAGATGCGGCCCAACCCCTTTCCGTGCAGGTGCATCCGGATGACGAGTTGGCGCAGCGTCGCCACGGCTGTCCGGGTAAGACGGAGATGTGGTATGTGGTGGACGGGGCACCGGGAGCTTACCTGTTGGATGGGTTCAGCCGGCAGGTGACAGCAGACGAATACGCCGCGAGGGTGGCCGACCAGACTTTGCCCGAAGTGCTCCGGCGCTATGACGTGCGTCCGGGAGACGTGTATTATCTGCCGGCCGGGCGGGTACACAGTATCGGTACGGGCTGTTTTATCTGCGAGATACAGCAAAGCAGCGACGTGACTTACCGGATTTATGATTTCGGACGTGTGGACAGCGAAGGACGGCCGCGCCAACTTCATGTGGAAGAAGCCAAAGAAGCGATAGACTATGCCGTGACGGAGCCTGAGGCGCGCCGCGAAATAGAAGCCAATGTGCCGGCCGAACTGGTAAGAAGCCCGTTTTTCACGACCGGTGCTTACCGGTTGACCGAACCGATGACGTGCGATTACGCCGACTTGGACAGTTTTGTCATCTTGATTTGTACGGAGGGAGCCTGCCGTGTGGCCTGCGGTGAAGAAGAAGTGAAACTCGCGGCCGGGCATACGCTTTTGGTGTCGGCCGAAGCGGAGAGTGTGACGCTTGAGCCTGAAGGCGAGGCTACGATATTGGAATCATACGTGTAATTCAAAACCATTTCTATCTTATATGAATAAAATCAGCATGAAAATTTTCACGGTGTGGGCCGTGGCGGTGGTATGGCTTGCCACATCTTGTACTTCTTATAAGACCGTGCCTTACATGATCAACAGTGCGGAGGCCGACCTCGATTCGAGTGCCGTGCTTTATGAGGCGCGTGTCATGCCTAAGGACGAACTGACTATCACGGTGAATTGTCCGGAAGACGCTGAAGCGGTCATTCCTTTTAACCTGACGGCTACGCCGGCTGTGGGACAGGGACGCGGGACGTTGACTTCCCAACCGACTTTGCAGACTTTCTTGGTGACTAATGACGGTACTATCAACTATCCTATCCTCGGTACTCTGAAAGTTGGGGGTATGACGGTGAACCAGGTGGAAGACCTGATTGCTTCCAAAATCGAGGGTACTTATCTGAAGACCCGGCCGGTGGTGACGGTGCGGTTGAGCAATTACAAGATTTCGGTATTGGGTGAAGTGACCAGTCCGGGTACTTACACCGTGCCTTCTGAGAAGGTTTCGATTTACGGGGCTTTGGCCTTGGCCAAGGACATGACCGTTTACGGACGCCGCGACAATGTGAAACTCATCCGCGAGGATGCCACAGGCAAGAAGACCATCCATGAGTTGGATTTGAACGATGCCAATATCATCAAGTCACCGTACTTCTATTTGCAGCAGAACGACGTCTTGTATGTGACGCCCAATAAGACGAAAGCCAAGAACTCTGATATTGGTTCGAGCACGAGCTATTGGGTAAGCTCCATCAGTATCTTGGTGTCTATCGCCTCGTTGGTGACCAATATTTTGCGATAGCCTTATGTTAGGATAAAATTCGGACACTCTAAAGTCCGTTTTTTAATCTGTGCAGAACTGTGAATCAATCTGCGCCAAACGAAAAATCAATCTCAGGCGAACGATTTTTCGTTTGGCGCAGATTGATTTTTCATTTTGAGGGGATTGTTTAACTGTTTGTTATCAGGCATTTCCATTCTTGTTTTTTTTTGATTTTTCGTATGTTGGTACTTGATTTTTTTATAACTTTGCAACATTCACACTAAACACTATAACATTATTTGAATTATCATGAGAAAAGTAGCATTGATTACCGGTATCACGGGGCAGGACGGCTCCTATTTGGCCGAGTTTCTGATTGAAAAGGGATATGAAGTGCATGGCATCATGCGCCGTTCTTCTTCCTTTAACACCGCACGTATCGAACATCTGTATCTGGACGAATGGGTGCGCGACATGAAGAAGAGCCGTCTGGTGAACCTGCATTGGGGCGACATGACGGACAGCAGTTCGCTGATTCGGATTATCAGCGACATCCATCCGACGGAGATTTACAACCTGGCCGCGCAGAGCCACGTGAAGGTGTCGTTCGACGTGCCGGAATACACGGCCGAGGCTGATGCCGTGGGCACGCTCCGCCTCTTGGAGGCCGTGCGCATCTGCGGGTTAGAGAAGACTTGCCGTATCTATCAGGCTTCTACTTCGGAACTCTTCGGTAAGGTGCAGGAAGTGCCGCAACGGGAAACCACGCCTTTCTATCCGCGTTCTCCCTATGGCGTGGCCAAGCAATACGGTTTCTGGATTACGAAAAACTACCGCGAGAGCTACGGCATGTTTGCCGTGAACGGTATCTTGTTCAACCATGAGAGCGAACGTCGGGGCGAGACTTTCGTAACGCGCAAGATTACGTTGGCTGCCGCCCGTATCGTACAGGGTTTCCAGGACAAACTGTATTTGGGTAATCTGGATGCGCGCCGCGACTGGGGATATGCCAAAGATTATGTGGAGTGCATGTGGCTGATTCTGCAACATGAGACACCGGAAGATTTCGTCATCGCCACAGGCGAGATGCACACCGTGCGCGAGTTCTGTACGTTGGCGTTCCAGAACTTGGGTGTGGAACTGAAATGGGAAGGCAGCGGCGTGGACGAAAAAGGTATCGATGCAGCTACGGGCAAGGTGCTCGTGGAAGTCGACCCGAAATATTTCCGTCCGTGCGAGGTGGAACAGCTCCTCGGCGACCCGACGAAGGCCAAGACCCTTTTGGGTTGGAATCCCACGAAGACGACATTCCCCGAACTGGTACGCATCATGGTGGAGCACGACATGAAGTTCGTGAAGAAACTGCACTTGAAAGCTCAGTTGGATAAAGAATAAGACGGCTATGTTGGACAAGAATGCTAAGATATATGTGGCGGGACATCACGGATTGGTGGGTTCCGCCATTTGGAATAACCTGAAGCAGAGAGGCTACACCAATCTGGTGGGCCGTTCGCACCGGGAATTGGATTTGTTGGACGGGGCGGCTGTGAAGGCTTTTTTCGACGAAGAACAGCCGGACGCCGTGGTGTTGGCAGCCGCCCACGTGGGAGGCATCATGGCCAATTTGCAATATCGTGCGGATTTCATCTACCAGAACTTGCAGATACAGCAGAACGTCATCGGCGAGAGTTTCCGCCACGGGGTGAAGAAGTTGCTCTTTTTGGGCAGCACATGCATTTATCCGCGCGAGGCTCCGCAGCCGATGAAAGAAGAGGTGTTGCTCACGTCGCCGTTGGAATATACCAATGAGCCGTATGCCATCGCCAAGATAGCGGGGCTGAAGATGTGTGAGAGTTTCAACCTGCAATACGGGACGAACTACATCGCCGTGATGCCGACAAACCTTTACGGGCCGAACGACAATTTCCATTTGGAGAACAGCCATGTGTTGCCGGCCATGATCCGTAAGGTCCATTTGGCCAAGTGCCTGAACGAAGGGGACTGGGAGGCTGTGCGCAAGGACATCGGCCTGCGTCCCGTGAGCGTGGTGCGCGACGGTGTGAAGCGAGTGGTGGATGCCGCTTCCACAGAAGCGGATATCCTCGACGTGTTGGCGCATTACGGCATCACGCCGGAGGCCGTGACGTTGTGGGGCACCGGCAAACCGTTGCGCGAATTCCTTTGGAGCGAAGAGATGGCGGATGCCAGCGTGCACGTGCTGTTGAACGTGGATTTCAAGGACACGTATGCGCCGGGCGAACGGGACATCCGCAACTGCCACATCAACGTGGGGACGGGCAAGGAACTGACCATCCGCGAAGTGGCAGAGAAGATTATGGCCGAAATCGGTTTCAAGGGTGAGTTGCGTTGGGATGCCTCCAAGCCGGACGGCACGATGCGCAAGCTGACGGACGTGACGAAGCTCCACCGCCTCGGTTGGCACCACACGGTGGAGATAGACGAAGGGGTGCACCGTTTGTATGAATGGTACCTGAAAGGAATCTGTATCAATCATCAGGGACACTAATATATATAATAAGGTATAGGATATGAAAAAGTTGTTGTCGCTTCCGCCGAATCTGGTGGAGTGTTTCCACGAGGTAGAGCGAGCCGACCGGAAAGAGTGGTTTTGTACGTCCGACCCCATCGGGCATAAGTTAGGTTCGGGGGGAGGAACGGCGTGGCTGTTGCAGGCCTGCAAGGCATCCGAGACGGACGAAGGAGAAACATTTGCGGCGTGGCTGTCGCGTGAGAAACGCATCCTGCTGCATGCCGGAGGGCAGAGCCGGCGTTTGCCGGCCTACGCGCCTTCGGGGAAAATACTGACTCCGGTACCGGTGTTCCGGTGGAAGCGGGGACAGCGTCTGGATCAAAACCTTTTGTCGCTTCAGTTGCCCCTTTACGAGCAGGTTATGGAGCGTGCGCCGCAGTCGTTGCACACGTTGGTGGCCAGTGGCGACGTGTATATCCGTACCGACCGGCCTTTGCAGGACATCCCCGAAGCCGACGTGGTGTGCTATGGGTTGTGGGTAGACCCGAGCCTGGCTCAAAACCATGGAGTATTCGTATCGGACCGCCGGTCGCCGGAGAGGTTGGCTTTCATGTTGCAGAAACCCAGTGTGGCCGAGTTGGGCGCACTGATGAGCAAGCATTTGTTCCTGATGGACATCGGGATTTGGTTGCTGAGCGACCGGGCGGTGGAACTGATGGTGAAGCGTTCTTACCGTGACGGGCAGTTGTCGTTTTACGACATGTACTCCGAGTTCGGTCTGGCACTGGGAGACCGTCCTACGTTGGACGACCCGGAGTTGAACAGCCTGACGGTGGCCATCTTGCCTTTGGAAGGGGGGAACTTCTACCATTACGGGACGAGCCGCGAGATGATTTCTTCCACGTTGGCCGTGCAGAACATCGTGACGGACCAACGGGAAATCATGCACCGCAAGGCTAAACCCCATCCGGCCATGTTCGTGCAGAATGCCGAAGTGGAAGTGCCTCTGGAGGCCGCGAACTCGGAACTTTGGATAGAAAACAGCTTCGTGGGGCGCGACTGGACATTGGCGTGCCGTAACATCATTACCGGAGTACCTGAAAACCGTTGGCCGCTGAAGTTGGCCGCCGGTTTGTGCATCGACGTGGTGCCGGTGGGCGAGGAGGCTTTTGCCGCCCGTCCTTACGGTTTCAACGATGCCTTCAAGGGCTGCCTGTCGGACAGGGCGGTCCTGTATCAGGGCATGCCTGTGACGGAGTGGTTGGCCGAGCGCGGCCTGAAACCGGAAGACATAGAAGAGAACCATGATTTGCAGGCGGCCCGTTTGTTTCCTTTGTGTGGCAATGTGGAGGACTTGGGATTGGCTATGCGTTGGATGACGACCGAGCCTGAATTGGAGGATGGACGTAAGGTATGGTTCTCGGCCCGCAAAATGTCGGCCGATGAATTGTCGGCATACGCCAACCTGCACCGCCTGACGTGCCAACGTGAGGCGTTCCGGACGAAGAACCTGCCTTTATTGGCAGCCCATTACGAACGTAGCGTGTTCTACCAGTTGAACTTGGATGACGTGGCCCATGAATATGCGGAGGAGGATTTGCCTTTACCGGACGCATTGCCGGAGATGGCGGATGGGTTGACACGTATCAGCGATGCGATGTTCCGTGCCCGTGTGGCCGGCCTGAAAGGTGAAGACGGGCGGAAATATGAAGAACAGGCTTTCGGACTGATGCGTAAGATGCTGACCGGCACGGCCTGTGCGGCCCGGCAGTCTCCCCGCTTGTCGGTTTATGCAGACCAGATCGTGTGGGGGCGCAGTCCGGTGCGTATCGACTTGGCCGGAGGATGGACGGACACGCCGCCCTACAGCCTGATGGAGGGAGGGAATGTGGTGAACCTCTCCATCGAACTGAACGGGCAGCCCCCGTTGCAGGTGTACGTGAAGCCTTGCCGGGAACGTCATATCGTGATGCGTTCCATTGACTTGGGCGCGATGGAGGTGGTGCGTACATACGACGAACTTGCGGCCTTCAACAAGGTCGGCTCTCCTTTTTCCATTCCGAAGGCAGCGTTGGTGTTGGCCGGTTTCCATCCGGATTTCTGTGCGGAAGCCCATGCGTCGTTAGAGGCGCAGTTGGAGGCTTTCGGTGCGGGTATCGAAATCACATTGCTGTCTGCCATTCCGGCCGGTTCCGGACTCGGGACAAGTTCTATTCTGGCTTCTACCGTGTTGGGAGCCGTCAATGACTTCTGCGGGTTGGGATGGGACCGTTATGAGGTGGGCAACCGTACGCTCGTGTTGGAGCAGTTGCTGACCACGGGCGGAGGATGGCAAGACCAATACGGCGGCATCCTGCAAGGCGTGAAATTGCTCCAGACCCAACCGGGGGCTTGTCAACAGCCTTTGGTACGTTGGCTGCCCGACCACGTGTTTACCGCACCTGAGTACCGGGAATGCCATTTGTTGTATTATACCGGCATTACGCGTACGGCCAAGAGCATCTTGGCGGAAATCGTGAAAGGGATGTTCCTGAACGAGACCGGCCGTTTGGAGTTATTGGGGCGGATGAAGGCACATGCCTTGGACATGTACGATGCCATACAGCGGAACAGTTTTGAGGAGACCGGCCGTTTGGTCAGGAGGTCATGGATGCAGAATTGCCGTTTGGACGAGGGGACGAATCCGACGGCTGTCCGTGCGATTATCGGGAAAATAGATGACTTGTGTTTAGGGTATAAGTTGCCCGGTGCGGGTGGCGGTGGCTTCCTTTACATGATGGCCAAGGACGAAGAGGCGGCAGCCCGTATCCGGAAAATCTTGGTACAGGAGGCTGTGAACGACCGTGCCCGTTTTGTAGAGATGAGTTTGTCGGAAAAGGGGTTGGAAGTGAGCCGCAGCTAAGCTTTATCCTTTTTTTCTTGCCGATAGAAAAACGTGCGCCCCCGGAAACAACAAAGGTTTCCGGGGGCGTTTGTCTTCGTGGACAGGATGGCGGATTACCGGTCCTTGTACATGTTTTCGTAATATTTCTGGTAGTCTCCGCTTGTCACGTTGTCCATCCATTCCTGGTTGTCGAGATACCAACGGACGGTTTTCTCGATGCCTTCTTCAAATTGCAGGCTAGGTTCCCATCCCAATTCGTTTTTCAATTTGGTAGAGTCGATGGCATAACGCAAGTCATGTCCCTTGCGGTCGGTCACGTAAGTAATCAGGTCGAGCGAATAGCCTTCCGGGTTGCCGAGCAACCGGTCTACCGTACGGATGACGACTTTGATGATGTCAATGTTCTTCCATTCGTTGAAGCCGCCGATGTTGTACGTCTCTGCCGCCTTTCCCTTGTGGAATATTACGTCGATGGCACGGGCGTGGTCGATGACGTAAAGCCAGTCGCGCACGTTTTCCCCTTTGCCGTAGACCGGGAGGGGCTTGCGGTGGCGGATATTGTTGATGAACAGCGGAATCAACTTTTCCGGGAACTGGTAAGGCCCGTAGTTGTTGGAACAGTTGGTTACGATGGTCGGCATGCCGTAGGTGTCGTGGAAAGCACGGACGAAGTGGTCGCTACTGGCTTTGGAAGCGGAGTAGGGACTGTGCGGATTGTATTTCGTGGTTTCCAGGAAGAAAGCCTCACCGTATGCCAGGTGATGTTCCGAAGATGAGGCCGTGGTGGTGAAAGGAGGTTCGATGCCTTCGGGGTGAGTCAGCTCCAATGCCCCGTACACTTCGTCGGTCGAAATATGGTAGAAACGTTTGCCCTCGTAGCCTTCCGGCAGGGATTCCCAATACTCTTTGGCTGCTTGGAGCAGGCTGAGCGTTCCCATGACATTGGTGCGTGCGAAAGTGAACGGGTCTTTGATACTGCGGTCCACGTGGCTTTCGGCAGCCAGATGGATAATGCCGTCCACATGGTATTGCCGGAAGAGTTCGCTCATCTTGTCGAAATCGCAAATGTCCGCTTTGACGAAAGTGTAATTCGGTTGGTTTTCGATGTCTTTCAGGTTGGCCAAGTTTCCGGCGTAGGTCAGCTTGTCCAGATTGATAATGTGGTAGTCCGGATATTGGTTGACGAAGAGGCGTACGACGTGGCTGCCGATGAAACCGGCTCCTCCGGTAATGATGATATTTCTTTTAAAATCCATGATGTGCTGTATTATTGGTATAAATCTTCTGAGTAATCAAACAACCATTCGGCATCTTTCAGGCGAGGGTGACGCTTGTCCTTTTCCGACAGGAGGATTTTGTCGGAAGGAATGCGCCAGTTGATGCCGAGGTCCGGGTCGTCCCATGCCAATGCCCCCTCGCTTTGCGGTGCATAGAAGTTGTCGCATTTATACTGGAATATAACTTCCGGCGTGAGCACGCTGAAGCCGTGGGCAAAACCGCGGGGGATGAAGAATTGACGATGGTTTTCTTCTGTCAGATCTACAGCTACATGTTGACCGAAAGTAGGCGACCCTTTCCGGATATCCACGGCCACGTCCAATACGGCGCCTTTGATGACGCGTACTAACTTGCTTTGTGCGTATGGCGGTTTTTGAAAATGAAGACCGCGCAGTACGCCGTAACTGCTCTTGCTTTCATTGTCTTGCACGAAATGTACGGTGCGGACCAACCGGTCGAAATCCCGTTGTGAGAAAGATTCGAAAAAATAGCCTCTTGCATCGTTGAACAACCGAGGTTCGATAATCACTACGCCTTCGATGGCGGTTTGAATGACTTCCATAATAAATAGTAAACTTTATTATGTGCAAAGATAGTTTTTTTTATCGAAAGGTAGCGGGCTTTAGGATAAAATCGTATATTTGCAAGGATGAAAAATATTTAAATGATTGCATCATGGAGACTTGTCATTGGATTTTGGCCGGTTGGTTGGTTTTTGACTTGCTGGTGTTTGTATGGGCGTGGTGGGATGATTTATATTATTCCCATGATATGAAAAATAAGTTCAAACGTCTGAAAGAGACGTTGACAGAAGAATAGAATGATATGCGGTCTGGATATAAATTTCTCGTGAAGATGCTGTTCGGGTTGTATCTGGTCGGAGGATTTGCAACCTGCCAAAAAGTGGATTTACCTTCGGAAGAAGGGGAAGACACGGAACAGCCCGGGCAAACGGGCGATAAGCCGGAAGGCGGAGGCCATGGGGCGGGAGGGACTGGCGGAACGGAAGAAGAGGTGCCTTTGCCGCCTGAATATGAGGGTGCTTGGACTGTAACCGGGATATTGTCGGAGTATGAAGGGGTAGACTTGGATGAGGATTATGAGGAAATGGTCGTGGGGTATATAGTGGGGGCGTGTGACAGGACGATGAAAAATGCCCTGTTCACGGCTGATGAGATACGGGCTGCTGGCGTAAGCACGAACCTTCTGATAGCGGATTCAAAAGATGAAAGGGATGCTTCGCGTTGCATGCCAGTAGAGCTTAAAAAGGGTACGGATGTGAGGGATGAAGCCAATCTTGTGGATCATCCGGAGGTACTGGGATGCCGGATTGGCTTGTTGGGATTGGTGAAGACTTATTTTAACGTGGTCGGATTGAAAAACGTGGCGTATCATGAGTGGCTGACGAATGGCGGGGATGTGGAAGAGCCGGAGCCGGAAGAACCTGAAGAGCCGGAAGAACCCGAAGAGCCGGAAAATCCAGGGAAGCCGGAGGAACCGGAAGATCCTGAACCGGGACCGGTTCAAAAAGATACGATAATAATAGACTTGAAGCCGGGACATATTGAAGGTGGCCGGTCGATTAGAACTAAATGAAAATACCATGGATGCCAGATGTTTTTTATATAGTTGTATTCTCCTGTTGGGTTTATGGGGGGAAGTAGTTTCAGCACAAACTTTCAGGCGTGTAAGGAATGTCCGTGAACTGGAGGATGGTATGCATTGTGTATTGGCCGGGTATTGTGCGGCACATCCAGACTCGTTGTACGTGATGGCATCGCAGGATAAAACCGGTACGGGGAAGAAAAACCGTGCTGCCCGCAAGCTTCCCTTGGATAAAAACGGGAGAATACATATACATGACGGCGGAACGGCTATTTTTGAATTGCAGGTGGAAGGGAAGGCTTATGCGTTTCGTGACATGGCTTTGGATGCGTGGTTGGCGTATTCTAACGGGCGTGTACAAGAGTATACTTCTTTATTGACTTTGACAGACGAGGAATTGGCCAGTTCTGTAAATCCTAAAAACAAGTATAGTAATAAGTTTGAAATCATATCGTTAGCCTCAGCTCGCTTGTCAAAGACATCTTTGTATACGAAAGAGGATGTTTTTACGTCTGTTTCTTCTAAAAAACAATTTGGTCTGATGCCGGTCGGGGGTATTTCTTTTAAGTTATGCGAACAGGATGTAGGCGATTCCTTATTTATATATAAGGAAGTGCAACCGCCTGTATTGGCAGGAAGAGAAGACGGCGACTGGATCTTCAAAGGGGACTGGTTGGCAGACTCTTTGTTTGCACTGGATTATGCTCAAGCCCGGCGGATTGATTTTACCGAAATATCCCTGCCACAAGGAAAAGGTATGGCGGGTGGCGGGAAGATGCCCAAAGGATATGTCTGGACTTACGTGCGTAAGGGAGAGTCCGGGCGTTTGCCGGAAGGATGGCCCAATGTGGTTGAAATAGACCGGAAGGATGAGGATGTACAAGGAAGGGCCGTGACTCGGATGGTGGGTTGTGACAGCTGTACTTTAGGGCCTAAGTACTCGTTTACGGTACCGTCGGGAACTGGAATTGTGTGGTACCGGAAAACTGAGGATGACGAAGGATGGTTGACTGTAGGTTTGCCGTATGCCGTGGAGAAAGTTACTTGGGAAAGTCCAGACGGAGAAACCGTAGCATCGGAACGTCTTTGTTTTGAAAAAATAACCGGCGAGGGTGTGGTATTCCACCGAATGGAAACCGATGAGGCTTGGAAAGCCTGTGTTCCCTATTTGTGGAAAGCGACAGAATCCCGTGAATCCGTAGTCTGCTTTTATGGAGACGGGACGGTCGTGCAGGCCCAGGAAAATAGCTTAAAGGAAACAGATGGATTTTATACAATATTCATCCGGTATGATATTGAAAATGAGAAGGAAAGTGTTTTTCTTCTGGATGATAGCGGCACACGGTTTGTGCGTGCTGCGGCGGGAAGTTGGATGGCACCCGGTAGGGGGTATTTGGTGTACACTGGAACTGGTTCTCATACCTTGCGTTTGATTGAAAAAGACTCACCGGACGAGGTGGACCAGATAAAGTTTAGGACGGACGGGCATCCTTTGCCTGTTTATGGGCCGGACGGTGTAAAGAGAGGAGAAATATTGCCCGGTGAAGGTATTCCGGAAGAATGGCCTAAAGGGTTGTATATCATTCCATACGGAAAGATGATGAAAAAGTAGAAAAAGGAAAATCCACTTATTATTTGCTGAACAACTCAAAGGTGAACTTATACCCAAAGCCGATTTGCTTGAAGTTTTCCAAAGAAAGGAACAGTCCCATGTCGAACACGAAGGTCCCTATGCCGTAACCCAATTCGAAATAAGGTCCTAAATGGTCCATGGTGAGCATATTGAGGTATAGGCGTTCGTTCTGTATATGGTTGGTGTATTTGATAAGGTGGCGTAGCACAAGAAACGGGGCTTCGTAAGAGATATGTCCTCTGACGTAGTAGGGAGATGCGTTATACCATCGGCCATTTAAAGCCTGAAACACTCCTCCGATTTCGTCGTTCCATCCTTCGGGGAGGTTGCTTTTGCGGAAGTTGACGAAGTCTACGAAATAAGTTTCTTCCTGATTGGTGAACAGTCCCATTCCGATGCGGTAATACAGGTCGGAGAGTAGACCCGTACGGATGTGGTGCTGCATGTCGAACTCAATACGTTCATAAACGCCTGTACTTTTGAATATGTTCCTGAGACCGCGCTCGTAGTCCACGATGAAAGTCGGGAAACGGGACTTCAGGTTGATTTTCTGTCGGCCGTTCATGTAATAGTATTGGCCGGGAGTCCATTCTACCCGGATGCGCGGAGCGAAACTGTTATACTGCGGGCGTATGTTGGCCTTCAATCCTTCGGTTACGTTTTCCGGAAGTTCCACTTGCCGGAAACTTTCTTCAGGATGTTCGGCCGGTGTACGGCGGTGGAACATGAATCCCAGTCCTACGGACAGGCCGTTGGTAATTTCGAGGTGGTTGCTGATTTCGAAATTCAAGTCTTTGAAAAGGTCCAGGTTCAGTTTGTCGAAGTCGATGATGCTGTCTGATGGAATCTTTTTGAGTTCATCAATAATGCGGCTGTTCCCGATGCGGTTGCCGTTCCCGACGTTGACTCTTACCGTTCCCATGTGTTCCGGCCAATATTGGTATTCGGCCCCTGCATTCCAATAGAATTCGTTATGGGTGAAGTTATATCCCAAGCGTGTCCCGACGTGAAGGGACTGGCTGTTTCGGAATGTGGTGTTGAAATTCAAATCTTGCCGGTAGGCGATACCGGTCGTTTTGCTGTAACTGAACATCAGCGGATTGATGAAGGGAGAGTTTTGCAACGTGGCATTGTTGCTTAGTTTCCAGTCGCTATCGGTCAGAAAAAAGTCGCCCACCGAGCCCCAGATGTTTTTCTTGAAAGGCTTGGTCGTTTCCTTTTGTATATAATTCATGGAATCCGTCCGTGCCTTATACCTTTTATATATATACAGTTCGGAGTTGTCCAAAGGAGTAGGCCGCAGGGAGTCGAAACGGGCAAAGTCCTTTGTATAGGCCTGCCGGTCGCATTGCAGGGAAAAAGATGCGGTAAGGTTGTAGTTCGGTTTGGAAATGCTGTCTTCCGGTGTATTACGACGGTGATGTATTTCCTTATAAGTCAGGCTAGATTCGTAATATCCTTCCATGATATTGAAAGCAAAGGCAAACGATGCGTTGATGTCGTTTTTCACCGGCAGGTATTCCGTGTCGGTGCCGATGTCTCCCATGATGATGCGGCAATCGAAAAGCAACAAATCGGCTTGCCCTTTGAATGAAATCTCGCGCACGCTCCATGCCCCTTCCGTAATCGTCATTTTTCCGTCCAATAACTGGAAGCTTTTGTTGCGAGGGATAAATCGGATGTGGTATTCGATACGTTGTTGCCGGTCGCACGACACGGAGTCGATAGTATAGCGGTAGTATTTGTTGCTGTTGGGAGCCAAAGGGGAGAGCAGGCGTTGCCCCATCAGGTAAGGGGCATAGATGTTGACATTGAAATAATCCGTAATGCCCGGTATTTCACGGGCTTCGCCCAACGTTCCGGTATAAGCCTTGATTTTCTGGTCGTATATGTTGGGAGCGGTGTAGTGTAGGTCGCTGTATGTCTCTACGATAAAGCGGTTGGCGTCTTTTGGGGTTCTGAACAATCCCGGAATGAAACGGAATCCCCGGTTTTTCTTGATGATATCCAGTTGGGCTTTGATGTATAGCTCTGCGCGGTATTCGTGGATGAAGTCCATATATTGTGAAGCGGCATGGTGCATCCGGCTGATGATAGAGTCGGCGGCTTCCAAGCGCGCTTGCATCACCAGTGGAAAGGACAACATGCATCCCCACAATATATATCGTATGAAACTCACGTTTATCGGTTTTAAATGAATCGCCCCGGCTCGGTATGGCCCGAGCAAGCTCGGCTCTGCTCTTGCTTAATCGCGATTTTCAGAGTGACGCAGGCAAAGATAATAATAAAAATGGATATAGTGTATCGTTGTTTTTTCTTAATTTTGTGCCCAAATTCACATACACGATATTTATGGGAGGTTTTTTCGGCGTCATCTCAAAGACGCAGTGCGTGGCCGATTTGTTTTACGGCACAGATTATAATTCTCATTTAGGTACACGGCGTGGCGGGTTGGCCACTTATAGTAAAGAGCATGGTTTTATCCGCTCGATACATAATTTGGAGAGTACTTATTTCCGGACGAAGTTTGAGGACGAGTTGGGGCAGTTTAAAGGGAATGCCGGTGTCGGTATCATCAGTGATACGGATGCACAGCCTTTGTTGATGAATTCGCATTTGGGGCGTTTTGCGATCGTGACGGTAGCGAAAATCAATAATGCGGAAGACCTGGCCGCAAAGCTTCTGGAGCAGGGCATGCATTTCTCAGAGTTCAGCTCAGGTAAGATAAACCCTACCGAACTGATAGCTTTGCTTATTAACCAAGGACAGACTTTTGTGGAAGGTATCGAACACATGTATAAGGAAATCAAAGGGTCTTGTTCCTTGTTGTTGCTGACGGAAGATGGCATTATAGCTGCAAGAGACAGTTGGGGACGTACACCAGTCGTAGTAGGTAAGAAAGAAGGAGCGTATGCCGTAACCGGGGAATCTACGGCATTTCCCAATCTGGATTACGAGACCGTGTATTACCTCGGTCCCGGTGAGATTGTCCGGTTGCAGGCCGAGGGGATGGAGTGTTTGCGCCGTCCGCATAAGCGCATGCAAGTCTGTTCCTTCCTTTGGGTGTATTACGGTTTCCCTACTTCCTGCTATGAGGGTAAGAACGTGGAAGAGTTCCGCTTTGCTTGCGGCAAGAAGATGGGGGAGAGGGACCAGGCCGAAGTGGATTGTGCCTGTGGCATACCGGATTCCGGTATCGGCATGGCTTTGGGGTATGCGGCAGGAAAGGGAGTGCCCTACCAACGTGCCATTTCCAAGTACACTCCTACATGGCCCCGGAGCTTCACTCCGAGCAATCAGGAGATGCGTTCCTTGGTGGCCAAGATGAAGCTGATAGCCAACCGCGACATGCTGAAAGATAAGCGTGTACTTTTCTGCGATGATTCCATCGTGAGGGGAACGCAACTGCGCGACAATACGAAAATCTTATTCGACTATGGGGCCAAAGAGGTGCACATGCGTATTGCTTGCCCTCCGTTGATTTACGGTTGCCCGTTTATCAATTTCACGTCATCGAAAAGCGATATGGAGTTGATTACGCGTCGGCTGATTAAGGAGTTCGAGGGAGATGAGAACAAAAACTTGGAGAAATACGCGCAGACAGGTTCGCCCGAATACCAGCGAATGGTGGACACGATAGCCGAACGCCTGAATCTTTCTTCCTTGAAGTTCAATACGTTGGAAGACCTTATAGAAGCCATCGGCTTGCCTAAATGTCAGGTGTGCACGCATTGTTTCGACGGAAGCAGCCGCTTTACCTTGGAAGAGGAGAACACGGATGAATAGTGTTTGCTCCTGGGGCCGGCGGATGGACGTGGCACCGTAAACAGAAGGGCTGTATGAGTGCATTTTATATCATACTGACAACGGTTCTTTATTTCCTTCTGCTGTTTGCCGTCTCCCGTAAGGCCGGTGGGACGGGGGACAACGATACGTTTTTCCGGGGAGGCAGACGGTCGCCATGGTGGGCGGTGGCGTTCGGCATGATAGGGGCTTCCTTGTCTGGAGTGAGTTTCGTGTCGGTGCCGGGTATGGTAAGGGACGCGGATATGACCTACATGCAGATGTGTGTAGGTTTCTTTTTTGGGTATCTCGTAGTGGCTTTTGTATTGTTGCCTTTGTATTATAAGCTGAACCTGACCTCCATTTATGCTTATCTGGATGTCCGGTTCGGCAAGGCGGCCTATCGGACCGGAGCTTCTTTTTTCTTGTTATCTAAAATGTTGGGGGCAGCCGCGCGGTTGTATTTAGTGTGCCTGATTTTGCAGAATTACGTGTTCGGAAGCTTGGGGGTTCCGTTCGAGGTCACGGCGTCCGGAACGGTTTTCCTGATTTGGCTATACACCTTCAGGGGAGGCATAAAATCGTTGGTGTGGACCGACGCTTTGCAAACTTTATGTCTGGTAACGGCACTGGTGTTGATTTTGTACCAACTGTGCCGTTTGAACGATTTTACGGTGGTTGAGGCAGTGCGGCATGTGGTGGAAAGTCCTTACGGTCGTTGGATAGAATGGGACGATTGGACTTCACGGCAACATTTCGTGAAGCAGTTCCTGAGCGGCATTTTTATTGTGATTGTCATGACGGGGTTGGATCAGGATATGATGCAGAAGAATCTCACGTGCAAGAACCTGCATGATGCGCAGAAAGACATGTGCTCGTACGGCTTTTCGTTCATACCCTTGAATATGCTGTTTCTGGGAGTGGGCGTCCTGCTGTTGGCTTTGGCATCGCGCGAGGGTATAGACTTGCCCGTGAAGGGAGATGACATTTTGCCCTTGTTTTGTGCGGAAGGCCATTTAGGGAATGGAGTGTTGGTACTGTTTACTATCGGTATTATCGCTGCGGCGTTCAGCAGTGCGGATTCCGCACTGACGGCCTTGACCACCAGTTTTTGTGTGGACATTCTGGACGTGGAGCGGAGGTTTACCCGTCCGGAAGCAGTAAGAAAGAAGGTACACGGAGTAATAGCTTTGCTCTTTGTCGGTTTTATCTTGTGTTTTGAGGCCGTAAACGATTCCAGTCTCATCGATGCCATTTATGTGGTGGCTTCTTACACTTACGGGCCGTTGTTGGGCTTGTTTGCTTTCGGCATGTTTACCCGGCGCAAACTCTGGCTTGCGGCTGTCCCGTGGATTTGTGTCGCGGCACCCATGGGGTGCTATTTGTTAGACGCCTGGACCGTTTCGGCCTATGGTTATCGTTTCGGATACGAATTGCTGATGTTGAACGGATTGTTCACGTTCGTGGGGTTGTATGCGTTTTCCAAGGCTTATTCTCCGGATATGGATAAACGGTAGTAAAAATCCCCTTTCCGTGTACAAACGGAAAGGGAAAAAGGCTGTTTCATGAGAGCTCAAGATTCTGTTGAAAGTCTGAGATAGGAAGAAGTGAAGGTATTTGGGGTATATGTTTTTAGAAGTATCCGTATAGATGCTAATTGAAAATAGCACCATATTTTATTTTAACCGAGCTTCACCCTTGGCTTTTACAAAAGTACTTTATTGTTTTAAATAGTTTTTATATTTTCGTTGTTTTTTGTGTTTCTTTGAGTCTATATGATTGTCTGCTCATATTGACAAGAAACGCCTTATGCGTCAACTTGTCCACCATGGCCGCGACCAGTACCTTGTTCTTGATGATTTCATTCCACCTGTTAAAAAACAGGTTTGTGGTAATGATTGTGGCTTTCTTTCCTGGCCTGGGTGACAGGTGATTGAAGTGCATTTTTCCTCACTTTTTGTCCGCAACAGACATGCCCGAACTCGTCACTGATAATCAGGTTGTATTTCCGATGCAGCATACCGAACAATCTGAATGTGAAAGAGTTGCGTTTTAAACGGTAGAAAAGTCTTTTCTCGCTTGTTTTTCAGGCCAAAAACCGTCCGTTTTGCCGCATTTTTCACTTGAATCAGAACCAACGGGAATACTCCCTTTTCCCGTCCGAAGTCCACCTGTTTCCTATCCGTTGCGAAGGTACGAAAATAAGTGGGATTTTCACCAACTGATGTCAACTAAAAGCAAGATGCATTCACGAAGATTTTGCAGCCAAAAGAAAAAGCAGGCTGTATCATTGGTAGGCTTCGGCAAATCGGATGCTCTGTTTGGCGGAGCCATTTCTTTTCTTCCCTTAGTTTTGACTTTACTTTAATTGGCGTATATATGAGTACGGGGATAAAGTAAAGGTGCTGATTTCATGGAAAAGTGTATATTTAAAGCCTCAATTTTGATGGAAAAGTGTATAAATGGAGTTTCATTCGATGGAAAAAGTGTGACGAATTCGATTTATTCGCTTGAAAAAGTGTAGAACCGCTTAAATACCATATCTTCTATTCTTGCGATTTTTAACCTATAATACATCATTAAATAGATAAAAAGTAGTACATTTGCATATTATATGATATGTTGAATATGGCAAAAAATACAATGGGCACCAAGTTGCCAAGAAAACTAGAGCAGAAGATGCAGATAGTGGGTGAGCAGATCAAACTGGCTAGACTGCGCAGGAATCTCAGCATGGCTCAGGTTGCCGAACGCGCAACCTGCTCTCCACTTACGGTTGGCCGGATTGAAAAGGGTACACCGACAGTAGCTATCGGCATTTATCTCAGAGTTCTCTATGCGCTTCAACTGGATGATGATATTCTTCTGCTTGCCAAAGAAGACGCGATGGGAAAGGCTTTACAGGATTTGAATTTGAAAAAGCGAGAGAGAGCATCTAAAAAAGAGTAAGCCATGAAACGACTATATGTCTTTGCTGACTTTGATTGGCTTAAAGAACCAAGGTTGATTGGAGAACTGAGCTATGAGTCACTTCGTGGCTCGGACAATTATGGATTCTGCTATAGTGATGACTGGCTAAGGGACTATGGCAACTTGTTTCTGAGTGATGACTTGAACAACTATCCAGGGCTGCAATATACAGCTCCTGGCAAGGATATTTTCGGATGTTTTTCTGATGCCCTTCCAGACAGATGGGGACGCACATTGATAAATCGCAGGGAACAGATTCTGGCGAAAGAGGAGAAGCGTCCTGTCCGCCGTCTTTCATCCTTTGACTATCTTGTCGGAATCGAAGACTACTCCCGCATGGGTGGCCTACGCTTTAAGGAATCCTTGGAAGGAGAATATATTAATGTAAGTGAAGGCCTGCGGATTCCGCCACTAACCGATATCCAAGAACTAATTGCTGCCAGTTCTGAGATCGAAAAAAGTGAAGAGGAGAACCACCTACCTGAAAGACGTTGGATCGAGCAGCTTGTACAACCAGGTTCCTCCCTTGGCGGGGCGCGTCCAAAGGCAAACGTAATTGACGAGAACAAGATCCTGCATATAGCAAAGTTTCCGTCCCGCAAAGATGATTATGATACTGGGCTTTGGGAACATTTCTCACACCTATTGGCAAAGAAGGCCGGCATACACGCGGCAGAGACAAGAGTAATCTTCACAAACGACAAATACCATACATTGCTTTCCCGACGATTTGACAGGAAGGAAGACGGTAAGCGCATACACTTTGCTTCAGCTATGACTCTTTTGGGCTTAAATGATGGTGATAATGCCAATAGCGGCCATGGCTATCTCGATATTGTCGATTTCATACTTCAGAATTGTACCAACGTGGAGGATAATCTGCAAGAACTGTATCGCAGAGTTGCATTCAATATCTGCATTGGTAATACGGATGGCCATTTTCGTAATCATGGTTTCCTTCTGACATCCAAGGGATGGATTTTGGCTCCGGCTTACGATATGAATCCAACGCTGAATGAGTATCAGAGTCTGTTAATCAACAGCTATACCAATAAATCGGATTTGAATGAATTGTTAAATTCGTGTGAGGAATATATGCTACAGAAGCATATTGCTCAGCAAATCATTGGTGAAGTACTGAATGCCGTCAAGGAATGGAGAGCATTAGCCACAAAATTGAGAATTGCGAAAAGCGATCAGGAACGTTTTTCTTCTGTCTTTGATAGGCAAAACTTATCGATATAAATCACAAGAAAATATAAGAACTGCAAAAATAGTATGTGTCATTCCCTGAAAAAAGTTGACTCGCAAAATCAAAAAACAAATGCGAATCAAACATTCACTCAAACGGGAGCTTTATCATGAGAAAGCGATGGATCTATACTTCAAGGAAGGTATATGCGGAACCCATATCTGCAAGATTCTGCCCATATCTCGCGCCACTAAAAATCATGGCTGCACACATAGTAATATTCTAAGTAGAAAAATATATTGAATATACTTTGATATTAAAATAATAGCTATCTTTGTGCCATGAACAATCCATTGCGACAATTAGGAAATATCCCTGTTACAGCTTCCGTTTTGGAGTCCCTGTTTCCTCATATCAGGGGCGGAAGCCAGAAACTCAGGTTGCTTGAACGTGACAAACAGATAATACGCCTCAAGAAGGGACTTTATGTATGCAGTCCGGAAATAACCGGGAAAACACTTTCAACAGAACTGATAGCCAATCATCTGTATGCCCCCTCGTATGTTTCCATGTCATCGGCTCTGCGCTATTATGGGCTGATACCGGAAGAGGTTTACACCAAGCAGTCCATGACTTTGAAGTATGCCAAGAACTTTAACACGCCGTTCGGCAGGTTTGAGTATACACATATCTCGAAGTCTGCATTTTCTGTTGGGCTGACAAGCATCAAGAAAGATGGCTATGCGTTTGTGATGGCTACGCCGGAAAAGGCTCTGTGTGATCTGATTGCCAATTCTTCAAAAGTGAATTTGCGTTATCTGAAAGATGCTGAGATTTATCTGGAAGAGGATATCCGGATGGAACGGGAGGATTTTATGCAGATGGATGCACGCTTGTTTGAGGAATATATCAAGGTCGGCAAAAAGGCCGATTCAATCCGTACTTTACTTAAATTGCTGAAAAAATGAAGAATGAGATTTATGACAATATGCTTTCTGCATATGGTGCGACAACGGAACAAGAAAGACGTAATGCCATATTTGAAGTAAACCAGCAGGTGATACTTGTCGGGCTCTACAATGGCGGTTTCTTCGATGTGGCCGCTTTCTATGGCGGTACCTGCCTCAGAATTTTTCATGGTCTCCAACGCTTCAGCGAGGATATGGATTTTTCCCTCCTGGTTTCTGATGACAAGTTCGATTTCACGAAATACTTCCAGCCGATAATAGATGAATTTGCCATTGTCGGTCGTGAGGTGGAGATTAAAAAGAAGGACAAAAAGGGCTTTGGTAAGGTAGAATCCGCTTTCCTGAAAGACAATACGGATGTATATGACGTGTCTTTCCAGACCGATAAATCCATAAAAATCAAAATTGAGGTTGATACCCAGCCACCGTTGAATTTCAGGACTGAGCAAAAGCTGCTTCTACAGCCTCACTCCTTCATGACACGCTGTTTCACTTTGCCGGATTTGTTTGCCGGGAAGATGCACGCATTGGTGTACAGGGGATGGAAAAACAGGGTGAAAGGTCGTGACTGGTATGATTTTGAATGGTATGTCCGCCACAATGTTCCTCTTGATTTTGCCCATCTCGCAGAGCGCGTCCATCAGTTCAACAATGAGGATATTACTCCAGAGTTATTCAAGGAGAAACTTATTGAACGTTTCTCTACAGCTGATATAAAACAAGTGAAAGAAGATGTATTGCCTTTCGTACGCAATCCAAAGGAACTTGATATTTGGTCGAATGATTATTTCGTGCAGTTGGCCGGGATGGTAAGAATTGAATAATACAACATTAAGTTTTAAGAACAAAGATAATTTCCTAATGTGTTCAATCTGGGATTATAATAAAGCGAAATGCAATGAAACATCTATACATAATCGGAAATGGTTTTGATATTCATACTGGGCTTGCTACACGATATGCAGATTTTCAACTATGGTTAGAGAATAACTATCCTTTCATTTACGAAAATATGCAGGCGGTCTATGATATGGATGCAGAATGGTGGAATGATTTTGAAGTGCAACTTGGGAGTTTGGATATCAATAAATTTGTATCAAAATTTACTCCATCAGCCAAGCCCACTAATGAAATTATAGCAAGGGCAAAACGGAAAAGGGAATTTGAGGAAAGGTACAACATACCACCCAGTTTGCATTTTGATTCTTATTGTGCAAAACGACTTAACGGTTTGCTTGATGTGTTGCAATATTGTTTTGAAAAATGGGTGGATAACTGTCAAAAATCGATTACTGCCCCTAAGTATATCCATATTGAGAAAGAAGATTCTTTCTTTATTAATTTCAATTATACAGATGTACTAGAGATGTTGTATAAAATACCAGAAGAAAGAGTCCTTCATATTCATGGTCGATCCTCAAAACACGAACGTCTTATATATGGACACAATGCATTTCTTCTGGGAACCTCAATGAATAACGACAAAGAACAAGTATCATTTGAATTAAGTAAATATCATAAGAATCCATACGAACATGTTTACAAACATCAAGAATTACAAGAGATACTCAAAGATGTGGAGTATGTGCATATATATGGCTTTTCATTTTCCGCAGTAGATGAAGATTATATGGATTGGTTTTTCAACAATGTTTCCGCTACATCTCAATGGGAAGTTAGTTGGTTTTCTAATGAAGATAAAAACAGAATAGATAAATTCATATTGGATCACTGGAGTTTGAAGGATAGGCTAAAGATTATCAAATTAGAAGAAATAGCCCAAACAGGAAAACCTTATCATATGAAATCATAAGCATTAATCATATAAAAGAATCTAAATAGTTAGGATATATATGAGTCAGTCACCTATAATAAACATATTGACTAGCGGATTACCTGGTAATGTTACTCGCCACATCTATCTTGAATATAATAGCAGGAGAAGGGAACTTGACCGAATATGGGCTAATCCTGAGAATAATTATCAGATGCTTCAAGACTGTGTGTCCACAGTAGAGGCATTGTTGGCAATCAGTATATTTTACAGACATGTGATGGGACACATGCAGGGTGCTGTATCTTTCTATAAGTCTGTTGAACGGAACTCCGGTAGGGAGAAGGAATGCGCAATCAAAATTGGGGAAACGATATTTGATAGCAAACAACAAAGATATCTCCTTTCTGCAGTAATCAAATTTGAGCAGATTCAAGAAAAGTATCAGTTGACACCTATGTTCTTTGAGTTCTCTGAGACAATCCAGTTTATGAGAAATTGTAAGGATTTGTTTTATAAAAAGGAAGATGAAGAAAACGACTCCATTTAAAGCACCGTCAGACTTTGAAAATGAACTGACTGAGTTTTCAAACAAATATAAGGTATTGCTTGCTGATCATTCAAAAAGAATAAGTGACTATTTTGAGATGAGTTGCTATAATTTTGTCATCCGATACTATGAGAAGAAAGGTTATAAGTTGGACGTACAAAATCTGCAGGGTGGAAAATTCAAATTCAAGTGTAGCCCAACAGGACTACTAAAGAACTTCTCTTATTTTAAGGCGACAAAAAAGGGTAATCAAGATGTTGATGAAGTTGTTTATATCTACCATAACGCTACAGCGCAATCTGCGTTTGACGAGAAGGTTTTTACGACTCCAGACATTGTGGTATCAAACTCCAATACCCCAGCGGAAACGAAGGACTACTATTCTACCAAGAAAACACTATCATATATTCCCAAAGAGAACCTTGTAACTTTTTGTGAGGCTAAGCATTTGACACCTTTTCCAGAATTGATGCTGAACTTTATCGGGACAGTTCATGAATTGAAACCAGACTGTGTGGATGATAATGAAGGTCATCTTGATGTTGAACATATAGCCCCTTCGCTTATGATGTCAGGTTCTTTAGGTAAACCAACAAAAAGAATACAGATCTCTTTCGAGAAACGGTATTACGTGAACTTCTTCGATAATCTGTTTGAGGACATTTCTGTTAGATTGTTCTTATCTAAGTATGGTATTAAACAAATTGCTACTTTAGGTAAAAAAAGTAACAAGGATCCGTTATTGGAAGACGAGAATAATACCTAAGGTACTAGGATATTTTGGATTCAAAATGATTGTAAAGAAAAATAGAAATACAATTTATATTGATAACAGAATATCATCATTGATAAATTGTCAGAAATGAATTTTAGTAACAGAAGACAATGAAAATTGGAGTGGCCAAAGCGGATTTCAACGAAAATAAATTTGAACCTTTATATTTGCATATCATATGATATGATGAGCTATGACAAAAAGTACAATGGGGACCAAGTTGCCAAGAAAATTGGAGCAGAAGATGCAAATTGTGGGTGAACAAATCATACTAGCACGATTGCGTAGGAACCTTAGTGTTGCACAGATTGTTGAACGCGCCACCAGTTCACCTCTGACGGCTTCACGCATCGAGAAAGGAGTACCAACAGTGGCAATAGGCATTTATCTTAGGGTGCTTTATGCGCTTCAGCTGGGTGACGATATTCTTCTGCTTGCAAAAGAAGATGCAATGGGAAAGGCCTTGCAGGATTTGGGCCTTAAGAAACGAGAAAGAGCATCCAAAAAGGAATAAGAATTAAATGAATTTGTAAATATGTTGTATATCTATCCGGAAACAGTAGAATCAGTCAGAAAATTTGTAAATAAAAAATGGCCAGATAAGAATAAAGAAGTGTATTGCCAAGAAAATGAAAGTGCTTGGCATCAGAATAGGTGGATATTGATTACCGTCTCACCCCTGATTAACTTTAAAGTAGTGCATTATGAATATATTAATGGCTACTTGGAGTTGCATCTGGAGGACGAATATTATGGTAATACATTCAATCAGAGATTGTATAAATATCTTCGTGATAACATCGATACGGAATCGGGCGATTATTTATGGCATAATTGGTATGGGATGAGACAAGGACGATTACGCTATGAATATAAGATTGGAGATCTTCTGGAATTAGTAGATTATCTTACAAAATTTATTAGTAAGATTGATCCATTGATTGAAGATTTCCTAAACACATATTATGACGGAAATAATGATACTCAAAAGAATAGTTGTACGGTATCATCTATTGATTTTAATGAAATTGAAGATGCTACTTCTGTCAACATTAATATCACAGAAGGAACTGAAAGCAAAGTTGTCCTTCATACGATGTCATTAAAAGATGTATTTTCCTTAAAATTAAAGATACCGGATTATCAACGTATATATTGCTGGCCGCAAAAAAATGTAGAACAGCTGCTGGATGATATTTTTATTCCAAGAAATCATAAATATCATTTAGGGACATTGATTCTTCAAAAGAAAGGTGATGATTATGATATCATTGATGGTCAGCAAAGAACTGTTACTTTGGCACTCATTTTACGTGCTATGTGTATTGATGACATTCTGTTATTGAAAGAAAAATTTGATTCTGTTGAAGCTCAAAGATATGTAGGATACAACCGATATATTATTGAAACGTATTTAGATAGGCGTTGTCCTGATGTTGAGAAACGTAGTAAAGAGGCGGAAAGTATTCTTGATATAATTTCTTTTGATGTGCTAGTACTTAATGATTCATCGCTTGAACTTGCTTACACATTCTTTTCAACACAGAATGCCCGAGGCAAGGCTTTGACTGATTATGAGTTGCTAAAATCACATCATCTCAGATTTATTCCTGAAAGCCATGAAGATCAACAACGTCATTTGGCAAAGATGTGGGATAAACTTCTCGTGAAAAGTGAGCGGGATAATGGAGATCGAAGCATATCAATTATCTTGGGCATATATTTATATTGCCTCCGCAAGTGGACTAGAAAACAATATTGGTATATAAATGAACCTAATAGGGTTAAGAACGAATTTGAAGCTGCACCGACTATACCGGAGATTCCTCCTTTTGGCGAGAGATTTGATTTTATGGACCCGATACAGGGAGGTGCGCATTTCTTTGCCTTTGTAAATACATTTATCCAACAATATAAATATTTTATTGAGACAAAACAATATCATATACTTTGGGAAACCATTTCATGTTCTGGATTAATTGAAATAAATATTAACGGTAACGATGACAATAAAAAGTTATCGGAAGGAAAACGACGGACTCATTGGTGGTACGGGGATGTCATAGCGGCATTTTTATTCGCCTATTATATGAAATTTGGAAACCAATATCTATCTGAAGCTTTAACTTGTATAACAAGGATTGTATCTCAATTAAGGTATGAGAAAAGTAAAGCCAATAAGCAATCCATAATGGACAAAGCAGGGGAGATGGAAATTATAGTAATGATAAATCAGGCTACATCACCAACATTCTTCCTTGCAAGTGCACGGGATATCATAAAACGTCTCCCATATTTTGATAAAAATCTGAAAGGAATAAGAGCTGATTATTTCAATAAAGAAATGTCACTTTATGAACAGAACGAAAAAAATTATCTTATTGACTCATTTAAAACACTTCATAACAAATGACGAATATAAAACAAGCTTATACTCCAAGAAAAATTGTAGATTCAGGATTATTCTTCAGTATTCCTTTATATCAGAGATTATTTGAGTGGGGAGAGGATCAGATAATCCAGCTACTTGATGACCTTTATTCTTCGTACAAAAGAGATAAAGAATCTGCATATTATATTGGAATGCTTACAGTCAAAAGGACTGAAAGCAGTATAGAACTTGTCGATGGCCAGCAACGCTTTACCGCAATGATTCTTCTAGGGATCCATTTCAAGTGGAATGATTTTCTATATGTCTCTACTGAACATGATAATATCTTGCGTCTACAATTTACAGCGCGAGAAGAAGACAAAAAATATCTTGAAGCAAAGATCAAGGGAATAAAGTGTTCGTTCTTAAATGAGAAAATGGAAAATGGATTGAATTATATTTCAAAACACCTGAAGAAAATACTACAGAATAATTCAGGTAAAGATTTTGAGAATTATATTTTCGAAAAACTAACATTTTTTCTTTCTGAACTTCCAGGAAACTATTCCCCTATGGAATTGAATACTTATTTTGAAAGGATGAATACCTCGGGGAAATCATTGGAGAATTATGAAATACTCAAAGTCGATATCATCCGACGTTTACGCACTGATAAGGAAAAATATACACTTCTTTGGAATGCTTGTAGCATAATGGAGAAGATGATTCTCAGAAAACATAACAATGAACAGCTTGACAGCTTGAGGAATCGTTATAAAAATGCTATGACTGAGATAATCCAAAACGGAAATATAGATAATGCATTTGAAAAATGTCAAACTAAATTTGATATTGAGGAGGAGGATTCTGATGACAATGAGGATTTGGAGACGATACCTAAGGCTATAGGCGAAATAGAAATCAATACGGAGAATCCGTATAAGATAGTAAAACGGCGTACCGATGAACATGCACTCCTTACGTTTCCGGAATTTCTATTGCAAGTGTTATATATATGTCTGAATAGTGATATCTCCAAACATGAAGTAGGAGGGATGACAGTTGAAGGTAGGCTTATTACAGATTTCTTTGATGTGAGAAAGCTGTGTGATACATTCGAGTGGGCTTTTGACAAACGAGGTCTTGAAGCAGAGACTTTTATGCGGAACCTTGGATTGTATCGCCTGATTACAGACTATTTCATTATAAGAATGAACGATGAAGATGAGGAGCCTTACCCATTTAAGTTATATAAAGTCGAAGACAAAGAGAAGATGAAAGTGAGGATGTATATCGCTATGCTATATTCAGCGTCATCGCCCATGACATATTATATGTGGATGCCTAAATTGCTCACATATTTGGAATGCTTTGTTTCAACCAAAAATAGTCTTGATATTGACGCTGCAGAATATCTTGCGAAGCTTAAAGAGATAGATAATGAATGGCATCCAGAACGAGATGTTGTCGATAAGAATCTGACATACGTTGCCATTGACAGATATTGGTTTTGGAGAATAGATTACTATTTATGGGAGCAAAGAGAGTTGTTTTTTAAGAAGGAGCTACTCAATGTGGTTGAGAAATATGTGTTCAGAAGGAACCGTTCGATTGAGCATATTGCTCCACAGCATCCTAAGGATGAGTTTGGCGATAAGGACCGATTCTATTGGGATGATGAATCTAGGCCGGAAATCGCCGTGAAACGGGATTGCCTTGGGAATATGGTTATGATATCATCTGGACAGAACAGTACATTGACCAATTCATGCTTTGAGGTTAAACGTGCAGTTATGCAGAGATATGCATCCGGAAATGGGGCTGTTGAAAGTCTGAAAATGTTATATGTTTATTCTAAATATAAGAGTTGGTCTTTAGATAATATTGATGAACATCAGCGTTTTTCAATGAATGTGTTGAAATATTCGTATGAAAAAGGTTCTGATAAATGGAATGATTTTATAACAGAATTGTCGAAAACTAGTGCACAATAAACGATATTGTGAACTAAAGTGTGTCTGTAAAGTTAATAATTTATTTCCCTTTACTTGACTCGCTTTAGTTTATAGTCTCGGTTGGTATTGCGTTAAATATAGATTAATTTAATTACACGATTACATCGCACTTCGTGATGTGAATGTGATACAAATTAAATATTAGTAAATTAAAATTTATTTCTTAAGTAAAACAAATCCCATACCCCCCCCCAATTTTTCCAAAGCATAGAGGTGGGGCATAGTTCCTTGCAAGCACACATTTCCCAAGGTCTATGCAGGCACTTCTTTTCGTCTGTGGATATTCCTGAATTTTTGCACCACGGAAATAATTCACATGGGAAAACACCTTCGTAGAGAATATTATAAATCAGCTTTACAGACTTATTAATTTCAACAGAATATCCCAGCTACCCATCTGGCTTAATTGTAAAATAATCTTGACGCTTATTTCTCATAAATGGAGTTCCTATTGTGTTTATTATTTCTGCCAATGTAGCACTTCGCCGAGAATTGCCCTCATATATCATATCCATTTGTATCAAATATTTACATATTCTAGTTAGACTCTTGGTAGCACAATTAAGTATTCGTTGCCAAGGAGTATCCAATCTAGATTGGCAGCAAGTTATTATGCAAGTATGTTCTTTAAAACTATATCATTCAATCCCAACTGCTTTCACAATGATTGATGTATTTATTATTGTACCATATCCAAGCTGTTAATTAAAGCTTGTTTTAATGTTTCCCTATTAGAACTATCTCTCAATAATAGAAATAGCTCCTTATCTATCACTGCATATTTGATATACTTGCGAATTGTCCCTGCTGAATATGGATTTCCTTTTTGTAGCTTTACGATAGTCATATATCCTCCTTCATATGGAATCAGTTGCCAAAATGGTTCTGAATTAAGATGCCAAAATGGGGTTCCAGCTTTTGGCTTAAATATGGATACCTCTTTCACATATCGTTTCCAGTTCTTCAAAAAACATTTTTCCAATTCCTCATTGTAAATAATCTCATTTGTAGTGATATGCTGAGAAGATATAAGATCGATGACACTGAGTAACATGATAGCCTTATGAGGAGCACTCTTTCCATGTTGTTTATTTGTATGCAAGTTTGAAAATAAATCTATATAATCAGCCAATTCATAATTCCTCTCTAACTTAGAGATTAAATTAAAACGAGCTGTATCTATCTCCATCTGATAAATCTTTATATCAGGGTTCAATGTTTTTGCTAGTTGAGTTATTTTTTCTTTTTCGGTTTGTTCAATATTTACACCCAAATAGATGGACTCAAAACACTCAGCTTTTAGTGGCATGTAATGGCGTATCTCTTTCCAATCCCATATCTCTTTATTCTGCTTGGCTTGTTCAGGTGTAAAAGCAGCATACATAGCACTCGGATTCTGCATTACCAATCTGACCTCCTGCTCATATTGCCACTCCTTCGCTTTTGTTTTCCATTGATATAGAAATATATTTTCAGCACTTTGGTGAGCATCAGGGCGCTCTATTATATTTCGGTATTGGACTTCAATAACAAACGGTTTAAGATATATTGTACCAAACATTGGGGGTACGGATTGCATCACTTTATCGATATCAAGTCCTATGCAAACACCTTTGTGATTATAACAATAATGGCTCCACATAAGCAATGAATCATAAACCTTCGACAGACTGCAGAGCCATGTTCCATTACGTAAATTAAGAGCATCATTTTCCTCTTTCTCCATCCACCATTCTTTAGGTACCCATCCTTGAAGTTTACTCTCCGGAACATTTGAGTAGTCTATTAATTTGGGATGACAATCAAACGGATCGTTTAGCTGAGAGGCATTAGTGAATTGGAGATTTTGGTTTCCAATCATGCACTTTGCGCCATTGATATCAAGATATTTATATAGAATATTACTCATGGAAACAAAATATCTACACTACTCTAATTGTTTTCTATAAACAGAATCCAATGTGTTACCATCTTTGTCCTTCCAGTCTGCCCAACCATTAGATGGACGACCTAGGCAGAATGATGAAGCTGTACTTGGACTTGCAAAAGTCTTATCGGAAGTCATTACCAACTTGTCTTCCGAGAAATCCGCATATTCATGCATTATATTAGTACGCTTTTTATCCCACTTTAGTGAGGGCACAGAAGTTTTAGCAATCACGCTGCCTTTTAAAACAGTAAAACCATTTGAACCATAAATTCCTTGTGCATCACATCCGCGTTCTTTAGTGTAAAACAAACGCTCCGCATGGAATTTAGTTAACTCAAAGATATTACAACCTATGAATGATGTCAAGAACTTAACATCTTCAAAGAACTCATCCATTGCATCACGCTGGTATTCGGGCAAATTGGGAGCTTTGGGTATCTGCTTGTTTTCATTGAGCACAAAAGCGTTTGTTTGCTTTGCTTCGGCAATTGCTTTATATTCCAAATATTGCACATCAGCTTTAGTCATATCTGCATCCTTTGATACGAAGATAAGAGCCTTTTGCCAGAAAGTCTTTTTGCTGTCGTGGTCTTTGACACGCTCTTTGAAGTTTTCTGTTTCGCCGATATAAGCCTGTGGTTTTGTTACCTCATCTTCGCCTATAAGAATATAGAATGCCGGTTTTTGTAGTTTCTCTTGCTCATTGAGATATGCAAGATTAGAGCGTGGCACAACAAACATCTGGCAAATCTTATTGCTGATAAACGCATATTGAGTCCCCTTAGGATCTCCATCAATTAGATATGTGGTTACTGTTTTGCCCATGATTATTCCTGTAGATAAAGTGTCCGTATATCGTTATGTGTTTTTAATATTTCCTCCATGTCATCATGTTGAATGTCAAATTCATTGAGACTACAACAGATTTGCATATCCTTCTCTGAAATATAATGTTTGCGTATAAATTCTTCGGAAACCATTTCTTCTACAGAAGAATAGGGACTATCTTCAACAGAATAATTTCCAATTAAAAAAACTTTATAAGCTTGTTCTATAGAGGACTTCGTTTTTTGATGTATTTCTTCTGCGAATCTCAAAACATCTGATATTCTCACATCAACTGAATCTTGCTCTTTATAATAAATATTCCCGTTTGAGTGAGCAATATTATTCCGTTCTTTGACAAGTTTTTTATATTCTCCTATTCGTTCATTTAATCCCCAAAACTTAAAAATCCGCAGAATCCTACTTTCTTGTTCCTCAGAAAAACCGAAAGGAGAAGTTGCCTTATTAAGACAATCCTCAAAACCATACGAAATTTTTTCAAAATCTTCAGGATGTATACTTTTAATCTTCCATATTGTGAAATAGACAAAACACATAAAAAGCATGTGATAACCCATAAAAGCAAATTGATATTGTTCGTTTTGATAGTTATTCTCAAATGCTTTCCAAAGATATTGAACGTATTCTACCTCTTCAATAGTTTTATAATGAAGAGGTAGATATGAGAATATTTTAGAGGTTCCTTCCATTTTTTTACATTAATGCACCTTTAAGGTTTGTTAATCCGGGTAAGAATAAAGACCCTGAAATCTGGTTTAATTCCCACGATATGTTTGAGAATATTAATTTGTTTTTAATCTGTTCTTTTATTTCGCTGGATTTATAATACTCATTTATAAAACTGGCAATATTCTGGATAAGATTATCATCAAGCATTACCATCGTATTATTTTTACTAGCGATGCTAATCTTTAATGCATTGATTGCATTAGTTATTGCTAAATAAATCTCATTTGCAATAGCATCTATCTTTGCTTTGCGTTGATTGTTTATATTTTGTTCTTCATATTGTGCAAGTTGTAATTTGAAATTTAATTCATTCTTTAATTTCAGCATAAAAATTTCTGCTTGGAGGGCCGATAAATTTCTGTCTAGTCTCATTAACTCATTTTTATAAGTCCTGGCTAGATTCAATGAATTTAACGCACTGTTGCTAAAATATAATCTATTCATTGCCTTCCCTTTTATTATTTGTATCCGGTTTCCTCTGATATTCTGTAATAAGAGATTCAATTATACTAAGTTTACTTTGAGAATTTTCAATAAGATTTTCAATAGTCTCCTTGTATGAATCTTTTGTACGGTTAGTTTGCTCTATTAACCCATTAAAAATGTTTGTTGCATTAGCAATGGTTCCGTTTATATCTTCTTCTCCTTTTTTTCTTAGGTCTTCAATTTCCTTTCTGGACTGCTCAATCTTAAATAAAGAAAAGAAACTGAACACAAGAAATATAATTGTCAGAACAGAAGCCCACATTGTAATGTTAGTATACTCATGCTCAATCTTGTTTAGATGTAGTTCTAACATTTTTTCAGACATGACAGAAGACGCTATATCTCTATAACGTAGAGAAAGAGAGTCAGATGCAATTCTTGTTATACACTCATTCTGTTCTCTTAGATATTCTATATCAGCATATAATTTTGCATATATTTTTTCTGCAGATAATGAATCTTTTGAGGAGTATGCTTTACTCAAATACATCATCTGTTTGTCCAGACATGACTGTAATTCCTTCCGATGAGCTACAGATTGCTCAATAAAAGCATGGATACTGTTTCCCGTTTGCTTTTGGATTTGGGCATAGCTATTTACAATTCGTTCTTGGGACCTCTTTAGATTTGAATTCGCGATTCCAAGAAAGACTCCATATGTAACAATAATAATAGCCATCACAACACAAAAGAAAAAAGAGTGATGCCGATTTACAAATTTTTCGAAACGCCCTTCTGAGTCATTATGTTCGGGTGGAAAATTGACAGTTATTGACTGAGGCTGAGTCCCCAAATTTGATCTATCGGTTTCCTGAGAGCTTGCTGTTCTCTGTTTGGATTGCTTTTTTGCCATAATCATTATTCATTCCAGATTTTTGCAATGCGTGCTGTAATAGCAGCTTTATTTTTTTCTATTTGTTGCTTCAATTTATTATTTTCTTCTTCAATAGTTTCTAATTCTGCGACAATTGCCTGTTGTTCGTTTATTGAAGGAAGAGGAATAATTACCTCTTTCACTAATGCTGAATTTAGATTATTTACGACTCCACCTATCGCTTTATTTTCAAATTGATGATAAACATTATCGGATGATAAAATGTAATAAAGATATTTTTTGACAAAATAATTGTTTTTATCTCGGAGAACTAACCACCCATCATGAATACAACCTTCTATTGCCATTATATATGGACGACCAAAGCTCATAGAATTGGATAAAATGAAATCACCAATGTAAACCTTCCTTGATTTTAAAGCTCCTTCAGGTTTAATTTTTTCTTTAGTCTGCGTTATATACATAGATCCTGGAAGTGCGTCACTTATTTTTATCCAATTGATACCATTCTTATCATTTGTAATATAATCATTAATTGGCCGTGGTGAAGCTCCCCTCTCTATATCACATACATCTCCTAATTTTACTAAACGATAGTGACATGATAAATGACCTATAGTATTAATATAATTTTCTATACATAAATTAAATGTTCCTTTGATTTTAGTTTTCTCAACCAATGTAATAATGGCATTACTTGCACATTCCTCATTTCTGTGTATTTTAGTCCTAAAATCTTTGATTGCAGACGCAATACTCTTGAGTTGACTTCCTTCGATAGGACGTCGTTGTGCTCCTAAAGAGAATCCATCATTTTCAATCTTTGCAAAAAGGATTTTATCGGTAAGTTTGGCTATTACTTTATCAAGTAACAGTATCGACGTCTTTACGCCACTGTAAGGATTAAAAACCCCTTGCGGTAAGGAGATGACACCATAAAGATAATTGTCATTGATAAGCATCTTGCGTAATTTGACAAATGCGGAGTCAGTTTTAAATATCACGCCCTCGGGCACAATTACCGCCCCTCGGCCTGTTTTGGTAAGATGCTCAATAATATAATCTACAAACAACGCCTCACTCCGTTTGCTTTGGATTGAAAAACGAGTATGAGGTTTTATACCACCTTTAGGAGACATAAAGGGTGGATTGGCAAGAATGACATCGAAATACTTATTCCATTTTGCATCGCTGGTCAGGGTATCATATTCGGCAATGCGGGGTTCAGTAATACGATGTAAATACATATTGACTAATGACAGACGTACCATATCAGGAGAGATGTCATAACCACATATATTTTGAGCCAATTGCTTGCGCTGGTCAGGAGTAAGCAAATCTCCGTTACTTTTTCCTTCGCTTGAATTATGGCGCAAAATATATTTATAAGCCGAAATTAAGAACCCGGCAGTACCACAGGCAGGATCGAGAATGGTCTCACCGATTTTAGGCTCAACAATATCGACCATAAAGTCTATGATATGCCGCGGAGTACGGAACTGTCCGGCATCTCCCTGACTACCAAGTACGCTTAGCAGATACTCGAAAGCATCGCCCAATCTTTCACTATGATCGTATTCAAATTGATCAATGATTTTCAGAAAACTTTTCAGAGTCTCCGGATCATTATATGGTAAATAGGCTTGGCGGAAAATGGTGTGAAAAATCTGAGGAAGAGTAGGGCTCTCACTCAATTTTTGCAATGCTTCCCGGTAATCTAGCAGAATTTCCTGTCCGCCTCGTGTTTTATTGAAAAAACTCCTCCAGCTATATTTCTGATATTCACCTGAAAAAAACTTGGCCTCGCCGCCGAGTTCCTCGCTTTCGGCATCCATGTCGTCCATGAATTTATAAATCAGGGCGATTGTGATTTGCTCGACTTGGCTTTTAGGGTCGGGAATCTTTCCAACCAATATATCTCTGGCATCGTCAATACGACGTTTTGTTACTGCATCCAACATATAATATTTTAAATTTTAATATTCATTACATAAATCGATTCATCGAAACATAATTCTTGATGTATTCCGGAATCCACTGTTTCCAACCATTGGGTACGGCTTTAAAATCGGCCATTGTAAACGAAGAAAGCACATTGAGTTCTCCATATTGTTTCTTATCTATAGCTTCCCGCACCTTGGAATCACAGATATATGCCTTAAAATAGTAGCGCATGGCTGCGATATCTACATCTTCGGCAAAACGACTCTTGTTGTCGTCGATAAATCGCTCAAACTCATCCTCCAATATTTCATCTTTCATCTTGATTTTAGGAATCAAGCCAAAAATATATTCGAGAACCTCACGAACCGAAATTCGACGATCTATACTCAGGCTTCGTTTTATCTTCTCCAAGTTAATATAATCATCTGGTTTATCAAACTTCTCTTTACGCACATAATTTTCTGCAGCATCCCAGTTCCGGGCATCTACGGCCGATTTAACAAATTCATCATCCTTGATGTTCTCCTCAAATTTTTTGAAAAACATTCGATCAATTCGCATTCCCTCCAATCCGATTTTTGTTTCAGTCAGGAGCGAAACAGAATCTGTCCCTGTATGTTCATATTTATCTAACCCAGGATTTGGAGTGGAGTCTGACGAACTTACGATATGAGAGATCTGAGGACGTTTTAGGACTTCGTCGTAGTTAAATTTCTCCTCAAAATACTCGCAATTGGCAAAAAAATCGAAAAGTTTAAAATGCGTTTTTTCACATTGGGCATATTGAGCTTTCAACTCCTTGTCTCCAACGATACATTGGGAAAAATTGAATTTACGCGTACCTCGACCCTTAATCTGCACAAAATCAGTTGGAGAGAAAATAGGCCGCATAAGACATAAGTTCAAAACGTCGGAACAATCATAGCCTGTTGTCATCATTCCTACAGTAACACAAACTCGTGTTTTGCTAGTGCGATATATGTCACTTGCGTGGCTGTACCCATTAAGTTTATTATTCCTGAAATCAATAGTCATGCTTTTAGCATCAGGAATCAAAGATGTAACTTGCACAGCAAAATCTGAATTATATAACCCAGGATACATCCGGTGGGCAATTTCATTCAGAATCTGAGTAAGTTTGGCTGCATGATTCTGACTAACTGCAAACACAATTGTTTTTCCTATCTCATTTGTAATGAGATCGTGCATCGCATTATTCATGAATGTCTCGCAGAACACTCGGTTGGTACTGTCTGAGAAAAAGCGTTTTTCGAAATCTCGGCCTCTGAATATTTCTTCTGCATCTTCTCCATTATCAGTTATATCCACGGCAGAATAACCTTCATCCGACAGCAGTTGTGTGGTTATTTCTGTACGAGCATCAATTACAGTGGGATTTACGAGAAAATTATCGCGAACTCCATCTAGCAGCGAATAACGAAACGTCGGCTCTCCGCTTTCACACCCAAAGGTCCGATATGTATCAAGCAACAAACGTCTTTCGTACTCTCGTTGTTCCCCCTCATTCGCTTTTTTAAGGTAGTCTTTAGGTGTTGCTGTAAGTCCTAATTTATAACCCACAAAATATTCGAATACTGATCTGGCGTTCCCGCCGATGGAACGATGGGCTTCGTCAGAAATTACTAAATCAAAATCAGTTGGAGAGAAAAATTTCTTATACTTATTATTGAATAGTAAGGACTGAACCGTTGTTATGACAATCTCGGCTTTGCGCCAATCCTCTTTATTTTCTTTATAAATAACCGATTTATAATCTTTTGACAAGTAAGCTACCATATCTTTCTGGGCTTGATCCTCCAATTCAAGACGATCAACCAAAAAGAGAACGCGTCGTGCATTTCCGGTTCTTAAGAACAGTTTGATAACGGCCGCAGAGGTTAAAGTCTTTCCCGTTCCCGTAGCCATTTCAAATAAAAATCGAATGGCTCCATCCTTTACAGCTCTTTGTATAGACTGTAACGCTTTTACTTGGTATGGTCGCATGATTCTTACCCCTGTCCGCTCAAAATATTCACCTCTAGTCAACGGATTGATATATTCCGGATTAAGGCTGTAGGATGGATCTTGAGTTAAGGCAATATAATCGCTACCACAAAATTCATCTATTAGTCTCTGCTTGTTGGGGACAAAACTCTTATACTGTTTAAACGATTCGGGAGTTGGTAATGTGGTTATGATGGTTGGATTTCCATTCTCTATATCCCAAAAATAATGCAAATCGCCATTTGATAAAATGACGAACCGACAATTCATACTTTTGGCATATCGACGAGCTTGTTCTTTTCCTACTAATGGATTTTTATCATCGGATTTAGCTTCAAGAACAACTAATGGAAATCCTTTATCATCAAGTAATAAAAAGTCAATGAATCCATTAACAGTTCTCTCGAAATTTTCGCCGAGTTCATCGAATGATTCTTTTGTGATTTTCACATTGTTTTCGAATAGCACATTGGCTTTCTTTTCGGGAGAATCAAGTAATTGCCATCCTGAATCTTCGAGTAATTTATTTATTTTTATTCTTGCCTTTGCTTCTTTTGCCATAGCTATAATTCTTTGCTGTCGATTAATTCTTTGGGATTTACTTGAAGAATCTTGGCTATCTCAAACAACACTTCTAAACTCGGTTGCCGTCGATTACATACGTAGGAGTTGACAATACAGAAACTTTTTCCAAGTTTCTCTGCCAGCCAGATCTGTTTGATGCCTTTCTCTTCAAGCACCTCTTTGATTCTATTCATGTGTTTATCCATACTGTGTATAGATTGATTCAATTGAAATACAAAGATATAAAATATTATGCAATAAAAAGATAAAAGCGGGAGATTTCTTTCCCGCTCACTACATATTTCTATGACTAGGTCCTCATGAATACCGATGAAAGTTTTAAATAGATTCTTTTAGTTCGTTTTTCGGTTAATTTAGCCAATAAATTTAGCAGATTTATTTGACTTTTCATCTGTCCTCAGTGCGCTATAAGCCAAGCATAAATTGCTAAAACCGGCCGGTTGCATTGTTGGATTGGACATATTAAACGATATACAATCATTGATGTTGCCAAAGGGGTTAGCCTGCGTTTGCCGGATTTTCAAGATGGATTATTGCAGAGATTATCCAGTCAAGGAAATCATGTTTACCAAAGTACATGATAGAAGTTTGCCATAACATGCACCATTTTTTGTAAGTGAGTATGTGGTATACTCATTGGACATACGTAACATGATGTTTATAACGAGTTGGACTACAGACATGGCAAACCAGGCTCGAAAGTAGGGGATACAAAATCGGCAATATGTCCAATAGCCAAAGCATGGGACTGTTCGATATTCTGCCAGATGGATTCAAGAGTTTTTGTTGAAGACCTTGCACTAAGGTATCGCTAGATTATCTCAGTTTCACATGATGTGGTTTTGCGCCTGCCGTAGCTATTTCCTCAATATGACAATTTGCTAGAAGTTCTAACCGTCCTTTTGTGGAAAGTATGAGCATAGAGAAGTAAGGTTGGCAAAACGAGAGATAAAATCTTTCGTGCTCTGCCTAATCCCGACAGCGATTTTCCCGTGCCCAGCTTGCTGTTCCAAGTGGCACGAATCCCGCCGCTGAAAGGCGAGTGGGGTATTAGGCTCTTATATCAGTATATAACAGTATATTGTTTATTTACAACAAATTAATATCATTATAATTCTTACTGAGTAACATGATAGTAACAAAATGAAGAGCCAACACTTATCGTTTGAATATTTCCTGAAGCCTGACTACATGAGAAATAGATACAACCATAGTATTGAGTAAGCATTATTCTGATTTTCTCATAAAAACAGACAGATGTTCATCTCATTTTCTGTATCATTGCATTTGAATTGTTAGAATAGCAATTTTCGGGTCGTTGTTCAGAAATTGATGCTGTAATTTTGCACCATCAATTTAAAAGCAAAACGACATGAGAATAAAAGTTTTATTAATGGCAGCCCTATTAGTGGCTGTAGGCAATACTAATGTATTTTCACAAGGTATGGAAGAAAAGAAAACAGTAACACCGCAGGAAGTGGTGAGAAATGTCCGCAAGGCGGCAGAGTTGCTTAAAACCCAAGGGAAAAAGGGGCTTGAGATTTTGCGTGACCCTCAGTATGAACTTAACACAGGCGATGCCTATATTTTTATCATTGATGTAGAAGAAAGCCTTGTAGTTTCCAATCCGAGGTTCCCGGAGCGCAATGGCGGCAACATCCGTGAGCATTTGGATTGGGCAGGGAAACATTATGGCATAGAGTTGTGCGATGTGGCTATGCGAGGTGGAGGTTGGATAGAGTTTGTATGGCCGAAACCGGGTACAACAGAAGGAGTACGCAAGATTTCTTATATTTACCCTGTCCCCGGTCTCCGTTATACGATATGTGCAGGTATCTATGATGATACAATGAGCCTTGATGAACTGAACAGAATGTCTGGCGTTTCGGTCGAATCTCCCAAAGTCGCCGTTCTGTTTGAAGTGAAACCCAAAACGAAGGGGAAAGAAGAATATCTCAAATTGGCTGCGGCATTAAAAACGGAATTGGCAAAGATGCCGGGATTCATCCGTGTGGAGCGGTTCGCCAGTTTGAACGAGGAAGGCAAACTGTTAAGCCTTTCGGTGTGGAAGAATGAAGATGCTGCCGCTGCATGGCGCAACCAAATCAACCACCGAGGCAGCCAAAAGAAAGGGCATGATGCTTTGTTCGAGCATTACAATATCTCTGTAGCATCCATCATCCGTGAATACACGCAGGATGATCGTAAGGAGGCTCCGGAAGATTCAAACCGATTCTTGGGAATAAAGTAGAGCCGGATGGAGAACTTCTTTCAATATGGTAAGACGGAGATAGCCTATCTGAAGCAGGTGGACAAGCGGATGGCGGAAGTCATCGACCGGATTGGCAAGGTGGAAAGGCGGGTTATTCCCGACCTTTTCGCCGCCTTGGTACACTCCATCGTAGGGCAACAGATTTCCACCAAGGCGCACGAAACGATTTGGCGGCGCATGGAGAATGTCTTGGGACAAGTAACGCCCGAAGCCATCTACCGCCTTTCCGTGGATGAACTGCAAGGCTTCGGCATCACGTTCAAGAAAGCAGCTTATATCCGCAATGCCACGCAGAAGGTGCTGGACGGCACGTTCGATATTCAGTCGCTTTACACGATGAATGACAACGAGGTCTGCGCCCGTCTCACGGAACTGGACGGCATCGGTGTATGGAGTGCGGAGATGCTGATGCTGTTCTCCATGCAACGTCCGGACATTCTCAGTTTCGGCGATCTGGCCATACAGCGGGGATTGCGCATGGTTTATCATCATCGGAAAATTACCCGTGAACTGTTCGGAAAATACCGTCGCCGTTTCTCGCCGTACAACAGTGTCGCCAGCCTCTACCTGTGGGCAGTGGCAGGTGGTGCCATTGAAGGAATGAAAGATTACGCACCTAAAAAGCAAGCGAAATGGACTACAAAGAAAAAATAGAAGCGATTATAAACAGAGATAGCCGTTACGATGATATGTTTTGTTACGGTGTCAAGACAACAGGCATTGTTTGTAAGCCTTCTTGCCCGGCAAAAAGGCCTAAAATCGATAATATCGAACTGTTTGACACTCCTGAGCAAGCTATGCAAAAAGGTTACAGGCTATGCAAGATTTGTATGCGACATACAAATACCATCCATTTACAGCACTACCTATCACCCTGCGGCGAACTGTTGCTCGGCTCGTATAAGGACAGGTTGTGCCTTTGCGACTGGACGATAGAAAAGCACCACGGCAGGGTGGTCAGGAGGTTGCAGAAAACCCTCCATGCCAATTATAAAGAAACGACCTCTGACATCCTGAATGAGACCGTGCGGCAACTGGATGAATACTTTGCCGGGAAACGGAGAAACTTCACCATTCCTTTATTGTTTGTTGGTACGGACTTTCAGAAGAAGGTATGGAACAAATTGCTGGAAATCTCATACGGAAAGACGGTTTCCTACGGCGAGCTTGCCCGGATGATTGACATGCCCAAGGCTGTTCGTGCGGTGGCCAATGCCAACGGAGCCAATGCCATTTCCATCCTTGCGCCTTGTCATCGGATTATCGGCAGCGACCATTCGCTTACGGGATACGGCGGAGGTCTTGCAGCCAAAAAACTGTTGTTGGATTTGGAAACTACTCACCATCATAACCTTTTTGACGAATGACCGGACAGCAACTGAACTACGACCGCATCGCTGCCGCCATCCGTTTCATAAAAGAAAACAGGCGGGAACAACCGAAACTGGAAGAAGTGGCGGAGTATGTAAATATGAGTCCGTACCACTTCCAACGGACGTTTCAGGAATGGGCAGGGACATCCCCCAAGCATTTTCTGCAATACTTGAACGTGGAATATGCCAAACGCATCTTGCAAGAGACGCACGCATCGCTGTTCGACACGGCGTATGAAGTCGGACTTTCGGGCACAAGCAGGCTTTACGACCTGTTTGTCAATATCGAAGGGATGACACCCGGCGAGTACAAGAATGGCGGAGAGAACCTGACCATCCATTACAGTTTTGCGGAGAGCCCTTTCGGGGAAATCTTCGTGGCATCCACCGATAAAGGCATCTGCTGTTTGGAATTTACGGACAATCATCCGGCCAGCATTGACAATTTGAAACGCAAATTTCCCAATGCAAAGTATAAGCAGATAGTGGACGGACTGCAACAGAACGCCCTCTTTATTTTTACGCAGGATTGGAGCAAACTCAAGGAGATAAAACTGCACTTGAAAGGAACGGACTTCCAACTGAAAGTGTGGGAAGCATTGCTCAAAATCCCGATGGGCGGTCTGACCACCTACGGCGACATTGCTGCTGGAATCAATCGCCCGAAGGCTTGTCGGGCGGTAGGAACTGCCGTAGGCGAAAATCCCGTGGCTCTCCTGATTCCCTGCCATCGTGTCATCCGTTCCACGGGCGAATTGGGCAATTACCATTGGGGCGATGTACGCAAGACCGCCATTATCGGATGGGAAGCCGCAAGGAAAAATCAAGGTAAGTCATTTTATTGAACTGGAGAAATATCGCCATTTTGACTTTCCTTGTTCCAGCCCATATTATACCGTGACTGTAAAAGTGTCTCATTCTCTTTCCTAAGGACTGCATTGTCATAAGCAATGAATGCCGCCGTAGCAATGGTAATCACCCAGATACAGAACAGGCATATTTTGACATACAAGCGGACATGGCGTGAATGGTAAACCCGTTTAAGCCAGTATAACGGCAGGCTGTATGCAAAGTGTCTGACCATGTTCCTGAATCCTGAGGGCATGGCCGGATGCTTGTATTCATTGCCAGCCTTGATGTTCTGTGCATGCAGAACGGATTTCATCATGTCGTACAACAGTTTCTCGTTGTCGCAGACCTTTTGCAGATTCTCATCGATGTGCCTGAAACGGTCATCCGCACCTTTGTAAATCATATAGAAACCCTTTGCCTTTCCGCAGATGTCCTCATATTGGCCGAGAATTTCCTGCAAGACCTCGTTGACGGTCATCTTGCCCTTGTCGGCTTCCTCGAATTTCCTTTGGCGTGCTTCCAGCAAGTCCTGCACGGCTTTTACCACAGATGCGGAAACGGCATTTTGAAATTGTTCGCCAAGAGTTGTTTCGCTCTTTGCGAACGAATTTACGGCTTCGATAAGCTTTGTTATCTGTTCCTGCAATTCATCGAGCGGCACGAGCGGCTCGTCTTTCAAAGGGGAAGGTTTTCTGTTTGCCATTGTTATCTTCTCCGTCTGTATGGGTTATGTTTCTTCTCCTTGTCTCTGTCTTCATCGTTCCAGCCTCGGTCATTGCCGCTGCCGGAACCTCCGCCGCTTGTCGGGGCAATATGGGGCTGAATGATGAGTTCTGCCACAGCCGCACCGATACCGTTTCCTGCCGAAATATTGCCGCCTGCGGTATCAGTATCACACAGGAATTCGGATGCCGTTGCTCCCCGGCAGATGTCCACTTCCATAGGCGTATCAGAGCTCTTTTTGTCAAAAGCAAAGCCCTGTTGTTCCGCCCGGTCATCCGAAGAGGGAATGGCGGTGTTGCGACCTGTAACCTCCTGTTCTATGCCCATTCTTTGACATAGATTGGTGTAGGTCATGGAACGGTCTATCTGATACCCGGCAAAAGAAAGACTGTCGCAGGTGAATACGACTCCTTTGGCTTTGCCATCCGCATTACGGGTTATGTTCATACTGATGCCCCGTGTGGCAAGTGCTGTTCTCAATGCCTCCATACTGCGGCACTCTTTCAAGGCCTCACTGATTGCGTCATGGATACGGTATTTAATCGCATCCCTGCCCTTCAACCTGTCACGGTTCACTTTCTTTTTGCCCTTGCCGAAAGTCAGGCCGTATTCCCGGGTAAGTTCCTGCGTTATCCGTGCCGATTTCCTGAAATTCTGGTCTCCGGAAATGGCGTTGCCATCGTTATCCACCCGGTTGTAAACGATATGCACATGTGGGTGCGGCTTGTCGTGATGACGGGAAATGATGTACTGCGTATTCACGATGCCCATGCGTTGCAGGTATTCCTTTGCGATGTCGGCCATCAGTCTGTCAGTGAGTTTCGGAGCATCTTCGGGAGAAAAGCTCAAAGAGATATGCCCGACAAAATTCTTCAATGACGGACGGCTCTTGGCCTGCAGGCCGAAGCTTGCCGTAATGGACTTGTTGGATGTCAAGTCCACACCCTCGGAAGCGATGATTTCCGCATTCTTGTTTTTGATGTCGTTGGCGTAATCCACCAGTCCCGCGAATCCCTGTCCGCTGTGTATTTTGGCTATCATGTTTTATAACTGCTCATTCAATCTGACAATCATTTCGCTTATTTCTTTGGACAACCTGCTGTTCTCTTCCGCAATATGTAACGGCCCGTGAATATGTCCGAGATGTGCCAGTTGGTTCAGGTTGTTCGCCATTCCTGCAAGGGCACGGAGAGCATGTACGACATCCTGCGGCAAGGCCTCCCTGACATATCCGTTCACGGCCAGTTCATAGACAATCTCTGAAAGTGGGCATCCTGACCTCCGGCTCCTGCGTACCAGTTTGGAGTAGTTCGCCCGGTCGAAATAGACTTTGACGGGACGGTCGCGTTTCTCCCCGTCAGGCAATCTCGGCCGGCCTCCCTGCTTGCGTTTCGCATTATCTTCTTCGGTATGTGTCCGGTTCATAAATGCACCTCCTTTCCGTTGCTGTGTCCGGCTGTGCTTTGGCACGCCCTGCGGTTTTGTGGGACACAAAACCTATACTTGCTCCCCGGATACATACCAATATCGGCACACGCCCGGCAAGGTCTCGCCGTCCCCGTATACATTGCTGTTGTTGTTATTATTGTTCTGCCCACGCTTATTTCCTGAATGAAGGGTTATCGAATACAATCTTGTCCACCATCTCGTTCAGCCTGTCGGCAATGCGGTCTCCATACAACTTACGTATCTGCTGCGGTACGAGGTTGGTGGTGATGAATGTGAAGCCCCGGTTCTCGTAACGCCTTGTCAGAAGGTCTGTCAGCGGTCTGTGCTGGTTGCCGAACTCCTGCACTTCCAGAGGTTCTGTCCCCATGTCGTCTATACCGAGCATCTCATGGTCACATAACCGCAGATACTCGTCATAATTGCTCCGGCACAGATGGGCTATATGGATGGCATTCACGATGGGCATCCCGTACACATTCCTGTGGAATTTGTCCGGAATCCTGACCACATTGAGCAGGCGTTGGAACGCCCTCATCACGGTAGTCTTGCCGTTGCCGCACAAGCCGCATAGCATCACACCGCACCGTCTGCCGGAAGTCAGGCTCACGGCTAGGCTCCTGACCTGCGATTCCACGGCATCGGAGTAGAGGAATGTGCCTCCGAAACGGCATACTTCTCCCTCCACGGCACTACGAAGCAAGGCGGCTGCCGTGTCTTCGCCAAATGGCAGTCTAAAACGCTCCTTCATAGTCCCCGGCTGAGACAGCCGTGACATCAGTGCCTGAATAAGCTGCGGATTTCCGTTTTGTTCCATATCGGCTTGAGTTTAATTGTTTGACAATCCAATGGTAGAAATGGCTCCGGCAGTCGCTTTCGTCCCGCTGCCCGCTTCCTCCGATTCTCTGCTCCTCGAAGAAATCCCGGATATGCCTGCACAGTCGCTCTGTGTTGACTGTGCAGTTTTCTCTTTTCGCCAGCAGGCTGCTTATCTGTTCCTGCCATGCCGTGTCAGCAAGCAGGATGGATTCAAGTTCTTCCAAAGACTTATAACTGTCATCCCGCGCGGGTTGAGAGTTGATAATATTCTTGTCTTTGTTTTTATCTATATCTTCTATATTAGAATGGGTCAACTGTACGGTCAACTCACGGGACAACTGTGGCGTAACCTGTTGCGGTAACTGCGGGGGTGATTGCAAGGTCAACGAATAGAGTGCCGGGGTGCGGATTCCGGTACCTGCATGAAACTCTATCAGCCCACGCTCCTTAAGATGTTGGCGTGCCTTGCTGATGTTCTGCTTGGTGGTCGAGAGCCGCACGCAGAGGATGGCGGTATGGCAGGCAAACGGCATATTCCACCGAAGTCGGTTTGCTTCGTACAGGAGGTAGTGGTAGAGTGCCACCTCTGTTGGGTTGAACGGGCTGCGCTCCGCTTCTGTCCAGAACCGGTTGATGTAGTCGTATATGCCTGCCATGACCTACCGTTTAGGACGGTTGATGATGTACTTCTGTGCCTGCTGGTCGAGTTCCGCCTGCGATGCCACGCGGACGTTCTTCATCCACGCCTCCAGTTCGGCCTTGTCGAAGAAGCACAGTTTGCCGTTGGGCTTGTAGTAAGGGATGACACGGCGCATCATCAGTTTGTGAAGGTAGCTTACTTTGATGCCGAGAAATTCAGCAGCCTCGGCAGTAGAGATTAATCGGTTCGTCTGTTCCATATTTTCCTTTGTTTTTTAATGTGATTTCTTAGGTCGTAAAAACCGTCATTCCGACAAGGAAGACGGTGCAAAGTAAGCCATTGGAAATCACTCGGAAAAGGCTTTCAACCGACTGTAAAACAAAGGGAAAGTGAAATAGAAAATATTTGAAAACACGGCTGTGAAACAACCGAAAACAGACGAAAACAGATAGTCGGGAAAATGTGACGGCTTAGCCCTGTACGTTTTTTACCCAACTGCGGTAAGCATCGGTATTGCAGATGTTGCCGTCAGCTTCCGCCACTTTCTGAAATATGCCGATGACAATATCCTCCTTGTCCGCCTTGGAGCCTCTGCGGTTCTTCGCATCCAGCAGCTGGCGCATGTTGCTCAGGTGCCAGTAGTCGCCGAAGATTTTCCACTGACGATGGATGTTACATATTGTGGCTATGCTGTCTGCGATGAAAGCCATCAGCGTGGCATTGCATCCCTCCTGCGGACGGTATTCCGCATCAAGGAATCCTTCCTGCCGCAAGGCATCCATGAAAACCATCGTCCTGCTGCCTTTCAAGGCATCAGGGAAATCCTGCGGAAACCGGATTGTACTCTCTGGAATGTCAGCAGCAGGCGTTATACTGTCGGAGGAATTATCGCCGGAAGGACTGACGGCAGTATTTTTCCTCGCTTTTCTCCCCGGCCATTGCTCAACCTTCTTACGATATTCCATATAGACCGCCATCGGAACGGCGAATACGACAAGTGAGATTACCACGAACAGGACGACGGTAATGGCATTCGTCTCCAACCGTGACACCGATACCTGCCCGATAAGGACGGATATGAGCAGCCATACCGCTCCCGGCAGCAGAATGTTCACATTGAAATCGTCAGGCAATCTTCTCATACGCTATTATTTTTCGTTTAAGTATTGGCAAACTCTGTGTCGATAAGGCTGATGGCATCTTCCTTTTTCTTGTTGATTATTTTTGCATATATCTGGGTGGTTTTCACATCCGAGTGGCCGAGCAGCTTGCACACGGTATAAAGGTCTGCACCCAGTGTCAGCAGCATCGTGGCGAAGGTGTGGCGGCTGACATGGTAGGTTACGTGCTTGGTTATGCCCGCTGCCTTGACCCACGGCTTGAGCTGCACATTGCAGGTATCCTCACACGGCAATGTCGGAAACACGGGGTCGTCATCTCCGGCTCCGTCCCGTTCCGGCATCCATTTCCTTGCATTCATGGAAAGGGGAAGATACAGCGGTTGGCGGGTTTTCTGCATGATGATATTGATGCGCCACTGTTCTGCAGCGCAATCCACATTCTTCCATTTCAAGGCGAGAACATCGCTGATTCGCAAGCCGCAGTAGCAGGAGAACAGAAATGCGCCCTTGACATCCTCCCGTCTGCAGGGGGTGTCTATGAGGGTTTTGACCTCGTCTATGGTCAGGAACTCCCGCTTGCTTTCCGGCATCTTGATTTTCTCGTCCGTATTGAGCCGGTTTACCGGATTCTCGGTAATGATTTCCTCCCGGACTGCCGCGTTCAACGCTCCACGGAAGCATCCGAAGTAGGAAACGCAGGTGAACTGCGACAGTTTCTTTCCGTTCGGGCTTACATAGGTGTTGCGCAGGAAGTCTATAAAGGCAAGGCAGAAATCACGGTTTATGTCCCGCATGGCCGCCTTTGCGCTGAAGGCACGCAGCACATTCATTGTATTGCCTATCAGCTTACCGCTTCCGCGCACCCCCTTTTTCTCCTGACTGTCCTTGTATGCCTGCATCCAGTCGAGAAGCAGCATCTTCGACCGCAGGGAGGTGTTCTTCAGTCCGGCCACCCCGTTTGTCAGTTCGATGATGCGCTGCGATTTTATGGTGTTTACCGCCGCAAGCGTTGCCTTGTTCTGCGCCTTGGCTGCGGCACTTGTCTCCGGTATGAGGTACAGTTTCAGGAACTCGTACTGTCTTTTGCCGTCACGGTATATGTCGAGATAGACGGACTGGCTCCCGTCACTGAGTGTCTTGTAACGGACTCGGACAGGCTCCTTGACCTTTGGCTGTCTGGGTATCTTTATTGCTTTTGCCATAGTGGTGTCATTTATAAAGGGATTATTGTTAATCAAATACCTTGTCTGTGAGATTTACCGCCTCGTCCTTTCTTCGGTTGATGATTTCGGCGTAAATCTGCGTGTTCTTTATTTGGGAATGCCCCAGCAACTTGGAAACGGTATAAAGGTCTGCACCGAGCGTGAGCAGCATCGTGGCGAAGGTGTGGCGGCTTGTGTGATAGGTCACCGACTTGGTTATTCCGGCATCCGCCGCCCATATTTTAAGATGGTCGTTGATACTGGTGTCGCCGGGCAGATGTTCGAATACAAGACTGTCCGCATCGTGTTTACCGCCGTCCTTGCATCCGGGCATCCATCTTCTTGCCTGCACGCCGAGCGGTATATGTACCGGTTTCTCGCTCTTGTTCATGATGACGGAAAGCATCCACCCGCCGTTGTCCTGTGTGATGTCGCCCCATTTGAGCTTACGGACATCGCCAAGTCGCAGGCCACAGTTACAGGCGAACAGGTAGGCGTTCCTGACCGTTTCGTTACTGCATGGCGTAGCAATCAGCCTTTTCACTTCATCTATCGTCAGATACTCTCTTTTCCCTCTGCTTGTCTTGGCTCTCTCGTGGCGGGAAAGCAGGTTCATCGGGTTTGTGGGGATAATACCTTCACGCACGGCGACATTCAAGGCTGTCACGAGCGTGCATTGGCGGTTGAATACGGTCTTTGGTTTGAGACATTCTCCTTTGGTTGTCTTATATCCCGTTTTCAGATATTCCACAAAGGAGATGCAGAAGTCCTTACCGATTTCCCTGACCTTTGTGTTACCACAGTTCATATCGGAGAGAACCGTACATAGCCGGTCTATGGAATAAATGTCATGAACACCACGACTTCTCTGTATCTCCTTGAAGCGGGAGAGCCACTCCAGCAGGGATATGTCTTTCTTTGAGATACTGCCTTGCACCGCCACAAGCCGCTTGTTCCCGGCAGGTGATTTTTTCAGTTCGCGAAGTTTTCTCCTGCGGGCGGTCTCGGCTTTCTGCATGGCGGCTTCATTCCGGCGCACTGATTCCTCGTCGGTCTCCGGCACGAGATACAGTCTGAGGTATTCGTAACTGCGATGGCCGTCACGGTAGCAGTCCAGATAAATGGATCTGCGGCCGTTCTTCATCGCTTTGAACCTTATCTTTATGGGCGATTTTTGCGTATCTTTGTTACTCCTTTCAGTCATGGGTGCATTCGCATCTTGAAATCACACCGCAAAGATAGTCTCTTTAGTTGGAAAAGAAACAAAAACGGGTAACAAAAAATCGTCTAAAATGGGATTTTCTCGGAATTAAAGAGAATTGTGATAGAATATGCAAATAACTGCAAATAAGTAGAATAACTGAAAATATCTTCTCTTGGATTCTCTTGATTTATAGGTATCGGAAATTAGGCTCCCCCATAGGGTTTACTACTGGCAGACGGGCAAGCCCGGCATGGAGTATAGCTTCACTTCAAATAGTGCAGATGCTGTCCGGTTTCCAGTGTACATACAAAAGGAAGTATGGCAGATTGCACCTGGTATGATGAAACCTGCCATAGCTTTGTTTTATTCCTATATCTACACCCCAGCATTAAAGTAAAGCCGGGAAATGTCACAGAAAAATGTCACACTGGGATTTGATGGTATAGGGGTTCAATAATGGAAATCTCTGTTGAATTTGTATTCT